>Ga0307372_10009995_pt1 | contig 12936 bp, 9 predicted proteins | sample OX1MG_FD_202533 | JGI IMG/M metagenome (GOLD analysis project Ga0307372, IMG submission 202533) | Soil microbial communities from Risofladan, Vaasa, Finland - OX-1 | ecosystem: Environmental > Terrestrial > Soil > Coastal area > Acid sulfate soil | place: Finland: Risofladan, Vaasa | collected...
ACGACGAGCACATGATGGGCGAGCGTGACGAGGCGGAAGAGTACAGGCAGATTTTGCATGCTGAGCCCGTTTCTTATAGCGCACTCGGGCCGGAGACGGCGAAGTCTTCCAGACGCGAGTTCGCAAAAGGCTGAAACGAGTAATACACCAGCACCGGCCCGCGATGGTCGCATGCGTCCGCCTCCAGCGAAGTTGCAACTCATGAGAGAAGTCAGGACACGGAGGAAAACCTCTAAAGAGCCTGCGTGCGAGCTCGACTTGGGCCAATCATCTGAAGCGAAGGGCCCGCGGCTAAAGCCGTCTCGCACACTTTATGCGCTTCTTCAGCGGCCTAAAGGCCGCTGCTCCCTCCGGATTGAAGTGAAAAAAGCGTGCGCGATCTAAACGGGATTGGGGCCACCTGCGCGGACGCCCGCTCATCGCGAAAAAGCTGCGATGAACGGGGCACAGCGCCGAGCGACGAAAAAGCGCAGGGGCTGAAGCCCAAGCCTTTCATTTGCGGTCTTTCGGCACGACTAAAGTCGTGCCCTGTTACAAAGCCTGGCGCGTTTGGGTTTTTCCGCAGCCTGTAAAGCCCGGCTCCTTTATTTGCGGCCTTTCGGCACCCTTCGCTACGCTCAAGGGCAGGCTCTTGAAGCCGTGCGCTGTTACGAAGCAGCGATCCATCGGGTTCGTGCGTGAGAGCTTCCGTTGCCGGTCCTTGAGCGGTTTTGAAAAGCTGCTTCAAGGACAAAAACAGCAGGTTGGCGTCACTTTGTGACGTGGCGAGTTGGCAAGTTGGCGGGTTTTGCCGGGTTCTCACGCGGACACTGAAGCCCGCGGTCCTCCTGGGCACTCTGCGGCAGGGTCGAAAATGCGCCCTAACCCGTTGAAAATACGTCGAGAGTCGATGAGCATTTTCATGAACTTTCACGGGCCGCAGGCCCCGCACGGACACGACTGAAGCCGCGCCCTTTCAAAACAGCGGCTCGATCGGAGTTGTCACGCAGGGGCTCTTGATTCCCGAAAAAAATGTCCTGGCGCCGTCACTGCGGGACTGCGGGGACGTCCTGCCCATTGCTGCAAAAGAATGGCCGGACTGCGCAGGCACTCTCCACGCCTCCGACCCCATCGTAGTATCCTTCCGAAATCGGACTCATCAGTATTCTGCTGTCCCGGACAGCATTCCTGTGGAGACACGCGCGATCCGTCTCCTCAAAATCCACCCCGCTTCAACAAGAGGATTTTCGGACATGGTTGGATCGAACTTGCGCCGCGCCGCCGTTGCCTTTGCCGCCTGCCTCATCGTGTCTCTCACCGCTCCGCTCTTTGCCGCGTCGCCGGATGCGAACGGTGCGGAGACGACCCGGCACGGCTACTACCGCTTCCCCGCCGTCCACGGCGACACCATTGTCTTCAACTCCGAAGGCGACCTGTGGACCGTGAGCATCAAGGGCGGCGTGGCCCACCGGCTCACCACCGGCACGGGAGAAGAGACCGAGCCCACGATTTCGCCGGACGGCAAGACGGTCGAATTTCTCGCCGACTACGAAGGCCCGAGCGAGGTTTACACCATGCCGGTGGGCGGCGGGTTGCCGGAGCGCCGCACCTGGGAGGGCGACGTGCAGCCGGAGGGCTGGTCGCGCGACGGGCGGCTGATGATCGCGACTTCGCGCTACTCGACGCTGCCCGGCGACAAGCTGGTGCTCATTGATTCGACGGGCAAGCGGGACATTGTGCCGCTGGCGGAAGCCGCGGAGGCCGCGTGGTCCGCAGATGGGCACACGCTCTTTTTCAGCCGCTGGTTCAAGCAATTCAGCGAGACCAAGCGCTACAAGGGCGGCTGGAACGAGAGCCTGTGGCGCTTCGACGGGACGCACGAAGCCCAGCCACTCACCGCCGACTATGACGGCACCTCTGCGCACCCGATGGTGTGGAACGGCCGCGTGTACTGCCTCAGCGACCGCGACGGCATTATGAATGTCTGGTCAATGAACGAAGAGGGCAAGGACCTGAAGGAAGAGAGCCATCAGAAGATTTTCGACGTGGAGTCGGCGTCCGTCTCGGATGGGCACGTTGTTTATGCCTCGGCAGCGGATCTGTGGGATATCGATCTGGCCAGCGGGCACGAGGATAAGATCCCGGTTACGCTTGAATCCGACTTCGACCAGATGCGCCAGCACTGGGTGAAGAAGCCGCTCGAATACCTTACGGAAGTCCACATTTCGCCGGACGGCTCGGCGGCGGTGTTTACCGCGCGCGGAGAAATCTTCTCCATTCCGGCAAACAAGTACGGGCGCATCGTCAAGGTGGCGTCGGACCCGTCGGTACGCTACCGCGAGGCGCGTTTCCTGCCGGATGGCAAGTCGATCCTCGCGCTCTCGACGCAATCCGGCGAGACCGAATTCTGGAAGTTCCCGGCGAACGGCGTGGGCAAGCCCGAACAGTGGACCAACGATGCGAAGGTGCTGCGCTGGGACGGCGTGGTATCGCCCGACGGCCGCTGGCTGGCGCACACCAACAAGGACCAGGAGCTCTGGCTCTACGACATCAAGGCCGGGCAGGAGAAGCGCATCGAGAAGTCGGAGAATCGCGGCTCATGGAACCGCCGCATCGCGCAATCGCGGAACGGCGACTTCGGCGATCTGCGCTGGTCGCCCGACTCGAAGTGGCTGGCTTACTCTGAAACGGCCGACAACTCCTACCAGCAGATCAAGCTCTTGAACGTCGACACTAGCGCCATCCAGACCATCACGGACGACCGCTTCAACTCGGGCAGCCCGGAGTGGAGCGCGGACGGAAAATGGCTCTACTTCCTCTCCGACCGCAATCTCAAGACAAGCGTTCCCGCGCCATGGGGACCGCGCGAGCCGGAGCCGCATTTCGACAAGACCGTGAAGATTTACCAGGTGGCTCTCGCCGATGGGCTGCGGTCGCCGTTCCTTCCGCCGGACGAGCTGCATCCGGACAAGCCGGCAGAGAAGAAGCCGGACGAGACCAAGCCCGAGACCGAGCCGGAGACCAAGCCGGCGGACGCCAAGGAGACCAAGGCCGCCGATAAAAAGCCGGCTGACTCGACCGCCTCCGCCAAGCCGGAGGATAAGAAGGCTGACGCGAACAAGCCCAGCGAGAAGAAGCCGCCTGAGGTCAAGATCGACTTTGCGGGCCTGGCCGATCGCGTGACCGAGGTGCCCGTGCCCGCCGGGAATTACGGCGCCCTGCAGGCCACAGCCAAGCGCCTGTGCTGGGTCAACTCCGCTGACCCTATGGGCGCGCACGCGTCCCTGCAATGCCTGGAAATTGCCAACAAGGGAGAAGAGCCGGAGACCGTGATGAGCGACATTCGCGGCTTTGAAATCTCCGCCGACCGCAAGAAGATGCTGGTCACCAAAAAGCAGCAGTTCTACATCTTCGATTCCGAAGTGAAGAATCCCGATCCCAAGGCGCAGGGCAAGGCCGAGATCGATCTCTCGCACTGGGTGATCACGACGAACCCGCGCCAGGAATATCACGGGATGTTTCTGGATGCCTGGCGGCTGGAGCGCGACTACTTCTACGATCCCCACATGCACGGCGTGAACTGGCCCCAGATGCGCGAGCGCTATCTGCCGCTGGTGGATCGCGTGTCCGACCGCAACGAGCTCAACGATGTGATCGCGCAGATGGTGAGCGAACTCTCCGCGCTGCATACCTTTGTGCGTGGCGGCGATGCCCGCCAGCCCGACGACCACATTGGCGTTGCCACCTTCGGCGCGCGCCTGCGCCGCGATGAAAAGGCCGGCGGCTTCGTGGTCGAGCACATCTACGCGCACGATCCCGACCTGCCCGACCAGGCGCCGCCGTTCGCCCGTCCCGACTCGCTGGTGAAGGAGGGCGAGGTCATCACCTCCATCGACGGCGTGGACGCGCTCAGCGTGCAGGACGAAACCGAGCTGCTGCGCGACAAGGCCGGCCAGCAGGTGCTCATTCACGTCAAGGACGCGAAGGGCGGCGGGCGCGACGTGCTGGTGAAGCCGGTCAGCTTCCGCGACGACGGCCAGCTCCGCTACAACGAGTGGGAGTACACACGCCGCCTCGCTGTCGACAAGGCATCGAACGACACCATCGGGTACGTCCATCTGCGCGCTATGGGCTCGGGCGACATGGACCAGTGGGCGCGCGACTTCTATCCCGTCTACAACCGCCAGGGGCTCATTATCGATGTGCGCCACAACCACGGCGGCAACATCGACTCATGGCTGCTTTCCAAGCTCCTTCGCCAGGCATGGTTTTACTTCCAGCCGCGCGTCGGCAATCCCTCATGGGACATGCAGTACGCCTTCCGCGGCCATATCGTGGTGCTCTGCGATCACGAGACCGCCTCCGATGGTGAAGCCTTCAGCGAAGGATTCAAGCGGCTGAAGCTGGGGAAGGTGATCGGGATGCGCACGTGGGGCGGCGAGATCTGGCTGAGCTTCGGCGATACCGCGCAGGCCGACAACGGCGTTGCCTCCGCCGCGGAGACGGGCGTCTATGCCGACGGCAAGTGGTTAGTCGAGGGCCACGGCGTCGATCCCGACATCGTGGTCGACAATCTGCCTCACGATACTTACTCCGGCGACGATGCGCAGCTCAAGAAAGGAATTGAGGTGCTGGAGGAGGAGATCAAGGCGGATCCGAGGCCGGTGCCGCCGCCGCCGCCGCATCCGGACAAGTCGTTCAAGTTCCAGCAGTGAGTGCAGCATCCCAAACCTGCCCCAGAGGAGGCAACTTCTTTGCGCCGACGCACATTTTTGGCTACTCTACCCCTGGCCACAGCCGGAACGCTGGCGATGGCGGAAGACAACATGCAGGCCGCACCAAAGCAGGTTCCCTCCGAGGGACAGTTTCCGCCGCTGGTGAAGGGCGTGCCCCCGCACGAGGATGGGGAGTTGCCGAAGTATCAGCCGCAGGGCGCGGAGTGGTTTGTGCGGCCCGACGTGCATGCGGGCGATCGCATTGCCGGCGCGAGTTTTGGCAGCCGTTCGGCGGCGATGGGCTGCTCGGGCGCGGCGGGCACGGCGCATCCGATTGCGACATTGACGGCGATCGAGATCCTGAAGAAGGGTGGGTCCGCAGCGGACGCGGCGGTTGCGGCCAATGCGTGTCTGGGCTTTATGGAGCCGACCAGTTCGGGGCTGGGCGGCGACTGTTATGCCATGGTCTGGGATCCGAAGCTGAAGAAGGTAGCCGGCCTGGCGGGTTCGGGGCGTTCCCCGCAGGGACTCACGCTCGAAGCCGTTCGCTCGCGAGCGAAAAACGGCGCGATTCCGGCGCACGGCGCGGTAGCGGTATCCGTTCCCGGCGCGCTCAGCGCCTGGTGGGCGCTGCACCAGCGTTATGGAAAGCTGAAGTGGGCGGAGTTGCTGGAGCCCGCCATTCACTACGCGGAGACGGGCGTGCCGGAGCCGCAGGTGATCGGCTTCTACATCAAGCGCAACATGGCGGCCTTCCTGCGCGCGGGCGCGGGCATCGAGGAGACCGCCAACGCGGTGCACACCTATATGCCGGGCGGCAAAGCTCCGGGCGACGGCGATGTCTTTCGCAATCCCGACCTGGCCCGCACCTACAGGCTGATTGCCGAGGGCGGATGGGACGTCTTCTACAACGGAGAGATTGCGCAGACCATTGCCGCCTACTTCAAGCGCATCGGCGGGTGGATGACGGTGGACGACCTGCGCCAGATGAAGGCGGACTGGAATGAGCCGCTGGTGACGACTTACCGCGGCGTTCAGGTTCACGGCATGGCCGAGAACACGCAAGGGCTGGCCACGCTGCAGATGCTGAACATCCTGGAGAACTTCGATCTGCGCGAGATGGGCTTTCAATCCACGCAGTCGCTGCACACGCAGATTGAGGCGAAGCGGCTGGCGTATGAAGATCGCGCGCGCTACTATGCCGATCCGCGCTTCTCCAAAGTGCCCACCGAGTGGCTGAACTCAAAAGAATATGCAGCCAAGAGGGCCAAGCTGATTCAGCCGGACAAGATCCTCACCCCGGTCTATCCGGGGCAGGCGCCCAGCCACGGCGACACGACCTACTTTTGCACGGCGGACTCGGACGGCATGATGGTATCGATGATTCAGTCGAACTTCCGCGGGATGGGATCGGGCCTGGTGGCCGATCATCTGGGTTTCATGTTTCAGGATCGCGGCCAGCTCTTCTCGCTGAAAGATGGCCATCCCAACATCTACGCTCCGGGCAAGCGTCCGTTCCAGACGATCATTCCGGGGTTTGCCACGCGCGATGGCAATCCGTGGCTGGCATTCGGCGTGATGGGCGGGGATATGCAGCCGCAGGGGCAGACGCAGATTATCGTCAACCGCGTGGATTACGGACTGGACGTGCAGGCGGCGGGGGACAGCCCGCGGTGGCACCATGAAGGATCTTCGCAAAGCATGGGTGAGGATCAGCCGGGCCTCGGACCGCTGGGTATTCTCCATGTGGAAGCGGGAGTCCCGGAACAGACGCGGAAGGAACTGATGGCGATGGGCTATCCCATGGGGGCCTCGGACGGCGGCTTCGGCCGCTATGAGTGCATTGAGCAGCGCATGAGCGGAGATACGAGGTTCTGGGCCGCTGCCAGCGAGATGCGCGCGGATGGCTGCGCGCTGGCGTACTAACTGATTTGGAAGCGCAAAGCCGAATTCGCCCCCGGTCTCCCGGCTTCGGAGACCGGGGATGCGACGAAGCCGTCCGCACCGCCGTGGGAGCTATTGACTGGCTCTCGACCAGAGCGGGAACCCCTGCTTGTCGCGCAGGGTCAGCACCTTGCCATCCTTCGTAATCTCTCTTGCGATCAGCGAAGTGGCGCCGTTGACGGTGACCTTCGATCCAACCACGTCTACCTGGTCGCCCGCAGCAAACGTGAATCCCTTGCTCGAGATATAGGTCGAGGGCCCGATGTGCACTTCGGATTTCTCCGCGCCGCTTTGAATTGTGAGGTGGATGCCGTTCCATCCGCGCCTTCCCGTAACGGTGTTTACCGCGGTCACCGTGCCGTGCACCGTGGTCTCTGTAGAGGCATCGTATATCCGTCCTCCCCTCTGCGCGGGCGCGAAGAGCGAAAAGCCGATCCCTGCGGTGAAGATGATTGCAGCAATAAACCCCAGTTTGCGGAAACTCATCGTATATTCTCCTTGCTTTCCATGCGGGGCACGGCGCACGAGGGCGGTGTGCCTGGACAGAAACGTGGGTGTATCTACCGGCTGGGATGAGCCGGGGATCAGGGAAGATTCAAATTCCCACGGCTGCATGACCGCGGAGTGATTCAGCGCACATCGCCTTCCGACCCGAGGCTTCAGTACCTCTCCACTTCGCGGATTCCTCGATCGCAGTTCTATCATCTAAATCGAAATCGGAGGGAACCCGAAGAATGGACAACCAAGCCGCTTTGCGCCATCAACTCATTGAGAATCTGAAGGCTGGGAATGCGCACACCAGCTTCCCCGATACCGTCAAGGATTTTCCCGCGGAACTGCGGGGCAAGCGCCCCAAGGGCTCGCCGCATTCCCCGTGGGAGCTGCTGGAGCACATGCGCATCGCCCAGTGGGACATCCTGGAGTTCTCGCGCGATCCGGATCACGTCTCGCCGTCGTTCCCGGACGGCTACTGGCCGGCCGAGCCCGAGCCGCCCGACGAGAAGGCCTGGGACCGCAGCGTTAACAGCTTCTGCACCGACCTGCATTCTTTCTGCGCGCTGATTGCCGACGAGTCGACCGACCTGTACGCGCGCCTTCCCCACGGCAGCGGCCAGACCATCCTGCGCGAGGCACTGGTTGCGGCCGACCACAACAGCTACCACCTGGGGCAGTTGGTGCTGCTGCGGCGCTTGCTCGGAGCGTGGACCGTAAACGCAGGGACATAGGGACGCAGGGACAGAGGGACAAAGGGACAAAGGGACAAAGGAACATAGGGACGGGTGAATGCTGCGTTGGCGTTCCCTGTTCCCTGTTCTTCGCAACTTGTGACTGCGCTCGGTGTCCAACCCTATGACTGGATGCCGCGCACGCTTCCGGTTCGGCCGTGAATGGCCGTAAACGTAAGAGATTTCGAGCCCTCCCCCTGCTCCTAACCGCAGTCCCCCATACGGCAGGCGGGTGCGTACGATCGAGGAGGATCCCCATGAAGCTGTTCCGTTCCGAGCGCTTTCTCCTTCTGGCGCTGCTCCTTCCGCTGATTCCAGCTTCCCAGGCCCGCGCCGGCGTGTTTATCAGTGTGGGCTTTGCTCCGCCCATTTTGCCGGTTTATGTGCAGCCGCCGTGCCCCGAGCCGGGCTGGATGTGGACCCCCGGCTACTGGGCCTACGGGGATGACGGCTATTACTGGGTTCCGGGCTCCTGGGTTCCGGCGCCCTACGTGAGCGCGCTCTGGACGCCGCCCTACTGGGGTTGGCAAGGCGGGCTTTACGTCTTCCATCCTGGTTACTGGGGCCCGCACGTTGGCTACTACGGCGGCATCAACTACGGCTACGGCTACATGGGTGTCGGCTTCGCGGGTGGAGCGTGGCGTGGGCGTGAGTTTGCCTACAACACCGCCGTGGTCAACGTGAACAGGGCGGTTATCCACAACACTTATGTCGATCGCACCATGGTGCAGCGCGATACCGTGGCGCGCGAGAGCCGCGCGGCTTACAGCGGCGGTCCCGGCGGCATCAACCATCCGCCCACCGCGCGGGAGCGCACGTACATGCGCGAGCAGCACATGGGCGCCACGGCGATGCAGCGGCAGCACGTGCAGGCCGCCCGCGGCGATCGCTCCAGTTACTTCCAATTGAACCGTGGCCAGCCGCAGCGCGCGGTCGTGGAGCGGCCGATGGGATTCAACGGGCGCGGCAATGGCGGAGTCCAGGCCCGGCCCGGGGGAATGACTGCTAATCCCGGTGGCCGGGCCGCATATGGTTCGCCGCAGCAATTTGGGAATCAACGGCAGCAAAACCAATACCGTCTGGCCCAACGCCAGCCCAACGGCTACCGTCCCGGCGGGCAGCAAAGCGGCCGGATGCAGCCGCAGTCGCGGCAGCAGAACCGGCCGGAGCAGCGGCCTCAATCGCGTCCGGAATCGCACCCGCAGCGTGGCGGTGGACCGCACGGACGCGGACGCTAGACGGATCCGAGGACTCGAGCAATCGAATCGGCCCACGGTTTGCCGTGGGCCGATCGGCTTTCGGGGAAACTCGACAAAGACGGAACCGGCGCACTCGCCCTATTTGGTTGGGGGTGGTTGATCGGCGACTTGTTGAGCGTCCAGGTCGGTCATGGTGCATTTCCAGTCGCCGAATGTAGTCCGATAGCAGTTGCCGGTAGCCTCATTCCAGTGCCAGAGGGTACAGTTCTTGCCTTCATTCTCGAGCACACTGCCGTGCTGGACCTTGCCGCAGAGGTATTTGTCCATGGTGCCGCGGATGGGATAGACAAGTTCGTTCGGGTTCACGTCGCCGCCGGTGTAGGTCCAGGTACCGCTTGCTTTCACGCCGCCGCCCACCTGCACCTTTACGTTCTCATCGAGCCAGAGATAGCCATCCGAGTTGACCGTCTCATCGCCACACTGGAGATACATCGCTGCCAGCGAGGGCGAGATTGCTCCCTTTTGGGGCGCTACTTTGGAACTGCAGGAATACGGATCCCGGGTGCCGTAGGGAGCGCCGACGCCCTTTTGCGGAACGAGAACGTTAGCCGGCGCCGGGGCGTGAGGCCCCTGTGCGGAGGTTCGACAAGAAGCAACCAGCAATACGGGAAGAAGCAGGAGAGGGAAGGTCGAAACACGTATGCGCATGTTTTTCGTCACTCGCTTTTGGATTAAGGGCAAACCTGCCCGGGGAAGAGACCCATAGGGACACCCGCGGCCAGCGAAGCCGCCGATGAACCTTCTATTTGAATCAGAAAGAGAAGCGTAAACGAACGGCAGGTTGAGAGGCAATGAATTTCTTCGGGATCGGATTTTGAGCCAGGCCTGCATTGTGGCTGGAGCGAAAAACCGCAGGTTCTTCACGCCGTCCAGGATGAGGTCCGGAGTTGGCAAGAACGGCTGTCAGCTTATCGCGGGACGAATGCCGGCTAACTCGATTTCGAGGCCGCCGTATTCGGGGTGGTCGTTGTGGCGGATTTTGTAGGCGAGGTCGATGAGGCTGCCGGCTTCGAGGCGGAGATCCATGCAGCGGCCGGCCCAGTCCCAGCCAACACAGCGCATGGATGCGGTTCCGGCGTTGAGGCCGTGGCTCTCCTGCCTCAGTTCCAGGGCGATGTGGCGATCCTTCATGACCCGGGGCGGGGCGATGACGCGGACGCCGCGGGCGGCGAAGATGGGCTCGGGGTTGCCGTGGCCCAGAGGTTCGAGCCTAGTGAGCCAGCCGGCGAGGACCGGAGTGATGCGGTCGAGCGGGAGCTCGGCATGAATGCGCAGCAGGTGTTCGGGCTGGCGTTCCGCCAGGCGCTCGGCGGCGTGGGCGGCGAGGCGGCGCTTGAGCTCGGGCAGGGAATCGGCGGGCAGGGCGAAGCCGACGGCGAAGGCGTGGCCGCCGAAGCGCGTGAACAAGTCGGCACAGGTTTCGATGGCTTCGAGCAAGGGAAAGCCATCGACGGAGCGGCCGGAGCCGTGCGCGACCCGGCCATCGGGGCCGTCTTCCACGCTGATGACGATGGCGGGCCTGGCGGTGCGCTCGACCACGCGCGAGGCGAGGATGCCGATGACGCCGCGATGCCAGCCATGGCCGTCGATGACGAGCAGGCGCGCTGAGGCGAGTTCCACGTCCTCCACGAGGCGGGTTTCAATGGCTGTCAGCGCGGCAGCTTCGGCTTCGCGCCGCTGGCGGTTGAGCAGTTCGAGGTTGGTGGCGAGTTCGAGGGCGCGGGCGCCGTCGCGGGTGGTGAAGAGCTCGATGACCTGCGAAGCGACATCCATGCGGCCGGCGGCGTTGATGCGAGGGGCGAGCCGAAAGGCCACGTCAAAGCCGGTGAGGGGCTTCGAAGCCGGGTCGAGTGCGGCGGCCTGGAACAGCGCGCGCAGGCCCGCGCCCACAGGCCGGCGCAGCTCGTGCAGGCCCAGTGCGGCGATGGTGCGGTTTTCGCCGTGCAGAGGAACGGCGTCGGCGATGGTGGCGATGGCGGCCATTTTGAGGAAGCTGGGCAGCGTCTTATCGCGGGTGCGGACGGGGTCGCGAGCTTCAAGCAGCGCCTGGGCGAGCTTGAGGGCGATGGCGGCGCCGCAGAGAGATTTTTCAGGATAGCCGCAGCCGGGCTGGTTGGGATTGAGGATGGCAAGGGCGTCGGGAAGGCGGTCGTCGGCACTGGTGAGGTGATGATCGGTGACGATGAGGTCGAGGCCGAGGCGGCGCGCGGTTTCGGCTTCAGCGAAGGCGCGCATGCCGGTATCAACGGTGATGACGAGGCGCACGCCATCGGCGTATGCGGCCTCGAGCACGCTCGATTGCAGGCCGTAGCCTTCCTTGAGCCGGTGGGGCACGTGAAAGCGGACAAGATTGCCGGATGCGGGCCCGCCGAGCATTTCAATCGCGGTCTTGAGGAGGACGACGGCGGTGGTACCGTCCACGTCGTAGTCGCCGTAGAGGAGGATGGGCTCGCGCTGTTCGATGGCGCGCTGGATGCGCTCGACGGCGGGGCGCATGCCGAGCATGAGGAATGGATCGTGGAGATGGGTGCTGTCGGGATGGAGGAAGACGTGGGCCTGGCGGGCATCCTTGACGCCGCGGGCCAGGAGCAGCTCAGCGAGGACGGGCGGCAGATGCGCCGAGGCGGCCAGGGCTGCGGATTCTTCAGGATGAGCCGGCGCCAAAACCCAGCGCTGGGCGGGATATCGGCGCGCGCCGGCAACGGGCGGACCCGAAGACGCGGTTGCGCTCACTCGTCCTCGTCATCGCCGCGATGGGCTTCGTCGATCACGATGTCATGAAAGCTTTCGACGTCCTCAAGCAGCGACTGGTAGCGCTCGTACCATTCCGTGGTGGTCTCATGGAGAAAGACGAGGCCCTGGTAGACGAAGCCCAATTGAATATAGCCGAGCATGCCGACGTACTTTCGCAGCCACTGCGCCTCCACCAGCTCGGTGGCCTCCTCGTCGGGGAAGTTCATCTCGCCGGCTTCTTCGATGAGCGCGTCCAGGTCATCGCGCTCCAGGGTTACCTCACTAAAGGTGATGAAGGGCGCGCCCACGTGCTTGGCCATCTCCACGAAGTCTTTCCAGGCGTCGGGATTGGCCTTGCCGTCCCACAGGACAGAGGAGATGTCTTCGGTGACGAAGCCGGGGAGGCGCCGCATGCCGTGGCCCTCAATGAAGGCCACCATGTCATCTTTCAGGGCGAGAAGGTTATCTTTGCTCATACTCTCAAGGGAACATTCTCTCAGATGGAGCCGGGGTGGAAGGGGCTGAATGTGGAAAGTTCCCGGCGGGCGCCCCGGTTAATCTGGAGGGAGGAGGATCACCGGATTGCCGCTCTACGAACATCATGTCTTTGTCTGTCACAATGTGCGCCCGGAGGGGGCGCCGCGGCCGTCTTGCACCACGGACGGCAAGAGTGAATTGCATACTCAATTGCAGACGCTGGTGCGGGCGGCGGGAATTGCCGATCGCGTGCGCATCAATAAGAGCCTGTGCCTGGACCAGTGCGAGCATGGGCCCACGGTGGTGGTGTACCCGGAGGCGGTGTGGTACGGGGGCGTGCGGCCGGAGGATGCGGCGGAGATCGTAGAGGAGCATCTTGCAGGTGGGCGGCCGGTGGAGCGGCTGCGGATGGCAGAGAGCTGCGTGAATGCGAAGACGTGTCCGCACAAAGGCAGCGGAGTCAGCGGGGTTAGCGCCGGGACGGTGGGCGGCTGATCTTGGTATTGGCCTGATTGCGTGCCGCGCGCGTGGTTCCGCGCGATGTCCGCCGGAGGGACGGTGGCGCGGACCGGCACGCTGACTGTTCCAGTTCCTCACATGACC
>Ga0307372_10009997_pt1 | contig 12935 bp, 11 predicted proteins | sample OX1MG_FD_202533 | JGI IMG/M metagenome (GOLD analysis project Ga0307372, IMG submission 202533) | Soil microbial communities from Risofladan, Vaasa, Finland - OX-1 | ecosystem: Environmental > Terrestrial > Soil > Coastal area > Acid sulfate soil | place: Finland: Risofladan, Vaasa | collected...
GAGAGCGCCGGGACCTCGACGGACTCTCCGGCGGCCACGATCAGCGTTGGGATCACGATGTTCGGCGGCGAGCAGGGCGCCGGCTCCGAGGCGGTTCTGCTGGGCGCCGACCAGGCGATGTACCAGGCGAAGGAGGAGGGGCGCGACCGGGTCTCCCTCTTCCAGGACCCCGCTGAGCCCAAGCGCCACGCCCATCGCGCCCAGACCACCTCGGCCCGGATCCGCGACGCGCTGACCCATGAACGCCTCAGCCTCCACACGCAGCCGATTCGAAGCCTCGCCGCGGGATCGACCGGGATGGAGCGCTACGAGCTGCTGCTGCGGATGACCGGCGAGGACGGCGACCTGCTGCCGGCAGCCTCATTCATCGAGGTGGCGGAGCGCTCGGGAATGGTCCAGGAGCTCGATCGCTGGGTGGTCGCCCGGGCGCTTGAGCTGCTCGCCGCGCGAGAGAAGGAGGGACGCCCGGTCACCCTGCACGTCAACATCTCCGGCGCCTCGATCACCGACATCTCGGTGATCGAGTTCATCGAGCGCCGGCTCGATGAAGGCGACGCCGATCCCGCCCACTGCACCTTCGAGATCACCGAGACCGCCAGGGTCCACGACTATCAGGCGGCCGCCGGATTCGCCGACCGGCTGACCGAGTTCGGCTGCCAGGTGGCAATCGACGATTACGGTGCCGGGTACGGACCCTTCCATTACCTGAAGAACATCCCCTTCGATGTGATCAAGATCGACGGCGCCTTCATCCGCGACATGCCAAACAACGACGCCGACCAGCTGACCGTCAAGGCGATCGTCCAGATCGCGCGGGGGCTGGGGAAGCAAACGATCGCCGAGTACGTGCAGGACGATGCCACGACGCAGCTGCTGCGCCAGTACGGCGTCGACATGGCGCAGGGCTACTTTCTCGGGCGCCCGGTCGATGCGGTCGAGGCCCTCGCCGCCTAGCCTCGGCGGGGAGCTAGACCGAGGTCAGGTCGCGGGCGAAGGCCTCGAAGGCGTCCAGGTAGCGCTGTAGGTCCTCCTCGGTGTGGGCGATGGAGAGCGTCCACTCCTCCTCTGTCCCCGGGGTCATGAAGATGCCGTGGTTCATGTGGTAGAGCCAGGCGAGGGTCGAGAGCTGATCGTCGACCTCGCTCAGGTGGTCGCGATACTCATACAGCCGCCGGGGGGAGAAGATCACGCAGCCCTTGGCCCCCAGCCCCTCGGTGTAGGCGGGAAGGCCGTGGGAGTCGACGATTTCCTGGCAGCCATCGAGCAGGCGGCGGTTGGTCGCCTCGAAACGCTGATAGACCTCGTCGGTGAGGACCTGGGTCAGGGTCGCCTCGGCCGCCGCCATCACCAGTGGGTTGCCGTTGAAGGTGCCGTACTGCTTCACCGTCCCGTCGGCGACGATCGCCGCCAGCTCCTCGCTCATCCCGATCGCCCCGCCCGGATAGCCGCCGCAGCTGGCCTTGGCCAGGGTGATCATGTCGGGGAGGACGCCAAAGCGCGCGGTGGCCCCGCCGGCGGCGATCGTGGCGCCCGTCTTCACCTCGTCGAAGATCAGCTTGACACCGTGCTCTAGGGTCAGCTCACGCACCCTCTCCAGGTAGCCCGGGCGCGGGGGGATGATGTTGATGTTCATCATCGCCGGCTCCATGATCAGCCCGGCCACCTGCTCGCCCAGCCTCTCGAGGACGCTGGCCAGCGCCTCGGCGTCGTTGAAGGGGACGGCGCGGGTGAGGTTCGTCATCGCCTCGGGCAGGCCGCCGCCATAGGGGACGCTGAGTGGGTCATCACGGGCGCCGAGCGCCTCGGCCGGCGGGTAGACGGAGACCATCACGCTGTCGTGGTGGCCGTGGTAGGAGCCCTCGATCTTTAAGATCGTGTCGCGGCCGGTGGCGCCGCGGGCGAGGTGGACGGCGTCCATCGTCGCCTCGGTGCCGGAGTTGTTGAAGCGCCATTGAGGCAGGCCGAAGCGGCGGCTGAGCTCCTCCGCGACGAGGATCGAGCCCTCGGTCGGGGCGGCGAAGTGGGTGCCTTCGTCGATTCGCGCCTTGACCGCGGCGCCGACGACGGGGTTGGCATGGCCGATGCACATCACGCCAAAGCCGTTGTGGAAGTCGACGTATTCGTTGCCGTCGACGTCCCAGACCCGGCTTCCCCTTCCCCGCTTGAGGTAGACCGGCCAGGGATCGTTGGACTGGAAGGAGGAGGGGACGCCGCCAGGCATCGAGGCGACCGCGCGCTGGAAGGTCTGGGCCGAGTGGCCGGTGCGGTTGCGGAAACGCTCCTGCTGGGCCTCGGTCAGCGCCGCGATCCGCTTGCGCTCGATCTGGTCCACTGGGGAAAGCCTAGCCGCGGCGCAGCTGCGCTCGCTTGATCTTGCCGCTGGTGGTCTTCGGCAGCTCGGCGGCGAACTCGACGATGCGGGGGAACTTGTAGGGGGCGCTCTGGCGCTTGCAGTGCTCCTGCAGCTCGCGCGCCAGCTCCTCGCTCGGCTCGCGGTTGCGGGGGACGACGATTGCCCGGACCACGGCGCCGCGCTCGGGGTCCGGCGCGGCGACGGCGGCGGCCTCGGCGACATTGGGGTGGGAGAGCAGCGCCGACTCGACCTCGAAGGGGCCGATCCGGTAGCCGGAGGAGAGGATCACGTCGTCGTCGCGCCCTTCGAAGTAGAGGTAGCCCTCGCCATCGGTGCGGACCAGGTCGCCGGTGCCCCACCACTCGCCCGCGAAGCGCTCGCCGTCGAGATAGCGGGAAAAGAAGGTGGGGGAGGAGGAGGCCCGGAGCTGCAGCTCACCAGCCGCGATGCGGACCTCGATTCCCGGCAGGGGTTTGCCCATCGAGCCCTGTCGCACGGGCTCTCCCACAAGGTTGCCGGTTACCTGGCCGGTCTCGGTCTGGCCGTAGCCGTCGGCGGGCTCCAGGCCGGTTGCCTGGCGGAAGGCGGCGATCGTCTCAGGCTCCAGCGGCTCTCCGGCGGAGACCATGCGGCGCAGGGTGGGGAGGGGGCTCAGGGCGGTCCGCTTGGCCAGCATCCTGTACTCGGTCGGCGCCTGGCAAAGGACGCTGACCCCCAGCGCCTCGGCGATCTCAAGCCGCTCGGCGGGGTCAAAGCGCCCGTCGTGGATCACCGCGGCGGCGCCGGTCAACCAGGGGGCGAGGAAGACGTTGCGCGCCGACTTCGACCACCCGGTCGCCGTCGTACACCAGACCAGGTCACCCTGGCGCGAGCCGAGCCAGTGCTCGGCCTGGAGGCGCTGGCCGAGCAGGTAGCGGTAGGCGTGGAGGACTCCCCGCGGCTCACCGGTGGTGCCGGAGGTAAAGACGATCAGCGCCGGGTCCTCGGCCCCCATCTGCTCGACTTCGGCCGGCGTCTCCTGCTCGCGGTCCTCGTCGAGGACCAGGTCGACCTCGGCCATCGTCATCGCCGGGATCGCGCCCGGCAGCTCCCCCAGCAGGACCTCCTCGCCGACGCAAAGCTTCGGCGAGGCGGCGGCTGCGCGCAGCTCGAGGTCGTGGCGGCGCAGCTGGGTGTTGCAGGGCAGGGCGACCGCGCCCATCCGCCAGCAGGCGAGCAGGGTGAGCGCCCACTCGACCCGGTTGCCGACCAGGGTCATCACCACGTCGCCGCGTCCCACCCCGCGCGCCGCGAAGGCGCCGGAGAGCCCGGCGGAGTGGGCGATCAGTTCGCCGAAGTACCAGTCGCGGCGGTTGCCCTCGGCGTCGATCGCGACCAGGCCCAGGCGCGAGGCCGGGGCGCGCTCCATCACATCCTCGACGAAGTTCACCGGCGGCAGTCTGTCGCAGCGCCGCCTCTGAGGGCCGGGCGCTGGCCGCGCCCGCCCCTACCGCTCGTACAGCTTGACCACGCGGAGGGTGCCCTCGGGGGCGGCCTCGACGCAGAGATTGCAAAGGACGCACTCGTCCAGGTTGTCCTCGACGATCTCCACGCCGCTCTCGCTCGCCTTGAAGATGTCGACCGGGCAGACTTCGGCCAGCTTGGCGGCCAGGGCGGCGTCGGCCGCGATCGAGTCCTCGACCTCGACCTCGATGAAGATCGCGCTGCTCACCCGGTCGCTCCCAGCTTCTCCTTGACCGCCTCGGGGATCTCATCGATTCGCTCCACCACGCGGATGCCGGCTGCTTCCAGACGGGCGATCTTCTCCGTTGCGGTGTCCTCTTTGCCCTCGACGATCGTCCCGGCGTGGCCGAAGCTCATCCCCTTCATCTCCTCCTCGTCCATGAACTTGCCGGCCATGAAGGCGATGATCGGCAGGCGGCTGTCGTTCTCCTTCACCCAGGCGGAGAGCTGGGCCTCCATCCGCCCGCCCGGCTCGGTGTAGATCACGATCGCCCTGGTCTCCTTGTCGGCCTCGAAGTAGGGCATCAGCTCGGCGTAGGTGGAGCCGATGATCGCGTCGCCGCCGATCGATACCGCGGTGGAGACGCCGAGGCCCGCCTGGGTCAGCGAGGAGGAGATCTCGGTGGTCATCCCGCCGGAGCGGCTCATCACCCCGACCGGACCTGGGGCATATGCCTTGGCGGCGTCTTTGGCCGGGCCGCCGATTCCGCCCATCTTGCAGACGCCTGGGACGATCAGGCCGAGGCAGTTGGGACCGATGATCCGCGCTCCGCGCATCTGGGCCAGCTCGACCATCTGGGCCACGTCGCGGCGCGGGATGCGCTCGGTGACGACGACGATCAGCTTGATCTCGTTTTCGATCGCCTCGAGCACGGCGTCCTTGGTGAAGGCGGGGGGGACGGTGACGACCGAGCCCTCGATCCGGTCGCCGTGGTGCTCGACCGCCTGGGCGACGGTGTCAAATACCGGCACGCCGTGCACGTCGCGCCCCTTACGACCGGGGGTGACGCCGCCGACCACCCGGGAGCCGTAATCGAGGCACTCGCGGGTCAGGTTGACCGCCTCGCGCCCGGTGATCCCCTGGACGATGAAGGTCGTCTCCCGCGTCAACAGGATGCTCATCGAGAACCGCCCAAACCGGGCACCTGGCGCCGCGAATGCGAGCCAGCACAGCTCACGGTGGGGTGATCGGGGGGGAGCCGGAGCCGGGCCGGCGGGCGGAAATCTGCTCTGCTCATAGGCTCGATCCCTGGATCTTGGCCACCGCGCGGCCCGCCGCCTCCCACAGCGAGACGGAGCGGTCGCAGTACTCGACCCCGTAGCGCCCGAGGATCTTGAAGCCCTCCTCCTCCCAGGCGCCCGGGATGCGGAAGATGGCGATCGTCTCGGCCGGGTCCTTGCCCAACTCGATGCAGGCCTTGATCACGCCTCGGGCGACGATGTCTACCCGGGTGTTGGAGACGATCGACATCATCACCGCGATCTTCTCCACCCCGTCCTTTTGCAGGACCTCCTTGGCCAGGCCGCAGGCCTTGGCAACGGAGGGATTGCCGCCGATCTCCGAATAGTTGGCCGGCCTTCCCCCCTGGCTGCGGACCGCATCGGTCAGGGTCAGCGAGCCGCCGCCGGCGCCGATCACCAAACCCAGATTGCCGGAGAAGCCGTGGTCCTTGCCCTGGATCACACCGCGGTGGTCGGCGGCGTCGATCGCCGCGACGTTTCGCTCGAAGGCCGAGGGCTCATATGTCTCCCGCCCGTCGTCCTCGGCGATCTCCAACTGCCCGCGCAACAGCTTTTTCTGGCGCCCCAGCGCCTCGTTCTCCATCTCCATGTGAGCGTCGAGGGCGACGAAGCTGCCGTCGGCCAGCTCGGCCAGCGGGTTGATCTCCGCCAGGGTCATGTCGTAGTCACGAAAAAGACGGGCGAGCCTGGCGAGGATCGGCGTGGCGTGGTTGAGCTGGGAGCCCGTCACCCCGGTCGCCGCGATCGCCTGCTTGGCCTCGAAGTCAGAGATCGGCAGCAGGTTGGAGAGGTGGCCGCGGCCGACGTGGTCGGGATGGCTCTCGGCCACCTCCTCGATGTCGATGCCGCCCAGGTCGCTGAAGAGCATCAGCGGCCGCTTGGCGGTCCCGTCCCAGACGACCCCGGCGTAGTACTCCTGCTTGACCTCGGCCTTGGGGTCGACCAGCACCCCGCGCGGCATCTGGCCGTTGATCTCCAGCGTGAGGATCGCCTCGGCGTGCTCGGCGGCCTGCTCAGGCGTGTCGGCGAACTTCACGCCCCCGGCCTTCATCCGCCCCCCGCTCAGCACCTGGGACTTGATCACCACCGGCCCGCCGATCCCCTCGGCGACCGCGCGGGCCTGCTCGGCGCTCGTGCAGAAACCGTATTGAGTGACGGGAATCCCCGCCAGCTCGACGATCTTTCTGGCCTCGTACTCGAAGAAGCGCATCAGCGGCGCGCAACCCTATCCAACGGGTCCCTGGCGTGTAGCGGCTGGGATACTCCCTGGCGTGAGATCCGTCCAAATGGGGAGGAATATGAGCCGTTCGACTCGGCCCGCCGTGGTGGCGGCGCTATGCGCTGTGGGGATTCTCCTGGCAGGTTGTGGGGAAAAGGTGATCGACAACTCCAAGACCGAGGAAGCGATCCAGTCGAACCTGGAAAAAGTGCTCCACAACAAGGTTTCCTCGGTCTCCTGCCCATCCGGGCAAAAGGTCGAACCCGGGGCGACCTTCACCTGCGCGGTGAGCTTCGCCAAGGGCCAGCAGGCGACGGCGACGCTGAAGATCATCAATAAGGAAGCCGACGTCAAACTGATCAATCTACGAGCCAATAAGTAGAGTGGTCGGATGATCCAAATCTCCACGGCCACCGCGCCGACCACCCACGCCAAGCTCCTCGACTGGGTCGCAATGATCGCCGACCTGACCCAGCCCGACGCCGTCCATTGGTGCGACGGCTCGGCCGAGGAGTACGACTCCCTCGCCCAGACGCTGATCGAGACGGGCACCTTCGAGCGACTCTCCGAGGCCAAGCGCCCGAACTCCTACCTCGCCCTCTCTGACCCCGCCGACGTGGCCCGGGTCGAGGACCGCACCTTCATCTGCTCCGAGCGCGAGGAGGACGCCGGCCCGACCAACAACTGGTGTGACCCGGCGGAGATGCGCGAGAGGCTGGGCGGCCTCTTCAAGGGCTGCATGAGCGGCCGCACGATGTACGTGGTGCCCTTCTCGATGGGCCCGATCGGCTCCCCGATCTCCCACATCGGGGTGCAGCTCACCGACTCCCCCTACGTCGCCGCCTCGATGCGGATCATGACCCGGATGGGCGCCCCCGCCCTGGAGGCGCTGGGCGAGGGCGGCGAGTTCGTCCCCTGCGTGCACTCGGTCGGGATGCCGCTGGCCGAGGGTGTCGAGGACGTCCCCTGGCCCTGTAACAAGGACAACAAGTACATCGTCCACTACCCAAAGACGCGGGAGATCTGGTCCTTCGGTTCGGGCTACGGCGGCAACGCTCTGCTGGGCAAGAAGTGCTTCGCGCTGCGCATCGCCTCGGCGATGGCCCGCGATGAGGGCTGGCTGGCCGAGCACATGCTGATCCTCAAACTGACCTCGCCCGAGGGCACGGTCAAGTACGTGACCGGCGCCTTCCCCTCCGCCTGCGGCAAGACCAACCTGGCGATGCTGATTCCGACCCTGCCGGGCTGGAAGGTGGAGACGGTCGGCGACGACATCGCCTGGATGAAGTTCGGCTCCGATGGTCGCCTCTACGCGGTCAACCCCGAGGCCGGCTTCTTCGGCGTCGCCCCCAACACCAGCCACAAGACCAACCCCAATGCGATGGCGACGATCGAGCGCAACTCGATCTTCACCAACTGCGCCAAGACCGACGATGGTGACGTCTGGTGGGAGGGGATGACCGGCGAGGTGCCCGGGCACGCGATCGACTGGCACGGCAACGACTGGACCCCCGACACCGAGGACCCGGCTGCGCACCCCAACGCTCGTTTCACCACCCCGGCCTCCCAGTGCCCCTCGATTGCGCCGGAGTGGGAGGACCCCGCCGGCGTGCCGATCGACGCCTTCCTGCTCGGAGGGCGACGAGCGACCGTTGTGCCGCTGGTCCACGAGGCGTTTGACTGGGAGCACGCGGTCTTCATGGGGGCGACGATGTCCTCGGAGACCACCGCCGCCGCGGCCGGCGCGGTCGGGCAGCTGCGCTTTGACCCGATGGCGATGCTGCCCTTCTGCGGCTACAACATGGCCGATTACTTTGGCCACTGGCTGAAAGCCGGCGAACGCGAGGGAGCCCAGCTGCCCCGCGTCTTCTACGTCAACTGGTTCCGCAAAGGTGCCGATGGCAAGTTCCTCTGGCCCGGCTTTGGTGAGAACAGCCGAGTCCTGGAGTGGATCTTCCGCCGCTGTGAGGACTCCACCGAGGCCGTCGAGTCCCCAATCGGCTTGCTCCCCGCCGAGGGCGCGATCAACACCGATGGGCTCAACATCTCTGAGGAGGCGATGAGGGACCTTCTCTCCGTTGAAACGGACCTCGTCAAGGAGCAGCTCCCCCAGGTTAGGGAGCACCTGGCGAGGTTCGGCGACAAGCTCCCACCGCAGGTCACCGAGCAGCTGGAAGCGCTGGAAGAGCGCCTGGGCTAGAGCCCGTAATTCCAGGTCAGACGACGGTGCTTTACCGGGCAGAGCTCTGCCCTCCCGACTGCCAGCTCACCCTGATGCCGGATTGCGTCGGAGTGCTGCTTGCCGTCATTCATGAACTTCGCCGACCTCCAAGACCCTTGCGGTGACGTCGATACGCACCGCGCGGGCGACCTGCATTGCCCTTCTTCAGCCTGATCAGAGCTGTCGCCTGGCAGATCGGAAGTATCGAGTGGATCCCCGTGGTCTCCGCTGCCTGCACGGCCGAGCTGTAGGCGAGGCCTGCGCCGTTTAGTTCTCCAACTGGATCTGCGATTGCATACGGCGTTTCCCCTTCACCGCCGGGGGGCGGGGACCAGGTGTGGACGATCATCCCACTGATATTGCAGCCGGATCGCGGCAGCGTTTCGGCCAGTTCGTGAAGCAGCGGGGCCTGGCTCGAGGCTTTCGGACTGTTGACCTCAGTCAGGACGATCGGCGGGTCAAGTGAGTGGGCGGCTAAATCGCTGTTCAGGGCCCGCAGGCTCTTGTATACCTCGCGCTGCGGGCTTGCTTCTGCGCCCGATCAGACAGTCGCCGTCTTGGAGCGCCTGGCAAAAGAGCGCGGCGTCCCCGCCAACATCCGTGCTGACAACGGTTCCGAGTTGACCGCTGCGGTCCTGCGCGAATGGTGTCGACTCGGATCCACCGGCACCGCCTACATCGAGCCCGGCTCGCCCTGGCAAAACCCCTACGTGGAGTCCTTTAACTCCCGGCTTCGGGACGAGTTGCTCGACGTTGAGGTGTTCACCTGCCTGATCGAGGCGCAGGTCCTTGCCGCAGACTGGCGTGAGGACTACAACGCCAACCAGTCCTGGCCCGACCCCCTGAAATCATCCCAGCAGCCCGCCGGCCGCAGATCCGCCAGATTGCGCAGTACGCCCCCCGTTGCGGAAGCGCAGGCGCGGTGGTTGATGCGCTTGCAGCCACGCGAAAGCACTGATACCGTGCCTCACTCGTCCGGGGTTGATCCAGTGAGGGGGGTTGGGTGTGAGTGGACAGGATGTAGGTCGAACCTTGGGGCGTCGGCGTCTCGCCGTTGGATTCGGGCTTGCCGCGATCGCCGCGCTGACGTTGCTGGTGGCGGCTCCAGCCGCTTTCGCGGAAACCTTCACAGTCACCACGACCGCCGACGGAACAGGGACCTGCACGGTGTCCGTGTGCACGTTGCGCGAGGCTGTTGAAGCCGCCAATTCGGCTACTGAACCGAGCACCATCGTCGTGCCCCAGGGCACCTATGCATTGACCCAATCAGCAGCAGGCAGCGACCTCAAGATCGAAGGCAAAGTGACGATCCAAGGCGCTGGCGCAAGCCTTGTCAAGATCGAGAATGCTTCCGGGTGCGAATGTCGGGTGCTCTATATCAACAGCCCGTCAGTAACGATCTCGGGCGTCACGATCTCCGGCGGCTCAACCATTGAAAATGGGGGCGATGTCTCGTTCAAACCCAATGGAGGGGGTGTGCTGCGGCTGCATGGCGACGTGCTTAGCGAAGGCAAATCAGGGAGTCATGGCGGCGGCCTGTTCGTCGAAGAAGGGGCGCTCGAAATGTTCGACACGACCGTGAGCGGCAACAGCGCCAGTAAGGGTGGCGGCGTCTTTGACGAGAACGACAGCAGCGAACCCGCCGTGCTCGAACGAGACGCCTTCTTCGACAACTCGGCTGAAGAAGGTGGCGGGATCGACATCGAAATCGCAGAAGTTGCGATCACGAACTCGACCTTCAACGGCAATGGAGGCCCTTCGGCGATCGGTGGGGCAATCCTCATTGTCGTGGACGGCAATGTGAGGCTCCTCAATGACACCTTGTCCGGGGACATCGCGGCGCCCCAGAGCGGCGGCGCTGAGATTCACGCGACCCAGGGCCAAACACTTTCCATCGTCAACACGATCGTCGGCCCTGCCGCCGCAGGGCTCCAAGGCTCCGAGTGCGTCCTCGACATAAACCTGACCAGCGAATCCAACATCGACGCAGGCAACTCTTGCGGCTTCCAAGCCTCGGACGGAAGTCTCAACGAAACCGACCCGATGCTTGAACCGCTCGCCGATAACGGCGGCCCGACGAAGACGATGGCGCTGAAGTCAACCAGCCCCGCGATCGGCGCAGGCGCCAAAGCCCCCTGTCCTGCGATCGATCAGCGCGGCGTCACGCGACCTCAGCCGGGCGATGCGTCCTGCGACATCGGCGCCTATGAGTACAACGTGCCGGGAGGCGGCGAACAGCCAACTCCAATTCCCACTCCCACTCCCACTCCCACTCCCACTACTCCCACTACGACGACCAAGCCGGCCGCTGTCTGTTCAAAGGTCATGGCGAAGGCCACTAGCTTCAAGCCAAAGTTCCGCCCCGGCCCGGTGGTCCCCGGCGTGCGGGTTCGACTTGCGGCCGGGCAACCGTCGGTGCTCTCCGTCAAGGCGACGCTGCTGTGGCAGGAAGCAGGCAAAGCGCGGACCACAGGGTTGGGTAGCCTTACCGTCGACATCAACCGCTGGCGCCGCGTCCGCTTTGCGATCCCCGCCTCGCTGCGCGATCAGCTGCCACTTGGCACCCCGGTGAGCGTGAAGCTGCGCATCTCGGCGACCCCGAAGGGACAGAATGGCTGTAGCGCAACCCTGACGAACCGCACCATCCAAGCTTCCGTCGTCGAGGTCTTCCCCCACGCGGTCCAGTTCAAGCGTTCTCGCTGAGGATCCTTATCGTTTGGCATGATTGCGATAGCGCAGCTGAAGTTCCCGCATCGGACCAGTAGCGGGCGTCAGGGTTGCGCCTTGGTCGAGCCGCTGCTTGCGAGGCAACGCATGGTGGCGCGGGCTAGCTCGCTCCCAGCGGCGGCGCTCATGGCAGATAACCTGCCGCCTTGGCCGGATGGCTCGGCCGCGGCTTGGCGCCCAACGGCGGGCTCTGATGCTCGGGCCGCAGCAGGTAACGAGCCGTTTTCTCCCCCCGCTATAGAGGAGATCGCGGCCAGATCGGAGGCCGTTGAGACGCCGAGTGTGGCCAGACATAACCCCAGACCGCCGAGGATGAAGACATGATGGTCCTTCCTTTTTGAAGGGCCACTGGCGGCTGAGCGATCTCACTTGAGACCTCTGGCTTTGCGTCCTCGCCTCACGACGAGTTTGCCTTTTACAGTGTTAGCTGGTGGGTCGTTACGACCAGTATCGACATCAATCTTCCGGCTTGCCAGGGTGAGCGGACGAATGATCTCGATAGTCGGCGCCCGACTCCCTCGGTCTTGGAAATCCAGCTCGGCAGCGGCAACACCTATCCGATCGGTTCGACGGGTGCATTGCAGCGGGAGCAAGTTCGCCGCCGCCCGAGCAGGTTGCTGGCCGTGTAGGTCGCTCCACAGTAGGGGTTCGTGCAGCGTACCCGCTCCGCGTTGCCGGCTCGCCCTCCCGTGCCGGCGCGCTTGCCCTCATCCCGGCGCTTGGCACCGGTCGGCGGGCTTCGGTCGCACGGGCGCTTTGCGTTTGGCGGCCGGCCGTCGCCGCCGCGGCTTTGACCCGGCGCCGGCTTCAGCGGCGAGCTGGAGCTCCCAGCTGCGCAGCACGCCGAGCGCGGCGTCAGCACCTGCCTTGTACCGGGCGCCTGCCAGGTTCGCTGCGTGGCCGCCGTCCAATCTCCCCAGCACCTCTCATTCGGCCGCGCGCTCCGCGAGTTGTGCGAAACCCGCGGCATCTCCCAGGAGGAGCTGGCCTTCCGTGCCGGGCTGCACCGCAACTACGTCGGCTCCTGCGAGTGCCGGGAGATCAACCTCTCTTTCCGCGTGATCCTCCAGCTTGCCGCGGGGCTCCAGGTCAGCTTCGGCGAGATCGCCCAGCTCTACGAGCGAATTGAGGCGGCAGGAACAAGTGCGGCGCTGGCCGCCTGACAGCGCTTGCCCTACTTCTTCGAGCGCTCGGGGAGCAGCTACTTCCGCCAATGTCCCTCGCACCCGGTTCCGACCGGACACTCGATTAGACCGAGGAGGTCAGGATGTCGAGAGTCACGGAGGCCGGAATGGAAGAAGGAGCTCAGGAGGAGGTCCAGCGCGCCCAGCGGGAAACGCGCTGGAGCGCGCGGCGCAAGGAGGGGATCGTGATGCGCCTCTTGCGCGGCGAGTCACTTGACCTCCTGGCCCGCGAGTGCGGTCAGCCCGCCGGTGCGATCAGCGCCTGGCGAGAGGAGTTCCTGGCCGCCGGACGGGAGGGCTTAAAAGCCCGCCCGGCGCCAGTCGAGGATGTGGCGCTGCGCGAGGCCCAGCGCAAGGTAGGTGAGCTCTCGATGGAACTCGACATCGTCAAGGCCCTCTTGGAGAAGAAGGGCCACCCTCAGTTTCCGAGGCGCTCAGCGTGAGCGAGCAGCTGCCCGCACCACTTGCCGTGGTGTGCCGGGTGGC
>Ga0307372_10009998_pt1 | contig 12934 bp, 10 predicted proteins | sample OX1MG_FD_202533 | JGI IMG/M metagenome (GOLD analysis project Ga0307372, IMG submission 202533) | Soil microbial communities from Risofladan, Vaasa, Finland - OX-1 | ecosystem: Environmental > Terrestrial > Soil > Coastal area > Acid sulfate soil | place: Finland: Risofladan, Vaasa | collected...
GGCGTCGGCAACATCCCCGCCGCGGTGCCGCACACCTCGACGTACGCCCTCACCAACGCCACCTTCCCCTACGCCCTGGTGGTGGCCGACCACGGCGCCCGAGGGGCCCTCGAGGTCGAGCCCGCGCTGGCCAGCGGGGTCCTGGTGACGTCGGGGCAGCTCACCAACCCCGCCGTGGCCGACGCCCTGGGCCGGTCCGCCGTCGAGCCACTCACCGCCCTTCCACCCGCCTAGCCACGAGACCGGCCGGCCACGACGGCTCCCATCGGGCGGTCGCCGGCGTCGGAGCCTGCGCCGGCCGCGGCGACACGGGTCCGCGCCGGCTGGGGCTACGCCGGCAGCCGGGCCCGGAAGGCCTTGACCCCCTCCACGGCCGCGCCGGCTTGCCGGACGGCGTGGGCGAGGGCGGCGTCGGAGGTCACCACCGTCACCGTGCCGAGGTCGCCCAACGAGGGGAGCAGATCCTCGATGGCCCGGTCGGCGGCGTTCGGCCCGCCCGGCGCGAAGCGGGCGTCGATCCCGGCGGCGGCGGCGTCCTCGACCTCCCCGGGACCGGGGCGCCCGTCGAACACCACCGTGACCTCGTCGTCGGGGCCGGCCAGGGTGGCGAGCGCCGCCACGAGCCGGCGGCGCGCCCCCGGCCGGTCGCGCCACCACCCGTCGGGGACCGACCCGATGACGTTCATCCCGTCGACGACCCAGCGCACGGGCCTAGCCTGCATCACGGCGACAGGTCGGGCGACAGCGACGGGAATTCCCCGGGGCACCGGTCGGAGGCCCGCCCGCCCGGACGACAATGTGGGTGTGAGCCCTGTCCTACCGGAAGGAGTCGCCGTGTCCGAGTCGACCATCGAGCCCGACAACGGCGCGCCGGGCGGCGCCGAGGAGATGCGCCCCGGCGACGTCGGCTACGCGTCGCTGTGGGTCCCCGACGTCGAGCGCGCCGAGGCGTTCTACGGTGCGGTCCTCGGGTGGACCTTCGCGCCGGGGAGCGTGCCGCAGGGGCGCCAGGTGGCCGGCACCGAGCCCCACCACGGCATCTGGGGCGGGCAGGCTCGCAGCACGCTGTTCCTGTGCCACGCCGTGGACGACGTCGACGAGGCCGTGGCCCGGGTGCGCGCCGCGGGCGGCGACGCCGAGGAGCCCAGCGACGAACCCTACGGACGCGTCGCCACCTGTGCCGACGACCAGGGCATGCCCTTCGCCGTCTTCGAGCCGCCGGCGGGCGCGCCGCCGCGCGGGGCGCCCCACGGGCGGCGCCAGGGCGACCTCGCCTACATCACGCTCCTGGTGCGCGACTCGGCGCTGGCCCGGGCGTTCTTCGCCGCCGTGCTCGGGTGGTCCTTCGTTTCCGGACGCGTCGCCGACGGCTGGCAGACCGACGGCGTGCGACCCGGGACCGGCCTCCAGGGCGGCCACGCCGAGGCGACGGTGGTGCCCATGTACCTCGTCGACGACATCGCCGCCGCCGTGGCGCGGGCCCGGGTGGCCGGCGGTGTCGCCTCCGACCCCGAGCGCCAGCCCTACGGGCTCCAGTCGACGTGCACCGACGACCAGGGGACCCGCTTCTACCTCGGCGAGCTCTGAAGGCGCCCTCGTCCAGCGCGCCCGGGCCCACCGCGCCGGCAGCCCAGCCGGGTCGTCCGGCCAGCCAGGAGGTGCAGCCGCACCCTGACCGTGCGGGCACGACCTTCGTCGAGGCCGGTGGCGACGCGCCGGGGTGTGTGGAACAGTGCGTGCGTGCCCGGCGGCTCCTTCGACGAGCGAATGGCCGAGGGGTACGACGCCGCCTCGGTGGAGCTGTTCGAGCCCGCTGTCGTCGACCCCGTCGTCGGCTTCCTGGCCGACCTGGCAGGTGACGGCAAAGCGCTCGAGCTGGGCGTCGGCACCGGTCGGATCGCCCTGCCCCTCAGCCGCCGGGGGGTGCGCGTCCACGGCATCGACCTGTCTCCCGCCATGGCTGCCCGGCTGCGGGACAAGCCGGGCGGGGACGAGGTCGAGGTGACCATCGGCGACTTCGCCACCACCCGGGTGGACGGGACGTTCCGGCTCGCCTACGTCGTGTACAACACGATCGAGAACCTGACCACCCAGGACGAGCAGGTCGACTGTTTCTGCACGGTCGCCGCCCAACTCGAGCCCCGGGGCTGCTTCGTCGTCGAGGTCGAGGTCCCGGCCCTGCGGCTCCTCCCGCCCGGCGAGACGGTCCGGGCGTTCACCGTCCGCCCGCCGCACCTGGGCTTCGACGAACTCGACGTGGCCACACAGCGCGGGATCTCGCATCATTACTGGGTGGCCGCCGGGCGCGGTGAGGTGGTGTCGATGCCCTTTCGCTACGTCTGGCCGGCAGAGCTCGACTTGATGGCGCGCATCGCCGGGATGTCGCTGCGCGAGCGCTGGGGCGGTTGGAACCGCGAGCCGTTCACCGGCGACAGTAGGAGGCACGTGTCGGTGTGGGAGAAGGTGCCCTAGCGCCGCGCACGGCCCTCGGCCTCAGGTGGTCGACCCCACCGCCGAGCCCACGACCCCGGACAACGCGTCGGGGGACCCCGCTGGGACGGGCGCGGTGCCCACACCGTGGGGCGCTGTGGCGTTCCCGGCGGCCCCGGTGGTCGGCTCCCCGGCCGGCGTGCCCGTGACCACGTCGGCGAGGCCGGCCGTCCCGGCGAGGAAGGTCTCGATGGCTTCGGGCTCGATGGGCCGCGAGAACAGGAAGCCCTGCCCGCGGTCGCAGTGCTCCTGCTGGAGCTTGAGCAGCTGGTCGTTGTCCTCGATCCCCTCGGCGAGGGTCTCCAGCCCGAGGGTCCGGCCCAGCTCCACCAGCGTGTGGATCAACGCCGACGACTCCGGGGAGTCGGCCATGGCGGCGATGAAGGACCGGTCGATCTTGAGGGCATCGACCGGGAACTGGCGCAGGTACGCCAACGACGAGTACCCGGTGCCGAAGTCGTCGATGGCGACGTGCACACCGAGCTCCTTGATCTCGCGCAGGCGCAGGACCGTGGCGTCGGCGTCGCGCATCAGGGTGCTCTCGGTGATCTCGATGACGAGCGATGTGGGGTCGAGGCCGCTCGACACCAGCGCCTCCTTGACGTGGTCGACGAAGGCGGGGATCTCGAGCTGGCGCATCGACACGTTCACCGACATCGACAGCCGGTGCCCGCGGGCGTGCCACTCGGCTGCTTGGCGGCAGGCTTCGATCAGCGCCCACCGGCCCACGTCGACGATGAGGCCCGAGTCCTCGAGCATGGGGATGAAGTGGTCGGGAGGGACGACCCCGCGGCTCGGGTGCCGCCACCGCATGAGCGCCTCGACGCCCGACACGTTGACGTGATCGAGGTCGAACACCGGTTGGTACAGGAGGAAGAACTGGTTTTGGGCGAGCGCCGAGCGCAGGTCCGACTCGATCTCGATGCGGTCGAGGACGGCGGTCTGCATCTCCGGCTGGAACAGCGCCGAGCGGTTCTTGCCCAGGGCCTTGGCCCGGTAGAGCGCGATGTCGGCGTCGCGCAGCAGCTCGTGTGCCGAGTTCCGCTGGCCGCCGGCGATGCCGATGCTCGCGGACACCGTCAACGGCACGGTCTGGTACCCGTCGAGGCGGAACGGCTCGCGCAGCGCGTCGTGGAGGCGTTCGGCCACCATCTCGGGGCCCGCGCCGAGCGACGCGCCCTCGGCGAGGACGACGAACTCGTCGCCGCCGAGACGCCCCACGGTGTCGCTGGCGCGCAGGATGCCGACGAAGCGCGCCGCCACCGCCTGCAGGACCTTGTCGCCGGCGTCGTGACCCAGGGAGTCGTTGATGTCCTTGAAATTGTCGAGGTCGACGAACAACGCCGCCACGGGGCGATACTCGCGCCGGGCCCGCACGAGCATCTGGTCGGCCCGGTCGTGGATGAGCGTCCGGTTGGGCAGCCCCGTGAGCGGGTCGTGCAGGGCGGCGTGGGCGAGCTGGGACTCGGCCTCCTTGCGCTCGGTGATGTCGCGCAGGTTGGCCACATACCCCCCGACCGACGGGTTGTCCTTCAGGTTGCTCACCACCGCCTCGGCGTAGCGACACGTGCCGTCGGCGTGCTCCATGCGGAACTGGATGGGCTCGGTGACCGTGACGGTCTGCAGCAGGGCGCCGAACTGCGCCTCGACGTAGGCGCGGTCGTCGGGATGCACGAGCTCGGTGGCGCGCAGGCCGAGGACCTCCTCGGGCTCCCGGCCGAGCAGCGAGGCCACCGCCGGGCTGGCGTACATGATCTTGGCGTCGGCACCCATGACGAGGGTCGTGTCGGTGGAGTTCTGCACGAGCGAGCGGAACCGCTCCTCGCTGGCGCGCATCGAGGTCTCGGCCTCCTCCTTCTGCTCGACGGTGGCGCCGGCCATGCGGATGACGAACACGAGCACGAACGCGCCCATCAGCCCGAGCGCCTCGGCCTTGCCCACGGACAGCAACGAGGGCGCCCATCCCTGCCAGATGGCCAGCTGGCCGGCACCGGTGCCGACGAGGCTCCACAGCGCGGTGACCCGCCACGTGCGCGAGCCGTCGTGGGACACGTTCTCGAGTGCCACGAAGGCGAAGGCGCCGATGAGCACGGGGCCCCAGCCGCTCAGGTAGATCACGACGGTCACCGCGGCGGCGTGGCACGCCACCCGGGCGTGGAGGCGCCGGCGCGTGGGGTGGCGGCGGTAGAGCAGCTCCAAGGCCGCGCTCGTCACCGGGATGGTGACGAAGACCGCCAGCCACAGCCACACCGGCTCGTGGGCGACCACGCGGAAGTGCCGGAGGACGAGGATCGCCACCAGCGCGGCCGGGCCCATCAGGTAGCCCAGCACGTAGGGGTCGAGCCGGACGCGCCGGGTCGCCGCCGCTGGCGCCATGAGCGTCCCGTCCCCCGCCGTCGCCTCGGTCGACCCCGCGGCCATCAGTCACCCCCCGCCATGAGCAGCCAGTTCGCGCTCTCCGTATCGACGGACCTGCGAGAAGCCTTGAGGGGCCGCCCGCAGGTCCGTCACCCGCACGGACTCACCGGGGCCGCCACCACCTGTAGGGCGGAGGCCTCATTCTCCGTCCCGAGCCCTTGTCCAAGGCCACCACCTGCTCATATGATCATCCTTTGTGTCGAGCTGGCCACGTAGAGTGATCATCATCGGGGTCATCCTCTCCGTGGTCGGGGGGATCCGGCTCTCCGCGCCCCAGGACCCGGGGCTGGCCGCCGCCCTGGCCGCCGCCCTGGCCGTGGCCGTGGTCACCTACGGGATCGCCTCGGCCCGGCCGTTCCACCGCCGCCCGTGGCGCATCGCCTGGACGGGGATCGGGCTGGGCCTGTTCTGCCTCGTCGGCGTGGCCGTGGTGCAGATGCTCCACGTCGGCGCGCTGCCCGGCACCGGGCCGCCGACAGTGCTCGACGCCGGGGCCGCCGTGCTCGCCATCACCGGGCTGGCGTCGCTGCTGCACCAGCGCCTCCCCGGGCGCGCCGTCGAGGCGGTGGCCGAGGCGGTGGTGGTGACGCTGTCGCTGGCGTTCGTGGTCCTCGCCCTCGTGGTCGTCCCGCTCCACGGTTGGCGGCCCACCCACGACCTGCCTGCCCTGGCCGTGCCGCTCCTCGACCTCGTCGCGTTGTGGCTGGCATGCAGCCTGGTGTCGCTCACCGATCGTCACCCCGCCTGCTACCGGCTGCTCATCGCCGCGTTCGTCTGCCTCTTCGTGGCCCACGCCGCCGCCGCCGCCCTCTCCCTGGCGCGGCGCTCCCCGAACAGCGCGCCGGTCGACGCCGCCGCCCTCGCCGGCACCACGCTGTGGGGGCTCGTGTTCCTGCACCCGTCACGCCGGGCCGCCTTCGACCCGGTGCCGCTGCGCTCGATGCGCCCGAGCGCCGTGAAGGTGGCCCTGCTCGTGGCCATGGCGCTCGTCGTCCCCGGCGTCCTGAGCGCCCAGATCGTGATCGGGAGGTCCGACCGGGTCCCCGCCCTGACCGTGGGCGCCACCCTGCTGCCCGCCCTCGTGCTGCTCTATCTCGTGCACCAGGTCTTCACCCACGCTGCCGCCGAGTACCGCGCCCAGCACGATCCCCTGACCGGTGTGTGCAACCGCCTGCTGTTCGAGGACCGGCTGGGCCTCTCGCTCGCCCAGGCCGACCGCAACGGCGGCTCGGTGGCGGTGATGTTCCTCGACCTCGACCGGTTCAAGGGCATCAACGACAGCCTCGGGCACGCCGTGGGCAACCAGCTCCTGCAGGCCGTGGTCAAGCGCCTGCAGGGTTGCCTGCGCGAGCAGGACACCCTGGCGCGCTTCGGTGGGGACGAGTTCACCCTCCTCATCCCGGACGGACGCCCCGCCGACGAGTCGGTCGTGAGGGTGGCGGAGCGGATCCTGGCCCGCTTCGGCGAGCCGTTCAGCGTGGGGAGCCGCCAGCTGTCGGTGAAGGCGAGTATCGGCGTGGCGATCTCCCCCCAGGACGGGCAGGACGCCGAGACACTCCTGAAGCACGCCGACACCGCCATGTACCAGGCCAAGGCGGCCGGGAGGAACACCATCGAGGTCTTCGACTCGGCCATGAGCGCCCGGGCCCGGCTGCGCTTCGCCTTCGAGGAGAGCCTGCGCGCCGCGGTGGAGTGCGGACGCCTGGCCGTCCACTACCAGCCGAAGCTCGAGGTCGCCACGGGGAGGATCGCCGGCGTGGAGGCGTTGGCGCGCTGGGAGCACCCCCGTCTCGGCTTCATCCCGCCGTGGGCGTTCATCCCCCTGGCCGAGGAGACGAGCCTCGTCGCCACCCTCGGCCAGTGGGTGCTCGAGACCGCGTGCGTCCAGGCCCGGCACTGGCAGCAGGACGGGCTCCCGCCCGTGCCGGTGGCGGTCAACCTGTCCCCGCGGCAGTTCGGGGACGGGTCGGTCCTGGCGATGGTGACCGACGCCCTGCACAGCTCCGGGCTCGATCCCACGCTGCTCGAGCTCGAGATCACCGAGAGCGTCCTCATGGAGAACAGGGCGACGGTGGCCGAGAGCCTGCGCGACCTGCGGGCCCGGGGCGTGCGCGTCGCCATCGACGACTTCGGCACGGGCTACAACGCCCTGACGTACCTCGCCGAGATCCCCGTCGACGCCATCAAGATCGACCGGTCGTTCGTGGCGCGCATCGAGGAGGGTGGGGGGGCCTCCATCGTGGGCGCCGTCATCGCCCTGGCCCACAGCCTCGACCTGGACGTGATCGCCGAGGGAGTGGAGACCGACGCCCAGCTGCGTTTCCTCGAAGGCCACGGGTGCGACCAGGTGCAGGGGTTCCGGTTCAGCCCGCCCGTGCCGCCGGCGGAGATGTCGGCGCTCATCGAGAGCCCCGTGCGCCTGTTCACCGACTGGAAGGACGAGGTGGCGGCCATGGCCTCGCCCAACTCGGTGGTCTCCCCGGCTCGCTTCGAGGCCCTGCTCGACTCCATGCTGCAGCAGGGACACTGGCCCGCAGGCGTGGACACCGAGGCGATCGAGGCGGTCCTGGCGGCCCTCCAACCCGAGGACCTGCGCAAGGTCCGCGGCGCTCGCGCCCCGAAGCCCGGCGCCGCCCAGCCGAGCTGGCGCCTCGCCTGATCAGCGCGGCCGCGACCACCACCCGAGCACCCCGACCGCCAGGCCGGCCTCGGCGAGCTGCTCCAGGGCGAGCGAGACCTCGCCGATGGCGAGCCCGCAGCGCTTGACGATGGACTCGAGCGTCGCCGGGTCGTGGTCGATCGCCCGCCGCACCCGCCGGGCCACCGCGCTCAGGGCGGGTCGGGCCGCAGCACCCGCCACCCGGCGGCCGTGCGCACCGCGCCGGCCCGGCGGGGCGATCCCGGAGTCGGAGGCGATGGCGAGCTCGATGGCGGTGAGCACGTCCTGGGCGTCGCGCACGAGCACGGCCCCGTCGGCGATCAAGCGGTTCGACCCCGCCGACGCCGGGCTGCGCACCGAGCCCGGGACGGCCGCCACGGTGACGCCGCGCTGCTCGGCGGCGTCCACGGTGTGCAGCGACCCACCGCGGTGGTGGCACTCGACCACCACCACGACGTGGGCCAGGGCCGCCATCACGCGATTGCGGACGGCGAACCACCACCGGGCGCTGGGGCCGCCGGGCGGGACCTCCGACAGCAGCGCGCCGCGGGCGGCGACGGCGGCGTGCAACGTCGCCCGGGCGCCCTGCGCGGGGGTGTCGAGCGACGTCCCGACGACCCCGACCGGGGGGGCGCCGGCCTCGGCGCCGAGCACCCCGGCGTGGGCGGCAGCATCGATCCCGCGGGCGAGGCCCGACACCACCACGACGCCCGCGCTCGCCAGGTCGCGTCCGAGCTCGGCGGCCACACCCAGCCCGTAGGGGGTGGCCGCCCGCGTCCCCACGAGAGCCACGCGCGGACGGCCCTCGAGCACGTCGACGTCCCCCCGCACGAAGAGCACGGCTGGCGCCTGGTGGTCGGCGGCCAGCGCGCCAGGGTACCCGGGGCAGCCGAGGACGCGCACCGCGATGTCGGTCCGGGCGCAGAGGGCGGCCACGGCGTCGAGGGTGTCGGAAGTGGCCTTGTGGCGATAGCGGCGATCGGGGTCGGCGCGGTGGCGGCCGGCGGCGATGGCTTCCCACGCCGCCACCGGCGTGTAGCCGTCGAGGAACCGCCGAAGGGTCGCGGGCGACGATCCCAGCGCCGCCAGGGCGGCGCCGTGACGCTCCTCGCCGGTGAGCACGCCGGTCGACGTCACGGGCGCGCTCCGGGCACCAACAGCGACCGGGCCGTCCGGAGGTTGAGGGCCTCGGCCACCTCGTTGGTCCCCACCGGCCCCTCGACGCCGTCGAGGTCGGCGATGGTCCGCGCCACGCGGCGCACACGGTGCAGCCCGCGTGCCGACAGCGCGCCGGCCCGCACGCGCCGCTCCAGCAGGGCCGCGGCGTCGGGCGAGAGCGGGATGAGCCCGTCGAGGGCGTGGAGGGGGATGTCCGCACTGCACCGCACGCCGCGCGCCGCGGCGACGTCGCGCACGGCCCGGACGCGTGCCGCCACTGCGGCCGAGGACTCACCCGGCGGGCCCCCCAGCAGCTCGTCCACGTCAGGGCGCTCGAGCGGGATGGCCAGGTCGAAGCGGTCGAGCAGCGGCGCGGAGAGACGGCGGAGGTAGCGCTGACGCATGACGTCGGTGCAGCGGCACGAGCCCGGGAGCGCCCCGTCGCCGCAGGGACACGGGTTCATGGCGCCGACGAGGAGGACGCGCGCCGGCAGGTCGGCGCCGGCTCGTGCCCGTCGCACGCGGATGACGTGCTCCTCGAGTGGCTGGCGCAGGGCGTCGAGGACCATCGCCGGGAACTCGCCGAGCTCGTCGAGGAAGAGGACCCCGGCGTGCGCCAGCGAGACCTCGCCGGGGCGCAACCACGGTGAGCCGCCCCCGACCAGCGCGACGTCGGTGGCGCCGTGGTGCGGCGCCCGGAACGGCGGCCGGATCGGGAAGGCGCCGTCGGCGACCGCCACGCCGGCGGCGGAGTGGATACGGAGGACCTCGAGCGCCTCCGCCGCGGTCAACGGTGGCAGGATCCCGGCAAGGCGCGTGGCGAGCATCGTCTTGCCGGACCCGGGCGGCCCCACCATGAGCAGGTGGTGGCCGCCGGCGGCGGCGATCTCGAGGGCGCGGCGCGCCACCCGTTGCCCCCGGACGTCGCACAGGTCGGGCACGACGCCGGTGTCGGGCCGCCCCCCGGCGGGCGGCGGTGGGGCCGGCCACGGGGCCCGGTCCCGCAAGGAGTCCACCAGCCCGGCCACGGTAGACGCGGGCCGGACCCGGTCGCCGGCCACGAGCCGCGCCTCAGCGGCCGCCCCGGCCGGGACCACGACGCGCCCTCCGGAGATGGCCGCCACCAGCGACACGATCCCCGGGACCGGTCGGACCGACCCGTCGAGCCCGAGCTCGCCGAGGAACCCGGTGCCCTCGACGCACCCGGCGGGCAACGCCTCGGCCGCCACGAGGAGGCCGACGGCGATGGCCAGGTCGAGGCCGGCGCCCGACTTCCGGATGCCCGACGGCGCCAGGTTCACCGTGACGCGGCGGGCCGGCCACGGCAGCTTGCTCGACAGCAGCGCGGCCCGGACGCGGTCGCGCGACTCGCGCACGGCGGCGTCGGGCAGGCCGACGACCGTGAACCCGGGCAGGCCGGAGGAGACGTGCACCTCCACCGACACGGGGCGGCCGTCGACACCCTGCAGGGTGGCCGAGGGGATACAGGCGAGCATGGCGACACTCCGGCGGGCGAGCGGTCCCGGTTCGTGGCGGGGCCGATGCGGACAGGAACGGGCCGCTGGAGCTGCGCCGGCCGCGCGAGGCACTGCGACGAGCGTAGGTGGGGGGTGTGTCAGTCCCCGGTCCCGCCCGGGCGCGACGGAGCGCCGCCACGGGCGAGCTCGGCGTCGAGCTCCGCGCCGAGCAGCACCGCCACCGCCGTCACGAAGAGCCACAGCAGCAGGGCGGCGACCCCGGCGAAGGCGCCGTAGGTGCGGGACTGGTGGCCGAAGTGGTCGAGATAGAAGGAGAAGGCGGCCGAGGCCGCCAGCCAGCCCAGCGCGGCCGCCGCCGCTCCCGGGCTCACCAGCCGCAGCCGCGCCCGGGGGTGGTTCGGGCCCAGGGCGTAGTACGCCGACAGCAGCAGCATGACGAGCGCCAAGGCTCCCACCCACCGGATCGCCACCCAGGTGGCGTCGAAGGTCGGCCGGGCCAACGCCACCGACGACGGCAGCAGGCTCCGGATCGGGTCGCCGAGCACCGACAGCCCCGATGCCGCACCACCGAGCGCCACGGTCAGCCCGAGCAGCGGGAGCGCCACGACGCGACGGCGGACGAACCCCCGGTCCGCCTCGATCTCGTAGGCGACGTCGAGGCCGATCTGGAGCGCGGCCATGGCCTCCACCGCGCTCCACAGCGCCACCGCCAGCGCGACGGCCACCTCGACGCCGCCGCCGGCACCGGTGAGCGGGTTGCGCAGGGCGGTGTCGATCGTCTGGGACGCCTGCACCGGCAGCACGACGGCGATGCCGTGCACCAGGCTGCGGCGTTGCGCGGCCGACAGGCCCACGAGCCCGAGGACGCCGACGGCGGCGACGATGGCGGGGAAGATGGCGAGGAACCAGTGGAACGCCAGGCCCGCCGCGTTCGTCGTGATGCGGTCCCTCGCCGAGCGGACGAGCGTGGCGCGGACGACGGGCCACCACCGCGCGGCCCGGTGCAGCGCGCCGCGGGTGCCCCGTCGACCCTCGGCTCGCGCCGGACTGCGGTGCCGGCGCGCGTCACCCGCGGCGGGGAGGCGGTCCTCCACCTCGTGGTCAGGCGGTGCCGGGCTCGGTGGGCGGCGACAGCAGGAGGTGGACGGCGGCGGCCACGGCCCCGCCGACCAGCAACGCCGTCCCGAGGAACTCCGCACCGAGCTTCCGTACCATGGGGCCCCCTCGCTCGCCGATACCGAGCAGGCTAACCCCGTGACCGGGCCCGGCCCCGGTTCCCCGCACTCACCGCACGGGCTGGCCCGCACCGTCGACGGCGTACCAGAGACCACCGGAGTTGTCCCGCCCCTCCCCCGTCGCCTGGCCCGGCGCGGTGTCGCCGATCCAGCGGTACAGGGGCCAGCCCGCGTACGTCACCTGCAGGGTGCCGTCGCTGCGACGCGTCGTGGCGACCACGGCGGCGTCGGCGTCGGGCCCGGTGACGGGGGTGGCCACACCCGAGGGCAGTGTCAGCGGAGGCCACTGCGACGCGCAGGACGCCGTACATGTCGATCGCCCCCGGCCGTGGTCGGGCACGAAGAGGTAGAGCGTGAGCCCGTAGCCGTCCACGAGCACCGTGCCGAGTCCCGTGACCGTCGCCGTGTGCACCATGTAGCCGGGTCCCCCGGGGCCCGTCGTCGGCGCCCCGGCGGCCGACACCGTGCCCACGTCACCGGCCCCGCCGCAGGCGCCGAGCACCACCGCCGCCACGGTCACCACGATCGGGGCCGCCAGCTTCGCCACCACCGATCGCGCGCCCACTGTCGCCGCATGGTACCCCCGCCGCCCGGGCGTGAACCGGCGACAGCCTGGGACCGCAGACGGCGGGGCCCCGGGCTTGCCGGCGTCCGACGAGGCAGGGGTCAGCGGCCCTTGAAGTTCGGCTCGCGCTTCTCGGCGAAGGCGCGCATGGCCTCGGCCGTGTCCTCGGTGAAGAAGTTGACCGTCTGGCAACGGGCCTCGTCCTCGAGGGCCTGGGCCATGGTCACCGACATGGCGTTGTCGAGCAGCGCCTTGGTCATCGAGAGGGCGATCGGCGGTCCCGCCGCCAGGCGGCGCGCCCACTCCCCGACGAAGGCGTCGAGCTCGGCGTCGGGAACCACACGGTTGACGAGCCCGACGTCCGCCGCCTCCTGGGCCGACAGGATGTCGGCGAAGTACGCCAGCTCCTTCGCCTTGTGCAGGCCGATGAGCCGGGGCAGGAGCCACGACGACCCTCCGTCGACCGACAGGCCCCGTTTGGCGAAGATCTCCGAGAACCGCGCGTTGTCCGAGGCCACCGTCAGGTCGCAGGCGAGTGCCAGGCTCATGCCCGCCCCGGCGGCGATCCCACGCACCTTGGCGATCGTCGGCTTGGGCAGCCGGTGCAGCGCCAGCATCACCTGGCCGAAGAACCGCATGCGCACGAGGTGGGGATCGGCGGGGTCGCCGCTCACCCCGCTCGGGTCGGCGATGTCGGCGCCCGAGCAGAACGCACCCCCGGCGCCGGTCAGGACGACGACCCGGTCCTCACGCCGGCGTGCCACCTCGCCGACCATGTCGATCAGCTCCTGCCACATGAGGCCATTGCCGGCATTCTTGCGCTCCGGCCGGTTGAGGGTGACCGTCACGATCCCCTCGGCGCGTTCCACGATGATGGTCTCGGTGCTCACAGGGCGACACCCTATCGACCCGAGCGCGTGCGCTCCCGTGT
>Ga0307372_10009999_pt1 | contig 12933 bp, 12 predicted proteins | sample OX1MG_FD_202533 | JGI IMG/M metagenome (GOLD analysis project Ga0307372, IMG submission 202533) | Soil microbial communities from Risofladan, Vaasa, Finland - OX-1 | ecosystem: Environmental > Terrestrial > Soil > Coastal area > Acid sulfate soil | place: Finland: Risofladan, Vaasa | collected...
AGTTCTTCGACGTCCCGGCCCCTCGGAATATACGTGCGCATCTGCTCTGTACACCCTCTCGCTTAAAAGGCAAACGATAACAATACGTTACCCTCGCTTTTTTGTCAACGCGCACCGTTGCCCGGTAGTGTCCTAATTTGGGCGCTGAGAGCAGCTCTATGTGTACTCGTCATATTTGGACTCTCGCCGAATAGTCAAAAAGGTAAGGTCATACAGGTACACGAAGGAGCTTGTATGCTTTCGTGTTCTACTGCCGACGAGAATCCCGTATATAAGAGTTACCCAGAACGCACCCGTCGGCACTCCCTCACCATTGGCAATTTGGTTGGATTCTTTGGCGAAAATTTCCTTCATGTCGAAGTCGCATTTAAGAATTTGGGTTTCGCCACCGCCAATGAAAGTATGGGCGTCTATCGTAAAGGACTTGAAACGGCGCTTCAACAATTTGGCATTGTCTCGGGTTTGGCCGTGGTGAATTTCGCAACGCAAGATTTTGGCAGGGGTTTTTCCTTTGTTTTTCACAATAAGGGCATATCGCTTCGCTCCTACAATGATACGTTCGGTAATTTCTCCCTCCATCCACGCCCTTTCGCTATCCAGCATGGCGCTGGCAGACCGTCTCGTTTCATAAGACTGCCAGCAGATGAAAAAGGCTGTGATGAGTCCGATGAATACAAGCGAACACTCGGGGGCTTCATCCCCCTCTGGCGGATCATTGCCGGTTGTCTCTGTTTTGGTTTGGGAATGTGTCTGACTGCTAGGCGTGGCCCGTGCGTTATTGGTTTCATTCTTGTGGTGGGGGGCGGCCTGTTCGCATTGGCTCCGTGGGGCAAAGTAAACTACAAAGGTCAGCATTATTGCAGCGATAAAGGCTGGTTTCATTTCTCGGGAATTGTACCCCAAAAATATCTCTTGACAAGCGCTAATTATTGGGGTACAGTAATTGGCATAGGGAGAGCGGACATGCCAAACGTACTCAGTACGGACAAGCAGGTCGTGGTAATCAGCGCATTAGCCGAAGGCTCTGGGGATTCGTGCTGCATATCCCGCCCGTCACGTCGCCGATTCTAGCGGTGCGGGCCGCAATCGTTCAGGAGTTCAGAACCGTGAGTTGGCAGAAGAAAACTAGGAAGGCTGGCAGGCCGCCGCTGCCTAAGGGGGACGCGAAAGTCGGAACACTGCGCGTGCGGGTTACGCCTGATGAGCTGCGGACAATCAAATCACAAGCGAAGGTCAAGAAGCAGTCCGTGTCAGAGTGGATACGGAGCGCGCTGAATGCCGCAATTCGCTGACAGGAATTCCAAATTAGGACACTAGCCGTTGACCTGAGCCAGCGAAGCAACTTCGCTTTTTGAGCCGTTCGTCGTGTCGTTAACAGCGTCCCGGCGTTCCGATTTGCGTGGATTCGCACTCCCAATTCATGGCACGCTTCGGCGGGGTGAACGAATGAAGAGAATACTGGAAATATTGAGCAAGCCTGCCGCGATGGCCAGTGGATGGACAAGTGCAATCCTTTGCTTCAGCGCAGCCACCGGATATTGGTTAGCCGGGGAGCACCGGAGAGCGATCTGCTGGGTCGCCCTTGGCGCGCTCGAAATCGCGGCGATTGTCTTATAAGCGAATCACTTTGCAGATTCGGACCGCATTTCTTGCCGCACTTTCTGCACGTCTTCGTCCAGCGCGCCGATCGCCCTGCGTTCAACCGCGCGCGAAAAAGCGCTCCGCGGCCGCTTTTCGCTTCACTGCCAGTTAACGAGCTTCCAGGTCGTGTCCGGATTGTATTCCGTGACGGCCGCGGCGATTGCGTCCGTCTTCGGTCCGAGGTTCTTCTCGTACACGCGGCCCTGCTGATTGACGATGAACGTCATCACGCCCGAATTGCCCCATTTATCCGGATACGCGATCAGCGCGTGGCCCCCGATCATGTTGCCGTTGATGATGTAGTTGTACGCGCCTCCGGGAGCGGCAGGACCCTGACGCGTGAGGATCTTGAAGAAGTATCCGTGGAAAGGATGACGGCCTCCCGAGGACGTGCTCGCGTCCTTTGTCGCCGGGGCGCCTTTCTGGCGTCCGTAACCTTCCGCGCGAGCTTCGGCCACCAGCGCGCCGAGCGGGCTCGGAGCGTCGTCTTTATCGGAGGTTTTCCAATACAGGCCGTCGTGGTGACCCGGCGTGCTCATGAATCGCGGCGCGTAGGCCATGACGCCATTATGGCCCCAATCGTCTTGCGTGAAGTATTGCCATTGCGCGATCACATAGGCGCGGCACGTTGTGATCGCCGATAGCTCGTCCTCTCCGATCCGGCGATCCAGAATTTCCTGCGTGCCCGCCTTCGTGTCGAACACCCACTGATTCCCCTGCTTCACAATGGGCACCGGAAATCGCCAGTTCGTTTTGCCCACGATCAGCGTGTACTTCGAGTCGCTATCCTGCTTAAGCTGCGTGGACTCCTGAACGCCCTTCGAAAAGTCCGCCAGATCTCTTGCGTCTTCCACGGGATCGCCGGAAAGCAGTTTCTGAACGTCGGGGCCGAAGATCTTGTCGAGCGCCGCGCGATCTTTTGCCGTGGCGGCTTGCACAAGCGCCTGCATCGCTGCTTGCGGCGAAGAAAATGCCTGCTGGCTCGCGTCCTGAGCATACAGAGTTGCGCCGCCCAGAGCGAAAACGCTCGCGGATATCGCCAGCAGAAAAACCAGGGTGAAAGGCAGCGTCGCGTTGCGACGACTCATTCGCGTTCGAATTTGCATAAGTTTACGTCCTTTCGCGTCTGAAATTGCGTGTCTCATTGCCGCCCCCTGGGACGTCCCGGGCGTTTCGGCTGCGGGCGGCTCGGCGCGGGCCGCGCAGGCGCGGGACGTGGAGCCGGCCTACTCATCTGCTGACGGCTCGCTTGTCCGCGCTGGCTCGCCGTCCGCGCACTGAAAGCGCCTTCGCTGCGTCCAAAGCCATGCGGAGCCGGGCGCGGCGGCGGCGCCGGGCGTGCTTGCTGCACTGGCTGCCTGTACGGTTGCGGCGTTGGCCGGTAAGGTTGCGGCGTTGGCCGGTAAGGCTGCTGCGGGCGTGCCTGTTGTTGCCGGACGGGCGCGGCAGGACGCACTGGCTGCGTCGGCGCTTGCCTGTAAGGCTGTGGCGTCGGCCGATAAGGCTGCGGGCGCGCGGGCTGCGGCTGCGGAGTCTGGTGCCCGCGGAACTGGTTGAGTCTCGGATTGCTGGTATCGATATTCCGGTTGATGACGCGGTTATCGACCTTCGGCGCCTGATAACGCGGGTTGTTGCCGGGATTCTGATTGCCTTGATACTTCTGATTGGCGTTATTTCTGTTGGGCGCGACGTTGTCGAAGTTGACGTTGCGATGCACGCTGGTGTAGCTGTTCACGTTGCTGATGTTGACGCTGCGATTGATCACCGTGCGGTTGATGACGATGTTCGTCTGCTGATTGTTCACATAAACATTGTTTTCGTGTATGTACTGCCGCGAACGCGCCTCCCAGTCGTTATGCCCGCGCCATCCCGTGTAATACACGCGATGATCGCGCCAGTCCGTGTCGCGGTTCAGCCACACGCCGATGGCGAAGCCCGAGCCGAACGAAATCATGTCGCCGTAACCGCCGCCGAAATACGCCCGCTGGTCGTACACAATATTCGGGTCATACGTCGGCACATAGATGTATTGCGGGCTTTCGGGCCAAATCTGGATGTAGCCGTCTTGATCGACGATCTGCCATTGCGAATTCGTAACCAGATTGCCTTGCGCATAGGCCATCGAACGCAAACGCTGGATCGAATCCATCACGTCGGTCGATTGGTAGACGTACGCCTGGCCCACCGACGTCGTCCAATCGAGATTTGCGTCCAGCATATTCAGAACCTCTGGGTAATGCGCCACGGCCTTCACGCTGACGTCCCACGGCTGATATTCGATTCCGTATTCGCCATTGGCCTGCACCCAGCGCGCGGCTGCATCGATCTCATCAACGAACGTCGTCGCCGGCAGCACTTGCGCCAGCAGCGGGTCCGGGTAGAGCGCGATCGGCGCCAGCAAATTGTCCAGTTGGTCCGGAGAATAGGGAATGTAGGATGAATTGTCGTAATTGGCCTGATTGTCCTGCAACAGAGCGGCCGGGCGCGGTGTAGCGGGATTAGCCGCGCGGGCCAGCATCGGAATACACAGCAGGGAAAGCGCCAGCGAAACAGCCAGTTTTCTCATCACGTCAACTCTCCTTATCGGTGCGGTAGTGTCATTCATCTTGACCGTCGTGGGCGTCTTGGGAATGATGAAAACCTCGTGGCATTGCGAAGGGCCTTCAGCCACCTTTCAAATCACGGCCAGCTATTATAGGGCGGGTTTCTATTATACCAATCTTCCTAGTGAATGTGTGAAGTTATGGGACGCGTGCGGAAACGTCATCATTCGGTTATCTCTCTTCCGTACTTCCCGACCGCCAGGACGAACTGCTCTTGCGGCTCGTTTTCACAGCCGCACCCTCTGCACAAATCCGCGCCATCGTGCTACGTTATTCTGGGAGAGCGAAGCGCTTAAATTGAGCAACGGAGCCATGACGAAGAGACAATCGAGCAACGAATCACAATCGTTCTGCGGGACGCACTCCGAGCGGTCGCTCCACTTGCGTTTGCGAACGGAATGCTGGCCTGCCGCGCGCGGCGATGCCTCTATTTTCGCCATGCAGCCGCCGGTTCAGCCGTGTTCATGGATTCTTTTCGGCAGCGGAGCGGCCATTTCTAATCGGTACAACAAATTATTAGAAATCGCCGTAACTCATTCAAAACAAAGGAGAGCATCCCGTTCTCATTGGTACAAATAGCGATTTGTTTCTGGCCCTGTTTCGGCGCCATTTAGATTGCCGCCGGTTGCCATCGCCCAGCGCGAGAGAGAGAATGTTGCCATTATGCGAATGACGCCAACGACGCGAACGCACAAAAGTTTATGGATCGCGCTGGTTATTCTACTCTGCTTCATCTTTGCGCCTGCCGCGTTGCAGGCGAGCGGCTCTGCACGCACCGTGAAGCGGACCTCCAAGCCAAACGCTGCAACAAAACGAAACGCCGTGCTGCCGCTGATTGATTTGGCGGGCTATCAAAAGCTGCTGACGAAATATCGAGGCAAGCCGCTGGTCGTGAATTTCTGGGCCACGTGGTGCGAGCCTTGCCGCTCGGAATATCCCATGCTCGTGGGTCTGGCGAAGCAATACCAGCCCAAGGGAGTGGTTTTTATTGGCGTGAGCTTCGATGCGGATGCCGATCTGGACGTCGTCAGCCATTTCCTGGCCATGTATCATCCGGATTTCCCGAATTACCGCCAGAAGCCGGGAATCGACGTCGACGGTTTCAATCATGCGATTGATCCCGCGTGGGATGGATCGATTCCTTCCACGATTTTCTACAAACCCAACGGGCAGCCCGACGTGCAATTCTATGGAACGCGGCCGCGCGCCGAATTTGAAAAGGAAATTCAGCGGCTGATGGCGAATCCTTTCGCCGCGCGATGGCAGGCTCCACGCGGAAAGAAAACTTTTGCGCATTCCTAACGGCTTGTTAAAAAACGCTGAAAGTTTTGTGGGTCGCGGCTTCAGCCGCGACATAAGCATGCATTTTCTTCATGGGCTTTAACCCCTGAAGCTTCGAGGATAGGTTTTTCTACAAACTGCTACATCGGAGAGGCACTCATGTTAAATACTCGCGGAAACAAACTGACATGGCTCGGCCACGCGACATTCCAAATCACCACGCCGAGCGGCAAAGTGATTCTGGTGGACCCGTGGGTTTCGGGGAATCCGTCGTGTCCCGAGGAACTCAGAAAACCGGAACGCGTCGATACCCTGCTGATCACCCACGGGCACTTCGATCACATCGCGGACGCCGTCGAGCTGGGCAGAAAATTCAAGCCGCAAATCGTGGCCATTCATGAAACGTGCAAATGGCTGGAATCGAAGGGCGTGAAAAACACGCTGGGAATGAACAAAGGCGGCACGCAAAAAGTTGGCGAGATCGAAGCCACCATGGTGAACGCCATTCATTCGTGCGGCATCGAGGACGACGGCAAGATCATCTACGGCGGCGAAGCGTGCGGATACATCATTCGATTGCCGGGCGGCCTGACGTTGTATCACGCGGGCGATACGGCCGTTTTCGGCGACATGAAACTGATCGCGGAACTCTATGCGCCGGCGCTGGCCCTGCTTCCCATCGGCGATCATTACACGATGGGCCCGCGCGAAGCGGCGATGGCGATTCGTTTCCTGAACGTAAAACATGTGATACCCATGCACTTCGGCACTTTTCCGCTGCTGACCGGAACGCCGGAGGAACTTAAGAAATTGACACGGGATATTTCGGGCCTCGAGATTCACGCGTTGAAGCCCGGGGAGAGTGTCGCGTGACGCGGCGCGCGCGCATCAATTTGCGCACAAGGAAAAGGTGAACCAATGGCCGGGGGAATCACGGACAAAAACGTCGAGAAGTACATATACGAAATTCTTCCCGCGCGCGACGCCGTGCTCGCGGACATGGAGAGGCTGGCGAAGCGCCACGACATTCCGATCGTCGGCCCGGCCGTGGGACGCATGATTTATATGCTCGCGCAAATTTCCGGCGCGAAGCGCATTTTCGAAATGGGCTCGGCCATTGGCTATTCCACCATCTGGCTCGCGCGCGCGGCTGGACCCGGCGCGGAAATTTACTACACCGATGGCGACGCTTCGAACGCGCGGCGGGCCAAGGAGTTTTTCGCGCGCGCCGGCGTGGAGAAGCGAATCACGGTGATGACCGGAGACGCCCTCGCGATGCTGGATCGCACGCGCGGCAAATTCGATCTGATTTTCATCGACGTGAACAAGCATCAGTACCCGGCAGCGCTGCGCAAGGCATTGCCCCGGCTGAAATCGCGCGGCTTGCTGCTGACAGATAACACCCTGTGGTCGGGGCGCGTCACGCGGCGCGCGAAAGACGCGAACACACGAGGCATTCAAGAATTCAACAAGGCGGTTTATTCCTCGAAAGAATTGTTTCCGGTGCTGATTCCGCTGCGCGACGGCGTCACCGTCTGCAGAAAACGATAATGCAGTAGCGCAGCTCTGCATCCGGTCGATGCAGCGAAGCGGCGGGGAGCCGCTTACGGAGGATTCCCATGGCGAAGATGAAGGCGGCGCAAGTCACAAAGCCCGGCGCGGATTTCGAGATCGTGGAGCGGGAAATTCCGCAGCCGCTGGCGGGGCATGTGCGCATTCGCGTGCAGGCTTGCGGGATTTGCTTTAGCGATCATTTGGTGAAGGACAATCTGTGGCCGGGCATTCAGTATCCGCGCGTCCCAGGTCACGAAGTGGCGGGCGTGATTGATGAAGTGGGCGCTGGCGTGACCACTTGGAAGAAGGGACAACGGGTGGGCGTGGGATGGCACGGCGGGCAGGACGGCACATGCCTCGCCTGCCGACGCGGGGACTTCATCAATTGCGCGAATGTAAAAATCTCAGGCATCACCTACGACGGAGGCTATCAAGAATACATGGTGACTCCGGTCGAGGCGCTGGCCGGGCTGCCGGAGAGTTTGGATTTCGCCGAGGCTGCGCCGCTGATGTGCGCGGGGATTACCACGTTCAATGCGCTGCGGCATGCGGGCGCGCTGCCGGGCGATTTGGTGGCGGTGCAAGGGATCGGCGGACTGGGGCATCTGGGAATTCAGTTTGGAAATAAGTTCGGGTACAAAGTCGTGGCAATCGGACGCGGGCCGGGAAATGCGTCGTTGGCAAAAAAACTCGGCGCGAGTGTGTACATCGACAGCCAAGCGACCAACGCGGCGGCGGAGCTGCAAAAGCTCGGAGGGGCCAAGGTGATTCTGGCGACGGCGCCGAGCTCGAAGGCCATGTCGTCGCTGGTGGATGGGCTGGGAACGAATGGAAAAATGATGGTGGTGGGCGCGACGATGGAGCCAATCGAGGTGTCGCCGATTCAATTGATTGGCGCGAGGAAAAGCATTCAAGGCTGGCCGTCGGGGATTCCGACCGACACCGAAGACACGCTGCGGTTCGCGGAGTTGACGGGAGTGCGGCCGATGATTGAAAAGTTTCCACTCGCAAAAGTGAATGAGGCGTACGCACGGATGGTCAGCGGAAAAGCGGAGTTTCGCGTGGTGCTGACGATGTAAAGGCCGTGCGGCGCGGAGTATCTAGCTGCGGCGGACAAGATTGGCGAGGAAAAATTTCAAATTGGCGGGGCGTTCGGCCAAGCGGCGCATGAAATACGGGAACCAATCGGAGCCGAACGGAACGTAAACGCGCAGGCGGTATCCTTCGCGAATCAGCTGGTCCTGCAAATCGGTGCGAATCCCGTAGAGCATCTGAAATTCATATTGATCGTTGCGAATTCCCTGCTCGGCTGCGAATTTTTTGGTGGCCTCGAGCATTTTGGGATCGTGCGTCGCGATGCCGTGGTAAATGCCGCTCGCGAGCAAAATTTTCATCACCTTCACGTAGTTCGCGTCGGCATCCGCTTTTTGCGGATACGCAACTTCCGCCGGTTCCTTGTAAGCGCCCTTCACCAACCGAATGCGGCAGCCCGCGGCGATCAAATCCTTCGCGTCCTGCTCGGTACGATAGAGGTAGGATTGCAGCACCGTGCCAACCGCATTGCTCTTCGCGCGCGCGCGCTTGCAGATGTCGATGGTGCGCTGCGTGTACGCGGAACTTTCCATGTCGATGCGGACGAAATTTTTCTGCTGCGTGGCATGATCGGCGATTGCCGCGAAGAGGTTCTCGCAGAGGGATTCGCTGATGTCGAGTCCAAGCTGCGTGAGCTTGAGCGAAACGTTGCAGTCGAGACGCTCCGCGGCGATGCGATCAAAAATTCCGATGTACGTTTCCGCTGCGCGCCGCGCTTCCGCTTCGCTCGTCACGCTTTCCCCGAGACAATCAAGGCTGCACGGGCGGCCGATGGCATTTAACTCACGCACCGCAGCGGCAGCGTCGTCGAGCGACTCGCCGGGCACGAACCGCCGAGCCATGCGGCGGCTCGTTCCGTTGTGCATCACAAATCGAGCCATGCGCGGGCTGCGCGAAAGCTCCAGCAGAATAGAACGCAGCATCAGCAGCGGCTCCGGCGGAATGCGGCGCGAAATGAGTTTTTGAAGTCGCTGGATTTAGGCATTGAGGCGGCGGGCGCGATCAGTGGGAATGCGCCTCCAGGAATTTTTCCGCGTCCATGGCGGCCATGCAACCGGAACCCGCGGCGGTGACCGCCTGGCGATACACCTTATCCTGAACGTCGCCTGCGGCAAAAACGCCCTCGATGTTCGTGCGGCTGCCATCGTGAGTTTTCAGGTAGCCGGTTTCGTCCATATCGAGCTGGCCGCGAAACACTTTTGTGTTGGGTTCGTGGCCGATGCCGATGAAGAGGCCAGAGACGGGAAGAACTGAAGTCTGATTGCTCTCGACGTTGCGAAGCTTGACGGCTTCGACGTCGTTCTTTGCGGGATCAAGAACATCCTCGACGACAACGGGAGTGAGGAATTTGATCTTGTCGTTCGACTTCGCGCGATCGAGCATGATTTTGGAAGCGCGAAAATCATTCCGGCGGTGAAGTATGGTGACTTTTTTTGCGAAGCGCGTGAGGAACGTGGCTTCCTCCATGGCGGTGTCGCCGCCGCCGACGACGGCGATTTCCTTGTCGCGGAAAAAGTAGCCGTCGCAGGTGGCGCACGTGGAAACGCCGTGGCCGATCAATTGCTTTTCGGAATCGATGCCGAGCATGCGCGCGGACGCGCCCGCAGCGATGATCAGCGTTTCGGCTCCAAAAGCTTCCTTGCCCGCTTCGATTTTGAACGGGCGCTGGTTGAGCGTCACCGACGAAACAGCGCCGGAGCGAAACTCAGCGCCGAAGCGCTGCGCCTGCTTGCGCATGGACTCGATCAATTCCGGGCCGAGGATGCCATCCGGAAAGCCGGGAAAATTTTCGACCATGGTGGTGAGCGTAAGCTGCCCGCCAGGCTCATACCCGTCCAACACAATTGGCTTCAGATTGGCGCGCGCGGCATAAATCGCGGCAGTCAGGCCGGCGCAGCCGCTCCCGATAATGACGACTTTGTGCACTCGAATCTCCCGAGGTATTGGATTGTGCTACCGCATCAATGATTCAGGCCCAAGCGGGCGGGTTTGAAAACCCGCCCCTACAACGCCGAAACCTTAACCGCCATTGGCTTCCCGTACCGCGCATTGCAACTGATCAAAAGAAAGTCATTCTAACATGCTTGAGGTTGGAGGCTAGACACCTCGCTGCACCAAGCAGGCTGTATGGGAGGCAAGGAATTGATTCGTTGCCCGGTGCGCCCGATGGCGAAAAGGCGAGTTCCGCACATGCCGGAGGTTAGGAATCAGACAATGGGCGTAGAGGGCGCGCTTGATATCGATGGCGCGCGCCGGGAAAATTGCAGCGAGACTACTCAGATGCCTCGCATTGTGATTCATCGCAGCGGTGAAAGTTCGCGTGTCTTCGAACTGGCCGGAGAGCGGCCCGTCTCGATCGGACGCGCAAAGGCGAGCAATGTGATGCTGGATGATCCCAGCGTTTCGAGGCTGCACGCCGTGGTACGCACGACCATGCACGGGCACTGGCAAATTCTCGACCGCGACAGCGCGAATGGCGTGAAGGTGAACGGCAAGGCGACGAAAGAAGCCGTGCTGCAAGCGAATGACGAAATCACGGTGGGCGTTTACCGGCTGCACTTCGAAGATTCGGCGGAGAGAAAAATAACCAGTTATGGAACGGCGCAACTGCCGCGCCGGGTTGCTCAGGCGCTGAGCGAGCCAGCCTATTCCGGCTCGCCCTACGCAGCAGCAACGCTTGTGGTTGAGCCGCTGGGAAATGTGGCCGCGCTGGAAATCAACGAACGCGAGCGGGCGCAGGCGCGTGAATACGAGGATCGCTTGCTTACGCTGCTGAGCCGCGTGGCGCGGACGTTTAATGGAATACAGACGGTCGAAAAATTGACGCAGAGCGCGCTGGACTTCTCGCTGGAAATCGCGGGCGTGGAGCGCGGGTACGTGATGCTGCTCGACGAGGAGTCCTTGAAGCGCCGCGATGTCACCCAGGGAGGGTACAGCTTCGAGCCCGCGCAAATCCGTTACCGCGCCGGACGCGCCGATTCTCAAGAACAAAACGCGCCGCAACTGACCATATCGCGAAGCATCATCCGGCAGGTGATGCAATCCGGCCTGCCCATCCTGATTTCCGACGGACAGGCGGATCCGCGGCTTGGCGCGAGCCAGAGCGTGGTTCGGGCCGGCATTCAGTCGGCCATGTGCGCGCCGCTGGGGATCGGGAACCGGCTGCGCGGCTTGCTGTACGTGGACAACCTGTCGCGGCGAGGGATGTTTACAGTGGACGATCTGAACGTGTTCGCCGTGATCGCGATGCAAACCGGCGTGGCGATCAATCGCATTCGCGCCCGCGGTGAAACAAGCGAAAATCCCCAAACATAAAAACGCCAACGAGCGGCATTGCGGCGCAAAATCCCGCCAGGCTCACTCATTCGTTTGTAATCCTACGTTCTCCAACTATAATCCGCGCGAGATCTGCCACGGCAAGACGGGCTGCGAAATCAAACTATCCTTGAGAGTTGAACGTTTGATACTGCGGTGCGAAAGGAGCCTATTCCATGCTGAAAGAATTCAAAGAATTCGCGATGAAGGGCAACGTGATCGATCTGGCAATCGGGTTCGTTATCGGCGCGGCGTTCGGGAAGATCGTGACGTCGCTGGTGAGCGATGTGATTATGCCGCCGATCGGGTTGATACTTGGAAGAGTTGATTTCAATAACTTGTTTGTGAATCTTTCCGGGACGCACTACCCGACGCTGGCCGCGGCGAAAGCGGCGGGTGCGGCAACAATCAATTACGGCGTGTTCATCAATACGGTGATCGATTTTCTGATCATCGCATTCGTGATTTTCCTGATTGTGCGGCAGGTGAACCGCTGGACGAAGAAGCCGGGGCCGCCGCCGGAAGCGACGACGAAGGATTGCCCCTATTGCCTATCGAAGATTCCGGTGAAAGCGGCGAAGTGCGCATTTTGCACTTCCTCGGTAGCCGCCTGAGCGCGAGCTACGTTGAAGCAGCGCGGCGGTCCTTGATTTCCTGAATGTGCTGGCGGAGACGTTCGAGAACGGCTTCGCCCTGACCTTCCGCGACTTCACGTTCGAGCTCGGTCAACGCGAAATGGATTATGTCGTGATGATGGATTTCCTCGCCCTTTAGTTCGTCGCTCAATTGCAGCCAGATGTTGTGGAGCAAATCGATTTCCTTCGGCGTGAGGTGGGGCGAGTGCGGGCCGAGGTAGAAAACACGCTGCTGGCCGCCGGCGGTGACGATTTCGAGAGCGAGGCGCGGACGCGGCTCGGGCATGCGCTCCCAGGCGAGGCCAACTTCGCGGGCCTGCTCGGTGAAGCCCATTTTCGACGACCCTCCGACGACGATGGATGCCGATTCGAGGTTCGCGGCGGAACGCAGGATGCCATCCCACAAATCATTGGCGGCGGCGACGGCCAGGCGGATGGGTTTGCCTTCTTTTTCGGCGATGGCCAAAACTTTTGTGAAGAGGAGCTGCTCGATGGTGCTGAAGAGCTGTTCCGGGTTGAGGTCGTATTCGCCGGAAGCGGCGCGACGCAATAAACGGATGTGGAGGACAACAACGTCCTGTTCTCGAGTCTTCAATCGTTCGAGAACGGAATGCAGGTGGTAGAGGGCGTAATAGTTGCTGACCGGGACGAGAACATTACCAGGGCGAACGCCGACGCTGGCCGGGGTGAGATCGGCCTCTTGCGCGAGATTGAACTGATCGAGTTCCGTCGCGTGCGTGGTGCCGCGCTGCTTTTGCACTCTTTTCTCCGACAGAGTAAACCCCGCAAATAAAATCACGGAAAAAACGACG
>Ga0307372_10010000_pt1 | contig 12933 bp, 7 predicted proteins | sample OX1MG_FD_202533 | JGI IMG/M metagenome (GOLD analysis project Ga0307372, IMG submission 202533) | Soil microbial communities from Risofladan, Vaasa, Finland - OX-1 | ecosystem: Environmental > Terrestrial > Soil > Coastal area > Acid sulfate soil | place: Finland: Risofladan, Vaasa | collected...
GAAGGACCGGGCTCGAACATGGCATCGAGCACCTGCTCGGCAAGGGCGTCTGCGAGGGTGGGCGAGGCGGATCCCCGATCGGGACCATCCCGTGCGGCCCGGTCGGACAGATCGCCGGCCACGGCCAACTCGTACTGCCAGTAGCGCTGGAGATAGAGCCGACGCCCGTCCCAGACCAGGGGGCGCGTGGGCGTCGGGGAGTCGTCCGGTGACGACACGACGTTGGACTCGGACAGCCGCTGCGCCCACTGGTCGACGGACGGCCACGGCAGGGACTCGGTCTCGCCCCCATCGTCGTCGGGGACCACCCGACGAGCCACCTCGCCCAACTCCATGCATACGTGCCCGAACCGGGGAGCTCGGGCGGCGACGGCCAGAGCCAGGATGACCTCGTCGGTCAGGCCGGGCTCGAGGCGCGCCATGGTGGCGGCCAGATGGACCTCGTAGGGGCCGAAGACTCCCGTAGCCACGTAGGGAGCCAACACCGACACGCTGGGCGGAAGTACGGACCCCTCGCCCACCACCTCACCGAGTGTGCTCAGGGTGGTCACGGTGTGCGCACCGTGACCCGCTGACCGTCGAGGAGATCGCTGAGGTCGGTCACCAGTGCCGCGGGTACCGGCCAGCTGAACACCCCGTGGGGGGCACCGTCGCTTCGGGCCACCTGTGGGCCGGTCATGCCCCGGAGGAACAGGTAGGCCACGCCGCCCAGATGCACGCCCGGGTCGTAGTCGGGCAGGCGCCAACGCAGGTACCGGTGGAGGGCCACCGAGTACAGGATGGCCTGGAGCGGGTAGTCGTGGTGGGCCATGGCCGAGGCCAGACGATCCGGGTGGTAGTCATCAGGCTCCGGAGGGCAACCCCACCGGGCCAACTGGTTGGTCTTGTAGTCGGCCACCACGAACCGGTCGTTTCCCTGCCCGTCGCGTACCCTCATGATCAGGTCGATCGATCCGGTGAGATGACCGGACAGGCCCACATCGACGGCGCCGCGGGCCAGACCGGCGCACCAGGGGCGCAGAGGGTCTCCGTCGTCGAGATGGGCCAGCATCAGCCGACCGATCTCGCGGACGTGGGCCGATCGGCCGGCTTCGCCCATGCGGAGCTCGAACGACATCTCGTTGAGCCGGTCGGCGGGTGCGACATCACACAGCGCCAGGCCGTCGCACAACGGCCCGAGCGGCGAGTTGATGGCCGCTCGTAGGCCTTGGATGAGCAGCGTGCGACCCACCTCCCCCGTGCCCGCGGGGCCGACGCCGGGCGTGAGGTCCAAGGTGCGCCAGGCCAGCTGCCGGTCGATTCCTGCGGCCAGTGACTCCTCCACGTCGGCGGCGGTGAAGTCGACATCCTCCAGCACGGAGTGCACGAGCGTTCCAAAGGTCGGCCCGGCCGGCAACAACGCCAGGGGCCCGAGTCGGCCGCCGGCCGCCGTTGGGGCAGGCGCCCCACTGGCTGCCGATCCGGCGGAGGGCCGCTCTGTCGTCGGCTCCGCTTCCTCGCTCGAATCACCCTGCTCATCGTTGGCGCCACCATCGGACAGGGAGGCGTCGTAGGGGTCGATGACGTCCACCGACGCATCCCGGGTGATGGTGGTGAACGACCAACGGTTCCCCGACCGGTCGAGAGGTCTGTCGAGACGGGCGATCTCGAGGGGCGTGGCCTCTCTGCCGTGCCCTGGGTCGATCCAACGGCCGTGAGCCGCCGGGGACTCGACGTCGACGGCATCGGCGGCGATCGTTCCGCCGGCCCGTTCGACGAGCTCGTCCAACGCCGACACCAGCTCGTGATCGGGAGGAAGAGACACACGGGTGGCCCCGTAGAGGACAGGGTCGATCACCCCGCCGGTCCTGGCGAACAACACATGGGCGAGGGCGGTCTTGTCGCTGCTGGGTGCATTGGCCCACCACACGATGGTCTGGTGCTGGGATCGGGTCATGGCCACGTAGAGGAGCCGCAACTGTTCGCCCATGACCTCGGCGGCGGCCCGTTCCTTCCTCTCGTTGGCGCTCGCCTTGTCGGGCCATGACCGACCGCCGGTCAGGTCCACGACGCGAGTGCCGGTGTCCGGGTCCACGTAGGTGACCGGCTGGCCCCCCCGGGGCGGACGCCACAGCGACGGGAGGCAGACCACCGGGAACTCCTGGCCCTTGGCCATCCAGATGGTCATCACCTGCACGGCCTCGTCTTCGGATTCGATGCGGCGGGCGGTCACACTTGCCTCCATGTCGGTGTCCAGATCGGGGTCCGGTTCGGCGTCGAGGAATGCCAACATGCTGGCCACGCTGGTCAACCCGCCGGGAGTGGCCCCGTAGAACAGCTCGGCCAGATGATCGAGGTCGGTGAGATGTCGATCCCCGTCCGGAGCCCTCAGGATCCGTGGCACCACGCCGCTGTTCACCCACACCCGAGCCAACACCTCTGCGGCCGTGTGCGAAGCGAGCAGGTCCGACCAGAGCCGGAGGCGTCCTTGCAATTCGTCCAGTTCTGTCTCCGACGCCGCATCCACCCGTTCGGCCTGCCATCCGACGAACCACGACATGGCGAAGGCCCGAACTCGCCGCGCATCAGAGGGCCGGTCCATGGCGTGGAGGAGGTAACGCATCTGCTCGGCAGCGGGTGACTGCAACACGCTGTCGCCATTGGCCAACACAGCCGGCACGCCTTGGCCCAGCAGCGCCGCCTGCACCTCCTCGCCCTGGGCCCTGGTGCTCACCAGCACGGCGATGTCCGACGGACGCATCCGGCGCTGAGCGGCGTGCTCTCCACTGACGGGGACCTGGGCATCGTCGAGGAGCCGGCGGACGTTGCGCACCAGATCGTCGTTGATCACTCGGGCCGCCGAGTCCGTCTGCACGTGGGTCCCTTTGGCGTTGCGCTCGATGCCCCCACCGATGGCCAGGCGAAGCGCCAGGGCCGGGAGCGCCTCACCGGCACGATCGTGGATATGGCGATGCTGGTTCGCAGGGGCCGCCTCGACCGTGACGAACGGGATGCCCTGATCACCGAAGGTTGCCCCATCGAAGAGCGCGGCCAGCGAGGTCACCACGCTCCCGTCCGACCTCCAGTTCCGGACCAGAGACTGCCGCTGCGTACCGGAACCCCCGGCGATGGCCTTCAGGTAGGTCGTGATGTCCGCGCCCCTGAACCCGTAGATCGCTTGCTTCGGGTCCCCGACCAGCACCAACGTCGCGCCCGCGCCCCGTTCGTCGAACACCTTCGAGAAGATGCCCCACTGCACGGAATCGGTGTCCTGGAATTCGTCGATCAACACCACCTTGAAGCGGCTCCGCAATGCGTTGATCACCGCCTCTGAACGTGGTCCGTCCAAGGTGCCTCGCAACTGGGTCAACAGGTCGTCGAAGCTTACGGTGCCGTTGCGGCGGCGGCGATCGGACACCTGCGCCGCCGACCACACGACGAGATCGCCTAGGAGTCGATGGGCTGGGGTGACGCCTTCGGCGCCCGGCCCCGGGAGCAGGGTCACGTCCGGCCTACCGACGACCTGTCCAGTGACCAATCGGAGTGCGCTCAACGTCGGCAGCTCGTCGGAGGGCACGCCTCGCGCCGCCGCACCCGCCAGGGCATCGGCGCATGACGCCGCGATCAGTTCGCGGGTGTCGTCGACCAACCGGGCATCGCCGTCGACACCCGGCGATGTCCCGAGAGCCCCACGGACCTGGGCGGCAAATCCGTGAATGGTGGTGATCGTGGCCGCATCGAACTCGGTGATCGCCCTGCGCAGCCGATCGAGCCGGCCCCGTCGGTCCGCCGAGACCAGGTGGGCCAGGAGACTCTCGTCGGGCTTGACCGGCCGGTCACCGGCCAGGCACTCGGTCGCCGCCACCAGTTGGTCGCGCACCCGGGCCCGGAGCTCACCGGTGGCCGCCCGGGTGAAGGTGACGATCAGCAGCTCCGATGCCGAGATATGCCCTTCGGCGAGGAAACGGGTGGCCAGGGCGGCGAGGGCGAATGTCTTTCCGGTGCCGGCACTGGCCTCGATGGCCAAGGTTCCCGACGGCAGTGTTCCCGTGTGATCGAACGCCGCCGTCTCCCGTCCCGTCACGCCAGTTCACGCTGGAGGTCGACGGGCACAGCGGTACCCGACGGCAGACGCTCGCTCGTCGAGCCCTCGACCGCAGACCAGAGATAGTGGGCGAATCTGGCCACGCGTCCCGAGCGGCCCGGCGGATCCCCGGGTTGCGCCGGTAGGGCCATGATGGCGTCGAAGTCGGGAGCGCCGAAGACCAGCCTGACGGCCTCATCGTCACCGTCGCCGAATCCACTGAAGTTGCACCACTGCCGGCGGTTGTGCGTTCCCCCATACATCTCGTGGGAGAACATCGGGAACAGTGGCAGGGGCTCGGCCATGCCCCGCCGATAGCAGTCGACAGCGACCGCCAACGACGCGCGGGCGCTCTGCGCCCGCATCTCCGGCTCGGCGGACGGGACCAGGTCGAAGACTTCGGCCGACGTCACCCCCGGGCCCGGGCTCCGGCCGATGAAGAGCGAACGCCACGGCACCGATCGGTCCGTCCCGACGAGGGCCACCAGATCGAGCCACGCCGCGACCCGGTGGTGCGCCTTCGCCCGCGAGTAGACCACCCGAGCCGGCCCTGGGGTCTCCGTGTCGAGTTGGAGTTGGATCGATCCGACGACGCGGGTGCCGTCGGACAGTGCGACGTCGACATCGAAGGCCACGGGTGGAGCGTGGCTCACACCGTGACGATCGGCGGAAGCGACCAGCTCGTCCACGATGGTGAGTACTTCTGCCAGTGCCTGGTCCTCGAGTGTCCCGGGCGGAAGGGTCCCCAATCTCCGCTCCACCGAGCGCCACTGGTCGAGCGGCACGCCCGTCATCCGGGCCTCGAGCAGGCGTTCGCCGACACGCCAGCCGTCGAGGCCGCGAAGCTCCGTGGGCAGGAGGACCGACACCTCCTCTTCCGAGTCGGGTAGGCGTGCCCCGAGCCGTTGGGTGACGAAAGCCTTGGCCGGATTTCTGAAGAACGCCTGCAGGTCCGCCAGCTCGATGACGTCGGTGATGACCGGATCGAGTGGAGCGGTCAGGAACGAAGGTGTGCTGAGCGCCCGGCACCGCCTGGCCTCGGCCCCGTCACGGTCGGTGGCGTCGAAGCCCCACGGGAGTCCCTCGATCAGCCCGCCGACCTCGAAGCAACGTTCGTCGAAGGGTTGGCGAGGATGGGTGATCTCGAGCTGTGAGACGAACCTCTCTCGGTCGGCGGGCTCGACCATGGCGGCCGTGGCATCGAACAGCTCGGCGGCGACCACGGCCCGGGGAACCCGTTGGTTGGTTCTGACATCTCGCCCGTCGCGCAGGACGAGTAGAGAGTCCCCCGCCGCCAGCACCGCTTCGAGCAACGCCTGGCGTGCATCGGCGCGGGGATCGCGATCCCCGATCTGGGCGGCTGCGGCAGCCAAGTCGTCGCCTGCCGCAGGTTCCGCGTTGAAGGCCCACTGATCGATCCCGAGCAGGCAGACCACCCGGTAGGGAATCCCCCGAAGGGGGGTCATCGAGGTGACGGTGATGCCGCCTCGGAAAAAATCCGGACGGCCCACCGTGGAGTCCAGTCGCTCGTCGAGCAGTCTCTTGATGTCGGTGAACGTGAGGAGGGCAGGAGTCGGAACGCCCTCACTCGTTGCGGCGTCGACTGCGTCGGCGAAGATCCGGTGCAGCGCCTCGATCTGCCATTCGGAACCACGAGAGGTGGCAAACAGCGCCGACGCCGCTTGGCTGAGCTTGGCCACCCATGCGTCGATCGGGCGGGCCACGACCGACTGAGCAGCCAGGTCGCTCAGTTGCCACAGGACCTCGGCCAACCTTCCGACGATGGTGACATCACTGCCTTCGACCCCGAACGGGGCGACGTCTCCGATCCCCAGACTGAAGTCGTCAGCATCGATCACCGAGCCGACCATGAGCCGGTCGAGCGCCGCCCGCCACGTGTTGGTGACGATGGTGGCCGGTACGTCAAAGGTTGCCCGATGGTCGGGATCGACTCCCCAGCGGACATTGGTGGCCCGAACCCATTCGCCGATGGTGGCGAGATCCTCCTCGTCGAATCGGAACCGCTCGCGTACGGGGCCGAGGGAGAGGAAGTCGAGCACGGCGGCGACGTCGAAGCGTCCGGTGACCAGTTCGAGCAACTGCGTGGAGGCTCGCACCACGGGATTGGAGGTCCGGATCGACTGGTCGGCCATCCGGTAGCGGAGTGACGGCGCGCCCGACCGTTCGCCCACCGTCCGGGGCATGGACGGGCCCGATGCCGACGGCTCGGCAGATGGCCCGAAGACGGCCTCGACCAACGGAGCGAAGCGATCGAGCGCGGGACACAATACGAGGATGTCGTCCTCGCAGAGATCGGCCTCCGAAGACAGGAGATGCAAGATCGCGTCTCGCAACACCTCGACCTGACGGGTTGGCCCATAGCAGGCGTGAAACTGGACCGACCGGTCTGCGGGATCGAGGGCCATTGCCGGACGAGGTGTGGCATTGACCCTGATGTCCTGCTGCAGCTGTTCGAGCACGGTGGAGGGATCCGATGTGGGCCCGTCCACGAGCTCCGGATCGGGGACGCCTTGAGCCCGCGCATCGGCCAGCAGCAACGCCGTCTCGCGATGGAGCCGGCCCCACGACCGCAGCAGGGGCTGGTTGATCGCCGAGGCCGTGGGGTCGCTCGACCTCAGCCTGACTCCCCCTCGAGGTGGGCGAGGACTCAGCTGGTGCAGGACATCGGCGTCGAGATGGGTGGGTTCGAGCATGAACAGATGCACGTCACGATGCTCGGCAACGGCGGTGGCCAGATCGAGGAAGCCGGCGCCGGGCAACAGCGTGAAGCCGAACATCACGAGTCGTCCGGGCAGGTCGACGACCAGCTCGCCTCGCCGCATCCGATCGAGGAGATCGGGCAGCCTCTCCGGAGGGCTCGGTTCGCCGACGGCCTGACGCACCAGCTGCCAGAGGTGCGGTTGCCAGTGGGCATGAGCGGCGATCGGGCGGCCGGTGCCGTCGACGTACTTGCCGGCGGCCCACGAGCGGACCATGTCCGAACGATGCAGGTGGTACCGGTCGAAGAGATCGGCGACCCTCCGGGCATTGGCGAACCGGGAGGCCCCGCGGGGCAGATCGAGAAACGGCGACATGACGGGGTCGTCCGCGTGCTCCTCGGCAACGCCCAGCACCGACCACACCAACCGTTCGATGCTCCATGGATCGGCGTCGGCCGGGTCGCGCTCGGCTGACAGCACACAGCTCCGCAACGTCCCCGGGTAGGCACGCACGATATTGGCGGCAATGCCGTCTCCGGAACCCGAGCCCGATGCCCCCAGGTGGGCGGCCAGCTCGAGGGTCAACCACCTGCGCATACCGTCCGACGGCACCGCCAGCCACTCTGGCGTCATCGGATCGTCCGGCGCGTCGGCCAGGACCCCTGCCAGGCGCGCCGCCAGGGGACGGGCCGACGCTCCCGCATACAGATGCATCATCGCTACGGACCCTACTCACGGGGTGCGACACCGGGCCGCACGGACAGCCGGCATCGACCCTTTTGCCACCTTCAAGTGGTAACAACTAGTCCACCACGTGTGTTTAGGGCACGAACAACCCACAGGGGGAACCATGGGACATCTGGCGGCGACGTATACCTACACCTCTTCGAGTTCGAGCGGAGCCGGGTTGGCGGTGCTCCTGATCGTGGTGGTGGCACTCTATTTCATCACCGCGCTCGGCACGTATGGCACATACAAGAAGGCCGGCTCCTACGGTGAGCCGGCCTGGTCGGCCTTCGTGCCGATCTACAACTGGATCATCCTCCTCCGGATCGCCGGCCGGCCCAAAACCTGGGCATGGTTCCTCCTCATGGTCATCGTCCCCTATGTCGGGAGCCTGGCCTTTCTCGTCGTTGCCATCATCGTCCTCAACGACATCTCGAAGAGCTTCGGTCACGGTGGTGGGTTCACCGTGGGTCTGGTGCTCCTGTCGGTGATCTTCTGGTACATCCTGTGGCTGGGTTCGAGTACCTACCGTGGACCCGCCGGTCCGACGGGAGCCGGAGGCACCTTCGGCGGCGCACGCATGCCAGAGCCGGGCTATCCACCCCAGCAGCCCGGCTACCCGCCGGTACAACCCGGGTATCCGCCGGCCGGACAAGCCCCGCCGCCGCCCACCGTCGGACAGGCGCCGCCCCCTCCGCCCCCCGCTCCCCCTTCACCAGGACAGGCTCCGCCCCCACCTGGGCAGATGCCGCCGCCGCAGTAAGGGGCACCCGCTCTACCCCGGTGTCTAGGGCGTGCCCAGGTGGGGGTCCTCGGCCAGCTCACGGCGGAGCTCCTGTAATCGGATCGACGTCGCGGCCCGCTCGTCCCTGAAGGCCCCGATCCGGGCCAGGGTGTTGTCCAGGCGCTCCAGCAGTTTCTCGTTGGCCTCGATGGCGTCGTCGATCAGCACCCGCCGGCGAGCCGGGGAGGGGTCGCCCCAGCGGTACTCGGATCGCACCCGGTCGAGGGCGTCGAAGTCCTCGGTGTCGAGGACCACCCGAACCTCGGCCAGCGAGAAGCCCAGCAGTTCCTGCAGGTCCTTGATCCGGGTCACGCGAGCCATGTCGGTCGATGAGTAGAGCCGCTCTCCTCGCCCTCGGTAGCTGCTCGGACTGAGCAGGCCCAGCTCCTCCCAGTAGCGCAGCGTCCGGGTGGTCAGTCCGGTCAGCTTGGCCACCTCGCCGATGCGGAAGACCACCGGGGGCGGCTGGGTGGTGGCATTCCGGGTCGCCGTCACGCCGTCGCCCCATCGAGCGCCTCGACCAGGGTGCCCTCGGTCGGCAGACTGCTCTCCTCGGGCTCGCTGTAGACGTAGTGACCACCCCGCATCCACGAAGCTGCCGCGCCGATCAAGCTGGTCACGATGGCAAAGTCGAGGGCCGCATGGAGACCGGCCCGGAACGGGGCGCTGATGAGGCCGGGGAAGAAACTGCGACCGGCGAGGGCGTGCTGTTGGGCCACGGGTAGTCGGGCCAGCTCGTGAGCACCGATGAGGTGCTGGACCGGGTCATAGCCGAGGAACGCCGCGAACAGCGTCGAGACCGCCGGAAGGTGCGCAGCCCGGTCGGCCGCTCCCACCGGGACCCCGTGCGCCACCAGTCCGTGGAACAGGTTTCCGGACAACGTCGAGGAGAGACCGACGATCATCAGCGAGAAGAAGATCCCGATGGAGAGGACCTGTGCCGAATTCTGGAAGGTGGTGTTCATCCCCGACCCGGCCCCACGGTGCTGCGGCGGCAGGCTGTTCATCACGCCGGCCCGGTTGGGTGCACCGAACGCGGCCATCGACACGCCGGTGACGAACAACAGGGCGGCGAAGACCCAATACGGGAAGTCGACGGGCAGGAGCTCGAGGAGGGCCAGACAAAAAGCGGTGGCCACCATGCCACCGGTGGCGAACGGTCGAGCACCGTGCCGGTCCGAGAGCACCCCCGAGATCGGCCCGGCGATCAACAGTCCGGCAGTCAACGGAATCATGGCGATTCCGGCCCAGAGTGGGGTCACGCTGAAGGCGTATCCGTGCAGCGGGAGCCAGATCCCCTGGAGCCAGATGATCAGCATGAACATGAGTCCCCCGCGGCTGAGCGCGGCCAGAAAGCTCGCCAGCACGCCACTGGTGAAGGCGCGGATCTTGAACAGCTGGAGGCGGAACATGGGCTGTGCCACCTTGGTCTCGATCACGCAGAACGCCACCAACAACACGGTCCCGAGGACCAGGGCTCCGATGACGGTCGGACTGGTCCACCCCATGGTGTGGTGATGGTAGGGCTCGATGCCGTACGTGATGCCGACCATCACCAGTATGAGCCCGAGAGCGAAGGTGATGTTCCCGGGCCAGTCGATGCGGGCCGGGCGGCGCGGGCTGGTCTCGCGAAGCTTGAGATACCCGAAGACCGTGGCGAAGAGCCCGATGGGCACCGACACCAGAAAGATGAGCCTCCAGTTGATCGGAGCCAGGAGCCCGCCGAGGACCAGACCCATGAACGAGCCGCTGAAGGCCGCGGCCTGGTTGACGCCGAGTGCCATGCCGCGTTGATCGTCGGGGAACACGTCGGTGAGGATGGCCGAGGAGTTGGCCATCAGCATGGCCGCACCGACCCCCTGAAAGATGCGCATCGTGATCAACCAGATGCCCGCGGCATGGCCGGTCATCCAGGTGATGCTCAACAGCAGCGAGAAGAAGGTGAACACGGCGAAGCCGAGGTTGTACGTGCGCACCCGTCCGTAGATGTCGCCCATTCGACCCAGGCTGACCACCAGCACGCTGGTGATGACCAGAAAGCCCAAGATCATCCACAAGAGGTAGAAGGTATTGCCGGGCTGGAGCGGGTCGAGCCCGATCCCCCGGAAGATGTCCGGCAGGGCGATCAAGACGATGGAGCCGTCGATCGTGGCCATCAGCATGCCCAGGGTGGAGATGAAGAGCGCCATCCATTTGTAGTTCGGGGGGAGCCCGAGCAATGGGCCGGCGGCGGCGGTGCGATCCGCCCTTCCCGCCTTCGCTCCCTGTAGTACGACCATCGCTCACCCGGATCCGCTGTCGATTACATCTACGTCAACTTACCTTAACGCTCACGTCAATCCGACAGGCAGGGTTGCCGCGGGAAACTGGGGTGCTGTCACAACGACCGGTCGGTCGGCGTCAGACAGGTATGCGAAACGATTGGGATGTCATCGTGGTCGGTGCGGGCCTGGCCGGCCTGGCCGCCGCCGCCGCCGCCCGCCAGGCCGGTGCCAGAGTCGTGGTACTCGAGGCCCATGGCCCAGGGGGCCGGGCCCGGACCGTCGATCGAGACGGGTTCGTCCTCAACATGGGTGCCCATGCGCTCTATCGGAGCGGCGCCGGGTTCGGGGTGCTGACCTCGCTGGGCATCACCCCCGAGGGGAAAGCGCCACCGTTGGATCGCTACCAGGCGCTGACCCACGGTCGCCAGCACCTCCTGCCCACCGGCCCGACCAGCATGCTGAAGACCGACCTACTGGGTGCCCGGTCCAAGGCCCAGCTGATCCGACTGTTCGGAGTCCTGCCCGTGCTGCGCCCGTCCAAGTGGGCCACCACGTCGGTCGCCGATTGGCTCGGCAACCTCGACCTCCGCCCCGACACCGAGACGGTGGCCCGCGCCATCCTGCGGCTCAGCACCTACGTCGATGACGTGGACGACTTCGCCGCCGATGCCGCCATCGCACAGATGCAGATCGCGGCCAAACGTGGTGTCCTCTATCTCGACGGCGGCTGGGCCCAGCTCATCGAGGCCCTGTCCAGCTCCCTCGACATCCGGCCCGGCGTGGAAGCGACCGCGCTCGACCGGGTCGCCGACCGGGTGGAGGTGCAAACCGGTGCGGGCACCCTGGTGGCCGACCGGGTGGTGGTGGCGACCGGAGGCCCGGCCGCCATCCGTCGGATCCTTCCGGCCGACCCCGGGTGGGGAGACCTCGGGCCACCCGTGACTGCCGCCTGCCTCGACCTCGGGGTCACCCAGGTTCCTCTCCCCGGGTACGTCCTCTCCCTCGACGATCCCATCTACGCCAACGTGCAATCACCGCCGGCCCGGCAGGCCCCGGAGGGACAGGCCGTGGTGGCCGCCATCCGGTATGGCGCCCGCACTGCGGCCGAGGATCGTCCTCAGCTCGAGCAGCTGGTGATGGAGGCCGGCGTTGATCCCGGCCACATCGTGGTGAGCCGGTTCCTGGCCCACATCTCGGTGGCCGGTGCGCTGCCGCGCGCCTCCACGGGTGGCCTGGCCGGCCGGCCCGGGGTCGACGATTCGGGGGTGCCCGGTGTGGCCATCGCCGGAGACTGGGTGGGGCCGGTCGGGCTGCTGGCCGACGCCGCGCTGGCCAGCGGGCAGGCCGCGGGCCGTCGGGCCGGGCAACGCCAGCCCGGTTCCTCCACACTGGTGGCATGACCATCGATCCCTCGTGGGATCCCACCGACCTCTTCGAGCAGGAGCGACCCCGTCTGGTCGGGCTGGCCTACCGGATGGTCGGCACCATCGCCGACGCCGAGGACGTGGTCCAAGATGCCTGGCTCCGATGGCGAACGGTGGCTCCTGGCCAGGTGGACCGTCCGGCGGCATGGTTGACCACGGTCACCACGCGGATCGCGATCGACCACCTCCGATCGACCCGGAGGCGGCGGGAGTCCTACGTGGGCCCCTGGCTTCCCGAGCCGCTGGTGTCCGAGGCGGGCCCGGCCGAGGCAGCCGAGTTGGCCGACTCGCTCCGCTTGGGGTTCCTCACGGTCCTCGACCAGCTACAACCGACCGAGCGGGCCGTGTTCCTCCTGGCCGACGTGTTCGCCGTGCCGTTCGTCGACATCGCCGGCGCCGTCGGCAAGTCGGAGGCCGCCTGCCGGCAGATCGCCAGCCGCGCCCGTCACCGGGTGAGACGGCCCCACGGCACCCGGCACGCCGAGGCGGACGGGGTGGTGGTCGACGCGTTGATGACCGCCGTGGCCACGGGCGACATCGCGCTTGTGCTGCAGTACCTGTCCCCCGATGCCGTGTGCGTATCGGACGGCGGAGCAACGGTGCGGGCGGCACGGCGACCGGTGGTCGGCGCCCACAGGGTGGCACGCTTTCTGGTCAATCTGACCCACCGGTACGCCGGCGAGATCACCGCCCGTTCCGCCTCGGTGAACGGCGACGTCGGCGCCGTCATCTCCCTGGACGGAGTCGTCGACCTGGTCAGCGCCTTCGAGGTGGAAGGCGGTCGGGTGGTCACGATCCGACTGATCCGGAATCCGGATAAGTTGACCCATATCGGTCACCCGGTGGCGGTGCGGTAGGCCCGAGGGTGTACACCTGGCGCCTCAGGCCCCGGCGCACAACAATGCGGTGCTCATGAAGAAAGGTCCCATCATCGACGGACACGCTCGTGGCC
>Ga0307372_10010001_pt1 | contig 12933 bp, 11 predicted proteins | sample OX1MG_FD_202533 | JGI IMG/M metagenome (GOLD analysis project Ga0307372, IMG submission 202533) | Soil microbial communities from Risofladan, Vaasa, Finland - OX-1 | ecosystem: Environmental > Terrestrial > Soil > Coastal area > Acid sulfate soil | place: Finland: Risofladan, Vaasa | collected...
CGCTCAATCACCGGCTCGGTCGACCCAGCCGTGCGCTGGTCGACTATGTCGCCTGATTCGGTGGAATCACTCATCTAGGGGGTAACTCCAGCGGGCTGCTCGATACGACCAGCGTGCTAGGGCGCAGGCGACGGGATCCGGTGTGACCGGATGCTCGATCAGCACAGATACCCACAGTGAAACGTCGTGTCGTTTGCGCCGCGTACGCGGGAATCGCTGGGGTGAGTACGCTCCATCATCGGGTTCGAGAGACCGGTCGGTCGCCGATCTCGCCTACCTTCACGGCGATCGTGGCGCTCAGCCGGTCCGTACCGCCCCGGGCACCGTTACTTCCTGGGGCTTGCGCTTGGTGCGAGGAGGCGGCCACGCAGCCAGCAGACCGCCGATGAGCATGATGCCGCCGCCGAACCACACCCAACTGACCAGTGGGTTGATGAAGACCGAGATCCGAGCGAGACCCGACGGATCCACGCTGACAAGCACCACGTAGACGTCTCGAAGCGGATTGGAATCCAACGCGATCTCGCTGACCCGCTGCTGGCTGGCCGGGAAGAACCCGATCGTCGGATTCATCGTGCCTCGGGCCGTGTGCCCGGTGAGCTCGGAAAGTGTGACCCCGACCCGCTGCTCGTTGGCGTCTGCAGTGTGGAACTCGCCGAGGTTGACGAATGTGTAGCCGCGGACGCTGGCGGACTGGCCGGCACGCAGGGCGAAATCGCGCTCGATGGCGAACGCCTGCGAGCCCGTCAGGCCCACGATCAGCGCCACGATCCCGAGGTGTACGACGTAGCCGCCGTAGCGTCGCCGATTGCGCGCCACCAGCGACACCAGGGAGCCCAGCCACGAGACCCCACCCAACGCGTGGCGCACACGCATCCCGCGCCAGAACTCGCCGAGGATGCAGATCGTCACAAAGACGCAGGCCATCGCCGTCGCCGATGCCCAAATGTTGGTGCCCACATCGGTGAACGCCAACATCAGCACACCCGCGATCCCGGCACCGATCAGTGGCGTAATGAACCGCCGCAGCAGCTGCCGCCAGGACGCCTTGCGCCACGGAATCATCGGGCCGATGCCGGTCAACACCAGCAGCACGAGCCCGATCGGGAGCGCCACCTGGTTGTAGTAGCCGGTCCCGACCGTGATCGACTGCCCTTTGACAATTTGGGTGATGACCGGAAACACCGTGCCCCAGAACACCGCAAAGGTCAGCCCGACCAACAGCAGGTTGTTGTAGAGAAACACCGCCTCACGGCTCACGAAGCTCTCCAGCGAGTTCCGTGAGCGCAGGTCTGGAAGGCGGGAGATCAGCAGCACCACCGAGGCGACCGCGACGACCAGGATGAACGACAGGAAGTACGGCCCGAGCGTGCTCGCGCCGAACGCATGAATTGAGGAAACAACCCCAGAGCGGGTCAAGAAGGTGCCGAACAAGGTCAAGCAGTAGGCCGTGATGACCAGCACCATGTTCCAGACGCGCAGCATGCCGCGCCGCTCCTGGACGACGATCGAGTGCAAGAACGCAGTGGCCACGAGCCATGGCATCAGGGCGGCATTCTCCACCGGATCCCAGGCCCAATAGCCACCCCAGCCGAGCTCTCCGTAGGCCCAACGGGCGCCGAGCAGGATCCCGATTGCGAGCACGAGCCACGACACAAGCGTCCAGCGGCGGATCGGGCCGATCCAGTCGGTATCCAATCGGCGCGTCCACAGGGCGGCGATGGCAAACGCGAACGGGATCGCCAGGCCCGCGTATCCCAGATACAGCATCGGCGGGTGCGCCATCATGTAGCTGTTTTGCAGCAACGGATTGAGGCCACCGCCCTGCGCCGGCCGGACAGCAAGGGTGTTGAACGGGCTCGTCGCGAAGCTCAGCAAGAAGCAGAAGAACCCCGCGATCGTCATGAGCACCGCGTCGACGATCGGCATCAGCTCGCGGTGACGATGGCGGTTGAGCCAGGTCACAAGCGACGCATAAAGACTCAGGATCCAGGCAAAGAACAACAGCGACCCGGCTTCGCTGGCCCAGAGCCCGCCCACCTTGTAGTACCAACTGAGCGTCGAGTTGCTGTACCCGGCGACATTCGCAAGTGAGAAATCGTTGGTTAGCAAGGCGTAGACCATCACCAGGATCGCCCCGGTGATGATTGCGGCCGTGGTGTAGACCGCGCGTTCGGCGCTGCGCTGCCAGATACGCTGCCCCGGTCGGCGCGACACCAACGCGGCGACGACGGTGAACGCGGCGCTGCACAGTGCCAGCAACAACAATGCACGCCCGAGGAGACTCACTGGCTCATCTCAGCTTCTCGTCGTGGCTGGCGGGGGCGGGTCGGGTGTGCTGGCGAACTTCGATGGGCACTTGGTGATCATCGAGTTGCGCGCCGCGACGAATGTCGAGCCGGTGCGTTTTCCGGTCACGACGATCTCGCGCCCGACCTTGAAGGCGTCGGGGACAGCGCCCGTATAGGCGACCTCCACGCGGGACGCGGCGTTCGCCTTGTCTTGGACCCAGAAGCGGAACCCCCGCGCGCTGTCGGCCTGGTCTTGGGGGTTCGACAGCGTCTGCTGCGAGACAATCGCGTCGAGCCGATAGACCTGTCCCGAGGGGCTCTTGATCAGCTCCGCAGGCGATACGTAGGTCTGCAGTGCCCCACCGATGCTGAAGTAGAGCAACATCCCACACATCACGGCCGCAACGGTGAGCGCGACAACAAAGCGCAATCGGGATTTCATCGGAAAATCTTGACCGCTCGTCACTGCTCTTGCTCCTCGCGGTCTGACCCGGTCTTCGCCGACGATCCGTGCCCGGCCGTCTCGAGATCGAACAGGTGCCGCAGGCTCTCCAGGTAGGCAACCCCGTCGCCCTCCTGCACGGCCGCGCGCAGCCGCACGGTGGGCTCGTAGAGGAGTTTCCCGATGATGACGCGGGTGAGGGTCTCTATCCGGGCCCGATCGAGGTCCGATAGAGACTCCCACTGGCCATCCAGGCGAGCAATCTCCTGGCGGCGGATGGTCTCCGCCTTGCCGTGGAGCGAGGCGACGACTGGCGCGGCGGTCACCGTGCGCCGCCAGGCAACGAACCGCGCGAGTTCCTCGGCGACGAGAACCTCGGCGCGCTCGGCCTCGGGCCGGCGTCCGTTGAGGCTCGCCTCGACGACGCGCTCCAGGTCGTCGATGTCATGCAGACAGACACCGGCGAGGTCGCCGATCGTGTCCTCCAGGTCGCGCGGCACGGCGATGTCGATGAGCACCATGGGGCGCTCGGGGCGTGCGGCCATCGCCGTGGCGACGTCGTCTCGAGCGAGGACCAGGTGCGGGGCGTCGGTCGAGGAGATCACAAGGTCCGCCTCGGCGAGCTCTGCCGGCAGACAGTCGAAGCCGACCCCCCGGCCCCCGACGCGGGCGGCGAGGGCGCGGGCCGCAGCCACGGTCCGGTTGGCGACAACCACCTCCTGGACACCCTCGGCCACCAGGGCCCCGATAGCCGCCTCGGCCACCTGCCCGGCGCCGATCAGCAGCACCCGCCGCTGTGCGAGGTCAGCCAAGGATTCCCGGGCCAGCCGCACGGCGACCGAGGATACCGAGATGGGCCCGCGGCCGATGCCGGTCTCCGTGCGCACGCGCTTGCCGGTCGAAAGGGCATGGCGGAAGAGTTGGTTGAGCACCGGGCCGACGCTCTGCTCCTCGGCGGCCACATGCCAGCCCGAGCTCACCTGGCCCTGGATCTCGCTCTCGCCGAGTACCATGGAGTCGAGGCTCGCCGCCACGCGCAGTAGATGCTGCGCCGCGCGCCCATCGCGGTGGGTGTAGCCGGCGCACCGGAGCTCGGATGGGTCGATGCGGCTGCGCTGGACGAACGCCGCAAGCAGCGCGTCCTCAGCCGCCGACAAGTCCTCGGCGGCGGCGTAGACCTCGGTGCGGTTACAGGTCGAGAGCGCCACTGCCTCCCGCGTCACCCCGCCCGCATGCAGGTCCCGCAGCAGCGCCCGCATGGCGGCGTCCGACAGCGATGCCTTCTCGCGCTGTTCCACCGGCGCGGTCTTGTGGGAGAGCCCCACGACGATCAGCCGCATCGGAGGCGTTGGCCGCAGGCAGGGTCTGGGCTCTGACGCGTCAGTAGCCGGTCCGTGTTTCTGGTGCCGCTCCCCGGCCGAGGCGGGCGGGCGCATGAATACCCCCTTGTCGTCGGAGTCCCTGTGCTTTACATCGAGCATCCCGACCCGGCGGCCGGGTCGGGATGCTCGACTGATCTAATGCGCCAGCGGGTTGGGTCGCAGCTGCACGTGCCCGACGTACGACTCTTGGACCTCCGAGTGGAGCAGCGGGTCGATGCCGTTGTCGAAGTAGAGGCCCCGGCCCTTCCAGCCGGTGTTGGGGTTGTCGATGCGGCCGTCGGCGTTGCGCATGAAGGTGCTCATCGGGTAGGGGATCCGGATCACGGTGAACTTCTTGGTCTTTTGGCTGAAGGCCAGCAGGGAGTCCGAACCGGTGCCCATGTCGATGACGGTGTCCTTGCCCATGCCCAGCGTGTTGAACCTGTCGACAAACACCTGGTAGGCGTAGTCGGCCTGGGCCTTGTTGGCTGCCCCCGGGGCGGTGCGGAAGCCAGGGCCCGGCACCGGGTAGAGGGTCCAGCCCTGCGGGCACTGGTCGCCGGTGCCCCAGGTGTGGGGGCACTTGGAGCGGTCGAACGAGGCGAGATCGCCGCTGCCGGCGAGGTTGACCCAGACGAGGCCCTTGGAGTCGACGGAAACGCCCCTGGGCCCCGAGCCGCCCACGGGCGGCGTGTAGGCCTCGAACTTGCCGGTCTTGGGGTCAAAGCGCATGATCCGTCCGGGCGTGCTTGGTTGTGCGGTCCAGACGCTGCCATCCACCGGGTCGGTCGAGATCCCGTAGTTGAAGCCGACGATCGGCGTGTCGGCAACGCCGCTACTGGTCGAGGCGACCTTCATGTCCGCCCAGTGCTCGGCCAATGGCAGCGTGGCGGTGGGGTTGGACGGATCGTACTTGCTCGGGTCGAACCACCCGAGCACGTAGGAGTCTCCGCTCAGCCAGAGGATGCCGTTGGAGGCGAAATTGAGGTGGTGGGTGCCGAAGCAGGTGTCGATCAGCGTGATCTTGCCGGTCTTGGGGTCGTACATGCCGAGCTGCCGGTGGTGGCGGTTGTTGAGGATCACCGGGTCGGTCCGGCAGAAGGCCGGCAGGTCCGCGGCATACTCGCGCCGGAATTGGGTGGTGAACCAGACCCGTCCCTGGCTGTCCATGGTGTCGGTGTGCGGGTTCGCCGGGTTGTCGTAGATGCCGGGGTAATCGGTCGTGCCGCCCGGGGCGGGGCAGCCGAGTGTTCCGAAGCCGTTGGGCACGATCGGCGGGTTGGGATTCGACGGGGTCGGCAATGCCTGGTAGGTCTGGTTGCACCACGGGGTGCTAAAGCCGTTCAGCGTGGGATCATGGATCTCTGCGGCCGTGTTCGTCTTGGGGTCGACGCTCAGGATGTGGTCCTGGCCGAGGTCGACGCCGTAGATCTTCCCGCCCGCATTCACCGTCGGGTTGAGCGGGTCGGTGGAGATCGAGTCGTGGGCGTAGGTGAACGGACCGCCCCAGCCCAGCTCGGTGATGACAAGGTTCCGCTCGACGCCGCTCGGCCGCGGCGGGGCCTTCGGTGTCGCGCCATGCTGGATGCGGTAGCTCCAGTCGGTGAGCGCGGCGACCAGCGCCGGCTTGCCAAGGCCCACCGCGGTCGCGTTCATCACCGAGGCCTGCATGAGGCCCGAGTTGTAGGCGGCGGCGATCTGGGCCTTGGTCGTGAGCGGGGCGCCAGAGGCGTCGGTCATCGTGTGCGTGGACGCGTCGCCGATCATGTGACAGAGCTCGCAACCCAGCTTGAAGTTGCTCGCAAAGGCGCCGGAGGTGTCCGGCGGGTTAAACAGCGAGAGCCAGTAGTTGGGGGGATAGATCTGGGCCGCGGCCACCTTGTTCGGCGCGACCGTCGCTGTGAGGTCGAGATGCCGGTTCCCCGGGTACGCGGTCACCTTGGCCGAGTCGACTAGGCCGTAGCCGCGGACCCAGACCGAGTACTGCGCGTCCGGCAGCTGGGGCAGCACGAACCGCCCTTGCGAGTCGGTGACGACGATCTTGCGGTACGGCGTCGACAGTTGGCTGGTCTGGGCGATCACCCACACCCCGGCCTGCGGATGCGAATCGCCCGGACCCGAGGTCACCCGGCCTTGAATGTAATCGGGCCCGGGCACGGGCCCTCGGTCGTGGTGCGAACCACCTCCCTCGCCGAGCGCCATCGTGACCGAGAGCGCTGCAGCGGCCGTTACCGCGGCGGCGGAGAGGAGTAGCCCGACCCGCTTCCTGCTCTTCACGACGACCTCCAGGTATGTCTACGTTTCGGAGTCTGACGGCGAGCGCCAACTCGCTCCGCATGGACACCCGGGAACGCGGATTGCGCTAGCAGCCGATGCCACGATTCAATTTCGTGACATGCGATACGAATACACCCTCGGCCCAATTACGCTATCGGGGAAATTCCTCATGCGATGGTCGCCTGGTCTCGACGACGCTTGGCGCGGCGCACGCTCAGTGCCCCTCGGGACAACCACGCCGGCCGGCCGACGTCCCTGCTGGCTGATGCGTTTGGGCAGTCGTGCGATGGGCTCGTGCCGCGCTCGACCGTCGGGATTTCGAAGCACCCGGTTGGACTGCCGGCCGATGAGAATTAACACTTCTCAAATGCCAACTGGGTTGACCGTGGCCTGTTGTCGTCGTATGCCGAGCCCAGGATGGACGCGCGGCAAGTCACAACGCACCAGGAGTCTCGGGGACGAGACTCGCCAGTAGTTCACCGACCTGGATTCCCCGTGTCACGAGAGCTTGAAGCCCGACACGGTGTGGGCCATTGGCCTGGACCCCTCACGGCCGACTGGCCGTGTTCTCGCTGCTCCAGGGAGCTGCTGGAGCACGGCGCACGGCGGGTCCTGGTCAAGCTTCGTCTGGAGAGTGGGTGGGGTGCCCATGAGTAGCGGTACGCAATTCGTGGTCGCCGCATACGCGGTGATCTGGGTGATCCTGGTGCTCTACGTGATGGCCATGGGGTTGCGCACCGCACACCTGGCCCGTGAGGCCGAGCTGCTCGTACGGCTGCTCGACGAGCGCGATGCGGCGGCGAAGCTGGATGAGGCGGCCGGGGTGGGACACTGAGGTCCGTCGCGACTCGCAGACGCCGATGACCGGGGCCTTCTAGCGTTGGCCCTTTCACCACGACCTTTCGGCTCATGAGACGCGGGCGATCCCTTTCGTGGCTGCGCACGTGCAAGCGACGGTACGCGGTTGAGACATCGCGTACACCAAGAGCTCGGCTCGCGCTATTAACCGTGTTGCGTCCCCCGGACGCTCGTTCCGCTCGGCCGTGCTCGTCTGTGCCGTGCCCCCGCGGGCCTTCGGTCTGGAGCCGCGCGACGTTCACATGGCCACGGGCGATCGATCTCTGGTGGCCGTCGCGTCCCATCAGCCTACCCCGCGTTGGGCGACAACTACTGAGGCATTGCTGCAACCGTCCGCGGCGCGCGATGCGCGCCATCGCCGTCGCGCCACGCCGCCCGCCTCCCCTCGAGGAAGAGGCTGGGGCCCCTACCTCTGGGCGATCTGCTCGGGTGCCGGCTGACTCTGGTTCCGAGCGGGGCTCTGGCGGGCCTTACTTAGCCGTGGGCGTGGTCATGTGCTTGAGCAAGACGGCGGCCCAGGAGCCCAGATTGGTCGTCGGGCCCAGCGCGGCGGCACGTGCCCACGCGCTGCGTATCGTCGCCACGTCTGTGCGATACACGGCCAGCCAACCGAGATTGAACATCGCGACCTGGCTGGTGGGAAAGCGGGCCGCAACCGCCGTCAGCGTCGTGTTCGCCCGCGCACGTCCTGCGGTGCCGCTCATGCCCTCGGTCATCGCCAGCCCGACCAGCGGGTCCGGAGTATTCGGAGCGAGCGACGCCGCGTGCACGAAGGCGCTGTGTGCTTCGATCTGGTCGCCGAGCGCCATGTACACCTGACCAAGATCGAGCCAGACGGTGCTGGTGGGCTTGGTTGCCAGCTGTGCGCGCAGCGCCACGACCTGATCGGCCGCCGTCAGCGAAACTGCGGAGTCCGTGCGGTCGAGGACGATCGCCAATGGCGGCAGGGTGTTCTGATTGCTCTTGCTGCCTGACGTCGGATGACTGGGCGGGACGACGAGTGGAGCGCTCCCGGTCGACGCGGCGGGCTTGCTGCCCGAGGATCCGCTCATCGCGACGGCGGTCAGGGCTGCTGCGACCGCGACGATGCCGGCGGTACCGACGACGACGACGAACCACCTCGTGCGCCGACGCTTGGCCTTGTCATCGTCAATTGTCGCGACGGGGTCCTTCGATGGCTCTGTGGTATCGGGGGGCGTCATCGCCACACACGATCGTAGCGCGATGAAGTCCCCGGACCCTCGTTGTCATGCGCGCCCGTACGCCGACTTTTGGCGTTTTGCAATGATTGTGCTTGTGGTCCGAACAGTCGACGCCAGCACTGGCACCGACAGATTGAACGTGAATCGATCGCGGGCGATTGCCGTGGAGCGAGCAGCCCGCTCCGGTCTGAGATCACCCCGCATTCGATGGTCCGATGAGCGGTCGCCCGTGCGCCGGGCTATCGCCTTTGGGATTCTCCGGACCTCCCGCCCGACTGTTGCCCAGCTGCGCCGACTCGGCGTACTCGCAGGTGATCGGAGATGGCCGACACAAGCGGTTCTGGCTTCAGACAACCGAGATCGTGGCGTTTCATAGCCGGAAGCTCACAGCTTTAGATCCGTCCAAGCCGCTCAAGAATCGGCCCGCACCCGACGGCTTCGTCTGAGCCGATCGAGAAGCACGCGACGGTGCTCTGCTGGCCCCGGCTGCGCCGTCGGGTGCATGTCGTGCGCGCAGCCGGATCGAGTACGGCACGAGCTTGGGGAGCTACGTCGCTGTGACTTTGCTGAGGTGGACATGCGTAACCGTGGACGAGCCGATGTGGTCGACGCACGCGTAGTCGTTGAAGTCCACACCCGGGTTCTCGAACAGCCGCTCACCGTTGCCCAGCAAGATCGGCACGACGACCAGATGGAGGTCATCGACGAGCCGTGCTGAGAGGTATTGCCGGACGGTGGCCGCGCCGCCACCCACGACGACGTCCTGCCCGTCGGCCGCGGCGAACGCTCGGTCAAGGGCGGCCTCGATTCCGGTTTCTACAAAGTGGAAGCTTGTACCGCCCTTCATTTCGATGGACGGGTGCGGGAAGTGGGTGAGCGCGAAGACAGGGTGGTGAAACGGTGGGTTGTCGCCCCACCAACCAGTCCAGGCGTCGCTATCCTGCCACGGACCCCGGATCGGTCCGTACATGTTGCGGCCCATAATCGTGGCGCCAACCCGCTGGTCGCGCTGCGCAATCACCTCGTTGTCGATGCCCGTCTCGCCGCCGGCTTCGCCCATCATCTTCCGCCCGTACTGGGTCGACCAGACCCACTCGTGCAATCTCGGCCCGTTGACACCGAGCGGATGGTCAAGGTCCTGATCGGGTCCTGCGACGTATCCGTCGATGGACATCGCGAAGCCGTGTACACGAACGCAGGGCATAGGTGGATCCTTTCAGTCGAGGGCTGCGGCGTCTCGTCGCGCCAGCTGCGGAAAGTGCCCGTTCAGAGGGTTAGTGCGAGTCGACTCTCGACGGCCGATGGCTGGCGTCGACGTTGTCGCGAGATGCTGTTGCGCCTGAGGGGCAGGCACTAGTGCGTTGTGACGTCGTCCGCCAAGATCCCTGCGATCTGGCCCAATGCGGCGACCATTCCCTCCTCCATGCCCATCGACGCGAGCTGCTCCATTTCCTCGAGCGACGAGAATTGCGTCTTTATGGCCATGAGGGTGCCGCCGCCGCGCTTCATCAGGGTGACGAGCATGGTCGTGGTGGGCATCGCGTCGTTTGGCGTTCCGTCATCGTGGGCGAACCCGTCGTGCAGCTCCAGCCGGCTCGGCGGCTCAGCGGCGAGCACCTTCAACCAGCCATGAAACTTCTCGCCGTCGGGACCGGTCATGAAGTACGTGACTCGCCCGCCCGGAGTCAGGTCATGGTCGACGACGGTGGCGGGGTAGGTCGGTGGGCCCCACCAGCGCTCGAGCTGCCGCGGATCAGCCCACAGCTGCCATGCGCGCTCGACGGTGGCCTCGAGCTCGGCGGTGATCGTCATGGTAAGGGCCTCGGGGTCCTTGCGAACGCTTGTGACGGTCATGTATTCGGTCCTCCCTGGTGTTCGTCGGCGAGCATGTCGCCGATCCGATCGATTCGGTCTTGCCAGACGGCTTCCAACTGCTCAAGCAGCCGGGAGGCCTTACGCATCGTGTCGAGGTTGCCGCGGACGAGCTGCTCGCGGCCCTTGCGCTGCTTGATCACGAGCCCCGCACCCTCGAGCACCGCAACGTGCTTTTGCACGGCGGCGAAGCTCATCGGGTAACGGCGGGCGAGGGTGGAGACGTTGTGCTGATCTTCGAGCGTCCGCAGGAGGATGTCGCGTCGGGTGGCGTCGGCGAGGGCGTGGAACACCCGGTTCGCCTGGTCCCTCGCGAGATGATCTACAACCATTTGGTTGTAGCTAAGCACATCGCGGCGGACTGATGCAAGGTCTCGTGGCGCACGGTCCCGATGCCGACAGTTCGCGCCGACCCAGCCCTGGAGGGTGGCCCCAAGCGACAGTGGATACGCATTGTCGGGTCCGCACAGATCGGAGACCCCGCGGCAACACTCACAAGCCAGGGTCGATCTCAATCGGCGCCTGCCGCGCGCGGAGAAGCGGTCAGACTCTTGCCAAGTTTTTGCCCACCTGAGCCGACGTGGGGTGACCTCGGACGACCGAGAATGGCTCAAACATAGGGTTGTGGCCTCAGCTGAACCAGATCGCGGCGCCTCGTAACCCGAAGGCCGAGAAGCTCGCCGCGGCGCATCGCGGTGCCCAGGGCGGTGACGGTGATCGTGCGCGCGAGGCGTCGCCAGGCTGCCTCGGCGCCCGCCGTACCAGACTCAACGTCAGCCTCAGCCTTACGCTTGCCGAAGGCGGCCCACAAGCGCGCGATCTCGACCTGCCAGAGCCCGCTCATCTCCGTCTGCTCGATCCGCGGGCGCTCGACGTCGGTCACCGGGTTGCAGGTCGTCAGGCGCAGCCGCACTGAACTGGCGGATGCGCTCTTCGACTACCTCGACATCATCCACAACCGCCAGCGCCGGCAGTCGTCGCATGGCACGTTCACGCCCGTGGGGTACGAAGTTCAACGTCGACGAACGACGACAGCCGCCTAGGAATCCAGCAACGCGACTCCACTGAACAGTGAAGATGTTGGCGGCGTCCCGTTCGGGGCCTGACCTACCACAGAACTGGCCCGCTCTGGTGCCATTCCCCGGACCTGTCGGCCTCGGACGGGTCGCCGTGACCGACCCTGAGGGGCGGTCGGGAGGCGGAGCGTGACTTGATAGGAACCTGCTTGCGACAAGTGCCTTGTCACTGTTGTGTCCGCCCACCCGCCCGGCTGTCCCGCCGATCAGAGAGGGACAGCAATGCAGATTATGAACGAGGGTGCCCGTCGAATCATTGGCGGCGTTGACGCACATGCCGACACCCACCACGCCGCGGTGCTCGACGAGCATGGCCGATTGCTTGGGACCCGGTCGTTTGCGGCGTCTGGTTCTGGCTACCGGCAGCTGCTCGGGTGGCTGCGTGCATTCGGTGAGATCGATCGGGTCGGGGTGGAGTCGACCGGCTCTTACGCTGCGGCGTTGACCCATCACCTGGTCGCCAACGAGGTGCGGGTGTGTGAAGTCAACCAACCCCACCCACACACGCGGCGGCGACGGGGGAAGACCGACGCGATCGACGCCGAGCTGGCCGCCCGTCACGTCTTGAGCGGCGCGAGCACGGTCACGCCGAAGGCGACGACGGGGATCGTCGAGGCGATCCGCCAGCTTCGTGTCGCGCGCGAGAGCGCAATGAAATCCCGTTCGACGGCGATGGTGCAGGTGGGCGACTTGATCCTTACCGCGCCGAGCGAGCTGCGCGAGGAGCTCGCCGCACTCAAGACGCTCAACGCCAAGACAGCGCGTTGCCAGCGGCTGCGCCCCGATAGCACCGGACTCGATGATCCATTCGACGCCGCGAAGTTCGCGCTCCGCAGCCTCGCGCGACGTATCGCACTCCTTGACGCCGAGATCGCCGAACTCGACGCGCATTTGACTGCGCTGGTCGCGACCGCCGCCCCTCGCACCACGGAACTCTTGGGAGTCTCCACCGGGCACGCCGGCCAGCTGCTTGTCACCGCCGGCCAGAACATCGATCGCCTGCGCGGCGAAGGCGCATTCGCCGCGCTCTGCGGCGCCAGCCCGATCCCCGTCGCCTCCGGCAAACGCGGCCGGCATCGACTCAACCCCGGCGGCGACCGCCAAGCCAATCGGGCCCTACACATGATCGCCGTCTGCCGCCTGCGCTACTGCCCGAAGACCCGCGCCTATGCCGACCGACGCACGACCGAAGGCAAGACCAAAAAAGAGATCATGCGGTGCCTCAAGCGGTACATCGCCCGCGAGGTCTATGCCACCCTCCGCGAGGACCTCCGATCTCTCTCCGTCCGTTGACATCTATAGGAACGTCCGGGGGAAGACTAAGTTCTAGTCGGTACCCGGGTTTCTCCTATGTCAAGGCCAGCACCTCCGAGGTTATCCGCGAGGCCCCCTCATCGGAGCCGTTCGGGGTCTTGGGGAGCAGGTGCCAGACGCGTCGCGCAATGAAACGCTTGAGACAGCGCACGGCCTCGCGGCGACTCTTACCCTCGGCTTGCTTGCGAGCGAGGTACTCCTTGGCGGCGGGGTCGACGCGTCCCTGGACGATCGCGATCC
>Ga0307372_10010002_pt1 | contig 12932 bp, 13 predicted proteins | sample OX1MG_FD_202533 | JGI IMG/M metagenome (GOLD analysis project Ga0307372, IMG submission 202533) | Soil microbial communities from Risofladan, Vaasa, Finland - OX-1 | ecosystem: Environmental > Terrestrial > Soil > Coastal area > Acid sulfate soil | place: Finland: Risofladan, Vaasa | collected...
GCGAGAGGATGTACCTGGTGGCGCTCCCACGATAAGCAGACACGTCCGGCGTTCATGGCAGAATACCCTCATTTACGAGCGCTGGGGCCATTTCCGAACCCATCGGGACGCACGGCGGGCAGCTGTTGCGGTTTGACCTCGAGTCGATGGAGTCCTGCTCGCTGGATTCGCTCGTGGTAGGCGGCCTTGTCGAAGAGCGCTCCGGCGTGGGCCTGATTGGGGGTGAGCCCGAAGAGGTCATAGTGAGGCCGGTCGTTGAAGTCGGTGACGGAGAAAGCGACCGTGGGCTCGACGTGGTTTGTATCCGGGATGGGAGTGCGAAAGAGGTAGCGATACTTCAAGGTCTTGTTGACGGCCTCAATCATCGAGTTGGAGAAGGTGACCTGAACTTGAGCGATGAGCTTGCGCAACGGGATCTGCTCCAAAAGGGCTTCGACCTCGGTGTTGTTGTTCTCGGGCCCTCCATCGACGATGAGGTCGATCTTTTCGGTGGGAATGCGCGTGAGAGAGGAGTATCCTGACCGAATGACCTCCGTCGTCGTGTGCCACGAGACGGAGGAGGCAACCTTCCAAGCGATGATCTTGCGGGAGAAGTTGTCCTGCAGGAGCTGGACGGCAGTTTTAGAGTTATCCAGGGCCCGAACGTAGGTGGCGTCGAGGTGCCAGACCTTGTTCGGGCCGTCGGCGGCGATGCTTCCACGCTTTCGGGACCTATGCGGGTTAGCGCGCAATACGGTGAGACCGAGGAGTCGGGCATAGCGGGTGATGGTCGCCACGTGCGCGGAGAGCTTGCCGGAGTGGATGAGATGCCAGGCAACGGAGATCGCCGGCCAATGCAGGTGAGCCGGATCGCTGAAGGCGGCTCGGATGATGTTGACCTCGGAGTGTGTCAGCTGGTTGGGGTAGGCCTTGCGGCAAAGCGATCGGGGCGAGCTGATACAGGCGAAGAGGTTACGTGACCAGGAGGAGAAGCTCGAACGGGTGAGACCGAGCAGTCTGACTGTCTTTTCCAAAGGGAGACACCCTTTGAGGCGCTCGACGGTCGTGACGATTTTCTTTCGCACTTCCGGGTCCTTGACCTTGGCAACGCGATGGAACGGAACCTTGAGCGAGCGCACCAGGTGAACCACCCGCAGGACCGCGGAGGCAGTTTTGAGCGCAGCTCGACAGGTAGCGATTTCCCTCATGAGGTCCATCTCTCGAATGAAACCGGCCCACTCGCCGCCCCAGAGGTAGGACGGATCGCGGCGACGCATGTCGGAGAGGGTAGACTTCGGTATCTGGCGAGCGATGTCCTCGGGCAACATATCGCAGTAGGCAGCGGTTCTGACAGCAGTGTCGTAGGTTCGATGGTGCTCGTGCATGCACCAATTGTAGTGGAAAGCACCTGTGGGTGGCGGTTTGGCCTTGGTCTCCCGCGCGAGGGACATGGAGGGTGCGAAGCAGTCTTGGCCGCCGGCCCGGAGGCGGCCAAGACCGGAGCGAAGCGAAGCCCGCAATGGCCCGACCCGAACCCGCGGCTTGAGGGAGCGCGGCGAGCGCCGGGCGATCGTCGGCCTACACCGCGCTCGGGCGGACGAGGAGCAGAGCGCGCACTCGCGCTGACTTCCAAAGCCTGACCGCTCGATGAGCAGCTCTTCGCGCCAAGGCGGCGGACCTGCGGTGGCGCAACGCCGCGGAACATGAGCCGACGAGGCGGGCGAGCAGGGCTGCGGAGCGACGGCGCTTCGGCGCGCCGGAGCACGCTGCTCCTCGTCCGCCCGAGCGCGGGCAGACACATCCGCGGGCGACGGGACGCGCCCGACCTACGACTTCGATCAAGCCCACAACGTCGACCAGTACCAACAGACCTTCAGCTATGATACGATCGGGAATATGTTGACGCAGACAAGCGTCCACACAAAAGTAAGCCCCGCCAGTCCCGAACCCGACCAGCTGAACTATACCTTCACCTACCAATACAACGGGCCGAGACCTCACGCCGCGACTCAAATCGGCCCGTGGGCTTACACCTACGACGCCAACGGCAACGTCATCGAGCAGCACTGGATCGGCGGACAAGGCGGCGACAACGGCCAAGGCAACGGCGGCAACGACAACGGCAATCACGGCAACCCGAAGGGCGGCGTGCACGACAACGACGGGAACTTCCGCTTCGGCCACCACCAGTACGGCGGAGCGCACGGTGAAGGCTGGGGCATGCAGAACCCCCACTACGGCCAGGGCGGAGGGCTCAAGGACCAGTCCTACGTCTGGGACGAAGAGAACCGGCTGATCCACAGCTTCGGCCCCGGAGGACCGACCGATTACCTCTACGACTACAACGGCGAGCGGGCGCTAAAGCGCGGCGAGCACGGGGAGACCTGGTACATCGACCGCTACTACCAAATCCAGAACGGTCACATGATCGAGAAGCACATCTTTGTCGGGGATACCCGAGTCGTCACGCGCCTTGAGGACAGCGACTTCTACGACTCCGGCTACGAGGATCACAACATCTTCTACTACCACCCTGACCACCTGGGATCGACTACGTTCGTGACGACGCAGGACGGCCACGAGTGGGAGCACATGGAATACACCCCCTACGGTCAGCAGTGGATCGATGAGGGCACCGACCGCTCCATCATCACGTACCGATTCACCAGTAAGGAGTACGATTCGGAGACCGGGCTGTATTACTACGGGGCACGCTATCTTGACCCGGTCACCGCTCGCTGGATGACGCCGGACCCGATTTTCAAAGAGTACTTGCCAGCAACGCCGACTTCCCCCCAGGTTGGTCAAGAAAATGCAGGACTCCCAGGGCAGGGAGGAGTGTTTAATGCATTTAACTTGGCTCTTTACAGCTATTCTGACAACAATCCGGTCAAGTACCTCGATCCAAGCGGCCTAGCACCTGGCGATCAGTTCTCGACGATGCTTGCGGCGGTCACTGACTTTGGGAAGACTTATAACGACGACTCAATAAGGAAAAACGCTGAATATGGTGCTACCGTCTACACCCAGACCAACGCCGGCGGGTTGGTTACGTATACCTACAGCGTTCCCAATCGAGGTGAAGAAGCAGCCGTGGTTCCGTCGCTGCCACCGAATGGGCAACAGCCAGTTGGAATTGTCCATACACACGGGGCATACAGCCCGTATTTTCAGAACAACGAGTTTTCTCCGTCAGATATGGAAGTCGCAAAGAGTCTCGGCGTTCCAATTTACGTAGCAACACCAAATGGCTCCTTACAGGGGTTCTATCCTAACTCCAACACTACGGCTCTTCTAAGCACTTCGATGCCCAGCGATCCAAATGACCCGGACAGACTAAATCAGATTAGTCCTTACGCAAACATGAGAGATGATCCTTACCATGGACTTTTGGGTCAGTTGGGGGATTTTCTGAAGACAGGAGGATTGGAACTTTACAGAGGCGCTCAGTCGCCACAAGGCAACCAGAATCCGAGCAAAAACGCAGCCTCTTCTCCTGGTGTCCCTAAACCGAAAGAGAACGAGGAATAGACAGTGAGAGTCTCTGCCTCGCTGGCGTTGCTGGGCATGATTACAACAGGGGTTTTGCTGTCTTGCGTCGGGAGAGAAACAATGGGCAGTACGACGTCGGAAAATAACAGGTTTTCGCAAACGGTCATTTACGTGCCAGACGCAGAGACCGCCATCCGTATTGCAGAAGCTGTCTTTCTACCCATCTATGGCGAAAAGGTATACAAGGAAAGACCCTTCGTTGCGGAGCTCAATGCTGACGGTATCTGGACTGTGCACGGAACGCTACCGTCGGGTACAGTCGGCGGCACAGCCATGGCGCAGATCAGAAAGACCGATGGGAAAATCCTTCTCGTGACTCATGGTAAGTAGCGTTGTCAGATCTTTTCGGGAAAAAGCGACAGTGGATGGCTTGCCGATGTAGACCATCCACGCTGTCTCTGGCGTTCTCCCGCGCGGAGGGCTTTCGGTAGGGAGGAACGGCGAGGTAAGGACGGCGAAGCTGCGACGAGCGTACCGAAACCGAGTCCCCCTTTTGAGCGGTCCCCCTCCCGGACGATCATGAGGGTACCATAGCCGGGGGGTAAGCCCGAGGAGGAGGGCCTGGGAGGAGGACGCGGCAAGGGGGGCGAGGGAAGCCCGACGCGCGGTCCTGACTTGCCGACTTTTTCCGAACGGACCACCAACACTGCCAAGCTCGCTACACTGATCCTGCGCGCGGCGGGATGGAGGTGAGCATCCCGCCGCGGGCGGGGAGTCGGCTCAAGGCCCCTTCGGAAGGACAGCGCTCGGCGTCGTGCCTCGCGCTTCGACAGAATGCCGGTTACCGTCAGCACGGCATCCGTGCCTACTGTTCGCTCGCCGCGCACCCTCCGCTCAACAAAGAACTACTGTGACTCTCGCCGCGGCTCGCCCGGTAACCGGGCATTCTGCCGCCTTCCGAAGGGGGCAGGCGGCTCAGGGAAGCGAGTCACTCGGGAGGGTTGCCGAGGACCGTCTCGATGAGATTCATGACGAGTTGCTGCTGTTTTCGTGGAAGAGTCTTCACGCGAGCGAGGTCTCGGTCGATCTTCGGCATCGGGCCACGCTTCTTCTTGGTGTTCTCAAGAGGCAGGAGATCCTCAACATAAACGTTCAAGGCCTCTGCGATGCGAAGGAGGAGCGGCACCGGGATTCTGCGCCGCCCGATTTCGTAGGAAGCACACACGGGCTGGGTAACGCCGATGCGTTCGGCGAGCTGCACCTGGGTGAGACCGGCCTCTTTGCGTAGCTGTGCGATTCTCGATCCTAACGCGATGAAGAACTTCTCTGAGCCGGCGGTGAGCGCATCTTCCGCATTCATCGAAAACAGTATACCTCGCAGTGATGAAAAAGACGATTTTTGGTATTGACGAAATGTCAGAATGGCATATAATTGTCCCGAGTTATTTCGCATGGTTGCAGGCCTTGACACGGTTTTCGTCTGAAGGAGAAAGCAAGCGTCCAATGGACAACGAACCGAGGGATCGCAAGCGCGTCGAAGTGATGCGCTCGTTGTGGATGGGCCGTTGTTCCTGCCAGGTCCTTGCCACCATTCTCGAGCGGCTCGCCGAGGGTCCGAGCGAACCGGGAGAGCTCGAGTTGCGGGCTATGCTCACCGGCCTTTCTCATCTCCTGACCCTCGTCGGCAGCTCGTTAGAGATGGCGAATGCCACGGTGGGAAGTTGGGAATGAGGTCGGTGCGAGAGGAGCGAGGCTCATGAGAAAACGACGCGAGATCCAGGAGCTCGAGGTGACCTCAGGCGACTGCGCGGAGGCGCTCTTTCTCCTCGAGCACGGCTGCCGTCTCGTGAGCGTAGAGCTTGAGCGCACTGGAGAGCTCGGTCGGCAGGAGTGTCGCTTTCGCTTCACGGGGATGAACGCGCAGCTGTGGAAGCTCCAGTGGTGGGGCGGCAGTGAGAAGGTGGACGTGCATCGGATGTCGACGCTCTTTGAGGCAGCCGCGGCCTTGTCGGTGGAAAACAAGGCAGGCCACGCATGAGCGCTCGCGTGACCATCGCTTTCTCCAACCAGAAGGGCGGCGTGGGAAAGACCACCCTCACTCGCGAGCTCGGGCTGTACCTCGTGCGGCGGGGCTACCGGGTGCTCCTCGTAGACTCAGACCCCCAGGGCAACCTCACCAAGAGCCTCTGCGATGCGCCTCCTGAAGCAGGCCTCGCCGACGCGCTCGATAGCGGGGAGGTCACCGAGCTCACCCGCCTCTCGAACCACCTCACGCTCCTCTCGGGCGACATCCGGCTTGCGAGCCTCGAGAAGCGGCTCCTCACCGAGCTCGACGCCTACAGTCGGATGCGCGAGCTTTTCGCCGGAGAGAGTTTCTCCAGTCTCGACTTCATCCTCCTCGATACCCCGCCCAGTTTAAGCGTGCTCACGGTGAACGCGCTCACCGCGGCAAGCCACCTCCTCATCCCCATGAGAGCGACGCTCTACTCGATGCAGGGAACCAACGACCTCATGCAGACGGTGGCGAAGGTGAAGAAGAGCTTGAACCCCGATCTCGAGCTCCTCGGCGTAGCGATCAACGCCTACGATTCCGTGCCGGTCATTACCAGGCAGATTCGCTCGGAGATCGAGGAGGCCTTCGGGGAGCTGGTGTTCCAGACCGTCGTGAGGAGAAGCATCCGCATCGAGGAGGCGATCGCCGCCCGAACGAGTGTGCTCGCCTCGGTGAGGGGGCACTCGGTGGCGCCGGTGCAGGTGGAGATCGCCTCCCTCGGCGATGAGATCATCGGTCGGCTCGAGATCTCCCCGCGAGGCACGCCATGAAGTCCAACGACCGCCTCGCCGGCAGGAAGACCCTCCACGTCTCGGGGCTGCTCGAGGAGATCGCCGTGGAGGAGGTGAAGGCGCGCATCGACTTGGTAGCGCTGTTCGGTCGCTACGGGGTGGAGCTCAAAGCGCAAGGCAAGAGTTTCGTGGGGCGCTGCCCCTGGCATGAGGACCACACCCCCTCCCTTTCGGTGGACCGGGAGAAGGGGCTGTACCACTGCTTCGGCTGCGGGGAGTCGGGCGACGCGGTGAGCCTCACCGAGAAGATGCTCAACGTAGGCTTCAAGGAGGCCGTGGCGGAGCTTAGGAGCCAGGGCGGGAGCGGCGCGTCGACCGCGGTGAGAGGGGCCAACGGCGCCGCCAAGAAGAACAGCGAGGAGCACACTCAGGCGATATCCTCGCCTCCCACACCACGCCGCACCGATCCCTCCGCGGAGGCCTCCGATGCGCGGTCCGCCGAAGAGCATCCGAACGGGACCGCGCTCGGCCTGCCGCAAGGCGGCCCGACCGTGAGCCTCGATGCGGTGGCTGCGCATTACGAGAAGCAGCTCGCGCGGTCCGCGCAAGGATGCGCCTACCTCGAGCAGCGCGGGCTCACCAGTCGGGAGCTCTGGACGCGATTCCGCCTCGGCTTGTGCGACGGGAGCCTGCGGCCGCTCCTTTCCGCAAAACAGGTCGAGGAGCTCACCGCGGCGGGGATCCTCACCTCGAGCGGAGCGGAGCACCTCGCCGGGTGCCTCACCGTGCCGCTCTTCGATGCCTCCGGAGGCGTGGTGGGCTTCTACGGCCGGGCCGTCGACGACCGCGCTACACCGAAGCATCGCTACCTCTCAGGACCTCACCGCGGCTTAGTGAACCGCGGCGCCGCACGGGTCTACCGCGAGAAGCTCCTTCTCACTGAAAGCGTGCTCGATGCCCTCTCGCTGATTCAGCTGAAGGTGGAGAACGTCATCCCCTGCTACGGGGTGAACGGCTTCACCGAGGAGCACCGGAGGCTCCTTCTCGATGAGCGGGTGGCTTCGGTAGCGGTCGCCTTCGATGCGGATGAGGCGGGCCGCAAGGGATCCGCGAAGCTCGTCGAAAACCTGCGCTCCCTCGGCCTCGCCGCTGGTGAGCTCTTCCCGCCCGAGGGCAAGGATTGGAACGACTACCTCCGCTCGGGAGGCTCGAAGGAAGCGCTCACCTCGCTCTTCGCGGAGCTTTCGATGCGCGCAGGCGATGAGGCGGAAACGAGCGAGCACCTCGAGGCCTCCCACGAGGCCGGCAGGCTCCTCGTGCGCATCGCTGACCGACGCTACCGGATCGTCGGGGCGCGGGAGCTCTTCGTCGCCTCGCTGCGGGTGAACGTGCGCGCCGAAACGGATGAGGCGAAGTACATCGACAACGTGGACCTCTACTCCGCCCGCAGCCGCACAGGCTACGCTTCCGCCTTCGCCGCGCTTTCAGGGCTTGAGGCTCGGGTGGTGGAGCGCGACCTCATTCGCATCCTCGATCACCTCGAGGCAGAGCGGGAACGCTCGCTCACCGGAAGCGAGGAGCAGAAACACGAGATGAGCGAGGAGGAGCGCGCCTCCGGCATGCAGCTCCTCACCGACGCCGATCTCTTCGAGCGCATCATCGAGGACACCGAGCGGCTGGGCTACGTGGGCGAGGAGGTGAACAAGCTCCTGGTGTACCTCGCCGCCACCAGCCGCACGATGGCCGACCCGCTCTCGGTGCTCGTGCTCTCCGAGAGCGCCGCCGGCAAGAGCTACCTCATCGAGACCGTGAAGCGCCTCATGCCTGCCGAGGACGTCGTGTCGATGACCTCGCTTTCCGACCAGGCCTTGAACTACCTCTCCGAGGACGGCCTCCTGCACAAGTTCCTCGTGATGGGCGAGGCGGTGCACTCCGAGGCCGTCGAGCACCAGGTTCGCGAGATGCTCTCCGAGCACGAGCTCGTGCGCCTCGTGACGCTGAAAGACCCGAAGTCGGGCGAGCTTTCCACCCGCACGGTGCGAAAGAAGGTCGTGGTCTCCTGCGTGATGAGCACGACCAACGCTCACGTGAACCCCGAGAACGTCAGCCGCTTTTTCGTGGTCAACGCCGACGAGAGCCGGGAGCAGACCGCTCGCATCCACGAGGTCCAACGCCGCAAGTACAGCGTGGAGCGCTACCGCGAGATGAGCGAGGAGCTGCCGAAGATCATCGCGGCCCACCATGCCGCCCAGCGCCTGCTCGCCGGGCGGCTCATCGTGAACCCCTTCGCACCCCTGCTTTCCTTCCCCGACGCGCTCATGCGCACCCGGCGCGACCACGAGCGCTTCCTCGACCTCATCGCCGCGGTCTGTTTCCTGCGCCAATTCCAGAAGGAGGAGCGCGTGAAGGCGGGAGGCGCAGGCGAGGAGTTGCGCTACATCGAGTGCGACCTCGCCGACTACCGCGTCGCCCACCGCATCATGAGCGGGATCCTCGGCTCGACGCTCTCAGGGGTGCCTGCCGCCACCGTGATGCTCTACGAGCAGATTCGCACTCTCGCCCGGGAGAAGGCTCGCTCGAACAACCTCGAGCCTCACGAGGTGCGCTTCACGCAGCGAGCTTTGAGGGAGGCGAGCGGCCTTTCGGCGACGAGCGTGAAGCGCGCGTTGCGTCTCCTCACCGAGTATGAGTATCTTAGCGAGGAAGGGGTGCGCTCGCGCGGCTCCCGCCGCGGTTACCGCCTGCTTGCCGACGAGCCGCTTTCCCTCCTCGACCGCACGACGCTTCCGACTCCCGAACAGATGGCTGCCGATCTCCAAAAGCTCGAAAGTGGGCCAACTGGGTCAGACTGGGCCAAAAGTGGGCCAGGCCCACTTTTGGGGGGTTAAGCCATGGCCACGCAAGCACTTAAAAAAGTGGGCCACGAATTCCTGAGAGAGGTACCCAAAAAAAGAACATCCGCCGCTGGCCCACTTTTTTCACCCTCACAAGCGCTCCTCTCAGGCTTCGAGGGCTGGCTGCGCGCCAAGGGCTACAAACCGCGCGGCATCGCCGAGAAGCTGCATGCTGCCGCGTGCTGCCTCGCCTATCTCGCCGAGCGGCGGCTCGCACCCGCAGAGGTCACGGTCCGCGAGGCGGAAACCTACCGCGATTCCTTACGCATCGCGGGAAGCGGCCGCGCCGCCTACACCGCGGCGACCGTCAACGTCGCTCTCTCCAACCTCCGCACCTTCTACCGCTACCTCACGAGCTCAGGCGTTGCCATGGGCAACCCCTTCCGCGCGGCCCGACGCTTGCGGGAAGCGCAGCACCTGCCCCGCGCGGTGCCGACGCCTCAGGAGATGGGAAAGCTCCTCGCCGCGCTCGAGAGCGGCACCTCGCGCGAGGAGCTCACCCTGTGGGTCGCCGTGGAGATCCTCTACGGCACCGGCATGCGCATCAGTGAACTCGAAGCGCTCACCGTCGGCGACGTCCGTGAGGGAGCGCTCCTCATCCGCGACGACAAGGATCGTCAGGACCGCCTCGTGCCGCTCCCTGAGATCGCCTCCGAGCTTCTCACGCTCTACCGCCGCTACCTCGTGCCAGCGGACCGCCCGCTCTTCGCTCGCGCTCGGCCGCGCGCCTTCGGAAAGTGGGTAGGCACTCGTCTCGAGAGCCTCTCGAAGAGTCTTTCGCTTCCCCGCTTCGGCTGTCATTCCTTGCGCTACGCCTGCGCCACGCACCTCTTCACCGCGGGGGCCGACCTCCGTCAGGTCCAGGCTCTCCTCGGCCACCGGCGCCTGAAAACCACCGAGGCCTACACCCGGCTCGCCATAGAAGACTTGAAGAGCGTGCTCGAGGCGCACCACCCGCGGGAGCGGATCACTTCATGACTTTCGCCTCCTGGCGGGCGCTCTTTGCGCTGTCGATCGCCGCCGAGGGCTACGCCGCGCAGACCCGAACGCGCTACGCGCGTGAGCTTGCGATCTTCTCGGGCTTCTGTGAGTCCCACCTCGGCCTCGCCGATGTGCGCGACGTGGGGTCTGAGCACATCCTCGCCTACGAGCAGCACCTCGCCCACCTTCACCGCAGCGAGGAGCGCCCGCGCTACCGCTCAAGCTCACAAGCCGGGATGCTCACGGTGGTACGCCTCGCCTTCCGCTTCCTGGTGCACACCGAGCGGCTGCTCGCGAGCCCCTGCGACCGCCTCGACCTCCGCCGACCGAAGCGCTACGGCGAGCGGCGCACCCTCTCCGAAGAGGAGCTCGCGCGCATGCTCGACGCCATCTCCGGTGCCGATCCTCTCTCACTCCGTGACCGCGCACTCTTCGAGCTCCTGTACGGCACCGGGATGCGATCGGGGGAGACCCTCGCGCTTCTGCTCACCGACGTCGACCTGGTCTCAGGCAGGCTCCTCGTGCGTGAGGGCAAGGGAGGAAAGGATCGCCTCGTCCCCCTCGGCTCGAAGCTCTGCGTGCACCTCGGCCGCTACCTCGAACACGGCCGCCCCAAGCTCGCCTCCCGCCCCGATGCCGATCGGATACGCTTCTTCCTCACCCTGCAGGGCGCGCCGCTCCGTCATCATGTCGTCGAGCTCCAACTGAAAGTGCGCCTGAAAGCAGCGGGCATTGAACCGCAGGGAGTGAGCCCGCATGTCCTTCGCCACAGCTGCGCCACCCACCTCCTCGCCTCAGGCGCGCACCTGAAGCAGGTAGCCGAGCTCCTGGGACACGCGAGCATGGAGACCACCGTGGTCTACACCCACTTCTCGCCCGGAAGCCTCCGCAAAGTCTTGAAGCGCTTTCACCCGCGGGAGAATGCGCTCTGGGAGGACCTCATCCGGCTGGAGGAACGCTTCCGCGCCGCCGCCTCGAGTCCTCCGCCGCATGGACGAACGGCGGCGAGCGAGGGTACACTTTCAACGGGAGAAGGAAGTAACCGATGAGCGTGTCGTTGAATCTCGACTACAAACAGGTCAAGGCACTGGTGGATCAGCTGCCCCTTGAGGAAAAGGAGCAGATTGAGAAAGCCCTGCGCCGAGAGCTCGCGCTCACCCGGCTCGAGAGGCTGCAACAGGAGCTGAAAGGGGTTCCCCTTACCGATGAGGAGATTGATGCCGAGGTGGAGGCCGTTCGTCAGGAGCGCTATGAGCGGCGACTTCAGGGTCGATGACGGTCGTCGTCGACACCAACCTCTGGGTCAGCGCTCTCGTCGGCAAGCGGGTCGCAGGCCTTATTCCCCTCGTTCATCGCACCGGAATCGAAGTCATTACCGGTGAGGAGCAGCTCGCGGAGCTCCATGACGTTCTCAGCCGGCCGAAGATCGTGGACCTCATCTCCGCAGAGCAACGAACCGAAGGCGCGAACGAGTTCCAAGAGCTTGCTACGCTGGTGAAAAGCTCGGAGCCGATTACCGTTTGCCGCGACCCTAAAGACAACCACCTTCTCGAGATTGCCGTGGCTGGCAAGGCCGATGCGATTGTCACGGGTGACAAAGACCTTCTGGTCTTGCATCCGTTTCGGGGCATCGCTATCATTTCGTATGCTGACTTCGAGCGGAGGCTCGGCGAGCTTTGAACTAAAGTCCTTGGCGAGGCCGCCGGCGGTGGTGACGAGCTGCTTCCGGGAGAGCCCACGATCTTTGACAGCGACTCCCCCAGGGGAGACGGCCCCCTGGCCGAGCACATTGCTTTTTGGGGAGAGCATGGAGTACACCCCGTATGGCCAACAGTGGATAGATGAGGGCACCGACCGCTCCATCATCACCTACCGCTTCACCTCAAAGGAGTACGACTCAGAGACCGGGCTGTACTACTACGGTGTCCGCTACCTTGACCCGGTCACCGCACGGTGGATGACGCCCGACCCAGCGTTGGGCAGATATCTGCCAGCTACGCCGACCAGCATCGCGTCCCAACATGCGAACCTGACTTTGCCGGCGAACGGAGGCGTTTTCAACCTATTCAACCTCAATCCCTACGGATATTCCGCCAACAACCCAGTCAAGTATCAAGATCCGACCGGGGAATTCTTTATCCCATACACCTCAGATCAGCTAATGAGCGACGGTAACTGGAACACTGTGCGCCTTAATGGGGGTGGACCTAAGGATACCGTCGGAGCCGAAGGCTGCCTGGTGACGGCAGTATCGAACATGATTAACACAATTACCGGCCGAGATACGGTAACCCCAGGCGAACTCGCCAAGAGCAACTTCGTGGCCAAAGGAGATATGTCTAGATCCTCGATACAGGCTGCTCTGAGGTTCTACACCGGAAATCAAAAATTGACTGTAGGCGAACTTCCCCCAGGATCAAACCCGCAAGCAGTGAAGGCTACACTTGCAGGGCTTCAGAAAAGCAGCAGTGGCTACTTAGTCATTGGGGGATCAAACATTCTCTTTAAGAACGCAGCGCACGCGCTTGTTCCGTCCCGTCATTTTCTGGACATAAATGGCGTATCGGCCGGCCGCTCCGGAGGGCTCTCAATAAGCGCTCAGCCAACGAGTGAGAACGACGTGTTGCAGCAGCGAAGCTATGGTTCCGCATCCGGGAATCCAAAAAAAGGGCAGTTTAGGGTCGATCAGCTTCTATTCGTGAAGATTCCTGGGGCGAAAGAGCATTAACATGAACTCCCCTTTTGATCGTCGCGTACTTGTGGGCTTCATCACGAGAGTTTGTGTCACGCTGGAATGTTTCT
>Ga0307372_10010005_pt1 | contig 12928 bp, 14 predicted proteins | sample OX1MG_FD_202533 | JGI IMG/M metagenome (GOLD analysis project Ga0307372, IMG submission 202533) | Soil microbial communities from Risofladan, Vaasa, Finland - OX-1 | ecosystem: Environmental > Terrestrial > Soil > Coastal area > Acid sulfate soil | place: Finland: Risofladan, Vaasa | collected...
GCGTCCTTGGCTTCCTCCAGGGTGCGCACGTACTCGGCGACCTCGGTGTCCTGCTCGGCCAGCTCGTCCACGCCGCGTTCCCATGCCCGGGCCTCCTGCGGCAGGTCGGCCAGGGGCAGGGACAGGTCCAGCACGTCCTCCACGCCGCGGATGAGCGCCAGCGTCGCCTTGGGGCTGGGTGGCTGGGCCACATAATGCGGGACGGACGCCCAGAGCGAGACAGCGGGGATGCCCGCGTCCGCGCATGCGTGCTGGAGCACTCCCACGATGCCGGTCGGGCCCTTGTAGTCGACCGGCTCCGCGCGCAGGTCGGCGGCGAGGGCCGGGTTGGAGGCCGCGGCCGTCACCGGCACCGGCCGGGTGTGCGGGGAGTCCGCGAGCAGCGCGCCGAGCAGCACGACCAGTTCGGCGTGGAGGCTGGCGAACGATTCCACCAGTTCAGCACAGAAGCCGCGCCAGCGCATGTTGGGCTCGATGCCCTGGACGAGGATGATGTCGCGATCGCTCTGGTCCTGCTTGGCTGTGAGCAGCCGGGTGGTCGGCCAGACGAGCCGCTCGGTGCGTCCCTCCGCCACCTCCATCACCGGCCGGGTGACCTGGAAGTCGTAGTAGTCCTCGGGATCGATGGAGCCAGCCGGGACCGCCTGCCAGGCGAGGCTCAGGTGGCTGATGACACCGCTGGCCGCCTCACCGGCGTCGTTCCATCCCTCGAAGGCGGCGATGATCACGGGCGAGGTGAGGTCGCCGATGCCGTCGAGCTCAATCACCGACCACCTCCTTCTTCGCCGTCCGGCCGCCAGCAGAGCACCCCTCCAGGTTACGTGTTCGACCATGATCACCGGGCGCCTGGCCGGCCCGCCCGCCGCCACCCGCCGCACTCTCGCGGGTGAGCAGGGGAGAGCCTAGAATATGGGCTCTATGACCTCGACTGACCACCCGCCCCGGTCTGGGACCCCGGCAGGCCAGTTCCGCGCCATGCTGGCGCAGCGGGTGGTCGTGGCCGATGGGGCGATGGGCACCATGCTCCAGGCCAGCCCGGCCACCCTCAGTGACTTCGATGGTCATGAGGGCTGCAACGAGATCCTCAACGTCACCCGGCCGGACGTGGTGCGTGCCATCCATGACGGCTATCTCGAAGCCGGGGTCGACTGCGTCACAACCAACACTTTTGGCGCGAACCTGGGCAACTTGGGCGAATACGGGCTCAGCGAGCGGATCGAAGAGCTGTCCGAGGCCGGTGCCAGCCTGGCCCGCGCCGCCGCCGACGCCTGGTCCACCCCCCGCCGCCCGCGGTGGGTGCTGGGCTCGGTCGGGCCGGGCACCAAGCTGCCCACGCTGGGCCACGTCCGCTTCGGTGACCTGCGCGACGCCTACGAGCGCAACGTCGCCGGGCTGCTGCGCGGCGGGGTGGACGCCATCGTGGTCGAAACCTGCCAGGACCTGCTGCAGGCCAAGGCCGCGATCATCGGCGCCCGGCGGGCGCTCAGCGCGGCCGGGACCGGCCTGCCGATCATCGCCCAGGTGACGATCGAGACCACCGGGTCGATGCTGCTCGGCACCGAGATCGGGGCCGCGCTCACCGCCCTGGAGCCGCTGGGCATCAGCGTGATCGGGCTCAACTGCGCGACCGGCCCCGGCGAGATGAGCGAGCACCTGCGCTACCTCGCGGGCCATGCGACCGTCCCGGTTTCCTGCATGCCCAACGCGGGCCTGCCGGTGCTGACCGCCGACGGCGCGCACTACCCGCTGACCCCGGGCGAGCTCGCCGACGCGCACGAGACGTTCACAGCCGAGTTCGGTCTTGCGCTGGTGGGAGGCTGCTGCGGCACCACGCCCGAGCACCTGGCCGTGCTGGTGGACCGTGTGCACGGCAAGCCGCTGGCGCACCGCAGGCCGCGGCCTGAGCCCGGCGTGTCCTCGCTCTACCAGCATGTGCCCTTCCGGCAGGACACCTCGTTCCTGGCGATCGGGGAGCGGACCAACGCCAACGGGTCGAAGGCGTTCCGTGACGCGCTGCTGGCCGGCCGGTACGAGGAGTGCGTCGAGATCGCCCGGCAGCAGACCCGCGACGGGGCGCACCTGCTCGACGTCTGCGTGGACTACGTCGGCCGGGACGGTGTGGCCGACATGACCGAGGTGGCCGGCCGGCTCGCCACCGCCGCCACCCTCCCGCTTGTCATGGACTCCACCGAGCCCGAGGTCGTCAGGGCGGGCCTGGAGATGCTGGCCGGGCGGGCCGTGGTGAACTCGGTCAACTACGAGGACGGGGACGGTCCCGGCTCCCGCATCGCCACGATCATGCCGCTGGTGGCCGAGCACGGGGCCGCGGTCATCGCGCTGACCATCGACGAGCAGGGCCAGGCCCGGACGCGGGACTGGAAGCTCGCCGTCGCCTCCCGGCTGATCGAGGACCTCACCGGCCGGTGGGGCATGCGCATGTCCGACGTCATCGTGGACTGCCTGACGTTCCCGATCGCCACCGGGCAGGAGGAGACCCGCCGGGACGCCCTGGAGACGATCGAGGCGATCCGCGCGCTCAAGCAGCGCTACCCCGACGTCCAGACCACCCTGGGGATCTCCAATGTCTCGTTCGGCCTGAACGCCGCCGCGCGGGCGGTGCTGAACTCCGTCTTCCTGGACGAGTGCGTCCGGGCGGGGCTGGACTCGGCGATCGTGCACGCGTCCCGGATCATGCCGATCGCCCGGATTCCCAGCGAGCAGCTGCAGACCGCGCTCGACCTCATCTATGACCGCCGCCGGCAGGGGTACGACCCGCTGGCGCGGCTGCTCGAGGAGTTCGAAGGGGTCGACGCGGCCGCGGTCAAGGCCAGCCGGGCGGCCGAGCTGGCCGGGCTGCCACTGTGGGAGCGGCTGCGGCGGCGGATCATCGACGGTGAGCGCGGCGGGCTCGAGGCCGACCTGGACGAGGCGCTCAGCCAGCGGCCGGCCCTGGAGATCGTCAACGACGTGCTGCTGGACGGGATGAAGACGGTCGGCGAGCTGTTCGGCTCCGGGCAGATGCAGCTGCCGTTCGTGCTGCAGTCCGCCGAGGTCATGAAGGCCGCGGTGCGGCACCTGGAACCGCACATGGAGCGGTCGGCCGAGTCGGGCAAGGGGCGCATCGTGCTCGCCACGGTCAAGGGCGACGTGCACGACATCGGCAAGAACCTGGTCGACATCATCTTGTCCAACAACGGCTACGAGGTCGTCAACATCGGCATCAAGCAGCCGCTGTCGGCGATCGTGGACGCGGCGGCCGAGCACGAGGTGGACGTCATCGGCATGTCCGGGCTGCTGGTCAAGTCCACCGTGGTGATGCGGGACAACCTCGCCGAGCTGAACTCCCGCGGGCTGGCCACCCGGTGGCCGGTCCTGCTCGGCGGTGCCGCGCTCACCCGGGCCTACGTGGAGCAGGACCTGGCCGCCCTGTTCGACGGTGAGGTGCGCTACGCCCGGGACGCGTTCGAGGGGCTGCGGCTGATGGACGCCGTCATGGCGGTCAAGCGGGGGGAGGTGGGTGCGCGGCTGCCCGCGGCACGGGAGCGCCGGGTCGCCACCGGCGCCCGGCTGCGGGTGACCGAGCCCGCCGACATGCCGGCCCGGTCGGACGTGGCCACCGACAACGAGCTGCCCTCGCCCCCGTTCTACGGGGACCGGGTGATCAAGGGCATCGCGCTCGCCGACTACGCGACCTTCCTTGACGAGCGGGCCACCTTCATGGGCCAGTGGGGGCTCAAGCCGGCCCGGGGCGCCACCGGCCCCTCCTACGAGGAGCTGGCCGAGACCGAGGGCCGGCCACGGCTGCGGATGTGGCTGGACCGGATCCAGACCGAGAGCCTGCTGGAAGCCGGCGTGGTCTACGGCTACTTCCCGGCCGTCAGTGACGGCAACGACCTGGTGGTGCTCGACGAGAGCGGCGGGGAGCGGGAGCGGTTCACCTTCCCGCGCCAGCGGCACGACCGGCACCTGTGCCTGGCGGACTTCTTCCGGCCCCGAGCCTTCGGTGAACCGGACGTCGTGGCCTTCCAGCTGGTCACGGTGGGCAGCAAGATCAGCGAGGCGACAGCCGAGCTGTTCGCCAAGGACGCCTACCGTGACTATCTGGAGCTGCACGGGCTCTCCGTTCAGCTGACAGAGGCCCTCGCAGAGTACTGGCATGGGCGGGTCCGTGCCGACCTCGGCCTGGCGGCCTTCGATCCGCCCCTGCTGGACGACATACTCAAGGTGGGCTACCGCGGCTGCCGGTACTCGTTCGGCTACCCCGCCTGCCCCGAGCTGGAGGACCGGGCGAAGGTGGTCAGGCTGCTGCGCCCGGAGCGGATCGGCGTGACCCTCTCCGAGGGATTCCAGCTCGCCCCGGAACAGTCCACCGACGCGCTGATCGTCCATCATCCCGAGGCGAGGTACTTCAGCGCATGACCGGAGGCTTGGGGGCGGTCCTGTTCGACATGGACGGGCTGCTGGTGGACTCCGAGCCGCTGTGGTTCGAGGCCGAGCGCACCGTCATGGCCCGGCTCGGCAGCCCGTGGACCCCAGCCGACCAGCATCACCTGATCGGGAGCACGCTGGAGCGGGGGGTGGCGTACATGCTCGGCAAGGCAGCCCGGCCCGCCGACCCGGCGCTGGTCGGCCACTGGCTGATGGAGGCGGTGACCGGGCTGGTGACCACCCGCGGGGTCCCGCTGCTGCCGGGGGCGGCGGAACTGCTGGCCGAGGTCGCCGCGGCCGGTGTCGCCCGCGCGCTGGTCACTTCCGCGCAGCGGCGCTTCATGACGGCGGTCCTCGCCGCCACCGGCCTGGAGTTCGCCCTCACCGTCTGCGGCGAGGACGTCAGCCGGGGCAAGCCGGACCCCGAGCCCTACCTGCGCGCCGCCGCGCTGCTCGGAGAGCCGCCCGGAAGCTGCGTGGTGCTGGAGGACTCGGCCACCGGGATCGCCGCCGCGGAGGCGGCCGGCTGCCCTGTGATCGCGGTCCCGAGCATGCCGCTGCCGCCCCGGCCGGGCCGGCCCGCCGCCCGGTCGCTGGCCGAAGTTGACCTCCCCCGGCTGCGCGAGGTGGCAGCCGGGTTCGCGGCGGGCAGCCCGTCCAGCTGAGGTGTCGGCGCATCCGTGCCGGTATGCGACGATGAGAAGGACGGCACCACTGAGGGGAGGCGGCCATGTCGGCATATAGCCAGATCGCATGGTTGCCGCTGACCGGCGGGCTGACCCTGGTGGGGCTCATCTTGAGCTTCATGGTGTGGCGGCGCCGGGGCGCGGGGGCTGGCCTGCGGGGCGTGGCATGGTCGCTGCTGCCGCTGGCCGCCTATCTGACCGGGGTGATCGAGCTGCTGTGGCGGTTCGGCACCGCGATCGTCAGCTTCGCCACCTCGTTCGTGTTCTCGCCGGAGCGGTGGGCCGGGGTGATCCTGACCGGGGTCGCCGCCGCCCTGTTCGCCATCTCCGGGGGACTGCGGCGCGGGCGGGCCAGGAAGCAGGCCGGTGGGCAGCAGCCTGGCAAGGCCGTCGCCGCTGCCCCCGCTGCCAGCGGGGCGCCGGCCAAGGCGGTGAAGGCGGGGAAGGGCGCGACGCCGGCTGATGAGGAGCTCGGCGATGTCGCGGAGATCCTCCGGCGGCACGGGATCAAATAGACAGCGGGGCCCGCGCAGGTTCAGGCATGAGCGGACTTGCGGGCTTGCTTGTAGGCGCGGACGGCTGCCATGGAGCCGGCGTCGACGATGTCGGCCACGGAGCAGTGTGAGTCTTTCTCGCCGAAGTGGCCCGCTGCTTCGCGCCAGCCGTCGGGGCGGACGCCATACTGCTTGCCGAGGAGTGCGAGGAAGATGCGTGCCTTGTCGGGGCCGAAGCCCGGCAGCTCGCCGATCCGGGCGAGCAGCTGCTTGCCGGTGGCGGCGCCCGCCCAGACGTTGGCGGCCTCGCCCTGGTAGCGCTCCACGAGCAGCTGGCACAGTTGCTGGGCCCGGGCGGCCATGGCGCGTGGGTAGCGGTGCAGCGCGGGGCGCTCGCTGAAGATCGCCGCCAGCGCTTCGGGGCCGAAGCCGGCCAGTTCGGCGGCGGTGGGCTCGTGGCCGAGCCGCCGGACCAGGTCCCGGGGAGAGGTGAAAGCCTTCTCCAGCGTTACCTGCTGGTCGAGGAGCATGGCGATCAGCAGTGCCAGCGGGTTGCGGGACAGCAGTTCGTTGGCGTCGGCGTCGATCGGCAGTGAAAGGGTCATCTGGTCCTCCGGGTTACAGGGACCATCCTGGCCGGCGGCCCCGGTCCCGCGCGACCGGGCAGCCGGGAACCGGGACTACGTGGGAATCGTCCGGCGTTTCCCGGATGGGGCGAGGATGTGGTGAAGTGTGAGTGGGCAGGGACGCGGCGGGCAGCCGGTCTGGTTCCCGGCCCCTGAGGAGGGCACAGTGTCGGGTCACATGAAGGTCGCGATCGGCGGGGTCGCCGTCGGCTTGATCTTGCTTATTTTCCTTCCCTGGGAGATCAGCCTGCTGATCATCGCGGCCGCGATCGCTTTGCCGGCCGCCGCCTACTTCATGCTCGACCCGTCCCAGCGCAGGCGGCTGGGACGGATCCGCAGCCGCAAGCAGATCGGCCGCTGAGCCGCCAGCGCCGGGAATGAGGCGGCGCCGCGGTGGGCTTGTCTGTGACAGGACACCCCCGTCGGTGATGAACACATGGTCTGCGGCCCGGCGCGTCCCCGAGGGGACGGCCGGAGACCGGGCACAAGCAGGGAGGGCCTGACATGGCCGTGCGCCGCCTCAATCACGCTGTCCTGTACGTCCATGACCTGGCCAGCGTTATCGGCTTCTATACCGCCACGCTGGGGTTCGAGATCCGGACCGAGATCCCAGGCCAGGCCGCGTTCCTGCGGGCACCGGGGTCGGCGAACGACCACGACCTCGGGCTGTTCGAGATCGGCGGGGACCGCCGGCCGGCCGACGCCGTCCCCAGCCCGGGCCTGTACCACCTGGCCTGGGAGGTGGGCACACTCGCCGAACTCGACGACATGCGGCGGGCACTGGCCGAGCGCGGCGCCCTGGTAGGGGCCAGCGACCACCGGGTCTCCAAGTCCCTGTACGCCAAGGACCCGAGCGGGATCGAGTTCGAGGTGATGTGGCGGGTCCCGGCCGAGGACTGGGAAGCCGAACTCCAGCAGGGCGCGATGATCGCGCCGCTGGACCTCGAGGCGGCGCGGGCGCGCTGGGGCGACCGGGCGACCGGCGCTGCCGCCGGCTCGGTCACCTGAGGCTCCGCTGACCTGAGGCTCTGCTGGCCGGCGGCACCGGGCGTCAGCTGCGGCGGGTGATCCTGATCTTGGACTGGGCGTGCGGAAGCTCCTCCCAGTCGGCCATGAGCTGCGCATCCAGCCCGTACCGGTCGGCGAGTGCGGCCAGGGTCTCGGTGCGGTAGTAGAAGTCCTCCCGCAGGACCTGATGCTCGGTGCCCTCGGTCCGGTCGAAGGTGAAGTCGAAGATGCCATCGGACGTCATGATCCGGCCCACGTGGGCCAGGCACTCCTCGATCACCTCGAGCGGCGAGTGGGAGAAGACGCTGTGCGCGTGCACCACGGTGAACTTGGCCGACGGGAGGAACCCGAGCTTCAGGTCGTTGACCAGCGTCAGATGCGGGAGCTTGGCCTGCAAGCCATAGGTCACCACGGCCTGCTGGGCGGCCAGCAGGATGTCGGGGGAGATGTCGATACCGTGATAGTTGCCCGGGCCGAGGTAGCCGATGAACAAGCGGCCGGCCCGCAGATTGCCGCAGCCGATCTCCAGCATGCGGTCACCGGGCTGCAGGCCGTGCCCCAGCAGGTAGTCGAACTGCATCTGGCCGACCTTGAGCCACGACTCGTGGGTGTTGCTGCCCACCGCGCCCTCGGCGCAGCGGGCGGCATCGGACTTCATCACGCCCCGGTAGTAGCTGACATGGTCGGGCGACTTCAGGCCCAGCAGGGCGTCGCGGCTACGGCGCCGGGCGTAGGGAAAGACCCTGCCCGGGTGCCGCAGCGCGTAGCCAAGCTTGTATGACATGCGCGAACGGTCATGGTCTGGCACGGCAACCAAGTCTGGCACGGGCCCGGCAGTCCCGCGTCCGCTCACTGCTGAAGTTCGTCGGCGGTGGCCTGGCGCAGCTTCCTGGTCGCCGCCCGCATGGCCAGCAGCCGTGCCGTCTCGATGCCCACTCCGAGTACCACCGCCCAGCTCAGCGCCTCACCGATCCCCACATGCGGGTCGTGCGGGTCGCTGGGCGGCTCCTTGCCGGTGACCTGCTTCCACCCGAGCGTGATGATCCGGCGGGCCCCGTAGGCCGCGGCGAAGGCGGCGATGGCCCCCAGTGCCTTGGTGCCGCCGTTCCCGCGATTGTCAGGCATTCCCAGTTCCTCCCTGCTCCCCGAAGCTATCTGGCTCCCCGATGCCCCCGCCCGCCCGCCCGCCGGCCATCCTGCCGGTCGATCATCCCACGGCGCTGTCGCCCGCCCGGGCGGCGGGCCGCGACCTGCTGATGGCGCTGGCCAGGTCGGCTGGCCGGCGCGAGCCAAGCAGCCAGTACGGAACGCCGATCGCCGGGTCGGTCACCTCGACGTACACGGACTGCCGCAGGTACGGCCGGACCAGCAGGAAGGCAGCCGGGTCGGCCCGGGGGCCCCGGATGGCGCGGGTCTGCGCCTGGTCCAGGGCGCTCACCTCGCCGACCGCGGCCAGTGGCAGCCGCGCCCCGCCGACCCGCAGCTCGTCGCTGGTCACCTCGACGCTGGCCCGCCCCCACGACACCAGCATCGCGACGTAGAAGCCCACCAGGACCGCGTAGACGACGGCCGTGACCCGCCAGCCCCAGCCTGCCCCGACCTCGGCGCCGAGGAGCACGATCACCGCCATGCCGAGCAGCCACCAGGACAGCGGCACCCGCAGGCGTTCGTGGTAGACACGCATGAGTCCACGGTAGTTGGTTACATGGGGACATGATGGGGCGACGGCGATGGCGCGGTCACCGGGACGAGGGCGGCCAGACCGCCACTGCCCCGGGCACTGGTGTGCAGGCCGGCGGGGACGGCCCCGGGGTGGCGGGCTGGCCGGCCGGCGGCGGCCAGTCGCAGGTGCCGGGATGGCTGCAGGTAGCGGCCGGCTGGGCCTGGCGCCTGCTCGTCCTCGGGATCGTGATCTACCTGCTGTTCCGGCTCGCCAGCATGCTCCGGATCGTGGTGCTGCCGTTCGTGGCCGCGCTGCTGCTGACGGCGCTGCTGCGGCCGCTGACCCGCCGCCTGCGCCGGGCCGGCCTGCCTGGCCTGGCCGCGACCTGGTGCACGGTGCTGGTGGCGGTGGCGGTCCTGGCGGGAGCCGCCGCGCTAGCCGCCACCCAGACCTCGGCCAACTACCAGACGCTGGTGCGCGAGCTCGGCAACACCGTCCATGACCTGCAGCGATGGCTGGCCGGGCCGCCGTTCCACTTCCGCCAGTCAAGCCTGGAGCAGCTGTCGAACCGGTTGCTGACGTTCCTCAAACAGCACCAGAGCGCGGTGGCGGGCACGGTGCTGAGCGGCGGGAAGATCTTCCTGGAGTTCCTGGCCGGGCTGGTCCTGATGATGTTCATCACGTTCTTCCTGCTCAAGGACGGAGACCGGATCTGGGCCTGGCTGGTCGGCCACCTGGGCCCGGAGGGCAGGCGCCGCGCGCAGGGAGCGGGCGCGGCGGCCTGGCTGGCGCTGACCTATTACGTCCGCGGCACCATCGCGGTCGCTGCCATCCACGCGGTCGTGATCGGGTTCACCCTGTGGGTGATGGGGGTGCCGCTGCTGGTGCCGCTCATCATCCTGGTGTTCCTGGCCGCGTTCGTGCCGCTGGTCGGGATCCTGGTGGCAGGTGCGCTGGCGGTGGCGGTCACCCTCGGCACCCGGGGCTGGGTCGCGGCCGTGGTGCTGGTGGCCATCTTCATCCTGGAGAACCAGCTGGAGAGCCACCTGCTGCAGCCGCTGGTGGTGGGCCGGATGGTCCGTCTGCACCCGCTCGCGATCATCCTGGTGCTCGCGGTGGGCGGCGCCACGGCCGGCATCGTCGGCGCGGTGGTCGCGGTCCCGGTCACCGCCGCGCTCGTCCGGGCCTGGCCACACCTGCGCGGCAAGGGCGCCGGCCCGCCGCCGGGCCAGCCCGATCGGCCGGGGCTGGTGGCCCGGCGGCGGTAGGGTTCACCACCGTGGAAGACACCGTCCCGGTGCTCATCAAGCGCCTCGACCCCGGCCTGCCGCTGCCCGCCCGCGCGCACCCCGGCGACGCCGGCCTGGACCTGTACGCCGCCGCCGGGGTGACACTCGGGCCCGGGGAGCGGGCCATCGTTGGCACCGGGGTGGCGATAGCGCTGCCCGACGGCTATGCCGCCTTCGTCCAGCCCCGGTCCGGGCTCGCCGCCCGGCATGGGGTCACCCTCGTCAATGCGCCGGGAACGGTGGATGCGGGGTACCGTGGCGAGGTCAGGGTAACCCTGCTCAACACCGACCTCCGGCACGCGGTGAGCTTCCAGCGCGGGGACCGGATCGCCCAGCTGGTCATCCAGCAGGTCGCCCGCGCCGAACTGCACGAGGTGGACTCGCTGCCAGGCTCGGCGCGCGGCGAGGACGGCTTCGGGTCCACCGGCGGTCACGCGGCAGGCGGGGGCCACCGGCAGGCCAGCGAGCAGACCCACGAGCAAGCAGAGAACAAGCTGCGAGACAGAGGAGCAGATGGCAGTGTTCCGTCGCCGCCGCGCTGACGCGGACGAGCCCGGGACGCAGGCGGCCGGGACGCCGGGCAGCCGCGGTGAGCCGTCCGGCCGGGGACCGGGGGACGTGGCGGGGCCCTGGGACGCCGATGAGGACGTGCCCGCTCAGCAGCGGATGGACCTCGGCAGCCTGCTGGTGCCCGCGGTCGAGGGCTGCGAAGTCCAGATCAGCGTGGTGGAGAACCAGCCGGCCTGGATCACGGTGGTGCGCGGTGACAGCGGCCTGCAACTGCAGGCGTTCGCCGCCCCGAAGAGCGGTGGCCTGTGGGACGAGGTCAGGCAGGAGATCGCGGCCGAAGTGGGCAGGAGCGGCGGGCAGAGCACCGAGGCCGACGGCCCGTTCGGGATCGAGCTGCACGCGCGGATCATTCCAGCCGACCCGGTCAGCGGCGGCCGGCGCGGCGCCCTGGAGCCGGTCAGGTTCCTGGGGGTGGACGGTCCGCGCTGGTTCCTGCGCGGCCTGATCAGCGGCCCGGCGGCCGTCCATGGCGCGGTCGCCAGGCCGCTTGAGCAGGTGTTCGCCGGGGTCGTCGTGGTCCGCGGCGATCATCCGGTTCCGCCCAGGGACCTGCTGGAGATCCGGCTGCCCGAGGAGGCGCTGCAGGCGCTCGCCGAGGAGCCGCCCGAGCCGGGCGAAGGCCGGTGGCCGCTGAACCCGTTCGAGCGCGGCCCCGAGATAACCGAGACCCGCTAGCCGCTTCCCGGGCTGCCCGGGTTTGGCCTGCTAGCTGCCGCCGGCGGCCTTGACATCCGGCTGCCCACGGTGAACCATGGGGTTCCGCTAGCCCACGGGCATGCTAATCACGGCCGGGCTGTGCCGCCGCCGGCGGGCCGTGACTTGTTCTGACGGCGACAAGACCGAGCGGGACATGAACTCATCTTTCTGCCTGGCCAGGCCTGAGTGATTTCATCCATCCTGTTCCTGGTAACGGGGACGGCCATTGGCGTCGCGGTGGTCATCGCGATATTCGCGACCATCGAGGTCTACTACCTGTCCGGGTCACGGGCGCTCGCCGACGACGGCCTGCCGCGGGGGAGCGCCGCGCCGGCCTGGTCGCTCACGGACACCGCGGGCAGCCCGGCCGCATCCCCGCCGCAGGCGGAACCCTTGCAGCTGATCGTCTTCGCAGACCATTCACTGAAGTCGTTCCCGTCGGTGGCCGATGGCCTGCGGGAACTGGCTGAGCGGGCCCCGGGCCTGGAAATCGTCATGCTGACCCGGCAGCCGGGCGACCTCGCCAGGGCCGTGCTCGACATGAACGAGTTGGGCAAGGTCCCGGTGGTCACCGGATCGCCCGCGCTGTACGGCAAGTACAACGTCCGGGTGATGCCGTTCCTGGTGTTCGTTGACTCTGCCGGGCGGGTCCGCGCCTGCAGCCTGGTCAACCATGCCTGGCAGGTCGCCAAGCTGTGGCGGCTGGCCCAGATCGACCCCAGCGAGGACACGCTGGCCACGGTCCCGGCCAGGACGGGGGCGCGGGCATGAACCTGGTGGCGCTGGCGGCCAAGGCGGGGCTGGCGGTCATGCTGCTCGTCGCGGGCAGCGCCAAACTGGCCGACCTGGCCAGCTTCGCGGCGGCGGTGCGGCTGCTGCTGACGTTCCGGGTGCCCAGGGGCGCCGTGCGGGCCGCCGCGCTGGCTGTGGCCCTCACCGAGCTCGTGGCCGGGGTCGCCAGCCTGGTGCTGCCCTCCGCCGGCTGGATCAACCCCGTCGTGCTGGCGCTGGCCTGCGGGTTCGTGCTGGTGTCCGGGCTCGGTTACCTGTTTCACCGCGGGCGCTCGTGCCGCTGTTTCGGCGCACTGTCCAACCGCCGGTTCGATCTGGCCGGGATCGCCCGCAGCCTGGCCATCGCGGCCACCGCGGCAGTCGCGATGGTCCGCGTGCCGCCGGCCATGACCGGGATCGGGCCCGGGTCACGGACCCTGCTGCTGGCATCGGCGGCGGTGGTGGGGCTCGCCGCGTTCAGTGCCGCCCGCGCCCTGGGGTCGGCCCGGAAACTGGAGCTGGAGACGTCATGAGGATCCCGGTCTACCTCGCTGTCGCCCAGTGGGCGCTGCTGCTGGCCCTGGGCGTGCTGGTGATCTTGATGTTCCGGCAGCTGGGACGGCATCTCACGGTGACCCGCTCACCGGCCGAGCTCGGCCCGGCGGTGGGCAGCCCGGCGGCCGGCTTCGAGTATGTG
>Ga0307372_10010006_pt1 | contig 12928 bp, 9 predicted proteins | sample OX1MG_FD_202533 | JGI IMG/M metagenome (GOLD analysis project Ga0307372, IMG submission 202533) | Soil microbial communities from Risofladan, Vaasa, Finland - OX-1 | ecosystem: Environmental > Terrestrial > Soil > Coastal area > Acid sulfate soil | place: Finland: Risofladan, Vaasa | collected...
GCTGACGCGCAGCAGCTCCTCCTCGAGAATGGCCGCCTGGCTGGCGGCCACGACGAGCGCGGTCGACTCGCAGATGCCCGCGATGGCGCCGACGTGATGGCGGAAGCGCTCGAGCTCGGCGACGAACAGCCGGAGGAGCCGCGCGCGGAGCGGAACGTCGACGCCGCCGATGGCTTCGACGGCGTGACAGAACCCCAGCGCGTGGGCGAAGGCGGTCGTGGCGGCGAATCGTTCGGCGAGCAGCAGCCCGTCGCCCGACGGGCGGCCCTCGGCGATCTTCTCGATGCCGCGATACTTGTACGACAGCCGCGGAAAGGCCCGGATCACGTCTTCGCCGACCGTTTCCAGCTGAAAGTGCACCGGCTCCGCCAGTGCGGCAAAGACCGGGCCGACCGGCATGACGAAGGCGCCCGACTCGTGCACGATACGATGGGGTCTCACGTCCGACCTGGGGCGCCGGTCGGTCACCGGCGTCTGGGCGCTGAAGCGATGCCGCATCGGCTCGACGCCTTCCTGCCAGGCATCGTCGTGCAGGATGAAATCACCGAGACGTGGATGCCCTTCGAATACGAGGCCGAACATGTCCTCGGCTTCGCGCTCGTGCCAGTCGGCCGCATAGACGTGCTCGATGATGCTGGGAAAGCGCTGGTCCGCCAGCGGACGGCGGGCGATGACGTGCACCCAGCACCCGCCGCTCGTGTCGTAGAAGAGGTGGCGCAGCGTCCATTCGGCGTCGCCCTCTTCGACGACCGTGCCGGCGAAGGCGAACGCCAGGTCGCGGAACAGCCAGCCGCACAGGTCGACGAACAGGTCGGGATCCGGCTCCACCAGGCACAGGGTCGCGTCGGCGGTGGCCAGACGTCCCCGCGCCGGCCAACGGCGGGCGATGTGCTGCTGGAGCTCCCTGGCGTTCATGGCCGTGCCACCGGAGCGATGCGGGACGCGGCCAGCATCAACAGGCCGTGCAGCCAGGCCGGCTGGTACAGGCCGAACACGAGAACCGGAATCGCCGCGAGAACCAGCGTCAGGACGCAGGTCGGCGGCAGCGGCGTGCCGGCGTGCGCGGGCGGGACCGGCGCCGTCGGCCGGCCGAAGACCATCCGGTTCACGTGGAGCAGGATGCCGAAGAAGGCCACGGTGATGAAGACGACCAGCAGGGCCGTGACCAGATAGTCATGCTGCTCCACGCCGGCACGGAAGACCGAGAACTCGCTGAGGAAGACGGCGAACGGCGGTGCGCCGCCGATCGCCAGCGCGCCGAAGAGCAGGGCGGCGCCGGCAACGGGCGACGTGCGGATCAGCCCGCGCACCGAGGCGATCTCGCGCGTGCCGACAGCGAGCAGCGCCGCACCTGCAGCGAAGAAGCAGAAGGATTTCGTCAGGCTGTGGCTGACCATCTGCAGCATCGCGGTGTAGAAGCCGCCCGGGGCGCCCAGGCCGGCCGCGACGAAAATAATGCCCATGTGTTCGACGGTGGAATACGCGAAGAGGCGCTTGTAGTCGCGGACCTGCAGCAGGAGGAAGGCGGCGACCCCCACGGAGATGAGCCCGACCACCTGCAGCCAGACCGCCGCGCGGGCGGGCGGCAGAAGCGGCACCAGGCGCAGGAGGGTGTACAGGACAGTCGTGGTCTTGACGCCGGAGAGCAGGGCGCACACCGGGGAGGGGGCCTGGCTGTGGGCGTCTGGCAGCCACGTGTGCATCGGGGCGAAGCCGACCTTCGTGCCGAACCCGACGAGAATCAGGGCGAAAGCGGCCATGACGAGCACCGGCGGCATTCCGGGCGCGACGGCGCGCAGGCCGTCCCAGCTGTCGTGTCCGCCGCCGGCCGCCGCCTGCGCCCAGAACAGCACGAAGAAGCCGAGCAGCGCGATGGCCGCCCCCATGAACATCAGGGCGATGTACTTCCAGGCCGCTTCCAGGGCTCCCCGGGTGTTGTCGAACGCGACGAGCAGCACCGAGAACACGGCCGTGAATTCGACCGCGATCCAGGTCACGGCCGGCTCGGCCATCAGGGGCACCAGCACCAGCGCGAACACGAACAGGTTGAAGTGCGCGTAGTAAGAGCGGATCCGCCGCGCGTCCGACTCGTGAGCGGCGAGATACCCCCACGAGTAGAGCGCCGCCATCAGGCTCACGAACGTGACGAGCAGCCACACGAGGGCGCTCAGCCCGTCCACGCTGAGCCACCCGGCGAGGGCCACCAGCTCCCGCGCCGCCACCACGCGCAGGGCGGTGCGGACGGCCAGCGCGAACGCCGTGGCGGCCGCTAGGAGCGTGACCGCAGGCGCGAACCTGGTGCCGAGCGGCAGTCGCGACAGCAGCACGGCTGCGAGCGGGATCAGCGGGAGCGCGATCAGGCTCATGCCTTCGGCTCCTCCCGCAGCGCGGTCAGGGCGCCGACCTCGGTGGTGCCGATCCGTTCGTGCACCAGGCGCGTCAGGATGCCGACGACGAAGACCAGGATCATCACGTCGAAGGCAATGGCGACTTCCGCCATCAGCGGCATGGCCGGTGCCACGGCCAGGCCGGCGAAGAATGCCGAGTTCTCCGTCGCCAGCAGGCCCAGGAAGAGGGGGACGGCTTCGCGGCGCACGGTGGCCGTGAAGGTGCCGATGAGGAGTCCCGCCAGGCCGATGGGCAGGTTCAGGCCGATGTCCGCCCCGCCGGTCACGGCCAGTAGCGGCTGCGCCAGAAAATACCCGGTCAGGGCCAGCGCCAGCGCGATGAGCAGCGTCGCCGGCACGTTCAGGGCCTGGGTGATTTCGCGGCGCGTATAGACTTCGCGGCCCAGGCTGCGCCGCAGCAGCCACGGGTTGACGAAGACTTTGATCGCCAGATCCACCACGCCGACCACCATGAGGTCCCAGCTGTGATCGAGCATGCCCAGCAGGAACGCCGACAGCACGAGACAGGCCGACTGGGCGATGAACAGGCGCAGGCACCCGAGCGCCTGCCGCGTGGCTACCATGCCGAAGGTGGCGAGCAGGAACAGGCCGCCCGCGAGGGCGTTCAGGTTCTGCAGCCAGGGGATCGCGGAGGGACCGGGCATCGGTGCGCTCAGAAGGCGAACAACCGGGTGATCATCGCGGCGACCGCGGTGACGAAGGCGGCGCCGAGGAATTCGGTGATCCGGAACAGACGGAGTTTGGCCAGCGACGATTCGATCACGACCAGCACCAGCACGAACCCGAGGATCTTGAGCAGCACGAGCGGGATGGCCAGCAGGACCGCCTGGAGTGTCTGCGCCTGCGCCAGCCCCCAGGGGGCGACGAGGACGTTCAGAAAGATGCAGCACAGCACGAACAGCTTCATGTACCCGCCCCACTTCATCAGCGCGAACCCGCGGCCGGAGTATTCGAGCGACTTGGACTCGTCGATCATCGCCAGCTCGAAGTGGCCGGTCGGATTGTCCACGGGGATCCGTCCGCCCTCGGCCAGAATCAGCATGATGAAGGCGAGCATCAGCAGCACGTGCGACGGCTCGAAGAACGTCGACAGCGGCGTGACCCAGCGCTGCTGCACGATGTAGGGAATCGTCGATCCGGCGACGAACGACACCGTGAAGAAGACGATCATGAACACCGGCTCGGCGAGAAAGCCGACCATGCGGGTGCGGCTGGCGCCGACCGGGCCGTAGGGATTGGCGGTGTCGACCGCGGCGAGCGTGGCGAAGAAGCCGCCCAGCGCCAGGATGAAGCCGCCGCCGAGCATGTCGCCCATGAACGCGAAGAAGAGCGGGTAATCGGTCAGCACCGGAATGAGCAGCGCGACGACGATCGGCGTGACGAACACGAGGTACGGCGTGAATCGGAAGATCCACGAGCTCTGGTCGGAAATCACCTCGTCCTTGTGAAACAGCTTCCAGAGGTCGAGGTACGGCTGGAAGACGCTGGGACCGCGCTTCGACTGCACGATCTCCTTCAATCGCGACAGCACGCCGGAGACGAGCGGCGCGAGCGTGACCACGACGAACACCTGCACGGCGTTGAACAGGATCATCTGGCCCATCAACACACTCCGGCCGCACGACCCGTACCCGCCGACGCATTGCGCACGGGCATCGATCGGGTCCGCTCTGGCAGCGGACGGACACGCAATCCGCGGCAGAGGACCGTCACACCGGCACGATCGCCGACGGACGCCAGGCTGATTTGTCAGGTAGGGGAGAAAGAAACGCCCCTACCGGTGTTCTCGCATCGGTAGGGGTCGTCAGCTCTGTCGGACAGAGCGGTTTCGGGTGAACCCCATCACCACTCGATTCCCCAGCAGTGTGCCAGCAAGAGGCGGCCTCGTCAAGAGGCGGTCGCCGGGCGGTCACGCGGCGGTCGCTTGCCGCGGAGCGCCGCAGCGCCGATACTGCCGGCAGGAGGCGCGACATGTCGGCCATCGGCGGCGCCGGCGCATGCAAGCCCGATGATCTCGACCGATTGATCCTCCGGCTGTTGTCGCTCCTCGATGGCGAGCAGGCGGCAGCCGACCTGGTGGCGTGCGGCCCGCCCGCCGTGGCGCCCCTCCGGCGCTTCCTGCTGGACGGACGGCCCGCCAGTCTGCCGCAGCCTCGCCTCTGGGCCGTGCGGGCGCTCGCCGGCCTGCAGGCCTGGGACGTCCTCGTCGAATACCTGCGGCACCCGCCGGAGATTCCGGATGCCGAGGTGCGCTTCGCCGAAGAAGTCGTGGAGAATGCCGCCGCCCTGGCGCTGGCGGCGTGGGGGACGGAGGAGGCGTTCCGCGTGTTGCTCGAGGTGGCGGCGGAGCGGCTCCGGCCCGGTGTGATCGAAGGGCTCGCGCGGTTCGGTCGCGTGGCGGCCACCCTGTACCTCGTGGACGCGCTGACCGACGATTTCTGCCGGCCAGTGGCCGAAGAAGGGCTCCGGCGGCTCGGGCCCGCTGCGATGACGCCGCTGGTGACGGCCGTCTGCACCAGGCGTCCGAGCGCCGCCGACGAGAGCCCGTCCAACCTGCGGCGCCGGCGCAGCGCGCTCCGGCTGCTGCGCGATATTGGCTGTGGTCCTGAGTGCTGGGCGCGACTGCGCGCCCTGCTCGGCGATTCCATGGAATCCGATCCGCAGCTGCTCGGTGGCCTCGCCGCGGTGGCGTTCGAGATCGGCAGTTCCGCAGATCGGACCTCGGCGCTCGATCGACTGCTGGACGTGCTCCCGCAGGCCGGCTGGGACGTACAGGACGAGCTGGAACCCGTTCTGGCGCAGCTCTTCGCCGCGGCGCCGGGGCGGCTCGCACAGGAGCTCGCACGCCAGGGCCGCCTGACCCGCGCGTCCACATCGCCGGCTTCAGCCGCCGACCCACTGCAGCGCCTGCTGGCTCGCATCGGCCGGCGGCTGAGTCGGTAGCCGAGGGTCGGCAGCCGGACCGCCGGCTGATCCGGTCGCTTGTTCCATCGTCAGGCGCTCTGCTACACTGCAACTCGGGTTTGGAGTACACCCGAAACCGCCCCAGCTCGATCCTCCGCGGGGCAGATGACTCCTGGCGGGCCGCGGCCCAGGGAGTCCTCCGTTCTCCCGCCTCCCCGTAAGCCGCACAGCTCGCCCGGCCACAACCGTGGATCTGGGTGGCACATGTCCTTCCACAGCATTCTCTTTCGAGACGCGGGCGGACCCGAGAACAGTCCGATCCCCTCCGAGGCGCCCGACTGCTTTCGCGACCTGAATCTCGACCAGATCGTGGATGTCGTCACGGCCGGCTGGAAGGACTATAACCTGGCGCCGTTCTTCTACACGCGGCTGTCGGATCTCGACTCGGTCGCGTACCGTCAGGCCGTGATGCAGGACCTCGAGGACCCGGCGGTGCGCGGCGCCGTCGACGCGTTCGCCCGTCGCATGCGTGACATGCGATCGCGGCTCGATGAGGTCTCGGCGCTCTATTACCGGCACGCCATGAACCGCTGGTTCGTCGAAGCCGTTGCCCGTTACTGCGAGGCCGTCGCCGGGCTGGCAGAGGATCTGCATCGACTCGATCCGCCATCACCGGGTCTGCGTGCGGCCGGCGCCTACCTGGCGGCGTACGCCGACTCTCCCGCGTTCGAGGCGCTGGCGACGGGGGTGGAAAGGATTCGGTCGACGCTGGGAGCGATCCGGTACAGCCTGCTCATCCGGGGCAGCAGCGTCACGGTCCGGCACGATGCCGGAGAGGCCGACTACCGGGCGGCCGTCGAAGAGACCTTCGAGCGATTCAGGCGCGGCGCGGCGAAGGACTACCGCGTGCCGCTGCCGTCTCCGGCGGCGCTGAATCACATCGAGGCGGAGGTGCTGGATCGCCTGGCCCAGCTGAACCCGGACGCCTTCGGCGCGCTGGAGGCCTTCTGCGCGGCGCATCGCGACTTCCTCGACCCGACCATCGCCCGGTTCGATCGCGAGATCCAGTTCTACGTGGCCTGGCTCGCGCACGTCGACCGGCTGCGCCGTGCCGGCCTGTCGCTCTGTTACCCGCACCTCTCCCGCACCTCGAAGGAGATCGACGCGCGGGACGTGTTCGACCTCGCGCTGGCGACGAAGCTCGTCGACGCGCACGTGCCGGTCGTCTGCAACAGCTTCTTCCTGCGCGATCCGGAACGGATCTTCGTGGTGTCCGGGCCCAATCAGGGCGGCAAGACGACGTTCGCGCGCACGTTCGGGCAGCTGCACTATCTGGCCGCGCTCGGGTGTCCGGTGCCCGGGACCCTGGCCAGCCTGTTCTTCTGCGATCAACTGTTCTGTCATTTCGAGCGGGAGGAGCGGGTCGAAAGCCTGCGCGGCAAGCTGCAGGACGACTTGGTCCGGATCCGGAGGATTCTGGCGCAGAGCACGCCGGACACCATTGTCATTCTGAATGAAATCTTCTCGTCGACGACGCTGCAGGATGCCGTCTATCTGGGCCGCCGGATCGTCGAGCAGATGTCCGCGCGCGACCTGCTCGGCGTCTGCGTGACCTTCCTCGATGAGCTCGCCTCGCTCAACGAGAGGACGGTGAGCGTGGTCAGCACGATCGACCCGCAGAATCCGGCCGTGCGCACCTACCGGCTGGAGCGGCGACCGGCCGATGGCGCCGCGTACGCGCTGGCGCTGGCCGAGAAGTATCGGGTGACCTACGCGTGGCTCATGGAGCGAATCACGGCATGAGAGCCTGGCTGATGTATCACGACCGCGACTTCGATCGGGCGCAGGAGCCCCCTTGGAACGGCACCGCGCTGACCCGGGACCTGGCGCTGGACACGCTGCTGGCGGCCATGGCGGGGCGCGACGCGCTCGTGTTCGAGATGGCGCAGAAGGGCCTGCTCCTGGGCAGCGGGAATCCGCCGGACACGATCCGGTACCGACAAGCGGTCTTGCGGGACTGTCTGCAGAATGCGCCGGTCGTGACGGCGATCTACGCGCTCGCCGACGAGGCGATCATCAGCCGGAAGAAGCACTGGTGGTGGAGCCTGTCCAGCCACTACCCGGACTCGATCCTGCACGGGGCCGTCGACCTGCTGCAGACGCTGGTGGGCCTGCTCCGGCGCCTGCGCGAGATCGGCCGCGCGGAGACCGGCCGAGTCGAATCCCAGGGCTTCACGAGGCTGTTCACCAGTCTGGATCAGGAGCTGTCCGACGACTATCTGGCGAGCATCCAGGCGCACCTCGGCGAGCTGAAGTTCCGGCAGGGCGTTCTCATGAGCGCCCGCCTCGGCGACCGCAACGAAGGGACGAACTACGTCCTGCGCCAGCCGGACGGTCCGGGGCCCGGCCTGCTGGACCGGCTGCTCGGCAGGGGCCCCGCGGCGTACACGTTCCGCATCGACGAGCGCGACGAGGCCGGTGCGAGGGCCCTGGCGGCGCTGCGCGGTCGTGGCATCAATGACGTTGCGAACGCGCTGGCACAGGCCGCCGACCATGTGCTGAGCTTTTTCGACAGCCTGCGGGCGGAACTGGCCTTCTACCTCGGGGGCGTGCACCTCCACGACCGGCTCGTGGAGCGGGGCCTGCCGACCGTCTTCCCGGCGCTCGCGCCCGCCGGGCGGCGGCAGTACGAATGCCGGGCGCTCTACGACGTCTCCCTGGCGCTCAGCCTGGATCGCCAAATCGTCGGCAACGACCTCGACGCCAGCGGCCGGGATCTCCTCGTCGTCACCGGGGCGAACCAGGGGGGCAAGTCGAGCTTCTTGCGGAGCGTCGGTCTGGCGCAACTGATGCTGCAGTGCGGCCTGTTCGTCGGCGCCGCGGCGTTCACCGGCGAGCCGTGCCCGGCCGTCGTCACGCACTGCCGGCGGGAAGAGGATCGGACGATGACGAGCGGCAAACTCGACGAGGAGCTCGCGAGGATCAGCGAGATCGCCGACCACGTCGTGCCGGGGGCGCTGGTCCTCTTCAACGAGTCGTTCGCCGCCACGAACGAGCGTGAGGGATCGGAAATCGCGAAGCAGACGGTCCGCGCCCTGTTGAACAAGGGGATCCGGATCGTCTACGTGACGCACCTGTACGCGTTCGCCCACGAGATGTTCGCCACGGGCGGTGACGCGGTCCTGTGCTTGCGTGCTGAGCGGCTCGCCGACGGCACGCGCACGTTCCGGATGGTCGAGGGCAAGCCGCTCGAGACCAGCTATGGCGAAGATCTGTACCGCGAGGTGTTCGGTGCCGGCCCGGAAGAAAGGGACGCGGCGATGGCGAGCTCCAGCGCGTCAACGGATGACGGCGCGGACGTCCAGGCGGACCGGGCCGGCCCGCGGGGCTGAAGGGAGGAGTCTACGTGCGTACGGCTCTTCTCGCCGACATTCACGGCAACATCGACGCGCTGCTGGCGCTCGACGCGGAATGGCGGCGGACCGGCCGCCGGCCGGACCAGATCGTGGTGCTCGGCGACCTCGTCGATTACGGGCCGGCGCCGGCCGAGGTCATCGACTGGGTGCGGACGCATGCCGGGATTGCCGTGCGGGGCAATCACGATCACACCATGGCGACCGGCGAGGACTGCCGCAGTGCGGCCGCGTTCAAGGCGTTGTCGGTCGCCACCCGCGAGTACTGGCGGCCGCGACTCGACGAGGCGGACCTCGACTTCCTTCGCTCGCTGCCGCTGCAGGCCCGATGGCCCGACGACCGGGGGCCGACGCTGCTCGTGCACGCCACCCCTCGGGATCCGCTGTTCGAGTACCGCCGCGGCGACGACGGGGACGCGCAGTGGCGCGAGGCGCTGGCGCCGATCGACGCCGCGATCCGGACGATCTGGCTCGGACACACCCATGTCCCGTTCGTCCGGGCGTTCGACCGATTGACGATCGTCAATCCGGGTAGCCTGGGGATGCCGAAGGATGGCGATCCGCGCGGGTGCTACGCCATCTGGGAGGATGGCCGGATCCGGCTCGAGCGGATTGCCTACGACGTGGAGCGGACAGTCGGCCGGACCAACGAGCTGGCCCTCCCCGACGACGCACGGCGCGAGCTGGCGAGCGTGTTCCGCACCGGCGGGCGGTTATGGTGAACCGACAGGACCCCGTCCGACCGTCGTCCGCAGGCTCATAGCTCGCCTTGAAGCGGATCAGACCGCACAGCACGACCGCAGCTTCACCGTCTTGGTCAACGTCTGCGCGGCGAGCGTGATCCCTTCCGCCCGCGTCAGATACGGGTGGAACGCGCCTGCCAGCCGGCGGCGGCGCTCAGAAGTCGACATGCAGCCGGACGCTGCTCACAAAGACTGGTCCGCGGTCGCGGTTGTACCCGGGATGAACGATGTACTGGCCGTCGACCGAGCCGAACAGTCCCCGCCAGAGATGCGCCGTGTAGTAGGACTCGAGGATCGTCTCCCGTCCGTAGCGGAGGGTACCGTCGCCGAGCATGAACCCCAGCCCGCCCAGTTGCAGGTATTCACGGTGGGAGGCAGACAGCCCGTTGCTCACCGCTGCGAGTCCGAAGCGATCCCCGGCGCGCCGCCACGCATTGCCGGTCAGATCGGCGCCGAGTTCGACGGTATTGTTGACCTCCGTGTAGGCGAACGATTCGTTGCGCCCGTCGTTCCATCCGACACGACCGAACAGTCTCGCGTGCGCACCGATCGGCCGCTCCAGATTCTCGCCGATGCCGTACGTGCGTCGGCCCTGCCGGCGGGTCGCCACGACGTCGGGCGTCGCGCCCATGCCCGCCCGGAAGTCCGCAATCGCCTGGGCGTAGTTCCCCATGTTCGCGTGATTGACATAGACGAGCGTGCGCGAAATCAGACTGGCGGTCGGATGGATCTCGAGCTCCAGGTTGTCACTCCGCGCCCGTGCGACGTTCCAGTCGAGCACCAGGCCGTTGGCGACCTTCGGCATCAAGGCTTCGGCGCCGCGCAGCGTCCAGCGCGGCGTGATGAGCTCGGCGAGCACGGCGTACGTATACCCTCGCGTGTCGGCGGCATAGTCGTAGGCGCCGTTGTTGTCGACCGTCCAGTTCATGAACTGCAGATGGCTGTCGCTGCCCGGACCGTTGATGTCGAAGAAGTCCACCAGGCTCAGTCGGCCGGCCCATAGCTCCAGACGGCGCGCGGGTTCGCGGTGCGCCAGTTCCAGGGGACCACGCGAGACGTCAACCGCTCTGCCGCTGAGCGGAATCACGTGTCGAATCAGGACGCGCGCCACGTACGGCGTCGCGCCGAGGCCGGGATTCCGGACGACATCCAGATTCGTGAAGCCTGCCAGGCCGACCGCCTCGCTGATGCCGCCGCCGCCCGCGCTTTCGAGATCGAAGAAGAGCTCCGTGCGGTCCGACACTGCGACGCCGGTATAGATCGTCCAGACGCGCGACAGCGCCTGCTCGCCGACCGGTTGCAGGCTGTTGGGGCCCTGATAGGGCGACCGGAACGGGCCGTGTGCCTGTTCAATCAGGTTGAGCTGGCCGGAGATCCACCAGCGGGAGTCCTCCGGGTGTGACGCCATCGTGACCGGCGGGCTTCCGGACAGGCCGGCGGGCACCTGAGCCGCCGCCGGCGTGACGAACAGAAGGACGAGGACGCAGGAGGGAAGAACCCGCCCGGCCGGAAGGACATGTCGCCTCATGGACTTCCTCACAGCCACGCGTCGAACCGGCGGATGTACTGAGACTTGACGACCTGCACGAGCGCGACGTAGGCGACCAGCGTGATGACCAGCCAGGGGAAATAGGTCACGGGCGGCGGCACCATGCCGAGCACCCGGCCGATCGGCAGGAACGGCAGGGCGACACCCAGCGCCACGATCGCGGTGGTGAGCAGCAGCACCGGCGCGGAGGCGGTGCTCTGGAGGAACGGAATGCGTCGCGTCCGGATCAGGTGGACGATCAGCGTCTGCGAGGCCAGGCCTTCGATGAACCAGCCCGACTGGAACAGGGCCTGTCTGGCCGGCACGTTGGCTCCGAAGACCCACCAGAGCAGGGCGAACGTGGTGACGTCGAAGACCGAGCTGAGCGGGCCAATCCAGACCATGAATCGTGCGATGCCGCCCGCGTCCCATCGGCGCGGAACGGCGGTGAACTCCGCGTCCATGCGATCCCATGGCAGCGCCAGCTGTGAGAAGTCGTACAGGAGATTCTGCACGAGCAGCTGGATGGGCAGCATCGGCAGGAAGGGCAGGACGGCGCTGGCGATGAGGACACTGAAGACGTTGCCGAAATTCGAGCTGGCGGTCATCTTGAGATACTTGATGATGTTGCCGTACACCTCCCGTCCACGGACGACGCCCTCTTCCAGCACGAGCAGATTCTTTTCCAGCAGAATGATGTCGGCCGAGTCGCGCGCGATGTCGGCTGCCGAATCGACCGACACGCCGACGTCCGCGTGCCGCAGCGCCGGGGCATCGTTGATGCCGTCGCCCAGATAGCCGACGGTGTGGCCGGCCGCCTGCAGGGCGGTGATGATGCGCGCCTTCTGAGTCGGATTGAGCTTCGCGAACACGGTCGTCGCGTCCGCGACGGCCGCCAGGGCCGCGTCCGACATCGCGTCGATCTCCGGGCCCAGCACGACCTGCCCGACCGGCAACCCCACCTGCCGGCACACCCCGCGCGTGACGATGTCGTTGTCGCCCGTGAGGACGACGACGCGGACGCCGTGGGCGTGCAGGGCCGCGATGGCCTCGCGGGCCGACGCCTTCGGCGGATCCAGGAACGCGATGAACCCGGCGAGCGTCAGGTCGTGCTCGTCGGCGACGGTGTACGTGTTCTGCGATGCGGCCGTCCTCCGATAGGCGACGGCGACGACACGGAAGCCGTCGGCGTTCAATGCCGCGGCGACGGCCTGCGCCTCGTCACGACGCGCCGTCGTGAGCCGCATCGTCTGTCCCTGGCGATCCGCGTGGGTGCAGATGTCGAGCGTTTCCTCGACAGCCCCCTTGCAGATGATCGTGTGGGTGGACGAGCCACCGGCGACCACGACCGACATCCGGCGCCGCGCGAAGTCGAAAGGGACTTCATCCACCTTCACGAAGTGCTGCAGCACGTCGAGCTCGTGCTTCAGATCGGCGTGGGCCAACACCGCCCGATCCAGGAGATTCCTGAGGCCGGTCTGGTAATAGCTGTTCAGATAGGCGAGTTCCAGCACCCGGAGCTCGGTGGCGCCGCCCGGGTCCACGTGCTTCTCCAGCACCACGCGGTCCTCGGTCAGCGTGCCGGTCTTGTCGGTGCACAGCACATCCATGGCGCCGAGATTCTGGATGGCGTTCAGCCGCTTGACGATGACCTTCCGGCGGGACATGGCCACGGCGCCGCGCGCGAGGTTCGCCGTGACCACCATCGGCAACATCTCGGGCGTGAGGCCGACGGCCACGGCGATCGCGAAGAGGAACGCCTCCTTGAAATCGTGCTTCAGCAGGCCGTTCAGCAGGAAGACCACGGGCACCATCAGCGCCATGAAGCGGATGAGCACCCAGGTGACCTGATTGACCCCCTTGTCGAAGGAGGTGAGCGCGCGGTGCGCCACGACGCTCTTCGCGAGGGCCCCGAAGCACGTCCGCGCGCCC
>Ga0307372_10010007_pt1 | contig 12926 bp, 9 predicted proteins | sample OX1MG_FD_202533 | JGI IMG/M metagenome (GOLD analysis project Ga0307372, IMG submission 202533) | Soil microbial communities from Risofladan, Vaasa, Finland - OX-1 | ecosystem: Environmental > Terrestrial > Soil > Coastal area > Acid sulfate soil | place: Finland: Risofladan, Vaasa | collected...
CATGCAAACATTATACAGCACGATGCCACTTAATGTCAAGCAACCCCCTGCCTATCACGCCCCGCAAGGAACGCGCCTGATATCCCCGCCTTAAAAGGACGGGGTTTTACGGCGCCGTGTGATAAAACGGGGCATTTAAAAGAGCGAAGGGGAATCCGACCGGACATGTCCAGTCAGATTCCCCCTTCGCTCTTTTAAATGCCCCGTTTTACTTGACAGATGGGCTAGACATCCAGAGTACTGACATCGCCGAGTGGCTCATTGAGTTCTCTGGCACGAATGACGCGGCGCATGATTTTACCGGAGCGCGTCTTGGGAAGGCTCGGCACGAATTCCAATTCGTCGGGCGTTGCCAACGGGCCGACGGTGGAGCGAACGTGCATTTTCAGCTCATTCGCCATCTCGTCGGAAGCGTTAAAGCCATTTTTGAGAATGACGAACACTTTGATATGCTCGCCCTTGAGTTCGTCTGGTTTGCCGATAGCGGCGGCCTCCGCGACGGCGGGATGGCTAACGAGGCTGGACTCAATCTCCATTGAGCCGAGACGGTGACCGCTGACTTTGATGACATCATCAACGCGGCCCTGCAGCCATACGTAGCGGTCAGTGTCCATATGGGCGGCATCACCGGCAAAGTAGACGTCGGGGATGGTGTTCCAGTATGTCTCATAACGGGCGGGATCACCGTAAATGGTGCGCATCATGCTCGGCCATGGGTGACGCACAATCAAGAAACCACCCTTATCGAGACCAACAGGATTGCCGTCTTTATCTACCACATCGGCCTCAATGGTTGGCAGAGGTCGTGTTGCGCTACCTGGTTTGAGTGGTATAATCACCGTCGGGCTGATCATAATCGCGCCGGTCTCAGTCTGCCACCATGTATCCACAATGGGCAGTTTTGCGTGACCGATATTCTTGAAGTACCAAATCCAGGCTTCGGGGTTGATTGGCTCACCGACGGTTCCCAGCAAGCGCAGGCTGGCGAGAGAATGCTTTGCGGGCCACTCTTCGCCGAACTTCATGAGGCTGCGAATGGCTGTGGGAGAGGTGTAGAGAATGTTGATCTTGTATTTATCAATCACGCTCCACCATCTGTCTGGCGTAGGATACGCTGGAATACCTTCATACAGGACGCCGGTGACACCTGTCATGAGCGGTCCGTAGACGATATAGCTATGGCCCGTTACCCAGCCGACATCAGCCGCACACCAGTATACATCGTCGGGCTTGATATCGAAGACGAATTTCGTGGTCTCATAGACGCCAACCGCGTAACCAGCCTGGACGTGAACAATGCCCTTTGGTTTGCCTGTACTACCACTGGTGTAGAGGATATAAAGGATGTCCTCACTATCCAACACTTCGCATGGTACAAAGGTATCTTCTGGGATATCTGCCGACAAATCGTCCCAGTAAACATCGCGCCCCGACTGCATGGATATGTCGTTGTGCGCTCGTTTGATGACAACAACTTTCTCGATGCTCGGCGATTCCGCTACAGCTTCGTCGGCGATTTTTTTCAGCTCTACCGTCTTGCCGCCACGGAAACTGCCATCGGCAGTAATCAGTATCTTTGCATTGCAGTCAATCATGCGGTCGCGTAGAGAAGGAGCGGCAAATCCACCGAAGACCACGGTATGCGGCGCTCCCAGGCGGGCGCAGGCGAGCATGGCAGCAGGAAGCTCAGGAATCATAGGCATGTAGATGGCGACGCGATCACCTTTTTTCAATCCCAGATTTTGTAAGGCTTTTGCCATACGATTGGTCAGCGCGAACAGTTCCGCGTAGGTCATGCTGCGAGTCGAGCCATCATCGCCTTCCCAATGGTAGGCCACTTTATCACGAACAGGAGTGTCCATATGCCGGTCGAGGCAGTTATAGACAATATTGAATTTGCCACCTGAGAACCACTTGAAATAGGGTTTCGTGGTCCATTCAAATGTGGTCTGATAGGGTTCGTACCAGTGAAGTTCTTTGGCAAGGTCATTCCAAAACTCATCGCTATGTTCCAATGACCACTTGTAGAATGCTTCATAGTCATCGAACCCTTTAGATTTCATGTATGCCGTGATATTGGCATTCGCAACAACTTCCGTGGACGGCGGGAAAACACGTTTTTCAGAGAGAACTCTGTCGGTGTCTTCAAAACTGAGGTTTGTACTCATAGATGGTTCATCCTCTTTGCTAGTCTATCCTCTTTACCTGATACTATGACATGCTTCACAGGCGAAGTATGTGCGGACGACGAAAATACAAAGCAAGCGAGTAGCTACATCATCTTCCGGCTATTTGGGAAGACAGGATGATATAGTATATCTCATCTCGAAAGCCTTCAGCTACTTTTGATAAGCGGCTGAAGGCTTTCGCTAGAACACGGATTACACGCGATTTAACTGAGTGGGAAAACGGGCAATTGGAATGGCGACTTAGTTGAGGTAAGAATACCTGAAAGAGCGGTATACCAGGCAAGAATTGCGGTAATAACGCCGAAGTATCCACCCCACTGATGTGCACCTGTGCTTGGTCCAAGTTCGCCGATTGTAAGCAGTAGGAATGTTACAAACAGGAACCCAAAAACTGCAATCAGAGCAATATTGCTTTTGAAAGTTCCCAGGAACATCAAGCCAGTGAAAATTGTCCACGCAAGCAGGAAGAGGCCAAGCGCCTGGGGAAGTGCAGACGCTGGCATACCAGCAAGGATACCTGAGCCAGGAACGAAAACGACTCCTAGAGAGAGCCAGAATGCGCCGTAGGAAGTGAAGGCGGTAGCACCAAATGTATTTCCTGCCTTAAATTCCCACATACCGGCGAGAAGTTGGGCAATACCACCATAGAAAAGGGCTAAACCGATAATAATCGTGGTTGCGCCGGCTGGGAACCATCCCGCATTAATGCTGCTGAGGACAAATGTAGTAAGTGCGAAGCCACAAAGGCCGAGGGGTGCGGGATTAGCGGAGGCGACTGCTACAGGAGCAGTGCGTTCAGAATCTGCTGCGATTTGGGCCATGAAGGGTCCCACCTTTCATTCGAATGACTAGCAATACAATAAACTGTACTTCACGTTGTACAACCCGGGCGAAAACCGGTCAATACCGGCAATTAAACCCTGTTTGAATGCTTGCCGCAGGCACCGCTGCCTGCTGAGTAGGTAGGATATGTCATCCAACAGGCGTTGTGGATGGCTTCATGCTCGCCTTTTGGGAAGGCGAAGGACATCATACAAAGATAACAGATGGGTGGATAATGAAAAACAAGGAAGTGAAGGTTGCTCCTCCTTTCGGCTAGATAAGTCCTGCACAGTCATCATGATAAGTAGATGCATTTTACAACTGTGCTTATAAGACATTATAGCATACCCATAGTTAATTGCAAGTATATTTGTCGCTAAGTTTTTGTTATGTACTGAGATTTTATTTCCCTTTATGGATGGGATGACAAATGGACATCAAGCAGGGCTGGTTCACCCTTCGCGCAAAGGGCTAATGCGGCCTGTAACGCGGGTAAAATTTCTTCCACTTGCTTTACAGACCACCCGCGCACGCCCATGCCTTCCGCTAGCTGAACGAAGTCAAGTCTCGGCTCACCAATACTGGTAACACCTTCCACAGCCTTAGGGCCACGAGCAGCCAGCGTACCCCCTAACCGCAGTATTTCAAGCTTGATGATATCGTAGCTTGCATTGTTGCAGATAATTGTCAGGACAGGCAGATGATAGCGTGCAAGGCTCCAGAGGGCCTGAATTGAGTACATAGCCGACCCATCGCCAACTACGGCAACAACGGGCTGATCGGGCGCTCCAAGTTGCGCACCTATTGCCAGGGGAATACCTGCTCCCAATGCTCCGCCGCGACTGGCAAGATATGTTCCGACTGGCGCTCCAGCGTTGAGTATCTCGTTGATGAGCGACTGTCCCACGGTAATGGACTCGTTGATGAGGATGGTATCTTCAGGTAATACCTGCTGTAATGTCTGCATCAATACCTTTGGGGTGAGCGGAATATTTGTCGTGGTGGCATTATTATGTGTATCTCTGTTTCTGAGCGCAATACGAGATTGCGCTGCGCTCTCAGGTTGCTGCAAACGTTCGCGCAGTTCCACTACGAGTAAACTGAGGCTTGACTGAATATCTCCATAGAGCAGCAAACTTCCACGCGCATTTTTGCCCAACCCCGATAAATCCTCACCAAGCTGGATAATCTGTGTCTCAGGTGCCACAAGTGGGGCGCTATCGAAACTGTAGAAGAAAAGTGATGTGAAACTGCTTACGCCAATAGTCAGAATGACATCGGCCTTTTGTAACGCTTTGCGACGCTGTTCAGGAAAATATGGCAACCAACTACTGTTTTGTAGCACGCGACCATCCATGCGAGTGGGAGAACCATCGTAGACGACCTGCCCTTTGAGCAGTTTTACCAGTAGTGCGATTTGCTCATGTGTACCTGGATCAATATCTCCTACCAACAGAAGGGGGTGCTGTGCGGAAAGCAGTATTGCGGCGACATGTGTAATATCCTGGTGCGGTACTGGCCCTAACTGAGGGATGTGTAGTGCGGGAATGTCCGGTACTTGCCCATCAGGAGTGCGCGGGGATTCCGCTAAAATATTTGTGGGTAAGATGAGACAGACTGGCCCACGCGGCGGCGTCATCGCAATGGTGGTGGCACGCTGGAGTACTTCTGCCAGTTCACCGGCATGCTTGACTGTCCATGTCCACTTGCACACCGTTTGCGCCAATCCTTCAATATCTCCCGCGATTGACGAGTCCTCCAGCAAATGACGGGTATCATGTTGGCCGACTGTAATCACCATTGGTACACGCGCCCTGAGTGCATTGTGTATGTTGCTCAAGCCATTGGCAAGGCCGGGATAAAGATGGAGATTTACCAGCGCGGGCCAGCCTGTCAAGCGTGCCACACCGTCAGCGGCCCCTGTAGCGGCATTTTCAAAGAGGCAGAGGACGAATTGGAGGTTGGGGTATCGTACCAGTGCATCCATAAATACCGCCTCGGTGGTGCCAGGATTGCCGAAGATGTAGCGATATCCATACTGCAAGGCCGCTTGAAAAAATAGGTCCGCACCTTGTTCCGGTTCATTCGCGGGTGTTCTCATAGACGGTTTCTGCTTGTCTGTCATGCCTCTTTCCTTCTGTAAAAAACATCACTCTTGCGAAGATTATACAACTCGATGCCAGAATCTTGCTTGCTAAGACATCGTGCGAGGTGCTACACTGAGAGGACATTTCAGGTTGTTTTTCTCGGCAAAGGGAGTTCACAATGCAAGATATTTATATTATTGAGGGAGCCAGGACGCCGGTAGGGGTGTTGCAAGGCTCGCTGTCGGATGTAAGCGCGATAGATCTGGGAGTGATTGCCGCAAAGGGCGCGATGGAGCGCAGCGGCGTTGATCCTAAGACGATTGATCAAGTTGTCATGGGCAATGTCATTCAGAGCAGTAAAGACGCTATTTATTTTGCGCGGCATGTTGCTCTCAAAGCAGGATTACCGATTGATACTCCTGCTCTGACGGTGAATCGCCTATGTGGTTCAGGTTTACAGGCTATTGTTAGCGCGGCACAAATGCTGTTGCTGGGTGAGGGACAGATTGCGCTGGCAGGGGGAGCTGAGAACATGACGCAGGCACCGCATGTGCTGCGTGGAGCGCGAGCGGGCTACAAGCTGGGGCAAACACCACAGCTTGAAGATAGCCTGTGGGAGGCGCTGGTAGATAGTTATATCGGTTGCGGTATGGCAATTACGGCTGAGAACCTCGCCGAAAAATATGCTTTGACCCGCGAGCAGGTTGACGCCTATGCGCTGCGCAGTCAGCAGGCAGCGCGACGTGCGCAACAAGCCGGTTTGCTGGCAGAGGAAATTGTTCCCGTCACCGTGAAAGATCGCAAGGGCAATCCTGTTGAAATTACGCAGGATGAGGGTATTCGCGACACCTCAATGGAGGCGCTGGCGAAGTTGACTGCACGTTTCCGCAAAGGTGGAGTGGTTACACCTGGTAATGCCAGCGGCATCAATGATGCCGGAGCGTGCGTTGTGCTGGCGACGGGCGATGCAGTGAAAGAGTATCATCTAAAACCCGTGGCGCGACTCATCTCCTGGGGTGTTGTCGGCGTGCCGCCGGAGATCATGGGCATCGGCCCGGCACCCGCTATTCGTCAGGCGTTGAAACGTGCCGATTTAAACATCGCGGACCTCGATCGTGTGGAAGTCAACGAGGCGTTCTCGCCGCAATATCTCGCGGTGGAGAAAGAGCTTGGCCTTGATCGTGCCAAAACGAACGTCAACGGTGGAGCTATCTCTATTGGGCATCCACTGGCGGCAAGTGGCGCTCGTATCACCCTCTCGCTGATGTACGAGTTACGGCGCAATCATCTCAAGTATGGCGCTGCCTCGCTCTGTATCGGCGGTGGGCAAGGTATCGCCGCGATTATTGAGAATATCGCATAACTGTACACAAAAAAACGGTGGGGAATATGGCGAAACCATTTCTCCCACCGCTTCCTTGCGCTATATTGTTTGCAATGTATATCTTGTTAAATGCGGGAACCGCACCGTTGACATGTCCATACGCCATCCAGCATAGATTTCCTGACAGGCATATCTTTATTACATTTTGCACAATACAGTAATTTGCCATCTGACCACCGGGTTAACCAGTGCCATGAGCGGGCCGACGTCATAAAAAATCCTTTCGATACACCATCACTCACCCGATACAATAGCTGCTCAATAACAGCAAGTAAGTAGTAATAGTTCGTGATAGGGTTATAATACTCCACTACAGGAAACAATTGTTTAGCTTTGAATATTCCCAGATTCTACACGTGGAAAATTCCGCGCACCAACAGGGCGATGAAGATGATTAGCCCGGCTAATAAATTGCCATTCATGTTTGCGGCCATGAGTTTGAGATAGAGCTTCAAATCACCTGTGGCCTGCCGCACTGCCTGTAAAACGGGGAGGACGGTAAAGGCGGCGAGAAAGCTATACCACGGGTACACTTGCAACGAGGCGTCAAGGATGATGGTGAGGGCGATGAGCAGCAGTATTATCGCACCAGCGATACGGGCATTGCGCTCTCCAAGTGCCACAATTGGTGTGACTTTCCCAACCTCTGCATCCGCTCGCCAGTGCAGGAAATGATGGAAGTAGAGGACAGCGGTGGTGTAGAGGCCAATGGGCAGCGCAGCGAGCAGCGCACTGGCAGTAATCATGCCTGATTGGACATAATACGCGCCTACGAGCGGCAGTATACCAAACGAGATGAGAATATCTATTTCGCCAAGATCTCTGCCAATATAGGCCAACTTTAACGGCGGCGCGACATAAAAAAATGCCAGCAGGAAACCCGCGACGCCGAATGCCAGCGCCCACGGTCGGGCAAATGCGATGATGATGCCGCAGAGCAATGCCAGCGCGAACAGCACGACAGCAAGTCCACGAAACGCTTTCAGTGATATTGAACCGCTCATCAACTCCTGTGAGCCTGTGGCAAGCGTGGTACCTTGCGGCATGAGTTGTTGCGCGGCCTGATCGGTACCTTCGCCAAAATCGAAAACATCGTTGGTGACGTTGGCTCCGAGGTGCGCTGCTAATGCACCAACAAAGGTGAGCAGAAACAATCCCCACTGAAATGCATATCCCTGTTGCCATGCCAGTACAGCGCCGATCACCACGGGCATAATCATCACGGGCAATGTGCGTGCGCGTGTTGCTTTAAGCAATAATTGCGCCTGGTTCATTGCTCTATTCCTTTTCGCTATGCCCGGCGGGAAAGGTAACTTCAGTGTAGAGAGGTGCCGCTGTAAGGTTGGTGATACGCAGCCATTGTACGTGCATTTCCACCGCAGCCGTGGGAACCTGGGCGAGAAATGCGCCTGCCACTGTAGACTTTTCTCGTAACCTCTGACGAATAGCCTCGCTTTTTTGCTCATCCTCAATAATATGGACATGCGCGATTGCTTCCAACCAGTTTGCTGGTTGTTGTGGGCCGATGAACAGGCCAACGTGCGGATTTTGTCGCAAGTTCGCGAGTTTTCGTGACGATGTAATAAAGGTGCCATAAAGGGTCAGACCTGACTCTTGTACGGCTTCCTCTGCATAAAATGTGGATGTGGCATAGGGTTGCCCCTCAGATTCTGTGGCGATAACAAGCGTATTGTACGTTGCCAGAAATGTATTGATAGTATCACGAGTAGTCATATCCATGCGTTTATTCCCCTGTTTAATGGAGAGTGCCATTGCTGCCACGTTAGCAGTTGCGCTTCTGTAATATATCATAGGATATCCATACCAGAACGCGCATAGAAGCTGTAAGCCACGTACTCGTGGGATTTGCATAATATTTGTACACAAGATACACCAAATGAATGCATATTGCTGAATTTGTTTGTTAGATGAGTTAATAAATTTTTTAATGAAAATGACCGGAAAGTACTACGTACCATCTGATATTTAGCGGTATCGCCTGATAATCTGTGATAAGATAGTCAAGGTTATATATTCAAAGGGAAGATGTAATCACTCATTTTGCTACGTTTGCCCACTACTATTGAGAAAGGGGTGCTAATTATTGCAAGCGCATTTCATGCAATTGTACGTGTTGTAGTGTTCTGACCCAGAAAGTGCTATGCTTATGCAGTAGGACAGGCTTTTTATACGTAGTTGTCTATACTATAACAGGTCATAGTGGGTGGGTCAGGTAGAAAGATGGAGATGGTCATTGCAAGAGGAGCGAAATATATTAGTGCATGCGTATGCTTCCATTCCAGCAGGACAGCATTATGCACGCACACGTTGGAATACACATGAAAGTGGTGCGGCCTTTGATCGCAAGAAAACGACGTATCTTACAGAACAAGCGCGGGAATTCATCGCGCAACAATCGTTCTACGTCATAGCCAGGTCAGGGCCACAAAACAAGTTAGATGGTTGGTTAGTGATGGGTGAACCTGGTTGTGTGAGTACACCAGATGAGCATACGTGTATATTACGTATAGCTCGTTCACTGGAACATATTGGACTTCAACAAGGATTACAGCAGACATCTCGTAAAGAACATGCTGTCCAGTCAGGTCTTTTCTTTATTTCTCACGCTACTCGTGAGCGGCTATGTGTGCAGGGAAGGTTGGAGATACTGTTAGCTGATTCCCCGGATAGAGATAGCTTCCCGATAGATCAAGCAAACATGTGGGTGTTGATGCATGTCGAGCGGTCTTTTTTCCACTGCGCGAAGTACATACGTACACGTGTTGCAGGTTTAACGGTGCCAGAAGTAATCAGCCCTATCTACAAACAGCAACTCGTAGCTCTTCTCAGTAAGTGTCAGGATGTGCTTACGGAAGACATGTGCATGTTTATTCATCAACAAGTGTTGTGTTTCCTTTGTACAGTAGATGCGGATGGTCAGTGTGCGGTGAATCATCGCGGGGGGGCGCCGGGGTTTTTGGTGGCGTTGCCGCCGGATGCGTTTTCCCCAGGCGGTACGATCCTTTTGCCAGATTATGCCGGAAATGGAGCTTTCGAGGCAGCGGGTAATATCCTGGAAACTGGCCTTGCGACACTCATTATCCCCAGTTATACAGCGCAGCTTGCGCTAAAAGTGTCTGGCTTTGCACACATTCTGGAAGTGAATCAGTTATCCTCGGCACTGATACAGCGTTGTGTTGGTGCCGAACGAGTTCTGGCCCTTTCGGTGCAACGTGTTGAGTTGCAGAGCGGAGACTGGTCTCCCGCTCTTGTTTGCGAAAACGCACGTTCTGAAGCTGCCTTGAAAAGGGTTGAAGCAGCCGAAGGATGCTCTATATAGCAAACTATTGTGAGCCAGGGCCAGTTATATGTTCTCTTCGAAGAAAGCAGTAGTTGTACCCGACACCATCGCGCTGTTGGGTACAATCGGCTAGAGAGACACTTGATGATATATGCATGTATCCAGTGTAACTGAAAGTGGCTGGGAGAGATAAACCAGTGCTGGTCCATGTGAACGTGTTTGATGATGATGATTATTAGGAGGATATCCCATGCATGGTTTAATTTTTGTAACCTGGGAAAAGTATTTGGCGGAGCGATTTGGAAGCTCCTTTCTCAATGGATATCGTGACGCTATTAATGAGACACCGGCTACTGCACCGCTCGCCAGTCGAGTCTATGATGATGCAGTGTTACTGGCAGGCGTCGGCGCGGCTGCTGAGCTATCACACCTTCCGGCAAATACTCTTTTGCGCGAGTATGGCCGTTACTTTATTATCAATGGGCTTACCAGTCATCTGTGTGCCTATTTATTAGCACAAGTACAGAGCGGACGTGATTTATTGTTGATGATGCGCAAAGCACATGCGCAGATGCGTCGTATTCCTGATGCACTCACTCCCCCCATCTTTGGCTACGAAGCACTCGAAAATGACCCAAAAGGTTTAACGCTCATTTACGATAGTGACCGCCACCTTTGCCCCGTCCTGCATGGGGCTATTGAAGGCGCGGCTGTGCGGTACGGCGAGAAGGTGCAAATTGTTGAAACAGCCTGTATGACGCAAGGTGCGCCCGCCTGTCGTTTTGAAATACGCTTCTTTTCGCTTACTTCCGGCCCCTTATCACGTATTGAGACACCGGAGCAGGTACTCCAACGCAATAGTCGGCGGCAACTGGCCGATAAGACGTTGTCAGTATTACCCTATAAGGATGGCCTGACCTTACAGGATTTGCAACATATTATGCAGCAATGGCATCATGTCAATTCACAACAACTGCGACCGAGCGTACTGTTGGAGTCACTGCGTCACTTGCAACTTGCCGGTCTTGTTGCCAGTACTGCTAACCAACCAGGGGATGATCTGGCGAAACGCCGCTATTGGCGCGTTCCTACCTCTGGTAACTAAAACGTGACTTACATTATCAACTTAATCAAGTCTACATTTACTACAATAAATGTGCAATATACTTGATTTTTGTTCGTGGCAATGCGTATACTTGCTAGTAGATAGGTGCAAACTATCATAACAATTCAGAGAAGCTTCTACGGTTATTCTGAACTGTTCCTGCCTATGAGCTACTAGAGGAGCATGTCAATGACGATAATGACTACAAAGAATAAAACGCATCGTGTTGCCTATCCGCGTCCACGGGTAGTTGGCGCGAGAACCCCGGTGCCGCTGTACGACGGGCGAAGTATCCCCTACGTCAACCTTGATAGTGCCGCCAGCACACCGGCGCTGGTCAAAGTGCGCCAGGCCATCGAGGATTTTTTGCCCTGGTATTCAAGCGTGCATCGCGGTACAGGATATAAATCGCGTCTCTCAACGCATCTCTATGAGCATGCACGGGAAGTGGTTATGCGCTTCGTTCATGGCAATCCTGCTACACATGAGGTTGTGTTTGTACGCAATGCCACCGAGGCATTGAATCTGCTTGCACATCACATTGTGCTTGAACCAGACGAGTTGGTACTGACAACGCGCATGGAGCATCATTCTAACCTGTTGCCCTGGTACCGACGGTCATATGAATTAGTGGAACTTACATCTGATGGGCGCATTGATATCGCGGACCTTGAACGCCGTTTGCAACAGCATCATGGAAAAGTGCGTCTGGTTACAGTCAGTGGTGCCTCTAACGTCACAGGTTTGTTGCCCGATATTCGTCGCATTGCGCGTCTTGTCCATCAACACGATGCGCTGCTGGCTGTTGATGCTGCCCAATTGCTGCCTCATCGTTCATTCGCTATGGGAGCGTTGGACGATTCTGATCGGGTAGATATTGTCGCATTCTCAGGACATAAGTTATACGCGCCCTATGGTGCGGGAGCATTAGTTGTGCCGGCCACGTTGTTTGCCGAAGGTGAACCGATGCTGGTTGGTGGGGGTTCCGCCTGTCTGTTAACCCGTTCTGGCATAACCTGGGCGTCCGGCCCGGATTTAGAGGAAGCGGGCTCTCCCAACGTGATTGGTGTGGTGGCGATGGCAGCCGCGTTGGAAGAATTGATGCGTTATGGTATGGAACGCATGGCGCAACATGAGCGCGAACTGACACGCTACACTATTCAACGCTTGCAAGATATCCCTGGTCTCACACTCTATGGCCCCTCGTGGGAAAGTGTTTTGTCAGGTGATGAGGATAGACTCGGCGTGTTCAGCTTCAATCTGGATGGCATTCCGTATATGAAAGTTGCCGCTATCCTTGCGAATGAATGGGGCATCGGCGTTAGAAGTGGCTGTTTCTGCGCTCACTTGTATGTTGCACACTTGTTGGGCCTTTCAGATGAGGCTTCGGCGCAGATGCGGGAACAAATCGACGCGGGTTTACCGATAGATTTGCCCGGTATGGTACGTGCCAGCCTGGGCATCGCGAACACAAAAGACGATATTGACCGTCTTGCCAGTGGGCTGCTGGCGATTGCACGCGCTGATATTCGCACCTCCTACATTAGAACTGAGAACGGCGACTTTGAGCCGACCAATGATACTCATGCCTTTATTGCTCAAGGGGAGGCATTTCTATAGTGCAGGGTGAAGAGGGCAGCACACAGTGATGGACATGCTTTTACAAAGGGCATGTCCATCACTGTACTTCCTGTTTACGTAACGAAACTTGCTCAGTTTGTAGTTGTTTTTGTGGACTCCTTTTTCCAGTAAGAAAGATTCCGGCCAGCACTAACGCTAATCCGCCGAGAGCATTGATACTCACTTGCTCGTGCAGGAAAATTGCTCCATAGACGAGCGCGGTGCAAGGAAGCAGGTACGTTACAAGAAGTGTGCGCGTCGGGCCAACGCGCTCGATGAGCCAGTAGTAACGTGAAGTACCCCATGCATGAATGCAGGGGCTTCTACAGGTTATGACGCCTGTTGGCTTCTTCCAAGCCGTAGTATGTTGACGGCGGCGTTGTGGTCCCTATCCAGTTCGGTTCCGCACTCGCAAGAA
>Ga0307372_10010009_pt1 | contig 12926 bp, 11 predicted proteins | sample OX1MG_FD_202533 | JGI IMG/M metagenome (GOLD analysis project Ga0307372, IMG submission 202533) | Soil microbial communities from Risofladan, Vaasa, Finland - OX-1 | ecosystem: Environmental > Terrestrial > Soil > Coastal area > Acid sulfate soil | place: Finland: Risofladan, Vaasa | collected...
GCCAATCAGCCAGCATCGCGCCGAACGGCTCAATCATCACCCGCACGAACAGCGCGATCGCCGCCATCTTGGGCGCAACCGAGAAGAACGCGGTGACCGGCGTCGGCGCGCCCTCGTAGACATCGGGTGTCCACATATGGAACGGCACCGCCGACACCTTGAAGGCGAGGCCGACCGAGACGAACACCAGGCCGATCACCATCCCGGCCTCCGACTTGGCGGTGCCGGTCAAGGCCGTGGCGAGGCCGGCGAAGCTGGTCGTGCCGCTGAACCCGTAGACCAGCGAGATGCCGTAAAGCAGCATCCCTGAGGCGAGCGCGCCCAGCACGAAATATTTGAGCCCGGCCTCGCTCGACCGCGTCGAATCGCGGTCGAAGCTGGCCACCACGTAAAGCGCCAGGCTCTGCAACTCGATGCCGAGATACAGCGTCAGCAGGTCGTTGGCCGAGACCATGATCATCATTCCGGTGGTCGCGAGCAGCACCAGAACCGGAAACTCGAAGCGGGCGATCCGGTGATCCTCAAAAAACCGGATGCCCATGACGATGGTCACGGCCGAGCCGACGAGGACCAGCGTCTTCATAAACACGGCGAACGGGTCGGTGATGAACATGCCGTAAAACCCGACGCGACGGTCGATGCCGATCCGCGCGGTAAGGCCGAGCGTCACCAGGAGCGCCAGAACCGCGAGCCACGACACCAGCCGGGCCGACCCCTCGCCGCGAAACGCGCCGATCAGCAGCAGGACCATCGCCGAGCACGCCAGCACCAGCTCGGGCAGGGCCGGGATCAGATCGGGCGGAGCAAATGTCGGCATCGTTGGGGGCCTATTGCAGACTGGCGTGCTGGGTCGTGCCGGTGGCGGCGTTGACCTGCGCCACGAGGTGATCGACCGAGGCACGGATCGGCCCGAGGAACGACGCGGGATAGATCCCCATCCATAGCACCAGGAGGATCAGCGGCGCGAACACCAGCTTCTCGCGCAGCGACAGGTCGAGCATGCCGCGCAGATCATCGCGCGTGATCGTGCCGAAGATCACCCGGCGATAGAGGTAGAGCATATAGGCCGCGCCGAGGAACATCGCGGTCGCCGCCAGGAAGCATTCGAGGGTCGATACCCGGAACGTGCCGAGCAGGATCAGGAACTCGCCGACAAACCCGCTCGTCCCCGGCAGCCCGACCGAGGCCAGCATGAACGCCATGAAGACAAAGGCATAGGCCGGCATCCGCGTCACCAGCCCGCCATAACGGTCGATGTCGCGCGTGTGCAGGCGGTCGTAGACGACTCCGACGCAGAGGAACAGCGCCGACGAAACCAGCCCGTGGCTCAGCATCTGCACCACCGCGCCCTGCACCGCTTCGCTGGTGACCGCAAAGATGCCCATCGTGACAAAGCCCATATGCGCGACCGACGAATACGCGATCAGCTTTTTCATGTCGGTCTGCGCCAGCGCGACAAACGAGGTGTAGATCACCGCGATGGCGCTGAGGGCAAAGACCAGCGGCGTGAAGTATTGCGAGGCAAGCGGGAACATCGGCAGCGAGAACCGCACGAACCCGTACCCGCCCATCTTCAACAGCACGCCCGCCAGGATCACCGAGCCCGCGGTCGGGGCCTCGACATGCGCGTCGGGCAGCCAGGTATGCACCGGCCACATCGGCACCTTGACCGCAAACGAGGCCATGAAAGCCAGCCACAGCCAGCGCTGCAGCTCGGGCGGGAAATGGTGGGTCAGCGCGACCACGACATCGGTGCTGCCGGTCTGGAAATAGACCGCCAGGATCGCCAGCAGCATCAGCACCGAGCCGAGCAGCGTGTAGAGAAAGAACTTGAACGCGGCATAGACCCGGCGCGGCCCGCCCCACACCCCGATGATCAGGAACATCGGGATCAGCACGCCCTCGAAGAACACATAGAACAGCACGAAGTCGAGCGCGCAGAACATGCCGACCATCAGCGTCTCGAGGACGAGAAAGGCGATCATGTATTCGCGGACCTGGCGGTGCACCGATTGCCAGCTCGCCAGCACGCAGATCACGGTCAGCAGGGTCGACAGCAGCACAAAGAACAGCGAAATGCCGTCGATCCCCATGTGATAGTTGATCTGGAACCCACCGATCCGGATCCAGCTCGCTTTTTCGACAAACTGGAACGCGGCGGTCGTCGGGTCGAATCCGGTCCACAATAGAATCGACAGCAGGAACACGATCACCGAGGTCGACAGCGCGATGTTCCGGGCGTTGCGCGCAACGACGGCCTCGTCGCCACGCGCGATCATGATGAAGAACACGCCAACCAGCGGCAGGAAGGTGACGAGCGAGAGCAGCGGCCAGTGGGTCATTTCCGGGTCACTTCGGCAGCAGGTACCAGGTGACCAGCGCGACCACGCCGATCAGCATCGCGAACGCGTAGTGATAGACATACCCGGTCTGAAGCCGGCTCGCCTCGCGCGCCAGCTCGCGGGTCGTCGCGGCGATGCCGTCTGGGCCCAGCCTGTCGATGATCGCGCCGTCGCCGGTCTTCCACAGCCCGTTGCCGAGCATGAAGGCGGTGTTAACGAAAAGCCGGTCGTACAGCTCGTCGAAATACCATTTGTTGTAGAGGAACAGATAAAGCGCGCGAAAGCGCATCGCCATCGCCGGCGGGATGTCGGGTCGCAGCATGTAGCAGACATAGGCCAGCGCGATGCCGAAGAGCGCGGCGGCCAGCGGCAGATAGTCGATCACCGCCGGGTTTCCCTCTGCCGCGCCGATCGAGTCGTGGCCGGGCAGCACCAGGATCGTGCTCTTCCAGAACGCCGCCCGGTCCGCGCCGACGAAATACGGGTAGGCGAAATAGCCGATGAACGTGGCGCCCATCGCCAGCACGATCAGCGGGATCAGCATGCTCCACGCGCTCTCGTGGACATGATGCATCGTTTCATGATTGGCGCGCGGCTTGCCGTGGAAGGTCATGATAATGAGCCGCCACGAGTAGAACGCGGTCAGGAACGCGGTGAACGTGCCAAGGCAATAGGAATAGCGCCCGACCGCGCTCCCTGCAGCCCACGAGGCGGCGATGATCGTGTCCTTCGAATAATACCCCGAAAACGGCGGGATACCGCACAGCGACAGGCTGCCGATCCACATCACCACATAGGTGACCGGGATCTTGCGCCAGATGCCGCCCATGCGGCGCATGTCCTGCTCGCCGCTCATCGCATGGATCACCGACCCGGCGCCGAGAAACAACAGCGCCTTGAAGAAGGCATGGGTGAACAGGTGGAAGATCGACGCCTGGTAGGCCGAAACCCCGGCGGCGAAGAACATGTACCCGAGCTGCGAACAGGTCGAATAGGCGATGACGCGCTTGATGTCGTTCTGCGCCATGCCGATGCTGGCGGCGAACATCGCGGTGGTGCCGCCGATCACCCCGACGACCGCGAGCGCGGTGGCGCTGTACTCGAACATCGGCGACAGCCGGGCCACCATGTAGACGCCGGCGGTCACCATCGTCGCCGCGTGGATCAGGGCCGAGACCGGGGTCGGCCCCTCCATCGCGTCTGGCAGCCAGGTGTGCAATCCGATCTGCGCCGATTTTCCCATCGCGCCGACAAACAGCAGGACGCAGGCCAGGGTCAGCGACGGCACCTGCCATTGCAGAAAGTTCATCGTCGTGCCGACCGCGCCCGGAACCTTGGGAAACACTGTCGAAAAGTCGAGCGAGTGGAAGATCACAAAGGTCGTGAAGATACCGAGGGCAAAGCCGAAATCGCCAACGCGGTTGACCACGAACGCCTTGATCGCCGCAGCGTTGGCGGCGGGGCGATCAGACCAGAAGCCGATCAGCAGGTACGAGGCGAGGCCAACCCCCTCCCAGCCGAAAAACATCTGCACGAAGTCGTTGGCCGTCACCAGCATCAGCATGAAGAAGGTGAACAGGCTCAGATACGACATGAACCGCGGCACATGCGGGTCGCCGTGCATGTAGCCGATCGAATAGATGTGGACCATCGCCGACACGCAGGTGACGACGACGATCATCACCCCCGACAGCGTGTCGAGCCGCAGCGACCACTCGACATCGACTCCGCCGGCGGCGATCCAGTTGGCCAGGTGAATGACCTGCGCCCCGTCCTGGGCGAGGATGCCGCGGAACAGCAGTATGCCGAGCACGGCCGAGATCAGCAGCGCGCCGCAGGTGACCAACTGGGCGCCGCGGTCGCCGATCGCGCGGCCGAAAAACCCGGCGATCGCGGCGGCCAAAAGCGGCAGGAAGACAACGGCGGCAGCCACCGGATCAGCCCTTCATCATGTGGATGTCTTCGACCTGGATCGTGCCGCGATTGCGGAAATAGACGACGAGGATCGCCAGCCCGATCGCCGCCTCGGCCGCCGCGACGGTCAGCACGAACATCGCGAAGACCTGCCCCGCAAGGTCTTGCAGAACCACCGAAAAGGCAACGAAGTTGATATTGACCGCAAGCAGCATCAACTCGATCGACATCATGATGATGATGACGTTCTTGCGGTTGAGGAAAATGCCGAAAATGCCGAGCGTAAAGAGGATAGCCGCGACCGTCAGGTAGTGCGCCAACCCGATCGTCATCAATCGTCCTCCCCGCCGCCGACCGGGCTACCCAGCGGCACCTTGACGATCTCGACTGATTCGGCCCGCGTGCGCGCGAGTTGCGCCGCGATTGACTGTCGCCGCACCCCGGTCCGCTGGCGCAGGGTCAGCACGATCGCGCCGATCATCGCCACCAACAGGATCAGCCCGGCGGTCTGGAACGCGAAGATGTAACGGGTATAGAGCAGGCCGCCGAGCGCGCGGGTATTGGTGACCGAGGCGGCGCCCGCGGCGATCGGCGCCGCCTTGAGCCCAGCGATGCTCGGCGCGATCGCCCAGCTGCCGAACACCAGCACCAGTTCGGCCAGTAGCACGATCCCGATCAGCGCGCCGATCGGCAGATAGCGTATGGCGCCGCTGCGCAGCCGGACGAAGTCGATGTCGAGCATCATCACGACAAACAGGAACAACACCGCGACCGCGCCGACATAGACGATGACCAGGATCATCGCCAGGAACTCGGCGCCCATCAGCACGAACAGCCCGGCGGCGTTGAAGAACGCCAGGATCAGGAACAGCACCGAATGCACCGGGTTGCGCGCCGACACGACCATCACGCCGGAGGCAATCGCCACCGCCGCGAACAGGTAGAACATGATCGCCTGGAGGATCATCGCGCCGTCGTCACCGGTATGGCGCCTCTTGCGCGAGGCTGGCGGCGATCTCGGCTTCCCAGCGGTCGCCGTTGGCCAGCAGCTTTTCCTTGTCGTAGAACAGCTCTTCGCGCGTCTCGGCGGCAAACTCGAAATTCGGCCCCTCGACGATCGCATCCACCGGGCAGGCCTCCTGGCAGTAGCCACAGTAGATGCACTTGGTCATGTCGATGTCGTAGCGCGTCGTGCGCCGGCTGCCGTCGTCGCGCGGCTCGGCCTCGATCGTGATCGCCAACGCCGGGCAGATCGCCTCGCACAACTTGCAGGCGATGCAGCGCTCCTCGCCATTGGGATAGCGCCGCAACACATGCTCGCCGCGGAACCGCGCGCTGAGCGGACCCTTTTCATAGGGATAGTTGACCGTCACCGCCGGGCGGAACATGTAGCGCAAGGTCAGCGCCATGCCCGACAGCAGCTCGATCAGCAGCATTCCGCGCGCATTGCGCGCCAATAAGTTCATCCGTCGGTCCCCATCCTCACCATAGACCCGGTCCCTCCGCTGTCAATGCACCGGGACCCAGCCCATCGCCGTCAACACACCGGCGGTCAGCACCAGCCAGCCCAGCGAGAACGGCAGGAAAACCTTCCAACCCAGCCGCATCAGCTGATCGTAGCGAAATCGCGGAAAGGTTGTCCGCACCCAGAGAAAGCAAAAGCAGACAAACGCCACCTTGAGCGCCAGCCAGACCGGCCCTGGAATCCAGGTGAACGGCGCTACCCCGATCGGCGGCAGCCAGCCGCCGAGAAACAGGATCGTGGTCATCGCGCTGACCATGATCATGTTGCCGTATTCGCCGAGGAAGAAGAGCGCAAAGGTCATCGCCGAATATTCGACGAAATACCCGGCGACAAGCTCCGACTCGCCCTCGGGCAGGTCGAACGGCACCCGGTTCGTCTCGGCGAGGCCCGAAACGAAAAAGATCACGAACATCGGCAGCAGCGGGATGCAGAACCAGATGTGGCGCTGCGCCAGCACAATGTCGGTAAGGTTGAGCGAACCGGCGCACAGCAGGACGGTGACCAGCACGAAGCCGATCGAGACCTCGTACGACACCATCTGGGCCGCCGAGCGCAACGCGCCGAGAAAGGCGTAGCGCGAGTTCGACGCCCACCCGGCCATGATGATGCCGTAGACCGACAGCGAGCTGATCGCGAACAGATAGAGGATGCCGACATTGATGTTGGCGATCACGACGCCGACGCCGAACGGGATCACCGCCCAGGCGACGAGGCTCAGCGTAAAGGTCACGATCGGCGCGGCGACGAATACGATGCGGTTCGCCCCGCTGGGGATCACGGTCTCCTTGATGAACAGCTTGAGGCCGTCGGCGATCGGCTGCAGCAGGCCGAACGGCCCGACGACGTTCGGCCCTTTGCGCAGCTGCGAAAGCGCGATGACCTTGCGCTCGGCGAGCGTGAAATAGGCGATCGCGACCAGGAGGGGCACGATCACCGCCAGCACCTCGCCGACCGTGATCACCGTCGGCAGCGCATAGCCCGACCAGAAATTACCCATGGGTGCCGGTCCGCAGTGCAGGTTGGACGGGCGACAGGAACGCCTCGCGGCACGCCGCCATCGTCGGGCTGGCGCGGCTGATCGGGTCGGTGCCGTAGAAATCGGCGATCGGATAGACGAACGGCGCCGGATCGATCGGGCCCGGCGCGCCGAACGCGCCCCAGGCAGCCGGGGCCAGCTCGTCGGGCTCGGCCATCACCGGGCACGCGGTACGAAGCCGCGCGCGCAATTCTATCAGATTGTCGAACGGCAGCGGGCGGCCGAGCGCGGCGGAAACCGCCCGCAGGATCGCCCAGTCTTCGCGCGCCTCGCCGGGAGGAAACACGGCGCGGCGGCCGAGTTGCACCCGCCCCTCGGTGTTGACGTAGGTGCCGTCCTTTTCGGTATAGGTCGCGCCGGGCAGCACGACATCGGCGCGGGCGGCGCCGCGGTCGCCGTTATGGCCCTGATAGATCACAAAGGCCGAGCCGGTATCACCGAGCTCGACCTCGTCGGCGCCGAGCAGGTAGAGGACCTCAACCTCGCCCGATTTGCAGCCGGCCAGCATGCCCGCGACATCGCGGCCGCCGGGACCCGGCAGAAACCCGAGATCGAGCCCGCCGACGCGCGCCGCGGCGCGGTGCAGCACGTTGAACCCGTTCCACTCGTCGCTAACCAACCCGCAATTTTCGGCGAGAGCGCACGCCGCCGCCAAGATCTGCGCGCCGTCAGACCGGGAAAGCGCGCCCTGCCCGACCACGACCATTCCGGCCTTCGCGCTCTTCAGGATATCGGCCCAGGGGTGGCTGCCGCTGGCCAGCGCCGCGACCGCCTCGCCGCCGGCGCCGACACTCTCGACCGGGATCGTCAGGTCGAGCGCCGGCCCGATTGCCGCGACCCGGAACCCGCCTTGCAGATACCGCTTGCGCAACCGTGCGTTGACGAGCGGCGCCTCCCAGCGCGGGTTTGTGCCGATCAGCAGGCACGCATCGGCATGCTCGATACCGGCGATCGTCGTGTTGAACAGATAGCCCGCGCGGCTGGCGCCGCCGAGTTTGGCGCCGTCCTGGCGGCAATCGAGGCTCGCCGCGCCAAGCCCGGTCATCAGCTCCTTCAGCGCGTACATCGCTTCGGCGTCGCAGAGGTCGCCGGCGATCGCGGCGATGCGCTCGCCGGGCGCCGATTTCAGTCGCTCAGCCACCAGCTCGATCGCCTCGCGCCAATCGGCCTCGACCAGCCGTCCGCCGCGCCGGATATAAGGCCGGTCGAGCCGGCGGCGGACCAGCCCGTCGAGCGCGAACCGGGTCTTGTCCGATATCCACTCCTCGTTGACCGCCTCGTTGAGCCGCGGCAGCACGCGCAGGATGCGCCCGCCGCGCGAATCGACGCGAATGCTGCTGCCGACCGCGTCGAGCACGTCGACCGACTCGGTCTTGCGCAGCTCCCACGAGCGGGCGATGAAGGCGTAAGGCTTCGAGGTCAGCGCACCCACCGGGCACAGGTCGATGATGTTGCCGGACAGCTCGGAGCCGAGCGCCTTCTCAATATAGGTGCCGATCTCCATATCCTCGCCGCGCCCGGTCGCACCCAGCTCGGCGACGCCGGCCACGTCGGTCAAAAACCGGATGCAGCGCGTGCAATGGATGCAGCGGGTCATCGCGGTGGCGACCAGCGGCCCGAAATCCTTTTCCTCAACCGCTCGCTTGTTCTCGGCATAGCGGCTGCGGTCGAACCCGTAGGCCATCGCCTGATCCTGCAGATCGCACTCGCCGCCCTGATCGCAGATCGGGCAATCGAGCGGGTGGTTGATCAGCAGCATCTCCATGACGGCGTGGCGCGCCTTTTTGGCCTTGTCCGACTGGGTCAGAATCACGTTGCCGTCGGCGACCGGCATCGCGCACGAGGCCACCGGTTTCGGTGACCGCTCGACTTCGACCAAGCACATCCGGCAATTCCCGGCGATCGCCAGCCGTTCGTGAAAGCAGAAATGTGGAATTTCGGCTCCGGCCTGTTGGCACGCCTGCAGGATCGTCGTACCCGCCGGGACCTCGAGTTCCTGGCCGTCGATCGTGACCTTCGGCATCGCCCGCCCCTACTCTGCCGCCGCACGCGGGGCGGTGCGCCGGTATTCCGCGATCCGCCGTTCGAGCTCGGGCCGGAAATGGCGGATCAGCCCCTGCACCGGCCACACCGCGCCGTCGGCGAGCGCGCAGATCGTGTGCCCCTCGATTTCGGTCGTCATCTCCTGCAGCAGATCGACCTCGGGCACCGTCGCCTGGCCGTCGACCATCCGTTCGACGACCCGCCACACCCAGCCGAGGCCTTCGCGACACGGCGTGCACTGGCCGCAGCTTTCGTGCTTGTAGAATTTCGACAGCCGGGCGATCGCGCGCACGATGTCGGTCGATTTGTCCATGACGATCAGCGCCGCGGTGCCGAGCCCGCTCTTTTCGGCGACGAGCGCGTCGAAATCCATCAACACCCGGTCGCAGGTATCCTTGGGCAGCACCGGGGTCGACGAGCCGCCCGGGATCACCGCCATCAGATTGTCCCAGCCGCCGCGCACCCCGCCGGCGTGGCGCTCGATCAGCTCCTTCATCGGGATGCTCATCGCCTCCTCGACGTTGCACGGCTGCTCGACATGGCCTGAGATGCAGAAGATCTTGGTGCCGGTGTTGCGCGGCCGGCCGATCCCGGCAAACCACGCGGCGCCGCGCTTCAGCACCGCCCCCGACACCGCGATGGTTTCGACGTTGTTGACCGTCGACGGGCAGCCATAGAGCCCGACCTGGGCCGGAAACGGCGGCTTCAGCCGCGGCTGGCCCTTGCGCCCTTCGAGGCTCTCGAGCAGCCCGGTCTCCTCGCCGCAGATATAGGCGCCGGCGCCACGGTGCAGATAGAGGTCCATGTCATAGCCGGAGCCGCACGCATTCTTGCCGAGGAGCCCGGCGTCATACGCCTCGTCGATCGCGACCTGGAGGTGCTGCGCCTCGTTGTAGAACTCGCCGCGGATATAGATGTACGTGGCGCTGACCCCCATCCCGACTCCGGCCAGGAGGCAGCCTTCGAGCAGCTTGTGCGGGTCCCAGCGCAGGATGTCGCGATCCTTGCAGGTCCCGGGCTCGCTTTCGTCGGCGTTGACCACGAGATAGGTCGGCCGGTCGCTCTCCTTCGGCATGAACGACCATTTGAGCCCGGTCGGAAAGCCGGCGCCGCCGCGCCCGCGCAACCCGGACTCCTTGCATTCGTTGACGATCCAGTCGCGCCCCTTGAGGATCACCTCTTTGGTGCCGTCCCAATCGCCACGCGCCCGCGCCCCGGCGAGGTGCCAGTCATGCAAGCCGTAGAGATTGGTGAAGACGCGATCGCGATCAGCCAGCATTCTTGGGTTCTCCGGCTTCGGGCGGCCGGGCGCGGCCCGAAGCGACCTCGACATCGACGGGTTCGGTGAGCGTCGTCTTGCCGCCCTGCGGCGCCGAGCCGCTGCGGCCGATCACCGAGCCCTTCGGCGGCACGTTCCCTGCCTTCAGCGCATCGAGCAGCGCTTCGGTCCGCGGCCCGTCGATGTCCTCGTAGAAATCGTCGTTGACCTGGAGGATCGGCGCGTTGACGCAGGCGCCGAGGCATTCGACCTCGACCAGCGTGAACAGTCCGTCATCGGTCGATTGCCCGACGCCGATCCCGAGCTTGCGCTTGCACGCGGCGACGACCTCGTCCGAGCCGCGCAGCCAGCACGGCGTCGTCGTGCACGCCTGCAGGAAATAGCGGCCGACCGGGCACAGGTTGAACATCGTGTAAAAGGTCGCGACCTCGTAGACCCGGATCGGCGCCATGCCGAGCATCTGCGCCACCCGTGCCATCGCCGCCTGGGGCAGCCATCCCCCGCTCTGCCGCTGCGCCAGGTCCAACAGCGGCAATACCGCGCTGGCCTGCCGCCCCGGCGGGTACTTGGCGATGTGATACTTTGCCTTTTCCAGGTATTCCGGAGTGAACTCGAAATCTGACGGCTGGTCGAACGGCGGCCCGTCGATGTGCAGGCTCATCGGTCTATCTCGCCAAAAACGATGTCCATCGAGCCGATGATCGCTACCGTGTCGGCCAGCATATGGCCGCGCGACATGAAGTCGGTCGCCTGCAGAAAGGCGAAACCGGGCGAGCGAATCTTGCAGCGATAGGGCCGGTTGGTGCCGTCGGCAACAAGATAGACCCCGAATTCGCCCTTTGGCGCCTCGACCACGGTGTAGGTCTCGCCGGCCGGTACGTGGTAGCCCTCGGTATACAGCTTGAAATGGTGGATCAGCGCTTCCATCGACTGCTTCATCACGGCGCGCGGCGGCGGCGCTACCTTCTGGTCGTCGACCTTAATCGGCCCTGGCGGCATCTGCGCCAGCGCCTGGCGGATGATGCGCAGCGACTGGCGCATCTCCTCGATGCGCACAAGGTAGCGATCGTAGCAATCGCCGTTCTTGCCGATCGGCACGTCGAACTCGATTTGGTCGTAGACGTCGTAGGGCTGCGCTCGGCGCAAGTCCCACGCCACCCCGGAGCCGCGCAGCATCGGCCCCGAAAATCCCCAATCCTGCGCCTCGGCGCCGCTGACCACGCCGATATTGACCGTGCGCTGCTTGAAGATGCGGTTGCCGGTCAGCAGGTGCTCGATATCGTCGATCGTCGCCGGGAAACTGTCGCAAAAGGCGAGGATGTCGTCCGGCAGACTGGCCGGCAGGTCCATGTGTACGCCGCCCGGCCGGAAATAATTGGCGTGAAGCCGCGCCCCCGAGGCGCGCTCGTAAAACTCCATCAGCCGCTCGCGTTCTTCGAACCCCCACAAAAACGGGGTAATCGCCCCTACATCAAGGCCGAAGGCGCAGATGTTAAGCAGATGGTTGAGGATGCGCGTGATCTCGGCAAACAACACGCGGATGTATTGCGCGCGCGGCGGCGGGGTGATTCCCATGAGCTTTTCGACTGCCAGGGCAAAAGCATGCTCCTGGCACATCGGTGAAACATAATCGAGCCGGTCGAAATAGGGAATCGCCTGCAGGTAGGTCTTATACTCGATCAGCTTCTCGGTGCCGCGATGCAACAGGCCGATATGCGGGTCGGCGCGCTCGATGGTCTCGCCGTCCATCTCGAGCACCAGCCGCATCACTCCGTGCGCCGCCGGGTGCTGCGGCCCGAAATTCATCGTGAAGTTGCGGATGGCCGCCGCGCCGCCGAGTTCGTCGTCAGTGCCGGGCGACGGCAGGGGGTTGTGCGCTTCGCTCATGACGGAGCCTTCGGGGCGGGAGAATCCGGTGCCGGCCCGGCCTTCTCGTCGCCCGGCAGGATGCGGTCCATCCCCTCCCACGGCGACAGGAAATCAAAGCTGCGAAATTCCTGGCGCAGCTTGACCGGCTCGTAGACCACCCGCTTCTGCTCTTCGTCGTAGCGCAGCTCGACATAGCCGGTCAGCGGAAAGTCCTTGCGCATTGGGTGCCCGTCGAACCCGTAATCGGTCAGGATGCGGCGCAGATCGGGATGGTCGCTGAAATAGATGCCGTAGAGATCAAAGGCCTCGCGCTCCCACCACCCGGCCGCGCTATAGAGCGCGGTGGCCGACGGCACCGGCTGCTCCTCGTCGGTCTCGAGCTTGAGGCGGATGCGCTGGTTGTGACCGAGGCTCAGCAGGTTGTAGACGACCTCAAAGCGCATCGGGCGATCGGGATAGTCGACGCCGCAGATGTCGCACAGCACCGAAAACCGGCACCGCCGATCGTCGCGCAGAAACTTCAAGACCTCGGGCAGTGCCTCGCGGGCGACACGGCAGGTGAGCTCGCGATGATGGATTTCGCTGCCCAGCACCGCTTTCGGCAGCGCGCCGGCGAGATATTCGGCCAGGCTTTCGAGCGTTTCTGCCATCGCGGCCTCAGCGGGCGAAATTGCGCGTGCGGCGGATTTTCTTCTGCAACAGCAGAACCCCGTAAAGCAGCGCCTCCGCCGTCGGCGGGCAGCCCGGCACGTAGACATCGACCGGGACGATCCGGTCGCAGCCGCGCACCACCGAGTAGGAATAGTGGTAATAGCCGCCGCCGTTGGCGCACGACCCCATTGAGATCACCCAGCGCGGTTCGGCCATCTGGTCGTAGACCTTGCGCAGCGCCGGCGCCATCTTGTTGCACAGCGTGCC
>Ga0307372_10010013_pt1 | contig 12924 bp, 10 predicted proteins | sample OX1MG_FD_202533 | JGI IMG/M metagenome (GOLD analysis project Ga0307372, IMG submission 202533) | Soil microbial communities from Risofladan, Vaasa, Finland - OX-1 | ecosystem: Environmental > Terrestrial > Soil > Coastal area > Acid sulfate soil | place: Finland: Risofladan, Vaasa | collected...
GCTGCTCGCGCGGCTGCTGGGGCCGGAGATCCGGGCGGTCTCGGCGACGCAGCTGGGAGGCGTCGTGTCACGGCTGCACGCCGTGCTGGCCGGGATCGACCGCTTCGAGCAGCAGGTGTATGACGCCCTCACCGGCGCCCTCACGCAGTCGCTGTCGCTGAAGCTCCATGCCGAGTACAGCCGGGCGTCGAGCGAGGAGGCGCTGATCGACCTGTCCATCAAGACGTCCGCGGCCGAGGGACGGGCGCTTCTGCAGGCGGCCGTGCTCGGAGACTGCGCGGCGGCACTCGGCGGCCGCCGGCCGGACCTCGTCCGCCTCAATCGGGGACGCCTGACGCACGATCTCGTGCGGACGAGCACGCTGGACATCAATGTCATCGGCTGGCACGACGGCTGGCGCTATCAGTCGGTCGAACAGGTCATCCTGCACACCGAGCAGCAGATGGTGCCGGAGGAGGGCGGCGGGCTCACCGTGTTCTCGACGATCGACCTCACGAAGAAGACGGAGGAGGCGCGGCGGCGCGTGCGATCGGCGGCGCGCGATCTGGTCCATACGAACTTCCTCCTGCGTCTCCTCGGCGAATCCCACGGCATCATCGCGGCGGAGCCGGTGGATCGGCAGTATCTCGTCGACGCCATCACGCGGATGAGCGCCGGCTATCAGCTCAGCTTCGATGACAGCCGGACGACGGCGAACGATCTCGCGTACTACCTCGGTTTCGCCAGGGAATTCGGCCTGGTCGATCCGGCGCTGGCGCCGGCGGCGCTCGAGGCGCTGCTGCCGCTGCAGGGCGCGGACGACTACGGCCGGATCGTGGCGCAGTACGACGTCCGCTACACGGACGAAGGGCTTCGGATGCTGTTCGCGCAGCCGCCGGACGAGCCGACCGTGCGGCGCCTCATGCGGAAGGTGGTGCTGGCCGGCTATCTGGCGAAGGGGCGCGGGATCGCGGATGAAGGCTGGGCGTACTGGACGCCGGCCGTCCGCGACCTCTGGAAGGCGGCGCCCGGCTCGTTCGTGCGTCTGGGCCCGGTGGTCCATGCCGTCGCCCCTTCGCCGTTCTCTTCGAGGAGGGCGCCGGCGTCCGTCACGCTTCCGGTCGGGCGCCAGGCCGCGCTCGGCGCGCTGTACGGCATCGAGGACGACTTCGTGGCCGGCTTCCAGGCGCTGTCGGCGTTGATCCAGGCCGGCCGGACGATCTCACCGGCCGCCTTCGAACGGGCGCTGGGCCGGATTGGCGCCGCGCTGCAGGCCCTCGACCGTTTTGCCGAGTCGGTCAATGCGACGTTCGCCCTGTTCGACGCGCTGGTGATGCACGCCGGCGGCCGCCGGGCCTCGTCGCTCACCCTGAAGTCCTGGGTTGCCGGGCGCCGCGTCACGAAGGTGTTCGTGGCCCCCGAGCGCCCGAGCGCCCCGAGCGCCTGACCGCCCGACTGCCCGACCGCCCGAGCGCCCGAGTCCGGCGAGGGGTATCATGCTCCAGGCACGGCAGCCGGACGCGGATCGGAGGGCGGCATGTTCAGGGCAGGCACGTTCGCGCGGGCGCTGCGGGTGGACCACGGCCGGCACTTCCGCCTGAAGTACGTGCATCCGGGCCACACCGGCGGCATCCGGTCGAAGGACGAGGCGGAGCACTGGCTCGCCCGGGGCGTGGCGGAGCTCGCCGGGAGGCAGGAGCGGCTGTATGCGCAGGATCGCTGGGCGGTCCTGATCATCCTCCAGGCGATGGACGCGGCCGGCAAGGACGGCATCATCAAGCACGTGATGTCGGGCGTCAATCCGCAGGGCTGCCAGGTCTTTTCCTTCAAGACGCCGTCGGCCGAAGAGCTCGATCACGATTTCATGTGGCGGACGACGAAACGGCTGCCGGAACGTGGCCGCATCGGGATCTTCAACCGCTCCTATGACGAGGAAACCCTCGTCGTTCGGGTGCCTCCCGAGCTCCTCGCGAAGGAGAAAGTCCCGCCGCCGCTCATCGGGCGGCACGTCTGGAAGGAACGGTTCGAGGACATCTGCGCGTTCGAGCGGTATCTGACGCGCAACGGCGTCGCGATCCGGAAGTTCCTCCTGCACCTCTCGCGCAACGAGCAGCGGAAGCGGCTGTTCGCACGGCTCGTGGTCGCATCGGCCATCGTCGACACGCTGGATGAGTTGAAGCTGGCGCTGCCGAAAGCCGATGCGCGGCGGCGCCGGGAACTGCAGGCCGCCCGCCGCTATCTCGAGCGGTCCTGACCATGGATCTCCCGTCCTGCGCTGAGGCGAGACGCGCGCGATCATGCTGACGACCCTGTTCCAGGCGGTCCCGACAGACGCGGCGAAGCTGCTGCTCGTGCTGTTCCTGTCGTTCCTGATCGGCATGGAGCGCGAGGAGCACAAGGCCGGCTCGGATCGCTACGCGTTCGGCGGCGTCCGCACGTTTCCGCTGATCGGTCTCGTCGGCTACGCCATGGCCGTATTGGGGAACGGCCGGCTCCTGCCGGTGACCGCCGGCTTCGCCGTCATTGCGGCGTTCCTGCTGCTGTCCTACTGGCACAAGCTCACCACCAGCGGCGGCGGCGTGACGACCGAGATCTCCGGGCTGGCCACCTATCTGGTCGGCGCGCTGGTGTACGCGGAGCACTTCTGGCTGGCGACGGCGCTGAGCGTGGCGAGTGCGCTGCTGCTCGAGTTGAAGCCGGTCCTCGAGAGCCTGACGAAGCGGCTCGGCGAAGGCGAGCTCTTCACGTTCACCAAGTTCCTGCTCCTCACCGCCGTCATCCTGCCGCTGCTGCCCGACACCGAGATCGGACCGTTCCACATCAACCCGTTCCACACCTGGCTCATCGTCGTCGCGGTCAGCACCCTGTCGTACGGCAGTTACGTGCTGCACCGCCTGACGCGCGGATCGGGCGGCGTGCTGCTGACCGCCGTGCTCGGCGGCGCCTACTCGTCGACCGTGACGACCGTGGCGCTGGCCAGGCGGGCGGCCACCGAGGACCATCCGCCGCTGTTCGCCGGCGGCATCCTCATCGCATCCGGCATCATGTACCTGCGGCTCATGGCGCTCGTCGCCCTGTTCAACCGGCAGCTCGCCGGCCTGCTCGGCCCGTCGTTCCTGGCGCTGGCCGGTTTGGCCGCCGGCGCCGGCTGGCTCTGGTCGCGCCGGCCGGACGGCCGGACGACGCCGGCGGCGCACGGGTTCCAGCCGGCCAATCCGCTCGAGCTGCGCGCCGCGGTCGGGTTCGCGCTGCTCTTCCTGCTGCTGGTGGTCGCGACGCACGAGGCGGTCGTCTATCTGGGACAGGCGGGGGTGTACGGCCTGGCGGCGCTCATGGGCGTGACCGACGTCGATCCCTTCATCATGGGCCTCACGCAGTCGGCCGCTGTCGCCACGCCGCTGCACGTCGCCGCCGCCGGCATCGTGATCGCCGCCGCGAGCAACAATCTGGTGAAGGGCGTCTACGCGTTCGCGCTGGCGGATCGTCGCACCGGGCGCCAGAGCTTCGGCCTGCTGCTCGGCCTGGCGGTGCTCGGGCTGCTGCCGCTCATCTGGCTGCGGGGCTGACGCGCCGCCGATCGTCCACGTATCACCCGGAGGGAGTGATGGCCGTCTTCCGTCGGATCATGATGGCGACAGACTTTTCCCCGACGTCCGCGCAGGCGTTCAAGACGGCCGTGTCGCTGGCCGGGACGATGGAGGGACGGCTGGTCGTCGTTCACGCGCTGCTGCCGCTGCTCGACGCGGACTACCTGGGCGGAGAAACGTTCGACCAGCTCGAAACCGCCGGGAGGATCTGGGCCGAGAAGGAACTCAAGGCGCTGGTCGCGAAAGCCGTGCGCGCCGGCGTGCGCGCCCGGCACCGGCTGTACGTCGGCGGCGGCGCGGCCGCCGACACGATCGCCGACGCGGCGAAGGCCGAGCGCGCCGATCTGCTGGTGGTCGGCACGCACGGCCGCACGGGCGTGGCGAAGATGTTCGCCGGCAGCGTGGCGACCCGGCTCGTCGCGGTGGCCCCCTGTCCGGTCCTGACCGTGCGCGGGGGCTAGAGTCGCGGCCGCGCGCCCGGTCCGCTTATGGCCGCGGGGCCCCGATCGCCTCATGACGCACACGTTTCCACCCGCCGTCCGTCAGGATCCAGGTGTCCTGCGCGCGGCTCTTCTCGGTTACCGTGTGCATGGCCCCCTTCGTGCCATGGCGGCCATCCGTGTCGACGATCGTCCTTGTGCTTTCGATGGCGATCTCCACGACCGCCTGGCGCCCGCTCAGGGAGAGCCGGCGGATCGTCTCGGTCAGCGAGTCGAACGGCGGCTGCTGCAGGAGCTGCGCGATGGCGGGGCGGACCTCTGACCAGGACTGCGATTCGCCCTTGCTGTCGACGAAGGCGCAGTCCGGCGTGTCGATGGCCGTGTGGATCATGTCGGCGCGAACGCCGGCGTCGGTCATGGTCGTGGATTGCGCCGCGATCACCAGCTCGCTGAGTTCTTCATACATCGCCTGCAGATCGCCGAGTGCCGGCGCACGATCGCCGGCCGGCACCGGACTCTGGAGAAGAAGTAATGTCAGCAGGGCCACATTTTCCATGATGCCTCCAACGATGCTGCGCGGTATCGCGCGAATTCCGGCAACGGGTGAAAAATCGCCACGCTCGCGCACCGGCTTCTCTCAATGTGTTTGACCGTCGGATCGGCAACGGAGTTACGCAGGACGGCTGAGGCCGGCGGCGCTCCACGTCGATGGCCCGCCCCTGCGGTCACCGCCGTGTATGCTCTGGGGCGTTGCAGGCTGATGTGGGTGCCGCAGGCGAGTCGCAGGAGAAGATCGTGCGCGGGTTGAGCGCGAGCGCCCCGGTTGCCGGCGGCGTGCGCATCTGGCTGATGGTGATCGCGGCCGGCCTGTGGGCCGTGCCGCCGGCGCGCGCGCAGGCGCCACCGCAGCCGCTGGTGACGCAGTCGCCCGTCACGGTCGGGGCCGGTCTGGTTCAGTTCACGACCGGGATGGACTACGGCCACGGCCGATCGTTTCCAACGTCAGGGTTGACCGGCAACTTCTGGCGGGCGCCGCTCCTGACGATGCAGATCGGGCTCGGCTCCCGGGTGGAGCTGCAGATGGCCGGGGGGCTGCACGATCAGCTGAACATCACTTCCCGCCGGCCCGCGCCGCTCTCCGGCGCGATCGTGGGCACGGGCAACAGCAGGACCGACTACGACGACCTGACGGTGTCCACCAAGGTCCAGGTGGCCGGGAGCGCGACGGATCCGCGCCGGCCGGCGTTCGGCGTGCTGTTCGGCACCGAGCTGCCCAATGCCAAGCACTACAGCGGCCTGGGGCAGGACACGACCGACTTCACGGTGCTGGGCCTGGGCGCCGTGCAGGTCGGCGTCGTCCGGCTGATCGGGAACCTCGGGCTCGGAGTGCTGGGCGACCCGCTGAACGGTCATCACCACGAGAAGGTGATGGAGTACGGCCTGGCCGCGACCCATGCGATGACGCGTGCGTTGTGGATCGTCGGCGAGGTGAACGGCCGGATCGATCTGCCGGCCGGGCCGCCGCCGCCCGGGACCGAGGATGCGGGCGAGGGGCGGCTCGGTCTGCGGTACCGGCGCTGGCGCGGCTGGTTCGGCGTCGCGGCGATCTTCGGGCTCACTCCTCGCGATCCCGGTTTCGGCGTCGCGGCCAGCTACGCCTTCGCCCTCCACCTGTTTCGCACGTCCTGAACGCCGCCGGCCGGCGGCGCGGCGGGCGCCGGTACGGCGGCGGATGCGCCATGCCGCCGCGCGCCGCGCGTCGCGGCCTCAGCGGCCGGCGCCCTGCACCGCCGGGTGCAGAATCAGGTGCTGCACGCGCCAGTTCAGCAGCTCGGCCACCCAGAGATCGTTCTCGGACGGACAGGCGATCTCGTGAACCCATCCGAACTCACCGGGCTGTTTGCCCGCCTTGCCGAACACGCCCAGGATGCGGCCGCTCAGATCCAGCTTGTAGATCCGGCCCGGCACCGAGTCGGACGAGTAGAGCACCTGGTGCGGACCGGGTGTGATGCAGATGGCCCAGGGCGATCCGACGCCGGTGATCTGCCGGAGGAACCGGCCATCCTTGTCGAACACCTGGATGCGCTGGTTCTCCCGGTCGCCGACGTACACGTGGTCCTGCGCATCGACCGCAATCGAGTGGGGCGTGTGGAACTCGCCGGGACCGGTCCCGCGGCGTCCCCACGAGGTGATCCAGTGGCCTTCCTTGTCGAACTTGGCGACGCGGGAATTGTTGTAGCCGTCGCTGACGAAGATGTCGCCCGCCCGGTCCCACGCGACGTCGGTCGGCCGGTTGAACAGTCCGACGTGCGCGACCGGCGGCGGCGCGTCCGGCTTCGGCTGTGCGGGCGGGCCGTCGACCCGCTCCCATTTCCGGCCCAGCAGCATCCTGACGCGGCCCTCGGGGTTGAACTCGATGACCATGTTCGTCCCCTCGTCCACGCACCAGATGTTGCCCGCGCTGTCGACGCGCACGGCGTGCGCCTGGTAGAAGCCGTACAGGTTCCGGCCGATCTCGCGCAGGAAGTCGCCGTGCCGATCGAACTCCAGGAGCTCCGTGCCGGCGGCGCCGCCGCGGCTGTACACGAAGATGTGGCCGTGCGAGTTCAGGGCGACGCCGGCGACCTCGCCCAGGTACCGGCCGGCCGGCAGGTGGAGCGGGTGGGGGACCGAGGTGAACGGGATCGTCGGGATCGACGGCGGCTGGGCGCCCAGGCCGAGGCCCGGCAGGATGAACGCGAGGACGACGAGGCAGCGTTTCACAGGAACCTCCCGGCCGGCGGGCGGGCCGCCGGCGATGCGAGCGAGGAACCGTCGCGAACGGTCGAGCTGTGCGGGAGCAGGCTACCGCAGGCGGCGGAAGAAATCGAGCGCCGGGCGCGGCCCCGGGGCCGGGGCCGCGCCGGCGTTGCGCGGCGCGCCGGCCCGGCCGTTGCGGCGTCTTGACAACTACGACAGCTGTCGTAGATCATCCGCTCATGTCCGGTGGATCACCGTTACCCGGCGCGGATCTCGAGCTGGCGGTGCTGGAGGCGCTCTGGGATCTGGGCCGCGCGTCCGCGCGCGACCTGCACGACCGGGTCGGCGGCCCGCGCGGGCTCGTCTATACGACGACGACGAAGGTGCTCGACCGCCTCCAGGCCAAGGGGCTCGTCACGCGGCGGCGTGACGGCCGCCGCTTCCTCTACCTGCCGCGCCGCCGCCGCGAAACCGTCGAGCGGGCCCGCGTCCGGGACGCGCTGGCCCGGCTGCTGCGTCCGGCGCCTCGGCCGGTCATGGCGACGCTGGTCGACGCGGTCGAGTCGCTGGATCCCGATCTGCTGGAAGAGCTGTCCCGCCTCGTGCAGGCCAAGCGGAGGCAACGCCGTGGACCGTGAGTTCGTCTTCACCGTCCTCATGCTCGTGCTCGTCGGGTCGACGCTGCTCCTCAGCGCCGCGCCGCCGGACGCCGCCGACCCGGCCGGCGACGCGGAGGAGCGGGAGCGGCGGTGCTGGCGCCGCATCTGGGCGCCGCTGATCCCGGCCACGGTGATGCTCGCCGCCCTCCTGGGGTGGCTGGTGCTCGAGCCGGATCCCGCCGAGCGCCTGCCGCGGCTGCTGATGGTCGCCGCGCTGCCGTTCTCGGCGATCTGGGCGCGCGCCGTCTGGCGCGCGACCGCTGCGCTCCTCACCGGGCCGTCGGACGTCGCGGCCGTCACCCTCGGCATGGCGCGGCCGCGCGTCCTCATCTCCCCGCGCTTCGCCCGCGCGGTCGACGAGCGGGCGCTCGACGCCGCCTGCGCCCACGAAGACGCCCACGCGTGCCACCGCGATCCGCTGCGCCTCTGGGCCGCTCAGCTGGCGAGCGACCTGCAGTGGCCGCTGCCGGCGGCCCGCGCCCGCCTCGACCGCTGGCGGCGTGCGGTCGAGCTCGTGCGCGATGACGAGGCGCGGCGGAGCGGCGTCGAAGGGGCCGACCTGGCCGCGGCCATCCTCGCCGCCGTTCGCGTGCAGGCCGCCGACGCGCGGCCGGCCGCCTGCCTGTGCGACGCGGCGTTCCTCAAGGAACGCATCACCCGGCTGCTGGCGCCGCTGGAACCGCGCGGCGCCGCGATGGCGGCGAGCGTGCGTCGGCTGCGTCCGATGTCGGCGCTCCTGGTGGCATGGGGCCTGGCCACGCTGCTCGGCGCGCAGTTCGGCGAGTCGATCGTGCGGGCGCTCCTGCATGCGGTCTGACCGCCCGCGTCACCGCGGGCGGCGTGTGTCTCCGTGCCGGCTGTGAACAAGCGGCTCCGTCGCTGCCATCTCCTCGGCCTGCTGCTCCTGCCGCTGGCGCTGTCCTGCGCGCCGGTGGCGTATCGGGCCCGCCCGATCGCGCCGTCAGCGACGGCGGCCGCGCTGGCGCAGCGGCGGCTGACCGCCCCCGGTCTCGAGAGATTTCTCGAGGCCAACAAGGCTCACGTGCGCGGCTGGCCGCCGGCGACGTGGGATCTGAACAGGCTCGTCCTCGCGGCCTGGTACTTCAATCCGGTCATGGCCGTGGCCCGCGCGCAGGCGCAGGTCGCGGACGCCGCCGTGATCACGGCCGGCGCCCGTCCGAACCCGACGGTCACGCTGGCGCCGGGGATTCCCGGCCCGTACCTGTTCGATCTGAGCTTCTCCGTGCCGCTGGAGACCGCCGGCAGGCGCGCCGACCGGATCGTCCAGGCGCGGGCCCTCAGCACCGCCGCCCGGCTGCAGATCGGCGAGACGGCCTGGCAGGTGCGGAGCGCCGTACGGACGGCCCTGCTCGACTACCTGCTGGCCGTCCGGCGCCGCGCCCTGCTCGACGCGGAAGCGCACGTGCAGGCGCGTCTGGCGACGCGCCTCGCCGGGCGGGTGGCCGCCGGCGAAGACGCGCGCCCGATCGCGGACGCGGCGCGCGTCGCGCTGCTGACGCAGCAGGTCGCCGTCGGCGCCGCCGACGAGCAGGTCGCCGCCGGGCGCGCCGCGGTGGCTGCCGCGATCGGCGTGCCGGCCGTCGCGCTCCGTCATCTGACGCTCACGTGGCCGGATCTCGGCCGGCCCCCGGCGGCCGGCGACGTGGCGCCGCGCGTCATCCAGCGCGACGCCGTGCTCAATCGGCTCGACGTCCGGCGGCGCCTTGCCGAGTACGCGGCGGCCGACGCCGCGCTGCGTCTCGAAATCGCGCGCCAGTATCCCGACGTTCACCTCGGTCCGGGGTACCAGTTCGAGGAAGGACACAACTACTTCACCGTGGGGCTGTCGATCTCCCTGCCGATCTTCAATCGGAACCAGGGGCCGATTGCCGAAGCGGCGGCGCGACGCCGGGCGGCGGCGTCGCGCCTGCTGGCCACGCAGGCGCGCATCATCGCGGAGAGCGAGACGGCCCTCGCCCGGTACCGCGCGGCGCGCGCCGAGCTCCGCCAGGCGCAGACGGCGCTCGACGAAATTCAGCAGGTGACCGAACCGGCCGCCCGGCAGGCGGTCGCGGTCGGGGAGACCGATCGGCTGCCGCTCGATCGCCTGAGCCTGCAGGCCCTCCAGGCCCGTCTCGTCAGGCTCGGCGCGTTGACGCGCGTGGAAATGGCGCTGGGGCAGCTGGAGAACGCCGTCCAGTGTCCGCTGGAACGGGGGCACACGGTCGAGTCGCCCGGCGCCCCGCCCGGGCCGCGCAGACAGGAGACGCCATGACACCCTCGGGCAGACGACTGACAGCCTCGCTCGCGATGGCGTTCGCGGCCGTCTTTCTGTTGAAAGCGTTCGGGCCGACCGCCCGGACCGCGGGCGACGACGATGATCGGGCGGAGGCGATCGCGAGCGCGTCGCACGTGGTGGTGCGCGATGGCAGGACGATCGTCACGCTCGATGCCGCGATGCAGGCGCGGCTGGGTGTCGCGGTCGGGCCGCTGCGACCGGCCGCGATCCGTCCGACGGTTTCCGCGCCGGGGCTCGTCCTGTCCGTCCAGAGCCTGATCGCCGCACGCGAGACATTCGTCGCGTCGCAGTTCGCGCTCCGGAGGGCGCGGATCGTGGCCACGGCCGCCCGCCAGGAGTTCGACCGGCTGAACAGGCTGTATCACCAGCGACAGAACGCTTCCCTGAAGGCCCGTCAGGCCGCGCACGCTGCGCTCCGGACCGACGATCTCGACGTGGACGAAGCCCGTCAGGCGCTGGCGCTGAAGTCTGCGGCGGTCCGCCAGCGCTGGGGGCCGGTCGTCGAGCGATGGCTGACGGCCGGGTCGCCCGATCTGCAGCGCGTGATCGATCGCGACGATCTGCTGATCCAGGTCAGCCTGCCGCCGGGCGGCGACCTGTCGCCCGGCCGGGTGGTGGCGGTGGCGCTGCCGGGGGGCGAACACGCCTCGGCCCGGTTCGTCTCCGCGTTCCCGCGGGTCGACCCGCGCGTGCAGGGCCTGAGCTTCCTCTACGTCATGGCGGCCCGCGCCGGACTGGCGGGCGGCACGACCCTCGTGGTGGAGATGCCGGCCGGGCGGATCGAACGGGGCGTCACCGTGCCGGATCGCGCGGTCGTGTCGTGGCAGGGCCGGTCGTGGGTCTACCAGGAGCTGGCGCCCGGGCAGTTCGCGCGCCGCCCCGTGACCGCCGGCCAGCCGCTCGCCGGCAGCCTGCTCGTGACGCGCGGGTTCACGCCCGGCACCCCGGTCGTGCTGGTCGGAGCCGAGGCGCTGCTGTCGGAAGAGTTCCGGGCGCAGATTCAGCCCGAAGGCTAATTCGTCAGGCCCGGGTCCTTCCTCATGCTCCGTGCGATCGTCCGCTTCTCCCTTCGCTTCCGCGGCATCATCGTCGCGCTCGCCTGCGCGCTGCTCGGCTACGGCCTCTACGCCCTCATGCGGGCGCGCTACGACGTGTTTCCGGAATTCGCCCCGCCCGAGGTCTCGATTCAGACCGAGGCGCCGGGCCTGGCGCCCGAGCAGGTGGAGGTGCTCGTCACGCAGCCGATCGAGAACGTGATCGTCGGCGCGCCCGACGTGCAGCGCGTGCGGTCCCGATCGATCCAGGGGCTGTCGGTCATCACGGTGACGTTCAAGACCGGCCCCGGCATCTATCTGGATCGGCAGGTGATCAGCGAGCGGCTGGCCACGCTGGCCGGCCAGTTGCCGGCGGGCGTGCAGGCGCCCGTCCTCACGCCGCTCACCTCTTCGACGAGCGTCGTCCTGACGGTGGGGCTCACGTGGCCCGGTCATTCACCGATGGATCTGACGACCGTGGCCGACTGGACGGTGAAGCCGCGCCTGCTCGCGGTGCCGGGCGTGGCCAAGGTGGCGATCTTCGGCGAGGCGCCCGAGCAGTTGCAGGTGCAGTTCGACCCGCAGCGGCTGGAACGGTACGGACTGACCGTCCAGGACGTCGTGGCCGCGGCGCGCGGGGCGACCGGAATTCGCGGGGCCGGCTTCATCGACACGCCGAATCAGCGCCTCGTCCTGCGGACGGCGGGGCAGGCGGTGACGCCGCAGGCGGTCGCCCGCACGGTGGTGGTGCAGCGGCAGGGGGTCAACGTCACGCTGGGCGACCTGGGGCGCGTCGTCGACGCGCCGGCGCCGGCGGTCGGCGCCGCCACGATCCGCGGCGTGCGCGGCCTAGTCCTCGTGGTGTCGTCGCAGTACGGCGCGAACACGCTGCAGGTGACCTCGCAGCTGGACCGGGCGCTGGCGGAGCTGCGGCCCGACCTGCAGGCGCAGGGCATCGCGCTCCACCCGGACGTGTTCCGGCCGGCCGATTTCATCCGGACCGCGCTGCACAACGTCGGCACGTCGCTGCTGGTCGGAGGGCTTCTCGTCATCCTGGTGCTGGTGCTCTTCCTGTTCGACCTGCGGACGGCGGCCATCTCGTGCACGGCCATTCCGCTCTCCCTGCTCGCCGCCGTACTCGTGATCACCGGCCTGGGGCAGAGCATCAACACGATGACGCTCGGCGGCCTGGCGATCGCGATCGGCGAAGTGGTCGACGATGCGGTCATCGACGTGGAGAACATCCACCGGCGTCTCCGGGAGAACCGGACCCTGTCCGAGCCGCGACCGGCCTGGCGGGTCGTGTTCGACGCCTCGCTGGAAGTGCGCAGCGCGGTCGTCTACGCGACCTTTGCCGTGGTCCTGGTGTTCCTGCCGGTGGTGACGATGTCCGGGCTGGCCGGGCGGATGTTCGCGCCGCTCGGCATGGCCTACATCTGGGCCATTCTGGCGTCGCTCGTCGTGGCGCTGACGGTGACGCCCGCGCTCTGCCTGCTGCTCCTGGGGGGGCGCGACCTGCCGGCCCGCGAGCCGCCGATCGTCCGAGGCGCGACGGCGGTCTACCGGCGGGTGCTCGGCGGCGTGGAGCGTCATCACCGGCTGGTGATGGCGGCCGTCGTGCTGCTGATCGGCGCGGGCGCCGTCATGTTGCCGATGCTCGAAGCGTCGTTCCTGCCGGCGCTGCGCGAGGGCGATCTCACCGTGCATATGACCGAGGTGCCGGGGACGTCGCTCGATGAATCGCTGCGGCTGGGCGATCGGGTCACGCAGGCGCTGCTGCGGATTCCGGCCGTGCGGTCGGTGGCGCAGACGGCCGGCCGCGCCGCGCTGGGCGACGACACGAATGGCACCCAGTCGAGCGAATTCGACGTGAGCTTCCGGCCGCTCGACGGCCGGCAGATCGCCGCGGCGCAGCAGGCGGTCCGCCGGACGCTCGGCCGGTTCGCAGGTCCGACGTTTTCGGCCAACAGTTTTCTCACCGAGCGGATCAACGAGACGCTGTCCGGAGAGGCCGGCGGTGTGGTGGTCAACGTCTTCGGCAACGATCTGACGGCGCTGGATCGGGAGGCGCGGGCGGTCGCACGTGCCCTGGGGCAGACCCGCGGCGCCAGCGCCGTCCAGCAGCAGGCGCCCCCCGGGATGCCGGAGATCACCGTGCGCCTGCGGCCGCGCGCCATCGCGCGCTGG
>Ga0307372_10010018_pt1 | contig 12919 bp, 5 predicted proteins | sample OX1MG_FD_202533 | JGI IMG/M metagenome (GOLD analysis project Ga0307372, IMG submission 202533) | Soil microbial communities from Risofladan, Vaasa, Finland - OX-1 | ecosystem: Environmental > Terrestrial > Soil > Coastal area > Acid sulfate soil | place: Finland: Risofladan, Vaasa | collected...
CGCGTACCGGTGCGATCCTTGCCGGCACCGATTTTTTTCTTTCCGTCCAATGCGTGGATCGCGCGTGGCGGCGAAACAGAACGCCGTTCGCGAATCCTAAGCGCGGACACATCCAGCAGCGCATAAACCTGAAACCCGAAGTTGAATAGATGTACGCAGGAGCATCTTATTTTGTTTCAATCGCTTGTCGTGGGAAAGTCCAACTTCGCCGAAGTTGGATTTGTGCTCTTTCTCTGCCACGAAAATCGGCCATTTCAAACCGCAGGGACGGCGCTTCTTGCCGTCTCGGAGCGGAGGAATCTCCCTTCAACTTCGGAATTCAGGATAAAACGACTCCGACCGACGAGAGAACCATTCACTGTTTCTCAGTAGACCCAGGATACTGAAGCTGTCAGGGGGCAGGCCGGTAATCGGCTTCGGATTTGTGACGGCGGAGGCGGAAGCCCTTGATGATTACGTAGAGAACGGGGACAAAAATCAAATTGAGCGAAGTGGCAAAGAGCATGCCGCCGAAGACTGTAGTGCCTACGGAAGTGCGTCCAGCGGCGCCGGCCCCGGTGGCGAGAACGAGCGGGAGAACGCCGAGCAGGAATGCAAAGGAAGTCATGAGAATCGGACGGAGACGAATACGGGCCGCTTCGATGGCGGCTTCGTAGAGGTCCAAGCCCTTCTCGCGCAATTGTTCGGCAAATTCGACGATCAGGATGGCGTTTTTGCTCGAAAGTCCAATCAGCATGACGAGTCCGATCTGGCAATAAACGTCGTTGATGTTTCCGCGCAGCGACTGGAAGAGCAACGCGCCGAGCATGGCCATTGGCACGGCCATCAAGACGATGAAGGGAAGGGAAAAACTTTCATATTGCGCGGCGAGCGTCAGGTAGACGACCAGCAAGCCGAGACCGAAGAGGGCCGCAGCCTTGCTTCCCGATTGGATTTCCTCAAGAGATAACCCAGACCATTCGTAGGACATGCCGCGCGGGAGATTTTTTGCGGCCAATGCCTGCATCTCATCAATCGCATCGCCCGAACTGCGGCCCGGCGCGGCCGAACCGTCGATTTCCGCGGAACGGAACAAGTTGTAATGGCTGATAACCTGTGGGCTGGCCGTCTGCGTGATCTGGACCAAATTATCGAGAGGAACCATCTGGCCCGAACCTGAACGCACATAAAACTGATTGATGTCGTCGGGATGGGAGCGGAACTGCTGCTCGGCTTGAACGTAAACACGGTAGGAACGGTTGTTGAACGTAAAATTGTTGACGTAAACGGAGCCAAGAAAGACTTGGAGCGCGTCGGTGATTTGGCTGAGCGGTATGTTGAGGCTCTTCGCCGTGGCGCGATCGATTTTGACGACGAACTGAGGGTCGTTTGCCGTGAAGCTGCTGAACAGGCCGGAAAGTTTCGGGTCTCGATTGCCGGCCTGGACTAGTTTTCCAGTGGCCTGCTGGAGTTCCTGCAGAGATGAATTGCCTTGATCCTCGACTTCCAATTGAAATCCGCCGAATTGGCCGAGGCCTTGGACCGCCGGAGGGTTAAAGGGCACGACAACCGCGCCGGAGATACCGAAGAAGGGGCCTCGCAGGCGATTGATGATTGCCGAAGCGGAGTGAGCAGCGCCCTTGCGTAGGGCGAACGGCTTCAGATTGACGAAGACCATAGCGAAGTTGGACGCGGCGCCGGAAAAGCTGAAGCCCGCGACGGAAAAAATGTCGGCGACCTCGGGCTGGCGCTGAAGGATCCCCTCAATTTGATGACAGATATTCGATGTGTATTCGAGTGAAGCTCCAGCAGGCGCCTGAACGGTGATCATCATGTAGCCGGCGTCTTCAGTTGGGACAAAGCCACGCGGAACCGTCAAGAAAACCCAATAGGTCACGGCCGCAAGGATCAGGAAGGCGATGGCGGTGACGAATCGCCAGTTGAACAGGTGACGCAGCGTGCGGCGATAGAGATTTGTCCCCCCTGTGACCATGCGGTTGAATGGCGCGAAGATGCGTTCGCCCAGACGGCCCTCATGGCGATGGCCGAGGAAGATCGCGGAAAGAGCCGGGGTGAGTGTAAGAGCATTGAACGCCGAAATCGCAACGGAGAATGCGATGGTGAGCGCGAATTGACGGAAGAGAATGCCGGTCGTGCCCGGAAAAAGAGCGACGGGAACGAACACGGAAACAAGTACGAGCGAAGTGGCAACAACCGCTCCGGCTACTTCGCTCATCGCGACGGACGCGGCATTGTGGGGCTCAGTGATGCCCTCATTGATGTGACGCTGGACGTTTTCGATTACGACGATGGCGTCGTCAACGACGAGGCCCGTGGCGAGCGTGATGCCGAACAGGGTGAGCGTATTGATGGAGAAACCGAGAAGCTTTACAAAAATGAACGTACCGACCAGAGAAACCGGAATCGTAATGGCAGGAATGAAAGTGCTGCGCCAGTCCTGAAGAAAAAGGAAGATGACGGCGATGACGAGAAAGATCGCCTCGAGGAGGGTTGTGAGCACATCTCGGATACCTTCGGCGACGGCGGTAGTTGTGTCAAAGGCAAAATCATATTTGAGACCGGCCGGAAAAGTTGGAGCGAGTTTTTCGAGTTCGGCTTTCGCCAGACGGTCCACTTCGAGAGCATTGGCATTCGGGAGCTGCTGGACGGCCAGGCCGATCGCTTCATGCCCATTAATGAATAGGTTACTACTGTAATCTTGAGCCCCCAGCTCGGCATAGCCTACATCCTTAACGCGGACCAGCGTGCCGCCCGTGCCCGTCTTCAAAATGATGTTGTCAAATTCGGAGGGCTCGACCAGTTGCCCCATGGCGCGGACACTAATCTGAAAAGCCTGCCCTTTTGGAGCGGGTGGCTGGCCGATTTGGCCGGCGGCGACTTGAACGTTCTGCTCCTGGAGGGCACTGACAACGTCCGTTGCGGTCAGTCCGCGCGCGGCCAAACGAGTGGGATCAAGCCACAGACGCATGGAATATTCGCGCTGTCCGAAAATTGTGACATTGGCGACACCAGGAACACGTTTGATGGCGTCGCTGACATAGACGTCAACGTAATTACTGATGAACAGGCCGCTGTACTTATTGTTATCGGAATAAAAGGCGGCGGCGAAAACGAAACCACTGAGGCCCTTAGTGATGGTCACGCCGGTATTGATTACAGCGGCGGGCAGCAAGCCGAGAGCGGCCTGGACGCGGTTCTGCACGTCGACGGACGCAAGATCAGGATCGCGCGAAACATCAAAGGTAGCCGTGATCGTGCTGAGGCCATTGTTGCTGCTGGTGGAGGTGAGGTATTTCAGGCCCTCGACGCCATTGATGGAGCGCTCAAGCGGGATGGTGACAGCGGACTCGACGGTCTGTGCGTCAGCACCGTTATAGGCGCTGGTCACGGTAACCTGAGGCGGGGCGAGATTCGGGAACTGCGCGATCGGGAGCGTGGGAATGGCCACGGCACCGCCGAGAATGATGATCAGCGCGCAAACGGTCGCAAAGATCGGGCGTTTGATAAAGAAATCAACGAACAAGGTTCAGCTCTGCCTCTCCCTATGCAAACCGTTTGCGTTGTCGTGAAAACTTCGAGCGAATGTCTCCGTCAATGAGAAGCCGCCTCTGGGGGAGAATTCTGGACGGTCTCCCTGACGGGCATTCCGTCGGCCAAAAATTGAAAACCAGCAACAATCACATGATCGCCCGACTTGATACCGCTGAGGACAACGTAATTGTTGCCGATGATGTCGCCGACTTGAATTTGCTGCTGGCGCGCGACCGTTCCCTTGGGGCCATTCGCCGCAAGAAACACAAAGAATTGGCCGTTAATACGCGAAGTTGCGAGAACAGGGATAACAATGCCTTTGGTACTACGCCAGGTGATACGCGCGTTCACAAACTCATCGGTGCGAAATTGACGGCCGGAATTTGAGATGGCGGCTTTGGCCAGAACCGTCTGGGTGGTGTCGTCTACCTCTGGAGAAACAAAAAATATTGTGCTGCGAGCGATGACGTTTCCGGTACTACCGAGGAGATTCACAGGTTCGCCCACGCGAAGGTCACGCGAATGTTCGACAGGGACATAGATGTAGGCGTCCAGATTGCCGGGTTGATCAACGGTGGTGAGCAGGGTGGTAGTGGTCACGCGATCGCCGACATGGACCGGAATGTCGCCGACAATTCCATCCGTCGGCGAGGTGACACTGTAATAGTGGAGTTGCACTTGCTGCTGTCGCACTTGCGCGTCGAGGGATTTTTCTTGCGCCAGCGCATTGTCGTAGGTGGTTTTGTAAGTGTCGAAATCCTGCTTGCTGATAATTCCGGCGTCGAATAACTGCTTGCCGCGAGCGTATTGCGCCTGAGCATTGGCGAGCGTGGCGGCCTGAGCATTGCGAGCAGCCTCCTGACTGTTGACGGAAGCTTGCTGCACACGAGGATCAATCTGCATGAGAGGCGTACCTTGCTGCACGTGCTCGCCGGAATGGACGTTGATCTTTGTGATCCAACCCTCGACTTGCGGATTAATTGCGGCGGAGCGGCGCGATTTCAGAGTCGCCAAATATTCGGAGGAATCAGGGATATCGACAAGCCGAGCGATTTGCGTTTTTACGGGCATCGCGGAAAAGCCCTGCACCTTAGCAGGTTGGCGGCTGCATCCGCAGAGAACGCTGAGAAACAGAAGCGTTGTGAGCAAAGCAATTTCGGGCACGGTGAGAGCCCTTGCGCGGGTTGGATTGTTGGTTCGCACGAATGTCCTCAGATATCTGGGGCAGCAGAGATGAACGCGAAATTTTAGAATAAGTTGTGAAAGAATCCTACGCAAGGGAAAAAAGGATCCCGGATTTGGGTGCCGCGCAATTGCCTTTGGATTCGGTGAGACAGGCTCTGGCCGTCGGTAGAAGCGAACTTGCTTGCGGAAAAACTGCTGCGTCGTTGACTTTCATGAAGGAAAAGAGAGGATCGGGGCAAATTCTGTTTCGCGTACAATTCTATGAATTCTAGTAGTCCGGAAATATATCAGGACGTCCGACGCAAATGGCGAAATTCAATATTTTGCGAACGATACGAGGCAATTTCCTGTGATTCCTGATTTGGAACACAGAGTGCATCAGAATTCTGATATTTGTCCCGGGGGCTGTCCGATGCAGGCGGTTTTGAATGAACAGTACGAAAATACGGATGCTCATGGAAATGGATATTCGTATTTTCTTGTTGACAAACTGCGTGTTCCAGAATATTACGTGTCCCATCAGCGGGTGTGTGGCGTTCAGGGGTGAACGCTAGAAACCGAAAAATGACAACGGAGAGGTACTCTAAAATGCTTGCTTCCTCCAAGAATTCTACTGGTGTGTCTGTGGTTTTCTTCGCGGCCCTTGTGGCTGCGCTCTTCTGCCTGTTTACGATTGCGCCGAAAGCGGCGCTGGCACAGAGTTCCAGCACCGGCACAGTTTCCGGCACGGTTGTCGATCCTTCGAGCGCTATCGTTGCAGGCGCCACCGTTACCCTGACGAACACCTCAACGTCGGCCGCTCGCACGGCCACGACAAATAGTCAGGGGCAGTACATCTTCGCGTATGTCGCCCCCGGCACTTACAGCGTTACGGTCGCGAAAACTGGGTTCGAGACCACCGTCGTCTCGAATCAGGTTGTGCAGGTTGGACTTCAGTTGACAGCCAATGCCACGCTACAGGTAGGGGCAACCTCCACCACTGTGGAGGTGACGTCGACGCCGGGCGGCGAACTGCAAACGATGAACGCCACAGTCGGCTCGTCGCTAAGCGGGGCCATAATCATGAACCTGCCCAATCAGAGCCGCGACGCCTCGACCTTAGCGGTCCTTCAACCCGGCCAGAACATCAATGGCAACACTGGCGGCGTGGCCTCCGATCAAAACTCCTTCCAGCTCGACGGGGGCTTTGCCACCGACGACATGAGCGGAGATAATAATACATACATCCCGAGTTTCGGTTCCGACACTGCTGGCGGGACAGGTGCGATGCACAGCGCGGGTTTCAACCAGGCGCCGTCCGCTGTTGTCCCGATGCCCGTCTCGAGCATCCAGGAATTTAAGGTTTCCACGTCGAATCAGACTGCAGATTTCAACGGCGGCGCGGGAAGCCAAGTGCAAATGGTTACTAAGTCCGGCACAAACGCATTTCATGGCAGCGTCTACGACTACTATCTTGATAACAATTTCGGTGGTGCAAATACATTCGATAATAACCGCCGAGGCATTAAGCAGCCTAGCTCCCATTTTAGTCGGTTTGGGGTGGCTGCCGGTGGAAAAATTCCGCACTCAAACTTTTTGGGCGGGAGCTGGTTTATCTTCGGCAACTACGAGGGATTCCGTTATCCTCAAAGCTCAGTCTTCACTCGCGCCTTCCCGCTGCCGTCTCTGCGGGCGGGCATTATTCACCTCGACGGCCAAACAATCAACCTGAACCCCGTCGCGACCCTAGATCCGGGCTGCGGACCTGCTGTTACGCAAGGCTGCCAAGTTACAGCGGCGAATGGCTACACCCAAGTAGGTACGATGGTTGCACCGTCGGGTTTGGATCCTCGCAACTTGGGCCTCAACCCAGTGATTGGAACCCTGTGGAACACGTATCTGCCGCTGCCGACCGACTGTACCACTGGCGACAGCCTAAACTTTTGCGGGTATTCGGGAGCGATCAGCACGCCGCAGTCCAGCAACTTCGGCGTCGCACGTATTGACCACGATTTCTCCAAGAACTGGCACTTCAACGGCACTTATCACTATTACAAACTCACCCATACTGTTTCGGATCAATGGGATATCGGCGGATTCTTCCCCGGGGACAAGATGGGTCAGTACTCGGCCATTCGTAGCAAACCGCAGGAACCTTGGATTTATACCGCGGGCCTGACTACTAACATATCGTCAAATGTCACCAACGACCTCCACTTTAGTTACACGCGCAATTGGTGGGCTTACGGAAGTCCCAGCGGCGTGCCAAACGTAGCGGGTTATCCGGCAGCGCTGGAAATCGGCGGCGAGAATAGTGGCGCGACCCAATCGGATTCCCCCATCTTCGGCCCTTACAACACCAACAACCAGAACGTCCGCACCCGCTACTGGAACGGTCATGATACCATGTACCGAGACGACGTCACTTGGATCAAAGGCAATCACCTTTTCCAGATGGGCGGCATGTACCTGCGCGCCAACGATACCCATCTAAGGAACGACAACGGGCAGAGCATCAACACCTTCGAGCAATATATTATCGGTGATGGAACCGGCACAGACCTTACGGGCTTAAACGTAAACATTCCTGTACCGAGCACCATCACGGACGCAACCAACTACGAAAACCTTTACTCGACCGTCCTGGGCATAGTTGACCAGACGCAGAGCCTATACACCCGCGGTCTCGGCTCGCTTACCACTGGCCTGCCGCTTGACCCGAGGACTTCCTGTGCCATCAAGGGTGTCGCGGCTACGTCGGGATGCATTTCTTCGCCGTCGTTAGGTAACACCAGCATCATTCCCACATACAACCTGTACTTCACCGATTCGTGGCACATGAAGCCAACATTTTCCCTAAACTATGGGCTTGGTTACACTGTGGAGATGCCCCCATACGAGGTCAACGGCGGCGTCCAGACCGTTATGGTGGACCAGAACGATAACATTCTGTCCGCCGAGAAATATCTGAATAACGAGAAGCAAGCCGCGCTTCAGGGCAACGCCTATGCCCCGTTGATCGGTTTCTCGACCGTCCGCAACGTCGATGGTCACTCGCACTATCCGTATGATCCATTCTTCGGCGGGCTCAGCCCGCGCATCGGAATGGCTTGGAATCTAAGGCCAGACACCGTTGTCCGCGCCGGCTACGCGCGCATCTTCGGTCGGATCAACGGCGTCAACCCCATCCTTGTTCCAATGCTCACGCCCGGATTGATGCAACCAGCCACTTGCCTCGGCCCCCAAAATACCGTCACTGGTAACGGCAGCTGCAGTACGGGTGCTGCGCCGTCTGACCCGAACACAGCCTTCCGAGTCGGCGTAGATGGCGTGAACGCGCCACTGCCCCCTCCGAGTGCGAATCTCCCGCAACCGTGGTATCCCGGATTCAACGACGTGGGCACCGGATCAGGCGAAACGGTCGATCCGAATTTCAAGCCAGACCGTTCCGATGAGTTTACCGTCAGTGTCCAACACCAGTTTGGTCCGAAGGTCCTTGCCGAAGCGGGCTATATTGGTCGGATCCTTGCCAATGAGAGCCAATATTACAGCTTGACAAATGTTCCCTACATGATGACTAAGGGAGGGCAGACCTTCGCCAATGCTTGGGCACAAATCATGGAGGCGACAAATTACGGCACTAACACTACGGTCGACGCAGCGCCACCGGTACAACCCTTCTTCGAATCTGCTCTGAATCCTGCGTACTGCAGCGGGTTCAGCAGTTGCACGGCTGCATTCGTAGCGAATAATAGCAATCTCGGCAACCACACGATGCGCTTCTCTGATCCATTCGATGCGTGGGCTGGCGTTTCCAACGCCGGAATGTGGAGTTTCGGTCGGAGCTTTACCAGCGACCCGATAGCGGCAACCTGCCCGGCTGGAAATCCAAATGGGATCGGTTGCGGCGGCCAGTCGCCGTCTATCATCACAACTGTCAGCAACGGCTATGGCAACTACAATGCCGGCTACCTGCAGTTGACGTTCTCCGACTGGCACGGCCTGACCATGAAGACCAATTTCTCCTATAGCAACGCTCTCGGCACCGGAGACGTTGTCCAGGCCAGCAGCTCATTCTCGAGCGTTGACAACTTCAACATCCAGAATAATTACGGTCCTCAGACCTACAACGAAAAATTCGTGTTCAATCTCTTCATGAATTACGCGCCGCCCTTTTACAGGTCCCAGGAGGGCATCGTGGGCCGGCTGCTCGGAGGATGGAATTTCTCGCCGCTTTTCGTGTGGGGTAGCGGCTTCCCGGTCGAGATAGGCACGGGGAACTTCGACTGCGGCAGCTTGGGCGAATGCAACACCAACTTCGTAGGTGCGCTGGAGAATGGTGTTATCACGAAGAACCTGAACTACAGCGCCACGAGAAAGCAGATCAAGGGCGCGACCTGCGGTACCAGCGGGGCCGGTCTTAATGTGTTCAGCAACCCCGACGCAACCTGCCCGATTGCCCATGGGACATTCGGCGACCCGGTCCGCAGCCCAATTCTTGGGTTGGATGGACAGATCGGCGGCGGCGGGCCGCTGACTGGCCTGCCATTCTATAACTTGGATCTAGGGATCACCAAGAAAATCAATGTCACCGAAAGGCTCAGTAGCTCTTTGTACTTTGATTTCACGAATGTGTTGAACCATATGCAGCCTCGTGATCCAGCCTTGAACATCTACAGCCCACACACATGGGGCGTGCTGGGCGGCGGCGGAAACGTTCAAGCGAATAATCCCCGTCAGTTGCAGCTCGGCCTGAGCGTCGACTGGTAACGGCAGCGGTTGCCATGCAGTTTCAAAAGGCCGGGAGCTAACCCTCCTGGCCTTTTTTTTGCCCATTTTTCGCGCATTCGCGCTTCGTTCGTGATACATTTTCCCGTTTTCATATTGGAAACTGACTGCTTCGCTGCCACGATCACGAGTTTTCGCGCGTGATGGGCCTGACGAAGTTATTCAATCATGCTCACGAAGGGGACCGAAATGGCGAGCAAGTATTCTTGGATGCGGCGGAGTTCAGGTGCAGGCCTGCTATTGTGCGCTGTGGCGATGCTGGCTACCGGTCTGTCGGCAGCCGATACCGCGCCGGGGCGTGACCCAAAGCAGCCAATCGATCAGGAATACACGGCCAAGATTGCGAAGTATACGACGGAGCCGTATTTTACGTCGACCCTGGTGAATTATCTGCCCGCATCGAAGACCGTGCCGACTCCCGAGGCCGTGCTCGGAGATGTCGCTGGCGCGCCTGGCATCCTGCCGTATTCGGCGCAGGTGTATCAATATATGCGGATGCTCGAGAAGGCGAGCCCGCGCGTGAAAGTGTACTCGATCGGGCGAACGGAAGAAGGCCGCGAGATGATAGCCGTCGCGGTTTCGTCCCAGACGAATCTGGCGCATCTCGAGGAGAATCGCGCCAATCTGGGGAAGCTCGCGGACCCGCGGACGATCCATTTGGACGACGCCGAAGCAGATAAGATTGTCGACGCTTCCGTGCCCGTCTATTACATTACCGGAACCATTCACTCCACTGAAACGGGCGCGCCCACGGCGCTGATGGAGCTGGCGTACCGCCTGGCCGTCGATGACAGTTCTTATATCCGCGAAATTCGCGACCATGTAATCACTCTGATCACACCCATCGTCGAAGTGGACGGGCGCGATCGGATGGTGGACCTCTATCGCTGGCACTTGGCCCATCCGCAGGAAAATTATCCGCCGCTGATGTATTGGGGACATTACGTCGCGCATGACAACAACCGCGACGCCATGGCCATGACGCTGAAACTGAGTCAGAATGTGCTGAATACGTTCGTCGGATGGGATGCACAGGTTCTCCACGACCTGCATGAGTCGGTGCCGTACCTTTACGACAACACAGCTGGCGATGGGCCGTTCAACGCCTGGGTGGACCCCATACTGACGAATGAATGGGAAATCCTCGGCTGGCGAAACGTCCAGGACATGACCAAGCTCGGCATGCCTGGCGTGTTCACGCACGGGGAGTTCGACACGTGGTCGCCCGGATATTTGATGTTTTTCGCCGCGATGCACAATGGCATCAGCCGGCTGTATGAAACATTTGGAAACGGCGGAGCGGATACCGAGGAGCGCACTCTCCAACCCGATGAGTATTCGCGCACCTGGTGGCGGCAAAATCCCCCCCTGCCCAAAGTGCTGTGGTCCCAGCGTGACAATAACAACTACGAAGAAACCGGCTTGCTCACTTCGCTGCACTTCTTCTCCGACAACCGCGTGATGTTTCTGAAGAACTTCTATTTGAAGGCAAAGCGGTCCATAACGAAGCCGGAAAATGAAGGCCCGGCGGCGTACGTTTTACCCGCGAACGATCCGCGTCCGGAATTGCAGGCAGAATTGCTGCGCGTAATGCGGTTGCAGCATTGCGAAATTTCGCGCGCGACTTCAGCCTTTTCGGTTACGGTTCCCGTCGTGAAAAAGTCTACCGCGCACGCGCACGGGTCCGCACAGGCCGCGCAGGAGAACACAGCGGAAACGAAGCCGGCGGAGCAGGCTGAAACCAAGACAATGAGTTTCCCGGCGGGCAGTTATGTCATTCGCATGGACCAGCCATATTCGCGCATTGCGGACACGCTACTCGATTATCAATACTGGAGCCCGGACGATCCGCAGAAAACGCCCTACGATGACACGGGCTGGACATTCGGGGAGTTGTTCAACGTAAAAGTTGTTCGAGTGACGGACACCAAGATCTTGAATGTACCGATGGAACGCGTCACGACCGTCGCTGCACGGAGTGGCGTTTCAGGGGCTGGCACGATCTTTGCCATCGATGACAACGCGGACACAGCCTTGGCCACGCTGCGCTACGGGTTGAAAGATGCGCAAATCGAAGCGGCCGAAGAGCCGTTTGAGGCCGACGGCCACCAGTTCAATCGCGGTTCGTTCCTCGTGCACGGCGTGAGCGGCGATGAATTGCACCACGCTGTTTCGGATCTGGGTCTTGAGGCGTACGGCTTGAGCGCCGCGCCTTCGGTGAAAACGCATCCGGTTAGAGCAGCGCGTGTTGCGATTCTGCACACATGGCTCAGCACTCAGACAGAAGGCTGGTGGCGCCAAGCCCTCGACTCCATGCATGTTCCGTATAGCTATATCAGCACGCAGACAGTTGCGAAGGATGAGGATCTCAACGCGAAGTATGACGTTATCCTATTTCCACCGGTGGGACGATTCGTGAGTCCCGATTTGATCATCAATGGTTTATCCACGGATTGGGGCAACCCGTTGCCATGGAAGAACACTCCCGAAACGCCCAACATGGGCAAGATCGATTCGACAGACGATACGCGGCCTGAACTCGGCTGGGACGGCGTAGCGCATTTGCAGGACTTCGTCAGGCACGGCGGCGTGCTGGTCACCGTAATGGACACCGCGAATCTTGCCGTGGCGCTCGGATTGACGCATGGCGTCACTGTGGCGCGCAGTCCGCGCGAGAGGATTATTGGCAGCGTGGTTCGAGCGGACATTGTGGATCCGGCAAGCCCGATTGCGTACGGATATGGCGATAAGTTGTCCGTCTATTGCTTCAATGGGCCGGCCTTTGACGTCAGCAGCATTGCCGGCCGTGGAGGATTTCGCCGGCTCGGCCCGGAAATAAACGGGAGGCCCACGGGCCGCGGCACCCTCAACGATCCCGACTTCGTCGTAGGGCGCAAGAACGAAGCGGCGCCGAAAGAGCCTCACGTCGAACCGTGGCAGGCGGAGCCGGTGACGAACCAGGAACTCCGCAACGGCATTGGCGTCATTCCTCCGGCGTACCGGCCACGTGTGATTTTCCGATATGCCGACAGCCGCGATTTGCTTGTGTCGGGTTTGGTCGAAGGCGGCGACGCGATTGCGCAGCATGCAGCGGTGATCGACGTGCCGATGGAATCCGGTCACGTGGTGCTGTTTTCGAACAATCCGATCTATCGCGGCGAAACGCGCGGAAGCTATTCACTCGTGCTGAACACGATCCTGAATTTCGATAGCCTGAACGCTGGAAGAAAGCTCGACGCGCAATAGCACCTGAGGACAAGAACGGGACCAGCCATTAGGGATCGGGCCGCTGACACTTGGCGGCCCGTCTTTATGTACGCCGTGCATGTTCGGCAGCTAGCGGGTGGAAGTCCCGTCCCAACCTGATGGAGGTGAAGGGTAGCGAAGCGCAAGGGCGTCACCGTGAGGTGGGGTCTGAAGGAAGCGTGGAGCAAAG
>Ga0307372_10010020_pt1 | contig 12918 bp, 8 predicted proteins | sample OX1MG_FD_202533 | JGI IMG/M metagenome (GOLD analysis project Ga0307372, IMG submission 202533) | Soil microbial communities from Risofladan, Vaasa, Finland - OX-1 | ecosystem: Environmental > Terrestrial > Soil > Coastal area > Acid sulfate soil | place: Finland: Risofladan, Vaasa | collected...
ACGTCGTTTTTTGCACAACAACGTAAGGTAGCCGATTCGGGGTGCTCCCTTCTACGCACCGATCTGCAACTTATTGCATTTTCAAGTTCTCAACCCCTACACACTTTTGGGAGAGGAGCCACATTTTAAGATTGCGCGACGATACCCCACGGGTAACATTTTAGCTTGCGCGATACGGAACATTGTTCATCCCTGATGCTCGTGGTACACTCCACAGCTTCGGGTAAGCGAAAGGCAGAGTAATCAGCCTGGAGAATCGACAACCACAGAGAGGAAACAGATTGAATCCACTCCAAAAAGCTCAACTCGGCAAATCCGGTCTTTATGTGACTCGCGTCGGCATGGGAGGCGCCGCGCTGGGCGGCCTGTACCATGATGTCCCGGAGGCGGTGGCCCTTGCCACGGTGAAGCGCGCCATCGATCTCGGCATCAATTTCATCGATACAGCGCCGCTTTATGGCCATGGCAAGAGTGAACTTTTCCTCGGCAAATCCCTGGCAGGAATTCCGCGCAGCTCCTTCGTCCTGGCCACCAAGGTGGGCAGAATTCTGGTTCCAGTCAATCCTGCCGAGCTTGCTACGGACGAATTTGAAAATCCTGAGCCCTTCCGGCCTGTTTTTGATTTCAGCTACGACGGGGTGATGCGATCATTCGAATCAAGCCTCAAGCGGCTCAACCTTGACTCCGTGGACGTGCTTCATATTCACGATCCGGATGATCATTACCAGCAAGCCTTGCAAGGCGCTTACCCGGCGCTCGCCAAGTTGCGCAGTGAAGGCTTGATCAAAGCTGTTGGGGCCGGGATGAATCAGGCGGAGGCACTGGCCCGGTTTGCGCGGGACGGAGATTTCGACTGCTTCTTGCTGGCAGGCCGTTACACGTTGATTGATCACACAGGCCTGAAAGAACTCCTGCCTCTCTGCGTCAAAAAGGGCATCAGCATTATTATCGGCGGCCCTTATAACAGCGGCATTTTGGCTTCGGGAGCTGCAGCGGGCGCAAAATTCAATTACGCAAGTGCGCCGGCGCCCATTATCGAAACGGTCCGCCGGTTGGATGAAATTTGCCGCCGGTTTTCGGTTCCCATGAAGGCGGCGGCGCTGCAATTTCCATTGGCTCATCCCGCCGTCGCTTGCGTGATTCCGGGCGCAAGGTCGGTGCCCGAACTCGAGGAGAATTTCCAAATGGCTTCGCATCCGGTTCCCGCGGAGTTCTGGGAGGAATTGAGGAGAACCGGCCTTGTGCCGGATGAAGCTCCGGTTCCGTCCGGGGACTAACCCGGCGGGTAACTCTTGGACGTTTCCGCCGCTGGGGGCAATTCAAATTCCCATGAAGTGTGTGGCCGAACGGCTGAAGCCCGGCGGTCACATGCTATTGGTGGCGCCCAGCATGCCGGAGGCCACCAGCAGGACGGCGAGTCCGGCCACCATCATGGCCTTCGCCGCGCCGCTCGAGTTCCTCCACTCGCCGGTGATGAAACCCCAGATGCTCGAGAAGAAAATCATGGAGGCCATGAAGAGCGGCCAGCCAATCACGGTCCCCATTTGCCCCATGAAGCCCGCGCCGCGACCGTAAAAGACCATGCCGAAATACCACAAGGCGGCCATCCCCGCGCCAAAAATCCAGAAGCGCCACGTCTTGGGCATTACGAAATTAGACCAAGTGTGTTTCGTGTGCAGCAGATAAAACGTGTATGCAAAGTTGGCGATGAATCCACCTCCCAACGCCACCATCCAAACCACGCTCTGCGCGCCGCCTTGACTCGCGCCGGTCATCAAAACGGCGTCGCGGACGCCATTGCTGAATGAAAATGCCAGATTCAGCATGGAGGAGAAGATGCCGCTGAGGATACAGATGGCCAGACCCATCGCAAAGCTCCCTTTTTGACCGGACTGCCCGGTCTCACGCCGGGAACGATCCCTCATCTTGCCGGCCACAGCCACCAGGATGACGCCCACCAGCAGGGTTGCAACGGAGGCAATCACCAACAGTCCCTTGGGTTCGAGGACCAGCGCCGGCGTGTTCACCACCAGCGGAATCAGCGAGCCCAAGGCGGCGGTAATTCCAATCAGAACCGAAACCCCGATCGCCAATCCCAGACGATCAACACCCAAACCGGAAAGCACGCAGCCGATCCCCCAGCCGGTTCCGAAAACGAAGACTTCCATCAAGGCACGCTTCGAACAGAACATCATTGCGTCTGCCAGCGCCGGCACGGTGATCACTGCCAGGGCCACCGGCAAGGCGACGAGCGCCAGGAAGGCATAGAGCAACCAGATGTTTTCCCACTTCCACGGGCTGACATATTTCATGGGCACGTAAAACGTGCCCTGCATGAAACCACCCAGGCAAATCAGGAAGAATCCAACTCCTGCACCCATCTGTTTTTGCTCCCCTCACGGCCGGCTCAAATCCGGCCCAACTTAGGTCAGACTATTCACGATGTCTTACTCGAAGACCCTCACCCACCGCTTCGCGGTTCCCCCTCTCCCCGCTTGCGGGGAGAGGGCTGGGGTGAGGGGAAAGGCGGCCCGGAAAAAATATCATGACGGTCACCCTAACTGAACAGTGTTGGGACCAGGTCAGAGATCTCGCCTCTTGCCGGTTGCTGCAAGGCGATGATACTGGATTTTTGCCGGTGCCTCGTCATGCCAGCTTGAGGACGCCTTTAACATAGTCCTCTCGTGAGAAATCGCTTCCAAATGCCGCCGGAATTTCTTCGAGGCTGTGATAGCGGTGCGTGACGAAAGGAGCAACCTTCATCTGCCCCGCCGCCACCAGTTCCAGGGCCTGGCGATAAGTGGAGGGGCGTCCATCCGCGTCAAAGCCGCCGGAGGCGCCGACGGCTGCGACCAATGCCGGCTCCAGGAACAGGATGGGCCCCAGCAGGCTGACGTCGTCGCCTTTGTGACCGTGGCCATAAAGCAACAGTGTCCCTTGTTTGCGAAGCAGTCCGGGAATCTGGGCGAGGATGGAAGCGTGGCCGCAGGCGTCGATCAGATAGTGAATGCGCTCGCCCGAAGTGTATTCCCGGACGCACTCTACCAGATTCTGCTCCTTCACGTTGATGGGAGTCGCTCCGAAGCTTTCCGCCAGCTTCAAGTTCAGCGGACGCACATCGCTCATCAGGATCGTGCCGTCAAAGTGTTTGACGTTTCGCAGATACTGCAAGAACAGGAGCCCCGCCGGGCCACCGCCGCAAATCAAAACATTACGAATTCGCTCCGGTCCTTCAAACTTGAATCTGGCATGGCTCCGCTCCGCCCGGTCGCTGGCGTGAAGAATGCAACCTACGGGTTCCACCATTGCCGCTTCTTCATCGGCCATTCCATCCGGCAGCTTGATGCAGTTCACCGCCGGCATGGCGATCAACTCAGCCAAAGCGCCGGGCGGGCCGGTGATGCCGTGCTCCTGGTAGAATTCGCACTGGTGTGAATCGCCGGATGCGCAGAACGCGCAAAGGCGCTCGCGCCCCTGGCTGATGCAATTGCGGCCCTGGTCACAGAGCACCGCATCGCCAGGATTCAGACCCCGGGCTTCGCTTCCAACGGTGAGAACAACGCCGCAAAATTCATGGCCCAAAATCTGCGGCTGGACGGCGAGCGGAATGGCGCGGCCTTCACGATCGAAACGGTAGTTTCCGTGGCCGCGGTAGAGGTGGAGGTCTGTTCCGCAAAGTCCCACGGCCTGCACCCGGATCAAAACTTCGTGGGGCGAGACAGCCGGATCCGGCACATTCCGAACGGCTAACTTTTCAACATCCTCAAGAACAAGGGCTTTCATAGTCTTCGATGAGTGGCGGCTTCCCGCCTTCAAGCCAAGCGCCCTGCTATGTGTCGAGATCTTGGGTGGGCAGCGTCCCCTGAAGCTGAAGTGCTTTGAAGATTGCAACGGTTTCCTGAATTCCTGTCTCCAAAGAGGTTCGCGGCACGTCCCGAAGGTCGCGGACCAGGGCGCTATCCCCCAGATCATAGGCTATTGACAACTTTCCACCTTCAGCCTTTACCAGATGGCGCGACGGCGGAAGCAGTTCTCCCAACACCTTCAGGAATTCGCTCACTTCTATCACCGATCCCCGCAATGTATAAACCCGGGCGCCGGACAAGCCGGCGTCGGCGCAGCGCAGGAATATCTCTGCGGTATCCCTGACGTATTGCAAGTCCAATCCGCCCGTAAAGCGAATGGTGTAAGGCCGACCCACCACGGCTGCCTTGATGGCCTTGGTCGGTCCGGAGGTGATTCCCTGGTCTCTGCCCACTCCGTAAACGGCCCACGGACGCAAGCTGCAACTGGAGATTCCATCATTGTCGAAATAGACCCGCGCATTGCCTTCGTTACATTGCTTGAAGACCCCATAATGCGTCGTCGGCTGAAGCGGGGCTCCTTCCTCCACGGTTTCGGACCCGTATAAGTCCTCGGGACCGAAGACCGCTGCCGAGCTCGCATAAACCACGCTTTTCACAAGGTCCCGCCGCCGCTTGGCGGTTTCAAAAACATTCAACGTTCCGAGGACGTTCACTCTCGCCCCCAGCACTGTGTTCGCGGCGCAGGCTGGCACTTGTAACGCCGCAAGGTGAATGATGTGCGTAATGCCGTGGTCGCCGACGGCTTTCTCGACGTCCGTTTTTTGGGTAATGTCACCTTCGATGAAGCTGATTTGGGTCATTTGCGCGGGAGTGAGCAATGCCGTCAAGCGGTGCGATTGTGCGTCCTGGTCAAAAATCCAGGGACGGTCGCCCCGTTCAACCAGATTCTTCACCACCCACGCCCCAATGAAACCCTTTGCTCCCGTTACAAGAAATTTGGATTGCGATGAGATTGGTTGAGGCGAATGAGAACCAACGTTCGTTGATGTTTGATTTGCCATGTCGGAAATTATATGCAATTTCACCACTCTGTCCATAGTGTTCATATCTCGGCGTATTGCAACGGGTCATCGGAGGGGGTTGGTCCGAACGTTACATAATGATTTCCCGCCGTGGCAAATTATTGATTGAATCGAGGGAACACCGCCAAAATCTTCAATCCCCCATACCGTCGTGCAAGGCCTGGCGAGCGGTGGTGGCGCATTTTGCTGTAGCGGCGCTCTATGAGCGCCGAAAACCGTTGGCGATTCTGGGTCGGCGCTCATAGAGCGCCGCTACAGCAACCAAACTGTACCATTACCCACGGAGTTAAAAAGTTGATTTGCACGCAATTGTTTGGTAGATTATGTGCAGGGAGAAGTTCGATTTTTACTCCCGGAGTCTAAAGGGGCAGCATACCCCAAGGAGCTATCAATGACGTCTCTAGAGATAACACCCACGGCCATCGAAAAAGTCAAAGCGATCATTTCCCAGCAGGAGCCTCATCCCATTGGTCTGCGCGTCTCCGTCGTTGGAGGAGGATGCTCCGGCTTCTCTTATCAGATGAATTTTGAGAGTGAAGCCAATGCTGTCGACAAGGCGTTCGACTTTGACGGCTTGAAAGTCATCGTGGACCAGGCTTCGCTGATGTACTTGAAGGGCACCAAGATTGACTTCGTTGAGAGCCTGGCAGGTTCCGGATTCAAGTTTGAAAATCCAAATGTGAAATCGACCTGCGGCTGCGGTAGCTCTTTTACCGTCTAAGGTTTTTCTCCAGTCCTCCGCATCTTTCCCCGGCGTGACAATTCATGTTGTCCGCCGGGGATTTTTTGTCGAAACACCGGCGGCAAGCCCGGTCTAGATCGAACCGGAGTCGTAGCGCGCACCTTCGCTTTGGATTTTGAAGCAGCGAATCTTTGGAGTCAGAGACCCAGTGAGTTATCTTCCGTCAGTGCCAAAACCAAAAACCGAAGCAGATCAATTTGCTGGACCTTGGATTCTTTCGATTTCCACCCGGGCACGCTGCTCTTCCGGTCCCTCCACTCTCTCAAAATAGCCCAGAGCTTCCTGAAGATAGCCTTCACGCTCATCGATATATCCGATCATCAAGTCCTGGTCGCTCGCCGACTTAAAGTCAACCATTTCCAAGCCCGGAGGAGGCAAGCTGGGACGCAACACGTCCAGGAATCGGGTGTTGATGGGGACGGCGTTATAGGGGAGGGCATTGCCGCGCGGAGTTTCATATTCAAGGTAAGGGGAAAGGTCGGTCGAGGCAAAGTTGGCAGGCAGACCGGAAATTTTGGGCAAATAAGAGAGCGCTCGCTGCATCGATGGACCGTACAACATCAACTCTCCCAGAAGCGACATCATGCTGGGCACATGAATGAAGTCCAGCTCCCGGCGAATCGCCGGCTCCGCATCAAAGCCCTCGATAGCCTGGGCATCACAACGAAGCTTTGAAGACGAAGCAATTAATAGTCCCTGTTCATGGCCCATGAAAAATGCAACATGAGGAAAAACCTGGGCGGCGGTATTCAGGATTACCAGCAGGTCCTGAAGCCGCATGTGATGGACTTGCACCCATTGCTGGAGCACACCTGCGGACGTCAAATGCTGGCGGGTGATCTCGTAAAACTGTTTGTTGTAAAGGTCGGCCTCACCGCTGATCCAGATGGAAGTGATTTCCAGCGTAATGAGGTCATACTGTTGTTTCGAAAGAAGCAGATAATTCCTTCCGTCGGTCATGAAGAGCTTCACGCGAGGGTCACGGTCAAACACCAGCCCGTTGATATCTGGAAACCACCGGCGGGCAGCATCCACCATACTAGGCGCCAGTTCCACCGCGTCGATTTGACGGAAGGGGAACAGTGAAACCACGCGCAAGGTGTTGCCCGTCCCCAGGCCGATGACCAGGGCGCGGTTGAAATTGCGCGCGAATAGCATTGGAGTCAGCGCAAACCGGACCTGCTCCCCCACCTCGCCCGTGTTGTTGCCTTGAAACTTCCCATTCGAGAGGAGGATGCGATTAGGACCAGATTGCACCACGGATGTCAATCCTCCTTGGATGTCCTCGTGGAAATAGTCGACGCGGTCAATGGGCCAGCCCTGGTCAAAATACACATAAGAACCTCGCGAAAGCTTCTTAGGGTCCCACGTTCCGTGACCCGCCCAGAGCAGCGCCAACAGGCAGACTGAACCCGCTGCCACCGCCCATTTCCTGGCTTGGCTGATGGGAAGCATCGTCAGCATAAAGACCGTAGCTAAAACGATGTTGCTCGCGGCTGCCCCACAGAGGCTGGAAAGCGATCCAAAGCGCGAAATGAAGAAGAAGCCAGTTACCACTGAACCGGCAATTGCGCCTAGCGTATTCGCGGAGTAAATGCCGCCCACGCTCGACCCGACTTTCTTTGCCGGGCCGCTGGCCAGATTCAATAGGAGCGGGAAACTGATCCCGAGGAGCAACACCGGAACAATCAATATGAAAAAGGTGCAGAAGAAGCGTAGGATCTCTCCTCCCACAAAATAGGCGCTCTGGAAATGCGTCAGCCAGGTGATCCGGTTGGAAATCACGGCGGCCAGAAAAGCGCCTTCCACAACCAATTCAGCGATCCGTTTCCAGGGAAGACTTTGAGCAAGAAATTCGGAAAAGGTTTTGTACGCCACGTAAGCGGCTCTGGGCGTTACGCAGATGGCGACAGCAACGAAGTCAATCTGCAAGGAGTTGCGAAGCCCCTGGGCAAATACGTCCGGGATAAAGTTCCATATCGGAATGGAAATGAAAATCACCAGTCCCGCAAAAAACTGCGAGAGCGCAAGCGCCGGTACCCACAAATCCGGACGGCGCAAGCGGTGGGCCACAAAGTGAGCTCCCAAAGCCAGCCCAATCAGGAAGGTGAATAGCATGGACCCGAAGGCATAAACGGTGTTGCCCACCATGAAGGCCAGGATATGGGTCCAGATGACCTGGTAAGCCAGGCTTGTGGCCCCCGTCAAAAAGGCAGCCGCCGGGAGTAAAAGAACCGGGAATCTTAGATGGTGACCAGATTCGGTTACTGTCTCCCTGGATTCTGCGATAGCCTGGGGATTGAGGATGCTCCTTCGGCCCGCGCGCCGAAAGGGCGACGAAGCAAAATATCGAGAAGTTAATCGCACAAGCAATTCCCAGAGTGCTCAAGACTCCCCATTTCGGCATGAAAAAGTAAGTGGATGCCAGCGTTCCGGCCGCAGCTCCCCACGTGTTCACCGCGTAGAGCCGGTCAATGTCGCCGAGAAAGTCTTGCTGGTGGGCGCTGAGGTACCGCGCCAGAACCGGCAGCGTGCCCCCCATAAGCGCGGCAGGAGCGGCGATCACCGCAGCAGCCAAAAAGAAACGGACCGCCAGGAGTCCGCCCGGCCCAAAATGAAATGCATGATAAGCGCCCACGTAAATCCGAGTCGTGAGGGAAAATAGGCGCGGGATAAAAATTCCGTAAACGCCCACCATCAACTCAAGAGTTCCGTAAATCCACAGACTGGGGCGCCGCGCGTCCACCCAATTCCCGAAAACATAGGCGCCCAGCGCCAGCCCTCCGAGAAATGCCGCCAGCACCGTGCTCACGGCCTGCGCCGTGTTGCCGAAGCTGTAGGTTAAGAGCCGCGTGAAGATGGTCTCAAACACCAGGCTGGAAGCGCCTGAAAAGAGAAAAAGGAAGGGAAGCGAACGCAAGAGTCGTTGCTCTATTGGAATTGGAGATACGTGATGCTCTGAAATCATCGCCATATTACTTGACCGGTATTATATTAGCAGTACTATTTGATTGAAGCATGAAATAACGCGTTGGGGCGAGCTGCCGTGCTCCGCTTCCGCGTTTTCGACGCTTCGCTTATACTGCTAATTCACTCATGCGAATTGCTCTTGCCCAGATCAATACCACGGTTGGTGATTTTCCAGGGAACGTCGAGCGCATCGTCAGGTTTGCTGCTCGGGCGCATTCACGGGCCGCAGACCTCGTCATCTTTCCGGAGCTGGCGCTTTGCGGTTATCCTCCGCGCGACCTGGTGGAAAAGCCCAGCTTTGTTGCGCGTTGCGAGTCTGAGCTCTTGCGATTGGCCCGGCTTCTTCCGCCCATCCCGGCGCTGGTCGGTTACGTTCGCCGTTCCCATGCCGAGCAGGGCAAGCCCGTCGCGGATGCTGCCGCGCTCCTTCATCGGGGCAAAGTGCAAGTGGATTACGCAAAGATGCTGCTGGCCTTCTACGACGTCTTTGACGAGTCTCGCTACTTCGAGCCAGGCAGCACCACCGCTCTTTACCCGCTGCAGGATTCGTGCCTGGGCATCACCATCTGTGAGGACGTCTGGAACGATAAGAACTTCTGGAAAAAGCAGCTCTACCCGCGCGACCCCGTGGAGGAAACCGTGCAGGCTGGGGCGAACGTCCTGCTCAATATTGCTTCTTCTCCCTATTCCACGGAAAAGATGAATCTACGCCAGGATATGTTGCGCGCCATCGCCCTGGAAAGGCACGTCCCCATCGCTTATGTGAATCAGGTGGGCGGCAATGACAGCCTTATTTTTGACGGTTCAAGCCTGGCTTTCAATGCCAGGGGTGAGCTTGCAGCGCGGGCAAAGGCCTTCGAGGAAGACCTGGTTATTTTCGATACGGCGGATGGCGCGGGCGAAATCCATCCAGCCCCGGCGGACGAAATCGAAGCGGTCTATGGGGCGCTGATGCTCGGCACGCGCGATTATGTGGCCAAGTGTGGATTCCGCAAGGTGATCGTGGGCTTGAGTGGAGGCATCGATTCTTCGGTGGTGGCCACTATCGCCACTGACGCCCTGGGCGCGGAAAACGTACTTGGCGTGAGCATGCCCGGGCCGTACTCTTCGCCGGGCAGCATATGTGACGCCGAAGCCTTGGCGCGCAATCTGCATATCGATTTTCGCGTTATTCCCGTCACTTCCATCTTTGAGGATTACTGCCGGTCGCTCGACCCGGCTTTTCAAAATCTGCCGCGCGACGTGACGGAAGAGAATATTCAGGCGCGCATTCGCGGCAATATTCTGATGGCGCTATCCAATAAGTTTGGATCTCTGGTGCTGAGCACCGGCAATAAGTCAGAGTTGGCCGTGGGCTATTGCACTCTTTACGGCGATATGGCTGGCGGCTTGGCGATGATCGCCGATGTTCCCAAGACCATGGTTTATGACCTGGCGCGATACGCCAACGCCCGCTGCGGGGGCAGGGAACGAATCCCCCATGCCTGCCTCCAGAAGCCGCCCTCCGCCGAGCTTCGCCCCAACCAGACGGACCAGGACACGCTCCCGCCCTACGAAACTCTGGACAAGATTCTCCGCGCCTACATCGAAGAGAATCTTTCTCCCGCCGAGATCGTTGAGAAGTTTTCTCTTGAACCGCGCTTGGTGAACGATACCATCCGCCGCGTCAATACCGCCGAGTACAAGCGCCAGCAGGCAGCTCCCGCTCTAAAAGTCACTGCCAAAGCCTTCGGCATCGGTCGCCGCCTTCCCATTGCCAACAAGTTTCCCGGCTAACGGCGTTTGCTTCAGCCGATGGCTATCCGCGACGGTCAATCGGTCTTTGATTGACCCCGGGATTGTCTTGCCCCGAAAAGCCCGCAAACAGGAAGGCAATGTCCGCAACGACGGCAGTGTCCAGGATTTGGGTGGACGACGTTGCGCCCTCTGCGCGGGTTGATCTTCTCTCATTACAGCCTGATGATAGATTGCGAGGTTACATGGAAGTCCCTGCTGCCAGCGCCACCGAATCAGCATCCTCTACTTTCTGGTCATCCGTTCGCGAAGCCGTTCGCGGCTCGCACCGGGACTTTACCTCCGGCAGCCTGAACCGCGCCATTCTTCTGCTGGCGATTCCCATGGTGCTGGAGATGGTGCTGGAATCGCTCTTTGCTGTAGTTGATGTTTTCTGGGTGGCGCGTCTCGGTTCGGACGCCATCGCCACGGTTGGTTTGACGGAGTCGATGGTGAGTCTGGTGGTAGCCATTGCCATGGGACTTGGCCTTTCCACCACGGCGATGGTGTCGCGCAGAATCGGTGAGAAGGACCCGGAGGCCGCGGCGGTGGCGGGCGTGCAAGCCATCTTCCTGGGGATCATGCTTTCGGTTGCCATCGGTCTGCCTTGTTTTCTTCTGGCGCCCCGGTTGCTTCAGCTCATGGGCGCATCACCGGCCATTGTCGCCCTGGGTTCGAACTACACGCGCATTTATTTGGGCGGCAGCGGCGTGCTGCTGATGTTGTTCCTGAACAACGCCATCTTCCGGGGCGCGGGTGATGCGGCCATTGCCATGCGGCTGCTGTGGGTGTCAAACCTCATCAACCTGGTGCTCGATCCGTGCTTGATCTTCGGACTTGGCCCGTTTCCTAAATTGGGCGTGACCGGCGCGGCGCTGGCAACCTTCACGGGGCGCGGCATCGGCGTGCTCTACCAGTTTTACCGGCTGCTTAAAGGCACGGAGCGAATCCGGGTGCTCGTCCGCCAAGTCCGCCTGGACACTGGAGTGATGATTCGCCTCCTCCGTGTTTCCGTCACCGGCGTTCTTCAGTTTGGCATCGCCCATGTGAGCTGGATCGGATTGGTGCGGATCATCAGCCTGTTCGGCAGCGCCGCCATTGCCGGGTATACTGTGGCCATTCGTATTGTCATCTTTGCGATCCTGCCCTCTTGGGGCTTGAGCAATGCTGCCGCCACGCTGGTGGGCCAGAACCTGGGCGCCCGCCAGCCGGAGCGGGCGGAGAAATCCGTGTGGCTTACCGGCCTTTACAACGTGATCTTCCTTGGCAGCATCGGGGTTCTGTTCATCTTGCTGGCCGAGCCGATCATCCGGCTGTTCACGCGCGACCCCGCCGTGGTTCCCCTCGCCGCTTCCTGTTTGCGCATCCTGAGCTACGGCAATATCGCCTACGCCTTCGGCATGGTCATGCTCCAGGCTTTCAACGGCGCCGGTGACACCCGCACTCCAACCATTGTGAATTTCTTCGGCTACTGGCTGGTGGAGATTCCGGTGGCATACGTGCTGGCCGTCCCCGTTGGCCTGCACTCGAAAGGCGCATTCCTCTCCATCCTGATCGCGGAATCGGCAATAGCCGCCGTAAGCGCCGTGCTGTTCCGCCGCGGCCGGTGGAAAATGCAACGGATCTGAACCATACCTGGAGCGCCCTTCGCAGTGATGACCATTGGCCCGGGTGGAGCAGGCCCCTATGGGTTTCGCATGGACGGAAGAACCCGAGGGCCTTTGCTAAACTCCACCGTCCTTGTCATTCCCGCGAAGGTTGGTAGCGACAGCCAGCGCTTTTCCGTCCGTAGCCAGCATCGCGATGCGTGAACTCAAGACTACGCCCGGCGTCCGGCGCTGGCTCAAACCGAATGAAGCCGAATTCGAGTCTTGCCCAAAGTCGCGGCATCCAAGTAGACTGAAAAATCCCTAAGGAGTGTCCACCCGGATGAAGCGATTCGCATTTTTGCTGCTCGGATTGACGGTAACGGTCCCATATGGCTTTAGCCAGATTGTCGGGCTGACTCATGGCCAACCACCCCATTTGCCGGCGCCTTACATCAAGCCGATTGTCGCCAACCCACCCCAGGTTTCACCGGTGCCGGGATTCAAGCCGCAAGCGCCCGCCGGCTTTACGGTTTCGCTCTTTGCGAGCGGGTTCACGGAACCTCGCTGGCTTGCCCGCGCGCCCAACGGCGACGTTTTTGTCTCGGACACATCTGCGGGCAAGGTCTACGTCCTGGGTGACCCTGGTCACGGCACGCCTTCCAATTCTCGCGTGACGTTCGCCGAGGGTTTGAAAGAGCCTTTTGGCATCGCCTTCCAGGAGGACTACGTTTACATTGCCGAAAACAATGAATTGGCTCGTTTCCGCTACGATCCCAAAACCTCCAAGCGCGCCGGCGGTCGTGAGCACGTATTGGACCTGCCGAGCGGTGGCATGCACTTCACCCGCACTGTGGAATTCAGCAAAGATGGCAGCAAGATGTACGTGGCGGTCGGCTCACCGAGCAATGTAACCCCCGCCAAAGATCCCCGGCGCGCCGCCATCCTGGTGGCGAACC
>Ga0307372_10010027_pt1 | contig 12912 bp, 9 predicted proteins | sample OX1MG_FD_202533 | JGI IMG/M metagenome (GOLD analysis project Ga0307372, IMG submission 202533) | Soil microbial communities from Risofladan, Vaasa, Finland - OX-1 | ecosystem: Environmental > Terrestrial > Soil > Coastal area > Acid sulfate soil | place: Finland: Risofladan, Vaasa | collected...
GGCTAAGCAAGTACCTCGAGGGCGCCGACGGCGACACGGACCTGGCCCGGGCCATGCTCGGAGCCTTCGCCGAGGCGATCATGAGCGCCCAGGCCTCGATGCAGTGCAACGCCGGCTACGGCGAGCGCACCGACGAGCGGGAGAACTCCAGAAACGGCTATCGGACGAGGCCCTGGGATACCCGGGTGGGCACCATCGAGCTGGCCGTGCCCAAGCTCCGCCAGGGGGTGTATTCGCCCGAGTTCCTGCTCCAGCCCCGGCGCCGGGCCGAGCAGGCGCTCGTGGCCGTGGTGTGCCTGGCCTACGTGGAAGGCGTCTCCACCCGGCGGGTCGACGATCTGGTGAAGGCCATGGGCATCGACGGCATCTCCAAGTCCGAGGTGTCGCGGCTGGCCGCCCATTTGGACGCCGTCGTCAAGGAGTTCCGCGAGCGTCCTCTCGACTCCGGCCCCTATCGATTCTTGTGGATGGACGCAGTGACGCAGCGGGTGCGCGAGGGGGGCCGAGTGGTGAACGTCTCGGCCGTGATCGCCACCGCCACCAACGCCGAAGGCCGGCGCGAGATCGTCGGCTTCGACATCGTCACCACCGAGGACACCGCCGCCTGGACGGCGTTTCTACGCTCGCTCGTGGCCCGGGGGCTTTCCGGGGTGGAGCTCGTCATCTCCGACGCCCACGGCGGCATCAAGGCCGCCATCGCGGCGGTTCTGGCCGAGTCCTCATGGCAGAGGTGCAGAACGCACTTCATGGCGAACTTAGCGTCGCGTGTCCCGAAGACGTCGTGGCCCATGATCGCCACGTTGGTGCGCTCGATCTTCGAGCAGCCCGACCGAGATGCCACCTGGAACCAGCTCGGCATCGTCGTCTCCAAGCTGACCGAGGCCGGGTTCACCGACGTGGCCGTCTACCTCCTGGACGCCGTCGATGACATCCTCGCCTTCAGTGCCTTCCCCCCCGAGCACTGGCCGAAAATCCGCTCCAATAATCCCCAGGAGAGACTCAACAAGGAGATCCGCCGGCGCACCGACGTGGTCGGCATCTTCCCCAACCGGGCTGCTGTCATCCGCCTCGTCGGCGCCGTGTTGGCCGAGCAGTCCGACGAGTGGCTCGTGGCCAAGCGCTACATGAGTATCGAATCTCTCAAGACCCCACGGCGCGACGAACCCAGCGAGTTCGACCCCCGGCCGGCCATGGAGGACGCCGCCGGCCAAGACGAAGGGAGTGCGCCTATGGCGGCCATCGCATAACGAGTTGCGAGCGTGCTGTCGATGATGTCAGAGTCGATCAGCTCGGGTTGATGCGAGGGCCGTTGCGACTCACGACCTCGTACACCACTCGTCGGGACTTGACCGCGGAAGTTCAGCTCGGGCGATCCCTACGGGGCTCTCTTCACCGGTCGCGGGCGATTGCCCGGGGGCGCACGCTGGAAGAAACCTGCCTCATCTACGCTGTGACTCCGGACGACGACAGAGATCTCCCCGAGGCGAGGATATTCGCCGAGGCTTAGACGTGACACCCTAAACACGACGTGAGACGCTAGCTGTCCACTCGAAACGCTGCTGGAGGGGGATCGTGCCTAACCGTATCGACAGAAGGTCGTTTTTGGCCCGCGGGGCCCTCGGTGCCGCTGGGATCGCCGCTGGCGACGTGGGGGCCGGCGGACTGCTGACCGCCTGCAACTCGGATTCGGGGCCCGGTCAATCCCAGAAGGGCCACCCCCGCAACGGCATTACCAACGCGCCCCCGAAGAAGGGCGGCAGTCTCGTCTTCGGGACCGTTGACGAAGACCAGAGTTTCGACCCGGCTGTCGGACGCTTCGATGAGACCGGGATTCTCTACGCACGAACGGTCTTCGATCCACTGACCATCATCGCCGCGGACGGGAGCGTCCAGCCCTACCTGGCCAGGTCCGTGACACCCAATCCCGACTACTCCGTGTGGACGATCGGCGTCCGACCGGGGGTGCTGTTCCACGACGGCACCCCCTGCGACGCTTCTGCCATCGCCGGCAGCATCGAGCACTTCCTCACCGGCGAACTCGGCATCTCGATCAACCCCTTACTGGCCAAGACGCATGCCGTCAGCGTGACCACACCCGATACGGTCACAATCACCTTGACCCAACCCTGGGTGCCCTTTCCCACGTATCTCACCGGGGCCATCGGCGGTCAGGGCGGCTATATCGTCGCTCCCTCGATGATCGCCGACAAGAACGGAGGCATGAACCCCGTCGGGACCGGGCCCTTCAGGTTCCAAGAATGGTCCCCGAACGACCATTTCACCGCCACGCGCAACCCCAACTACTGGCGAAAGGGGACCCCCTATCTGGACCAGATTACATACAAACCGATCCTGGAGGACGATTCCCGGGCCAGCGCGCTCGAGGCCGGCAACATCGACATCATGCAAGCGGCGCTCCCGGAATCAATCCTGCGCTTTCGAGAGAACACCGGCTATGCGTACATCGACGATACGGGGACGATCGCAGGTGAGCCGGATATGGGTTTCATCATGTGCAACCTGTCGAAGCCACCAATGGACAACCTGAAGGTTCGCCAGGCCATGGCCATGGCCATAAGCTCCGCCGAGTACTCGAAGATCATCAACAAGGGCCTGACTCCCCCTACTGACCAGCCGTTCACCCCGGGGTCTCCGTACTACGCGCCGGACAGTGGTTACCCGAAGTACAACCCCACCGCCGCTGCCGCCCTGGTGAAGGAGGTGGAGAGGGAGACGGGCGCACCGGTGACATTCACGTTGATCGAGCCGCCGACCGCGGCATCGGTGCTGGCGGCCCAGTATCTGCAGAGCCGGCTCCAAGCGGTAGGAATGAACGTCACCCTGAGCCAGATCCAGCCGTCGGTGGAGATCAATGACGCCCTGGCCGGCTCGTATCAGGCAGCGGTGTGGCGCCAATTTGCCGCGGTCGACCCTGACCTCAATTACTTGTGGTGGAGCCCGACGGAGATCTTCGGATCCCTTAATCCCAACTTCGCCCAGAACAAGGACTCGCTCATCCAGACGTTGCTCGAAACGGGACGCCAGTCGACCGACCGGGCCGTCAGGGCCAAGGCGTACCAACAGATCGCCCAGCGACTCAACAAGGACCTTCCCTACATCTGGACCGACCGGGGCATCTGGGCAATAGTCGCCAGTTTGCACGTTCAGAACTTCAACAATCCCACGACACCGGCCGGTGACAAGGCCTTTGGGATGATTGTCGGGACAATCTGGACATCGCAGATCTGGCTTGACAACTGAGATGGTATGCCGCGGACCTAGGCGTCGCTGTACGGTTCGCCCATGCCCGTCGCCGGTCGAGTCATACGCTCTCAATTGGCGAACGCGTGGGGCTCCTCGGGTACGAACTCCGACGCCACCCTCAACCGACTCTGCATCGCTGAGTCACAGTGCAGGGATCGAGATGCACGTGCTGACATACCTCATGCCAATCAGTCCAGCCCTTGCCAACCCAGCAGGACTCCATCTGAGCAAGGGGCAGGTTTGGACACCGTTCGCCAGCTCACGCCTTCGTCGGCCAGTGGCGCCAGATCGATCACCTTGTTGGTCAAGTGGGTACAGCCCAGGCAGAGGGCGTCCGGGCCATTGCTCATGAACTGGTAGATGGCCCACTGCTGGCACCCATCGAACACTCCAGCAACCGCTTTGGCCCGTCGGTGGTGTCGAAGATGGATTTCTCGTTATCGAAATGAACCATCCGAAGGCGGCGTCTTTGCGCAACAAGGGCATCGAGGCGGTGAGCGGCCTCCTTCTCCGCAACCAGTAGCGTAGGGAGTTCCGCTGTTCGAATGAAGACCTGGCGCGAAGGTCAGGTCGACGGCCCGGGCGACCCGTGAGCCGGCGGAGGGATCACGGCCAGCTTGGACCCCTTGCCGAGCACCGTGACGATACGGTGCCCTCGCTCGACAGCGAGGTCCTCCACGTAGATGGAGCAGGCCTCGGACACCCGGGGCCCCGAGCAGACCGAGCAGACAGGCAAGGGCGTGATCCACACGGCTCCCGGCGGCTCCCTGGGCCACGAAGGCGCTGAGCCCCATGCGGTCCAGGCCCAAAGTGGCCGAGTCGGTGTCGATCTTCGGACGCCGGACGTGCTCAGGCGAGGAGTGCTCGAGCAGCCCGTCGAGCACAGCGATCCGGTAGAAGCCAGCCACCGTGCCGATCTCCGACCGATGGTGGCCCGGGACATTCCCCTCTCGTCCATGGCTCTCGCCCACAGCTCGACGTGCCCCCGCTGGAGGCGAAGACCGGGAGGTCCAACTGGGCGAACCAGGAGAAGAACTGGCGCAAGTCGGTGGCGTAGCTCATCCTCGTCGGCCCGGAATACCGGGCGAGAAAGCCGGCCACGCTTCGTCGAAGAGAACCGGCGTGGGGCTGACGATCGTCGAGGAAGGAAGGTCCACCTTTCGTAGGTCCTTCCATTGCGCTCCGGACCGCCCCGTCGTCGATATCGTGCGGGGTAGCCCTTGCTGTCAGAACGAAGGGCGCCTCATTCGGGGGTCCGGCTGACAGCCGACAGGTCTGGTCGAGATTCCGATGCGCTAGTCCTGGGCTGATCTCGACGGCGCGGTCCAGGGTCAACGCGCGGTCGTTAGTCGTCTACAGGCGAGCGAACGAAGCCGCCTCGTCCTCGAAGGCGGCCGTGGCCTCTCTGTTGACCGAGGGCCTGGTGACGGTCACGGCGTTGAGGGAGTCCGACGCAGTCACCATGGGATCGCCGCCGGCCAACGCCCGCTCGAAGGCCAGCTGGGCGGCGCGTTGCGCAGCAAGGGCAAAGTCTGCAGGCGTAAACCCCTCGGTTCGCGCCGCGACGTCTCCAGCTTCGCAGGCCGGCAGGAATTCTGCGGTGAGTTCGGTACGCCCGCCCATGTCGGGTGCACCGACGGGAATGATGAGGTCGAACCGACCCGGACGAAGCATGGCCGGGTCGATGGCAGCAATCGAGTTCGTGGCCATGACCATGAGACGCCCGGGTCGGGCCTTAAACACCGGGATGGCCTTCAACAGCTCGTTCACGATCGGCTGGCTTTCGGGCCGGGTCGCGCGCGCCGACGCGATCTCGTCTGCTTCGTCGATGAAGCACACCAGGTGATCCACGTGGCCCAGGTCGGTAAGTGCATCGCGCAACATGGCTGCGGCATGTGTTCCTTGGCCGAGGAGCGACGGGTGCAGCTCGACGAAGGCCCATGAAAGTCGCGACGCGATGGCCCGTGCGAATGAGGTCTTGCCCGTGCCGGGCGGTCCGAACAGCATCACCGCCGCGGGAGGGTGCAGCCCAATGCGATCAGCCAGCTCGACGTGCGACAGGGGCGCAACGATGCGCCGTTCGAGGAGTTCCTTCGTCGACGAGAAGCCCTTCATCGCCTCCCACAAGCCGGAAGCCGGAAAATGTCCGCCGTAGCGCTCGACAACGGCGAGCTCCTCGGGGACCATCGACGCGGTGCGGACATAGAGGTGCAGGCCATCGAGCCTGGTGAAGCCCTGGTGCGAAAAGGCCACTTCCCCGACCTGGCCGGGCTCCACCAGTGCCAGGAGACGGTGCGCTCCGTGGTGGATGACCTCCTGGTCGAGCTCGCGCAGCAGTGCGGAGCCGATGCCCCTGTTGCGCCACTGCGGGTGTAGGGCGAGTGCCAGAAGATGGGCGTCGCGGCCTGCCACTCGGGCCACCGCCGCGCCGACCAGCTGGCCCGACGCCACCGCCACCGCGGCCGGTTGATGCTCGTGGAGCGCCTCGACCACGTCGCTGCGGCTATAGGCAGCGGCCGTGGCCGTGCCTGCCGCGTCTATGAGGCGGACGATGTCCTCGAACGGGGCGACGGGTTCCCTATGATCGATTGAAAGAACACGCCAGCCGGTCGTCACAGACCCATCTTCTCGCGTCATCGGGTGGAGTGGCCGACCATGGCGCCGGCGCAGCGCCCTCATGCCCTCAGGGACTGGGCACGAAACACCACTCCTGATCGAAGCTAACCCCGGGGGAACGGGTCGTGACCTGGCCTTTCTCTTCGATCTCCGCTTCGTCACCGAGGTAAGACGGGCGCTCCCCTCGTGTCAGTTGCTGATCAACCATCCCTGGGCACGAGTCACTGCAGGAGCGGTCGCGCCATTCCGTTCAGCTCCCGACCGGGTGGCGGGGCCACATACGCGACCAGTAAGGGACGTGGCCGCGGCGATCGATAACACCCTGATTCAAGATGTGCGTCCGGTGACACCGCAAGATCGTTTCCGTCTGGCCCCGATTCGGCCGAAGCACCAGGATCAACCGACTTCGCGATCATGAGGGCCGTGACCATCGGCGAAGCCTGGTCCATGAGATGACTTCCGAAATGGCCGAACTTCAGGCTCAAGAATCACAACATTCGACGAATAGTGACACTCTAAGCAACGCCATCGCCTTGCCCTAGCTTAGCTATAGCTAGGGTCGAAAGTCCCGACGTGGTATGCGGCTCTTCGAGCGAGATCCTGGACTCGCTCGGAAGATCGGGAACCATTCAGGATGGGGTGCCGAAGGCCCAGTGGATCTGAATCCACGCAGGATCGGGGATCTCCGGCCCCCTTGAAAGCACCCGTGCCATGCGGGTTGCGTCGGAGTGGGGTAGCTGGGCCGGACGGTGACCCGCTCGGGATCGTCATCGAAAAGCGATATCGCGTGGGTCCAGTGACGGCTGCCCGCCGACGAAGACTTGATCAGGTCACTCCCTACAGCCGTGTTCTCAATCCAGCACGACCATCTTCAATCGTCTCAGTCACCACTTCCGGACGCTTCAACCACGGCACTCTTCGCTACCTGGAGCGGATCCTCTATGTGTCGTGTTGGAGCGAGTCGCCCTGGCAGACCGTCGTCGAGATACTCCATATAACCGACCCGGTAGTGTTCGACCATGTTCCTGGCGCTTCGTGAGATGAGCAGAGCCAGGGTTCGCTTCGGGCTCCTGATCGGTGCCGTCGGGTTGCTGGTCTTCTTGATCCTCACCCAACAGGCCATCGAGGGCGGTCTGGTCACAGGGTTCGTCGGCGCTCTCCGTCAGCAGTCCGCCCCGGTGCTCGTCTACAGCGTCGACGGCCAACGAACTCTGCAGGGTAGCGTGATCGACCCTGGGCTCGAGGCCAAGATCCGCGGGGTGAGCGGTGTCGCCGGTGCTGGATGGATCGGGCAGAGCACTTTCACCGTTCGCGTCGACGGCGGGGCCGAATCCGACGCCGCCCTCATCGGCTACGAGCACTCGGGGCTGGGTGACCCCAGCGGATTGAGCGCTGGCCGTCGACCGGTGGGACCGACCGAGGCGGTAGGAAGTGCTGCCGACTTCACGGTGGGAAGCAGAGTCCGGGTCGTGACGAGCGGACCCTCTGGCGCCACGGGCCCGGTGTTCACCGTAGTGGGATTGGTCAAGGACGCCCAGATCCAGGTCACCCCCACGCTCTTCGTCCCTTGGGCGGGCTACGAGGCGGCGGTCAAGGCGGCCAATCCTGATGCCACGACCGTTCTGCCCAGCGTGATCGCTGTGCGCCCCACGTCCGGTGTGAGCGACATCGAACTGGTCCGCCGGATCAACGCGGCAAGCCCCGACGCCGATGCGCTGACGCGGTCTCAGGCCGCCAGCGACACTCCCGGAGTGGCTCAAGTCCAACAGTCATTCCAGCTCATCTTCCTGCTCTACGGGCTGGTTGTCCCGCTCATTACCGGACTGTTCTTCCTCATCATCACGTTCCAGAAGGCGGCGGCACTCACCTTGCTCCGGGCCATTGGGGCCCGGTCGGGTGCTCTGGTTCGCTCGTTGCTCATCCAGGTTCTTCTAGTGATCGGTGCCGGGATAGTGATCGGCGTCGCGCTCTTCGCACCCCTTACCCTCATCCGCCTCGGGGCGATCACCATCCGGCTCAATCCCGGAGCGATCCTCTTCTGGTCCGTGGGACTCCTCGTGCTTGGTGTGGCCAGCGCACTGGTGGCAGCCCGGCGGGTGCTCGCCGTCGATCCACTGGAAGCGACTACGGGAGGCGGTGGTCTATGAGGCTGGCCCTCCGCGAGATGCACCGTCGACCAGGCCGCTTCGCCATCGCCACGGTCATTCTGACGTTGATCGCTATCTTGTTGATGTTCCTGGGGGGCCTGCTCGATGGGCTAGTGGCGAGTAGCACCGGGGCGTTCCGGGCCCAGCGGGCCGACCTGGTGGTGTACTCGGGCAACTCCCGCAACTCATTGGAGCGGAGCCGCATCGAGCCGGACGTGCGCCATCAGGTGGAATCCGTCCCGGGGGTCACGCGTGTCGGTGGACTGGGGAGCGTGCAACTAGGGGGGCGTATCCCCGGTAGGGGCGCCCGAGACCTCGTTCCAACCGTCCTCTTCGGCTATGAACTCGCGCCGCGAGGACTGCCCTCGACGCCACCGGGTGCGGGCACGGTCTACGCCGATGACTCCCTCCGGGCGAAGAACGTGGTGGTCGGAACCACCATCCACCTCGGACCGGCCCGGTCGGCCGTCACCATCGTGGGCTTCGTCTCTGACACGCGCTACTCGGGGCAGGGCACCTTGTGGGGCTCGCTGGAGACCTGGCGGCAGGTGCTCGATGCCAACCGACCCGATGCCCGGGTCGGCCCCGGAGTGGTCCAGGCACTCGTGGTCCAAGGTGTCTCGCTCGGAAGAGCCGGGCTTCCCGAGCAGATCGACCGGGCCACCGACGGAGCCACCACGACCCTGACGATCACCGAGGCCATCAATGCCCTCCCCGGCGTCTCCCAGCAGCGCACTGTCTTCAACCAGATCATCGGTGTGACGGTCGTCATCGCCATTGTGGTCGTTGCCCTGTTCTTCGCCCTCCTCACCGTCGAGCGCACCGCCCTCTACGGGGTCCTCAAGGCCATTGGCGCCAGCTCACGAACGTTGTTCGTCGGCGTCGTGCTCCAGGCGGTGGTCGTTGCGCTGATTGCCTCGCTGATCGGCGTCGTCGCCTCCCTCGTCCTCGACGCCCTGATCCCGGCGGGGACCATTCCGTTCGTAGCCACCCCGGCGCGCCTCCTTAGCAGTGCGGTCGTTCTCGTGGTCGCTGCCGTGGTGGGCTGCACCTTTTCGCTCCGGCGCGTGCTCCGCGTCGATCCCGCAGCGGCCATCGGCGGGGCACCGTGACGATGACAACCACGCCCCTTTCCCCTCACCTGTCCTGGAGTCCCTCATGACGACGCTCGCCGAGTCCGCCGGCACGTTCGATCACGCCCTCGAGATGAGAGGCATCACCAAGGTCTACAGGGTGGCCGACGACGAGGTCGTGGCGCTCGACCACGTCGACCTCATTGTCGCCAGTGACGAGATCGTTGCACTGGTCGGCCCCTCTGGGTCCGGCAAGACCACCCTGTGCTCCATTGCCGGCGGGCTGCTGTCGCCGACTGACGGGTCGGTGGTGGTAGCCGGGCGGGAGATCTCGGGCTACTCGGGACACCAACTCACCGATTTCCGCAGGGAGTCGGTGGGCTTCGTGTTCCAGACGGTCAACCTGATCCCATTCCTCACCGCCCGTGAGAACCTGCTCGTGGTCGACGAGATCGGCCGGCGGCTCGGTCGCGTGGCCCGCGATCGAGCCGACCAGCTCCTCGCGGAACTTGGCCTGACTGATCGCGCCGCCAATCTGCCGGCCCAGCTTTCCGGCGGCCAGAAGCAGCGCGTCGCCATCGGACGGGCGCTCATGAACGATCCCAGCCTGGTTCTCTTCGACGAGCCGACCTCAGCGCTGGATAGCAGTCTCGGCGACCAGGTGGTCCGCCTCATCAGGGAAGAGATGAAGGCTCGTGGCACTGCCGCCATCATCGTCACCCATGACGACCGCATCACCCACTACGCCGATCGCACTGTGCACATCGAGGACGGCCGTATTGCCGAGTGACGAAAGTACATCTTGTTCGCGGCCCCTCACCCGGCATCGCTTACCCAGACTGGCGAATGCACCAATGAGCAACGGGTGCCCCAGTCGTGAGGTAGGGGACGCTCGCACCTGCAAGTACCGCCCGATTTCCGCGCAGAAGAATGCCGGCCGGTCTGCCGTTGGGTCCGCAGGTCGAGAGGTCGAAGCCGCCCGCTAGTCGGAGATCCCGGTAGGGCTGTGTCGCCATCAGGGCCGAGAGGCAACTGTCTCAGTGCGCCATGGGCATCGGTCGAGATCGCGTCGGGGCACGGTCCGGTATCGAGCCACCCCTCATGAGGCAAGGGTGCGCTTCAGCCCTACGAGGTCGGCAACGGTGACGGTGAGAGCCGAGTGGCCCTTACGTCTAAGCTTAGGGCGACGGGACCTTCTCCTTGAAGTGGACACACAGCCCTGCCTTGGTGTTGGTGCCGAAGGAGAGGCCATCGTCGGCAAGAGACATTCGGGGGCCAATGGCAGTCCACCAGCGGTATCAACTGGTGACATGGGCCTCGTCGACGTTGCTGAGCGTGGTGTCGAGACGAATCCAACCGAAGGAGGCCGATAGCTGACCGTCCTCGGCGACATGAACGCCATCCTTCTTCGACCGAAGGCCGAACAGCGCCAGCACCGGCAGGAACTTCTTGTCAATCTCATACAGGTACGTCCCAGTCATCGCGCTCACTCCGGTCTCATACTCCCGGACCCTACCTGCCGGACTCTCCACCCACATTGGCGATGAGTACAGGTATTGGCGAACCTCGGACCGGCCGACGACGCCACAGAGCCCCGTGACCGGCGCCGTCATGCGGTGCTATTGAGCGCGGACACCGAGTGGGTAGACGCCCCTCAGCAAGCGAGATCGCCGCCTTGGGTTCCGGCCCCTTCGGATGACCAGAGGTCGTCGCTTGGCAGCCCTGTAGCGAATCAATCAGGGTGCTACCGCCTGAGGCGGCAGGTCCCGCTCAGCATGGGACCTTTGGCCCTTGGCGGCCGCTATACGGAGAGGTCATGTTGGTGTCATGGGAAGAGGACGCGGAGTGACCGACTGCTCAGCTCCTATCTTCCCTGGATTCGCCTGTTGGGTGGTCTGCTGCTCGTCCTGGCCGGCGTGTGGGTTGTGGTCGCCGGTCCGCTGTTTCACCACCTGTGGCTGGACCTCATTGGGCTGGCCATGCTGATCCTGGGCGACTACCTGTTCCATCTTGGGTTGACAGAGTTGCGCCACGTCACGGATCGGTAGGTTCGGTCGGTAAGGATTGACGTCATCTTCCCGTCCCGGCGACAGAGCGAAACCCCCCAACTAGCACCATGGCTGGCCGCTCTCGCCGTAGCTACCTTCCTGGCAGCCTGTGGTTCGTCCAGCGTCCCGCCGAGTGCCAGCCCGACGACGACGCCACCGACCTCCACGATCCCCACGACGACCGAACCGGTCGCGCCGCCATGCGGAGTGGTCGCCAGCCCCGACGTTGTCATCACCAACGACACCCAGCCGTGCAGTGTCTCTACCCGTGTCGGCGTCACCATCCACATCGTGCTCGACCCCGGCTTCAACTGGTCTACTCCCTCGAGCGACTCGTCCGCCGACGAGGTCGTCAACGTAGAGCGGCAGTCCTCTGGCAGGCTCGATGCCGACGTGCGTGCCCTGCGGATAGGCCTGGCGACGGTCTCCGCCACCGGATCCATCCTGTGTCCACCGGGACAGCCCTGCCCGGCGCTGGCGCGGCTCTGGGCGCTGCGGGTCACCGTCGGTGCCGCCTCTGCCCGCACGACCAGCTGACTGAGACGGATAACGGACCCAACTCCACCTGCACGAGGGTGACGGCCTGGTCGTCCAGCTCTCGGGCCTTTCGAGCTACACATGGACCGAGCCAGTTTCCTCCAACCAAGCCGTTCGCCGATGCCAGGATCTACGGCGGCTCGGCGGGTCGTCCTCTCCGTTGAAGCTACTTGTCTCTCGTCGGCGGGGTGCGGTTTCTTGGGTGCCCGGCATACCGGCTTCGCGTAGGGCATACGCTCGGGGGATGACTCCCGAAGACCTCATCGCCGCCGCCTGCCCGAAGATCCGCGACATGGGATGGGCATTCTACTTCGATCCGGCCACGATGGCGTTCGGTCAGCGCCTTGGGCTCGACGGTTTTCAGTTCTACTTCCTCGGGCGCGGTGGGGTGCTCGGAGACGTGGAGCCCTCAGTGGTGGCGAGCGCCTTCGGGTACTTCAACCCCGCGCTCGTCAGTCAGATGTGGAACGCGGGACGCGAGGTCATCTCACCGCGCGAAGCCGGTCGGGCCTATATGGCGTGCTGTGCCCAGTTCGGGCGGGCCAAGTTCGGCGACGTCGCAGGACTGGAGGCGTTCTGCGCCGCCGCCGGGGCGGTCAACGACGCGGCCGACCCGGTGGGCCTGGCCCTGTACTCGGGCATCCGGGCTGAGGGGCTCGAGGACGACCCGCCGGCACGCGCCATGCAGCTCGTGACGGTGCTGCGCGAGTTCAGGGGGAGCGCCCACCTGCTCGCCGTGCGGGCCTCGGGACTCGACGCCAAGACAGCGCACTTCCTGCGCCGACCCAACGACATCGGCATGTTCGGTTGGGGCCCTGAGGACACGCCGCTCATTACCGACGCGGAGCGCGCCATGCTCGACGCCGCCGAAGAGCTGACCGACCGGCTGGTGCTTCCGGCCTATGCCGTGCTGGACGATGGCGGCGGCGAAAGTCTTCTCGAAGGCCTTCAGGCACTGGAAGGAACCCTTGCCCGCTGAGTCGCGGCTGACCGCTTTCGCTCATTCCTTTCACCGCTGACGGAGAGTGTCGGGCTCTCGATGCCACCGCTTTCTCCGTTGCCGAAGTCATCAACCCAGCGTGTCGCAACCCACGAGGTTCCGAGATGATGGCGAAGCCTCGACGAGGGAGAGAACGCGCGCGAGTGGAGCCAAAGGCGGCACGAGGACGTTTTCTCAAGGGCGGGTAGGCGGGGTCTGAGGTCGAGCGAAGCACTGACACTGGTCAG
>Ga0307372_10010029_pt1 | contig 12912 bp, 13 predicted proteins | sample OX1MG_FD_202533 | JGI IMG/M metagenome (GOLD analysis project Ga0307372, IMG submission 202533) | Soil microbial communities from Risofladan, Vaasa, Finland - OX-1 | ecosystem: Environmental > Terrestrial > Soil > Coastal area > Acid sulfate soil | place: Finland: Risofladan, Vaasa | collected...
GTTCGGAGATGGAGATCGGCCAACGACTCCTGACGATTGAGGTACGAACCCGCGGGTCCACCAGCCACGATGCCTGAAGCGGTGCGTTCGCCCTACCGGGCGTCTACGCGTACGACGGCGCCACGGCGGGCGGGCGAACCTCGCTCGGAGGGACATCGAGCGATGACCAGTAGGATGGTGCAGATCAGCGTTCCCGTTGATCTTCAAAGGACGCCAAGTTCGGGTCGGACGATCTAGACGATTGTCGCTCGTTCGGGCTCGACGCCTTCACTTTCGAAAGGGGTCGTCAATGCCTCGAGTCTTTCATCGCCCTACTCGCATCAAGGGCAGTGCCACGAGTCCCGCGCCGAGTGCCCGAGTGCCACTGTGGGTGCTTTTGGAGGTGGCCGTTGCCTTCTTTACGCTGCGCCGGCGAATCGCGCGCCGTCGAGAATTTAAGGCTGGCGCCAGTCAGAGCTCTAAGTGAGCGCGTCACTCAACGTCGTTGACTCCGCCAGTGCCTTCCATCGTCGAGTACTCGACGGATCGCCGCGCGAGTCTTCGCGCGCACTACGCGTGGGCTTTCTCAGCAGCGCGCCTCCCACCCCCTGTGGCCTCGCGACCTTCACCACGGCGCTCGGCCTCGCGATGCAGCGCCAAAACTTCGAGGTGGGCATCGTGCGAGTTCTCGACGCCGAAGAGGCGCCCGTCGGCGGTGAATTGCCGGTGTGGGGCGAACTCGTCGCCCAGCACGCCAAGACTCGAATCCACGCGATCGACGCTCTCAACAGTTGCGACGTGGTGATGGTGCAGCACGAGTACGGCCTCTACGGGGGCCAAGACGGTTCGGACGTGCTGCGAGTACTCGAGGGCCTGCGGGTCCCCGCCGTGGCCATTCTGCACACCGTGCTGGCTTCGCCGACGCGCCATCAGCGCGACGTGCTCAACGAGGTGATTCGTCGTTCCCACCACGTCGTGGTCATGTCCGCCTACGCCGAGACGACGCTGCGCTCCGCGAACTTCATCGGCGCGACGCCCCTAAGTGTCATTCCTCACGGTGCTCAGCGTTCGACGGCGCTTTCGACCAGGGCCGTGCACGAACGTCCGGTTTTGCTCTCGTGGGGACTGCTCGGTCCGGGCAAGGGCATTGAGTGGGCGATCGACGCCCTCGGGATGTTGAAGGACCTGACTCCGGCTCCGCGATACGTCGTCGCGGGACGTACGCACCCCAAGGTGCTCGCCCGCGAGGGTGACGCGTATCGCGACTCGCTCGTTCGCCGTGTTCAAACCAACGGCGTTGAACACATGGTCACCTTCGACGACTCCTACCGCGACCTGGCTTCGCTGCAGAACTTGATCGAGGACGCCGACGTCGTGATCTTGCCCTACGACTCGAAGAATCAGGCCACCTCGGGCGTCCTCGTCGACGCGGTCGCCGCCGGACGCCCCGTCATCGCGACGGCCTTCCCCCACGCTTTGGAACTTCTCGGTGACGGGGCGGGTCTGATCGTCCCTCAACGCGACCCGTCGGCCCTGAGCGCGGCGATTCGTCGCGTGCTCGTCGAACCCGACCTCGCCCAACGAATGGCCCTGGCCGCTCGCGGCGCGGCTCGCGAACTTTCGTGGGACGTGGTGGGCGAAAAGTTCGCCGCGTTGGCGCAGCGTTACGTCGCGAACGTGCTTTCGTGACCCCAGTACCGCCACCTAATTACGCGCATCTGTTGTCGTTGAGCGGTCCCTTTGGCACCTTTGAGCACGCCGAGTTCACCGCGCCTCGCCCCGAACACGGCTACTGCACCGACGACGTGGCGCGAGTCTTGCTGGTGTTGGTGCGTGAACGCGCTCCCAGTGACGAACTCCAGCGACTGGCGCGCACGTCGTTTCACTTCTTGCGCAGTGCTCAGGTCGGCAACGGGACGTTTCGAAACCGCCGCAACGCGAACGGCGTTTTCATCGGACCCGGTACGAATCATGACTGCTGGGGACGAGCAATGTGGGCGCTCGGAACCGCGGCCGTCAAGGGGCACGATGAAACCATGCGCCGCGAGGCCCTCGAGAGCTTCACCCGAAGCAGCACGGTGGTCTCGCCCTGGCCGCGCGCGAGCGCGTTCGCGGTCTTGGGCGCGGCGGAGGTGCTGGCGGTGTGGCCCGGCAACGAGGCGGCGCTTCGCGTCATGCAAAACGCGCTCCTCGTGCTCGATCGACCATCACTGAGTTCGCTGTGGTGCTGGCCCGAGGAGCGACTGACCTACGCGAACGCGATCCTCGCCGACGCTCTGGTCGCCGCGGGCGCGGCGCTCGACATTCCTTTGCTGGTTCAACAGGGTCTCGATCAGCTCCGGTGGCTGGTCGAGCGCTGGACGACGCGCGGTCACCTGTCGGTGGTCGCGGCGCGAGGCGCGCTTCCCGGTGAGCACGAAGTCGGCTTCGACCAACAGCCCATCGAAGTGGCGGCCTTGAGCGAAGCCTGCCTGCGCGCCTACCGGCTCGGAGCCGACGACTTCTGGCGCCGCGCGCAGGCTTTGGCCACGAAATGGTTCTTGGGGGAGAACGACGGAGGCGCCGTGATGTTCGTGGAGGCGACCGGCGGCGGCTACGACGGACTCATCGCGTCGGGGGTCAACTTGAATCAAGGCGCCGAATCGACGCTGGCGCTCCTCGCGACGCTCCAGGACGCTCAGTCAATGGAATCGGTGCTGGCGTGCGCGACCTAGGCCTCGCCCGGCGCTCCTCGTTGCACCTGCGAGCGGACGGTTCTCGGGTGGTGGCGCGCCTCTTCGTCCCGGGTCACGAGTTACTCGGGGGCAGCGAATCGCGTGCCGAGTCGACGGTGGAGCGGGTCATGGCGCTGAGCGAAGAAGAAGTCGACGTGGCACTGGCGAGTCTCTGCGAACGTTTTTCGTCTCGGCACGAAAACATTCACGACTCATTCAATGAGAATTTCACGCGAGTCGCCGGCTACGTGAAGGCGCCCATCTCGATGTCGCGCCAAGAGCTGCTCGGCGCGACGTTCACCCACGAGCTCACGCTCGAAGGTGCCGCCATCTGCAATCCGAGTCTCGTGGCGAGTCCCCACCAAGACGGTCTGCGCGAAGGCGAAGTACGAGTCGTGATGAGTTATCGAGCGATCAGCGAGGGCCACCGTTCGAGCATTTGTTTTCGCGATGGGGTCATCGGTCCCGACGGCACCCTCACCCTCGAGGAGGCGGAGAAGTTCCCGGTGGTCGCCACGTCGAGCCCCACGTCGATCTCGCGCAAGCACGTGCGCGAGCTTCTGCACGATCGTCGAGCGGGTGGGGATTCGGCCGAGTCGGTCCTCTCGAATCTCTTTGCCGAGTTCTCCAACGCGGAACTCGAAGTCGCGCTGAAGAATCTCGAACTCCAAAGTGACACCCGGCCCAACGCCCTAAAGACCATTCGGGCCCTGCGCTCGATCGCGGCGGGTTTTTACGCCGCGGATTTCTCCGAGGACGTCGCGCTCTCGCGCCGCGTGCTCTGGCCCACCGCACCCAATGAGCTCGAGGGCATGGAGGACGCGCGATTCGTGCGCCTCGACGACGGCGGAACCTCGCGCTACGTGGCGACCTACACGGCCTTTGACGGCACCTCGGTCGCCCAGCAGTTCCTCGAAACCGAAGACTTTCGCCACTTCGCTTCGACCCCGCTGGCCGGCCGCGCGGCGCGAAACAAGGGGTTGGCGATCTTTCCTCGCAAGATCGCCGGGCACTACGCGGCCCTGTCTCGCCACGACCGTGAGTCGAACACGCTCGCGTTCTCCGATGACCTTCACTGTTGGGACGACGCGATCACCCTCGAGACGCCCCAATCGGATTGGGAACTCTTGCAGCTCGGCAACTGCGGCTCGCCGATCGAACTACCCGAAGGTTGGCTCGTCTTGACCCACGGCGTGGGGCCGATGCGCACCTACGCCATCGGCGCCTTGCTGCTCGACCTGGGTGACCCGTCCAAAGTCATCGCGCGTTCGCACCTGCCGATACTGAGTCCGAACGCCGACGAACAAGACGGTTACGTGCCCAACGTGGTGTACTCGTGCGGGTCCTACCTGCACGGGAGGATATTGTGCCTGCCCTACGGCGTCGGCGACCAGTCGATTCGCTACGCCACGTTCGACGTTGACGCACTGCTCTACGCGCTGGTCGAGCTCTAGCGCTACGCGGGTCTTCCCCTCGTCGCGCCAGTGTCGCTTCTCCGGCGTGGCGTGGTGATGGTTCGCCCGCCCATCGTGAGCGGGCGGGCGCTCCGTTGGCCCAGCACCTTCGATGGTGACTTTCGAGCGCCGATGGGCGACGGGCGTGCTCGCGCGGAAGTGACGATCAATCGAGGGGCGCCGTCGGGTGAGCGCGCGTCAACCACTCGAGCACTTCGACGAGGCCACTCACGTCGCCGCGCACTTTGAGGCGCCCCTCGCGCAGTGCCGTGGCGCCGTCGAGTTCTCCGCGCGTGACGCGACGCGCGTCATCGTAACTAAGACGCAGCATGGTGTGCGCCAAGAGATGATCGCCGGGTTCGACCCGCGCGCCCTGCGGGGAAAGGCTGAAGGTGAAGGCGTGGGGGAGCGAGTTGGGTTCGCCGTCGAGTTGGAAGACGACGCGAAGCGGCTCTTCGCCGCCGAGCGGCCCGGCGCCGGCCGCCGCGAGGAGGGCGTTAGTCTCCTCGAACCACTCGCTGGTGAGAAAATCGGCCACTAGGGAGCCGGCTGAACGGCCGCCTCTTGCGCGCTGCGCTTGGTCTGGCGGCGGATCTTGCGCCCGAGCCACGCGACGGGGTCGTAGTGAGCGTCGACGACGCGCTCCTTCAAGGGGATGATCGCGTTGTCGGTGATCTTGATGTGCTCGGGGCAGACCTCGGTGCAGCATTTGGTGATGTTGCAGTACCCCAGACCCATCTCTTCGCGGATGAGGTCACGTCGGTCGTTGGTGTCGAGGGGGTGCATTTCGAGCTCGGCGTAGCGGATGAAGAAACGCGGTCCGGCGTAGTGAACCTTGTTGTCCTCGTGGTCGCGAATGACGTGGCAGACGTCTTGGCACAAGAAGCACTCGATGCACTTGCGGAACTCCTGACCGCGTTCGACGTCCTCTTGGAACATTCGATAGCCGCCTTCGGGCATCGGCGGCGGCAACAAGGCGGGCACCTTCTGCGCCTGGACGTAGTTGAACGAGACGTCGGTGACGAGGTCTCGAATGATCGGGAAGGTCTTCATGGGCGTGACTGTGACGGGACCCTCGGGCAGCTGGTCCATGCGCGTCATGCACATCAGCCGGGGCTTGCCGTTGATCTCGGCCGAGCACGAGCCGCACTTGCCGGCCTTGCAGTTCCACCGGCACGCGAGGTCGGGTGCCTCGGTCGCTTGAATGCGGTGGATGACGTCGAGGACGACCTCGCCCTCGTTTTGCTCGATGGTGTAGAGCTCAAAGTCGCCGCCGTTCGCGTCACCACGCCAGACGCGCATCGTTACCTCAGCCATTACTTTGCCTCCTCCAGCAGAGCCTTCAACTCGTCGGGCATGACGAGCAGGGGGGATTGATCGGTTCGAATCGGCGAATCCCACTGACCGCCTTGGCTCGAGTGCGCGAAGTTGAACGTCGCGTACTCGGGGTCGGCCTGGGGGAAGTCCTCGCGGGTGTGGCCCCCGCGGCTCTCCTTGCGCAGACTCGCGCCGCGGGCCACGCACTTAGAGACCGTGAGCATCGCGGGCAGGTCGGTCGCGAGGTTCCACCCGGGGTTGTACGCGCGCCCGCCCTTGACGGCGATGTTCTTGACGCGCTCGGTGAAGACCTCCAGCTGCTCCTGGGCGAAGTCGAGCTCGCTTTCGGTGCGGATGATGCCGACGTTGACGTGCATCATCTCTTGAAGGTCGCGCTGAATGTCGTAGGGGTTCTCGCCCTCTGATCGATCGAAGGGTTCGAAGGCGGCCTTGACGGCCGATTCGACCTCGCCCATGTTGAAGCCCGTCGCGCTGGCGCCGGACTCGACGTAGTCGGCCGCGCCGATGCCGGCGCGGCGTCCAAAGACGACCAGGTCGCTCAGCGAGTTGCCCCCGAGGCGGTTCGCCCCGTGCAGGCCGCCGGCGACTTCACCCGCGGCGAAGAGCCCCGCCACCGCGGTGGCCGCGGACTCCGCGTCGACCTGCACGCCGCCCATGATGTAGTGACAGGTCGGGCCGATCTCCATGGACTCTTTGGTGATGTCCACGCCCGCCAGTTCCATGAACTGGTGGTACATCGAGGGCAGGCGGCGGCGAATGAACTCGGCGCTGCGTCGAGAGGCGATGTCGAGGTAGACGCCGCCGTGGGGGCTGCCTCGCCCGGCCTTGACCTCAGCGTTGATGGCCCGGGCGACCTCGTCGCGCGGCAGCAGTTCGGGCGCGCGACGTCCCGCGGTGTGGTCGTCGTACCACTTGTCGGCCTCTTCTTCGGTGTCGGCCGTCTCGGCTCGGAACATGTCGACGACGTAGTCGAACATGAAGCGTTTGCCCTCGGCGTTGCGCAGCACCCCGCCGTCACCGCGCACGCTCTCGGTCACCAGCAGACCGCGCACCGACAGCGGCCAGACCATGCCGGTGGGGTGGAACTGGACGCACTCCATGTCGATCAACTTCGCCCCGGCCCACAGGGCCATCGCGTGGCCGTCGCCGGTGCCCTCCCAGGAGTTCGACGTGAACTTCCAGGACTTGCCCGTGCCGCCGGTCGCCACGATGACGGCCTTGGCCTTGAACGTCACGATCTCCCCGGTCGCGCGCCAGTAGGCGACGCAGCCCGCGACGTGGCCGTCGTCGTCGTGGACGAGCTGGAGGACCTTGCACTCCATGAAGACGTCGGTGCCCATCGAGACGACTTTTTGCTGGAGCGTGCGAATGAGTTCGAGGCCCGTGCGGTCGCCCACGTGGGCCAGGCGCGCGTAGCGGTGTCCGCCGAAGTCGCGCTGGAGGATCTTGCCGTCCTTGGTGCGGTCAAAGAGCGCCCCCCACTGCTCGAGTTCCCAGACGCGTTGCGGCGACTCCTGGGCGTGCAGCTCGGCCATGCGGTAGTTGTTGAGGTACTTGCCGCCGCGCATGGTGTCGCGAAAGTGGACCTGCCAGTTGTCCTCGGGATAGACGTTGCCCATCGCGGCCGCCATGCCGCCTTCGGCCATGACGGTGTGGGCTTTGCCGAGGAGCGACTTGGTGACGATGCCGACCTTGAGGCCGCGCTGCTTGGCCTCAATGGCGGCGCGCAGTCCGGCGCCTCCGGCGCCGATGATCAAGACGTCGTAGTCGTGGTGTTCGTAGGGGGACTCGGTCACGTTTATTCCTTAAAAGAGTTTGTAGTCGGTCAACGCGCCCGAGGCGACGAGGCGTACGTAGACGTCGGCCAGCGCCACCACGATGAGCGAGGCCCACGCGAAGTTCATGTGCTTGGGGTTAAGGGGGGTCAGGGTCTTCCAAATCCGGTGGCGGATCGGGTGGCCCCGGAAGCTCTTGAGTTGTCCGCCACAGAGGTGCCGACAGGCGTGGCACGACAAAGAGTAGAGCCAGAGCAAGACTGCGTTGAGCAACAACACGAGCGTGCCCACCGTGACGCCAAAGCCCAGTCCGGGCTGGCGAAAGGCGCGGATCGCGTCGTAGGTCAAGAGCACGTTAAAGACCAAGCCCGCGTAGAAGAAGTAGCGGTGCAGGTTCTGCATGAGCAGGGGAAAGCGCGTCTCGCCCGAGTAGGAGCCGTGCGCGTCTTCCACGGCGCAGGCCGGCGGTGACCACCAAAAGGCGCGGTAGTAACTGCGCCGGTAGTAGTAGCAGGTCAGGCGAAAGCCCAAGGGGAAGATGAGGATCAACAGCGCGGGCGAGAGCGTCCAGCCGCTCAGGGCGAAGCCGGCCTTGGAGCCCGCGACGCAGTTGCTCGCGATGCAGGGTGAGTAGAAGGGGCTCATGAGGTCGCGGTGGACGTTGGCGCCGACGTAGTAGTAGCGGTTTTGAAACGCGGCCCAGGTCGAGTAGACCACGAAGGCCGTGAGGACCGACACCGTGACCACGGGCTGAATCCACCAGCGGTCCTGGCGCAGGGTGGTGGTCTTGGGACCTCCGCGGGTCCCTCCAAGGACCACCTTGGTTGAACTCTCAGCAATCGCCACGCCTACTCCTTCTTTGGTAATTCACGCCGCAGTCCATACTAGGTACGTCCTCGAGGGTGCTCGGAACGTCACGGTCGCGGCGCCCCACCCCGGGGGCGAGGCGAAGGTGCCGAGGACCATGAGAAGGGCCCACAGAACGATCACGGCCAGTCGCCACTGGCGTACGACTCCCGAACCCAGCCTTCGCTCACAAGAAGAACGTAGCGGCGCTGCTCGAACGCCCCCGGTGACGACGTTGGGCTGTTTTAGTGTTGGCCGCCGCGGCGACCCTCGGAGGTTCCCCCAAAGAGCGCCCACACGACGAGAGCAAGGCCGGGCACCAAGAACCAGATGCCAAAGACCATGGCGAGCACGCACAAGAAGGCGCCCATGCCCATGGTGAAGGGCCAGATCGACGTGCCGGGGAACGAGCCGATGACGCCCGACCCCTCGGCCTGGGTGGCGTTGGGGTTGTCCTCGGGACGCGCCTTCATGCGTCGGCTCCACCAGTAGTAGTAGCCGCCCGGCAAGAAACCGAGCAGCATGCCGGCGAACATCATCACGCCCCCGGCGTTCTCGAGCGACCAGTTCCAGTACACGACGCACATGATCCCAAAGAACAGCCCGAGGCCCAGCATGAGTCTGGCTTCTACCTTCATGGCTGGGGCGCCTTGAACACTTCGGCGGCGACTTCGTCCTTGTGGACGCCGTGACCGAGCGCGCGGTGCTCGGGGTGGTTGTAGTCCCAGGTCGGGCGCTCCGAGCGGATGGGGGGCAGGCGATAGAAGTTGTGGTGCGGCGGGGGCGAGGTGGTGAACCACTCGAGCGTGTGTCCGTCCCAGGGATTGTCGCCCGCGGGGTGCTTCTTCCAACTCACGATGATGTTCACGACGAAGAGCAGCATGGAGATGCCGATCAGGAGCGCGCCAAAAGAGCTCAAATCGTTGAGCGACTTCCATTCGGGATTGTGCGGGTAGATGGCGATGCGTCGCGGCATGCCCTTTAGGCCCAACACGTACCCCGGCAGCGTGAAGACCTGGATGCCGATGAAGAGAAACCAGAACTGGAACTTGCCGATGCGCTCGTTCAAGAGGTAGCCGGTGATCTTCGGAGCCCAGTAGTAGAGGCCGCCCATCGCACCCAACACGAGGGCCATCACGACGGAGTGGAAGTGGGCGACGACGAAGTAGGTGTCGTGCGTGAAGAAGTCGAGCGGCGGGCTCGCGAGGTAGACGCCCGTGATGCCGCCGAGAAGGAACGTGACGACGAAGCCGATCGCCATCAACATGGCCGTGGAGAACCAGATCTGGCCTCGCCACATCGTGCCGATCCAGTTGAAGATCTTGATGCCCGTGGGCACCGCGATCAAGAGGCTCATGATCGAGAAGAAGGGCAAGAGGACCACGCCGGTGGTGAACATATGGTGCGCCCACACGCCGAGCGAGAGCGCCGCGATCGACAGCGTGGCGAAGACCATGCCCTTATAGCCAAAGACGGGCTTGCGCGAGAAGACGGCGATGATCTCGGTGGCGACGCCGAAGAAGGGGATCGCCAGGATGTAGACCTCGGGATGGCCCCAGAACCAGAAAATATGCTGCCACAGCACGGGGACGCCGCCGCCGGCGACCGAGTAGATATGGGTGCCGAAGTGGCGGTCGGCGTAGAGCATGATGAGCCCCGCGGTCAGCACCGGAAAGGCGAGCAAGATCAAAATCCCGGTCACGAGCATGTTCCAGGTGAAGATCGGCATGCGAAACATCGTCATCCCCGGGGCGCGAAGGTAGAAGATCGTGGCGCACAGGTTGACGCCGGTGAAAATCGCCGAAAAGCCCGTCAGCAGTAGGGCGCAGATCCATAGGTCCGCGCCCGTGCCCGGGCTATTGAGCGAGTTCGACAGCGGCGCGTAGCCGACCCAGCCAAAGTTCGCGGCGCCCCCGGCGGTGAAAAAGCCCGAGAGCATCGTGATCGAGCCCGTCAGATACAGCCAGTACGACAGCGCGTTCAGTCGCGGGAAGGCCATGTCGGGCGCGCCGATCTGGATCGGCACGATGATATTGGCGAGCGCGCCAAAGGCGAAGGGACCTACGAAGAGGTAGATCATGACCGAGCCGTGCATCGTGAAGAGCTCGTTGTACTGGGCGAGCGAGACCAGGTGGCCGTTGGGCGACATGAGCTGGGCGCGGATGAGCTCGGCGAAGAAGCCGCCGATCAACATCATGACGACCGAGGTCACCGTGTAGGAGAGACCGATGACCTTGTGATCGGTCGACGTTATCCACTTGAGGATGCCGGTGGGACCGTGGTGCTCGTCGTGGCCGTGGGCCTCGTCGTGGGCGGGGATTTCGGCGGGTGGATTGAGGACTTCAGTCATTAGTTCACTCCTGAACCCGCGGTCGGCTTCGTGGGGACGTAGGTGTTGGTCTGTTGCTGGTTCACGGTCGCGGCGACCTGGGCGGCGCCCGCGTTGTTCTGCCGGGCGAGCCACGTCCGGTAGTCGCTCTGTGACACGACCTTCACGTTGAAGAACATGAGCGAGTGATAGAGGCCGCAGAGCTGCGTGCACTGGCCAAAGAACGTGCCGGTCGTTACGGCGTTGAACGTGAACTGATTGTCCACGCCGGGCAACGCGTAACGAGAGAAGTTAAAGGCTCGTACGTAAAAGCCGTGGATGACGTCGGTGGACGTGAGGTTGATGTGCACGTTGGTGTCAACGGGCATCACCATCGTGGGGGCATCGGTCGTTTGACCGATGACCACGGCGTTGGTACCGGGGTAGGTGAACTTCCAGCCCCACTGAAAGGCGTTGACGTCGATCGTGACGTCGGTCTTGGGGTTCGCGAGCTCCTTGTTCTCGACGACGATCGTCGCCGCGAAGAGTCCCAAGACGATGAGGATCGGCACGATGATGTACGTGAACTCGAGGGGTATGTGGTACTGGAACTGGCGCGGGATCGAATCGCCCTTGCGACCGTAACGAAGCACCGCGTAGGCGATGAGCAACAACACGAAGACGCCGATGATGATCGCCGCGACCGTAAAGCCCACCCAGAGGTTGTAGACGGATTTCGAGGACGTCGTGGCGCCGGGCTTCACCCCGAAGGTGGGCACGGTGCAGCCCGACAGGGCCAGAGCCGCGAGAGGGAGCGCCACCATTCTTCGCAACCGTCGCCACGGTCGTTTCGAATGTGCGGCACCCTGAGGGGACAGGGCAGGTGGTTCCACGCACGAAACCTTACTCAGTTTTTACGTCCCCTCATCCAGCGTGAAGACGAAATCTACGCAGCGAGGCTCGGCCGTTGATCAACTCGGCGAGGCTTTCGCGCACGACCCAGCGCGGCGTCGTCGAACTCGTCACGCGAGCGCGCCCGAAAGACCTGCTGGCGAAGCCTCCGCGTCGTTACTTGTCGGCGTCGGGGGTCTTGGTCTCGGACTCGTCGCTCGCGGCGGCGGTCCCGGCCTTCTTCGCTTCCTTCAGGCCCTTTTCAAACTCGCTCTTGGCCGAACCCAAGTTGCGAGCGAGCTTCGGAATGGCGGCGCCACCAAAGACAAGCACCGCGACGACGATTATGACGATAAAGAGGTCCGGTCCGAAAATTTCACCAAAGAACACGGTCTTCTCCTTTGACGTGCTTCTCCCACAGTAGTGGTCCCCTCGCGCCAGGTGCGAGCGGGCTTCGAAAGACTATTCGACGCTCGCGGCGCGTTGGAGGCGCGAATTTGGGCGATTCGCTCGTTTCCCGTCAGACTGTGGAGATGGCGCTTCACCTGACCGCGACGAGACGAGACGCGCTGAGTGTGGGCGTGACGGTGGGCACCTACGGGGTGGCCTTTGGCGCGGCCGGTGTCGCGGCGGGCTTCAGCGTTCTCCAGACTTGCCTGTTCTCGCTGATCACCTTCACCGGAGCCAGCCAGTTCGCGGCCGTGGGCGTCGTGGCGGCGGGCGGTGGCCCCTGGGGCGCGGTCGGCGCGGCGACCCTGCTCGGCACCCGCAACGCACTCTACGGACTGCAGATGGCACCCCTCTTGGCCCAGCGCTCTTGGCGACGCGTACTCGGAGCGCACCTCACGATCGACGAGTCGACGGGCGTCGCCTTGGCTCAGGGGCCTCGCGGCGTCGCCGCGATGCGCGAGGGTTTTTGGTGGACCGGCGTGTCGGTGTACGTGCTGTGGAATCTTTTCACCCTGGCTGGCGCGCTCGGCGCTCGCTCGCTGGGCAACCCCGCGTCCTGGGGGCTCGACGCCGCGGTGCCCGCGGCGTTCCTCGGGCTCGTCTGGCCCCGACTGAGCGAGCGCTTCCTTCGAGTGGTCTGCGTGGCGTCGATGATCTTCGCGCTGCTCGTCACGCCCTGGCTCCCGGCGGGCAGCGCGATCATCGCCACCGTCGCCGTCGCGCTCGTGCTGGGATGGCGCGAGCGATGAACGACTGGATCGTGTTAGGCGCGACGAGCGTGTTGTGTCTCGCCGTCAAGTTGCTCGGACACTTCGCGCCCGAACGTTGGTTCGCGCATCCGAGACTCCAACGCGTGAACGCGCTCATCCCCATTTCGCTCCTGAGCGCTTTGGTGATGAGTGAGGCCTTCGTGGTGAAGACCCGCGTGGTGATCGATCACCGCGCGGCGGGGGTCGCGGTCGCCTTCGCTGCCCTACTGGCGAAGCTGCCCTTTCCCGTGGTGGTCGCGAGCGCCGCCGTCACCAGCGCACTCGTCGTGCACTTTCACTAGCCCGCGAGGGCGACGCCGAGCGCGAGGGCCACGATCGACCCCAGGGCCGAGAGCCCCGCGTACATGCCGCGCCGTGCGGCGCTGGTGGCGCGCGTGTGCATGAAGG
>Ga0307372_10010030_pt1 | contig 12911 bp, 9 predicted proteins | sample OX1MG_FD_202533 | JGI IMG/M metagenome (GOLD analysis project Ga0307372, IMG submission 202533) | Soil microbial communities from Risofladan, Vaasa, Finland - OX-1 | ecosystem: Environmental > Terrestrial > Soil > Coastal area > Acid sulfate soil | place: Finland: Risofladan, Vaasa | collected...
GATACGTACGAAAACAGCTTGCCTTGATCTTGAAATGCTCCGCGCAACTCGCCGCCCTCCAGTTCCAGACGGAACTGAATCACGTCACGCCGCCCTCGGCGAGAGGTTTTTCAGCAAACTGCTAGAGCTCCGGAAAGAAGAAGGCGATCTCGCGTTTCGCGGTTTCGGCGGAGTCCGAGCCGTGCACCGAGTTGGCTTCGATCGATTCGGCAAAGTCCTTGCGGATGGTGCCCGGCGCCGCCTTGGCCGGATCCGTCGCACCCATGATCTCACGATTGAGTGCGACCGCATTCTCGCCCTCAAGTACTTGGACCACGACTGGGCCCGAGATCATGAACGTCACCAGGCTGCGGAAGAAAGGCCGCTCCTTGTGGACGTCGTAAAACCCTTCGGCTTGCGGGAGCGACAGTTGCAGGCGTTTTTGCGCGACCACCTTGAGACCGCGCGCGGTGAAGCGGGCGTTGATCTTCTCAGTCAGGTTGCGGCGCGTCGCGTCGGGCTTGACGATCGAGAGCGTGCGTTCCTTGGCCATGGGCCGAACCTCTTTTCTGGCATAAAAGTCGCGGGTTTATAGCGGGACTGGCGAGCGGCTTCAACCGGCGCCAGCCTTCTCCCAGCCCTTTTCGGTCTGCTGCCAGTAGATCAGGGCATGGCCGGCGGCCTTGGCCTGCTGCCAGCGCGTACGTGCAGCGGCGACGGCGACCTCGTCGTTGCCGTCGAACACGTCGAGCACGCGCTTGAAGCGGTCGAGATGGCCCGAAGTCGCGCCGTCGACTAGCACGAGCATATCGGCGTTGTTGGGATTTTCGTCGTCGACAGTGAGCCAGATTGGCTGTTGCGCCGCGTTACCATCCTTGATCGAACCGTGTGGCAGGAAGGCGGCGTCGCCGTAGGTCCACAACAGGGCGTTGAGATGATCGACGCGCTCCGCCGAGCCCGCCACCAGCACGACGCGGTAGCCCCCGGCATAGGCCTTTTCGAGCAGCTGCGGCAGGGCGCGATCGAGCGTCAGGCTCCGGAGATGGTAGAACCCGATCTCCGTCACTTGCCGTCGCGAGCCTCGTAATTGTCGCGCACGAAGCGATTGAGCAGGCGCACGCCGAACGCGGTCGCGCCCTTCGGCACCGTCGGCTTGTCTTTGCTTGCCCAGGCTGTGCCGGCGATGTCGAGATGCGCCCATGGCACCTTGTTGACGAAGCGCTCGAGAAACGTCGCGGCGGTGATGCTGCCAGCGTCACGACTGCCGCTGATGTTCTTCACGTCGGCGGCGTCGCTATCCATCATCTTGTTGTAGGCCTCGCCCAACGGCATACGCCACAGCATCTCGCCCGTCGCCTTGCCGGACGCCGCGAGCTGATCGGCGAGCTTTTCGTCGTTGCTGTAAAGCCCGGCGTGCTCGTGGCCGAGAGCGATGATGATCGCGCCGGTCAGCGTCGCGAGGTCGATCATCAGTCGCGGCTTGAAGCGGTCCTGGCAGTACCACAGCGCGTCCGCGAGAACCAAACGGCCCTCGGCATCGGTGTTGAGCACCTCGATAGTCTGGCCCGACATTGACTTGACGATGTCGCCCGGCCGCTGTGCCATGCCCGATGGCATGTTCTCGGCAAGCGCGCCGATGCCGACGACGTTGGCTTTGGCCTTGCGTCCAGCGAGCGCCATCATCAGGCCGATCACTGCGCCGGCGCCGCCCATGTCCCATTTCATATCTTCCATGCCGGCGGCCGGCTTGATCGAGATGCCGCCGGTATCGAAGGTGATGCCTTTGCCGACGAAGGCGAGCGGCGCTTCCTTCTTGTCGTCGGCGCCGTGCCATTGCATCACCAGCAGCCGCGGCGGCCGCGCACTCCCCTGCCCGACACCGAGTAACGCGCCCATGCCGAGTGCCGCCATCTTCTTTTCGTCGAGGATCTCGACGCTGACGCCAAGCCCGGTCAGTTCCTTGGCACGCTCCGCCAGGGATTCGGGATAGATGACGTTGGCCGGCTCGGAGACGAGATCGCGCGTGAAGAACACGCCGTCGGCAATCTTGTCGAGCGGCGCATAGCGGCGGCGCGCCGCGGCGACGTCCGCCACGAGGACCGACAGGCTCTTGAGTGACGGCTTCTGCTCCGGCTTCTCCTTGGTGCGGTACTTATCGAAGCGATAGGACCGCAGCCGCGCGCCATAGGCGACATGCGCCGCGATCTCGGCGGAACGGTCGCTCGCTTCGATCAAGACCGACGCTTCGCTTTCGCCAGTGCCATTGAGCGATGCAACCACGACACCGCCGCAATGCTGCCACAGCGCGCGATCACCCGGATCCGCCTTGCCGGTGCCAACCAGCAACACGCGTCCGACACCCAGCTTGGACGGCGCCAGGATGGCGAGCGTCTCTTCGGCCTTGCCCTTGAAGCGCGAGGCGCTCAATGCCCGCGTCAGCGCCTTGCCGCTGCGCTTATCGAGCTGCGTGCCCTCGGCCGACAGCTTTCGCCCGTCGCCGACAAACAGCACCAGCGTTCCGGTCCTGGGCAGGCGCGGCGGCACGAACTTGATTTTCATAGCCGACCCTCGATCCAAACGGCGAAACAGCGATAGAGCGTTGATATATGGACGGTGTCAACCCGGTCAACCTGGCAAACACAGCGGCGACAGAGCGATGACCCGCGACCAGTCGTCGTGACCCGCTGGCGGATAGGGCCAGTGGTCGACGAGCCGCCAGCCACCGGCCGCGTGACCGAACAGTGCCGCCTCGCCCACCGGCACGCCCGCCATGCCCGGTGGCGTGCACGAGATCAGTGCCCAGCGATCGGCGGCGAGGCCGCCGAGGTCATTCGGTGTCAGCATCGGCACGTCATCGAGGACCACGTCTGGTCGGCGGGGTGGCGTCATCCGCAACAGGCCATCAAGCACCGGGAACAGACTGCCGCCGTCACCGGGCAGGATGAGTGCGATGCGGTCCCGCGGCCCGACGGCGGCAGCGAGATGCTTCTCCAAGTCCCAGGCGCGACGCTGCGGCGTCTCAAGATCGAAGCGCAAGAAGTGCACGAAGATCACCGGACACGCGAGAAAGCCAACGATCGCGAGTCCCGCCAACCCGCGGCGCCAGTGCGGCGTCAGAGTTGCGAACCATGCCTGCGCCGGCTCGCGCAGCATCAGGACCAGCGTCACCATCAGCAGCAATGCGAGATGGGTGTTGTAGCGGAAAAACGAATGAGCATCGGCGGCCATCTGACCGCCGAAATGGCCGACATAGCTCACGAGCAACGCGGCGTTATAGACCAGCGTAACAAGCAGCAAGACCATGCCGGCACGCTGGCCCAGCGATCCTCTTTTCATGCCGCGCCATGTCCGGATGAGAACCGTCACCAGCACGGCGACGAGCGGGCCGAATAACACGACTTTCTCGCCCATGATACCGGCGATCTTGCGGAAGACCGTCGGCAACATGCCCCATTGCCACTGCGCGAGCGGCATCCAGGTCAGCTCGACATCGGGATTGGCAAAGCTCCGGTGCACGTACCAACTCCAGGCGAGAAAGAGGGCGCCGGCCGGTGCGGCAGCAAGGGCCGCGCGCAGCACGACGTCGCGCCGGCTCTCACCGGCCTCGGGCAGTCGCGTCGCCGCCGCCAGCGCGATGCCGAATGCCAGCGCGACACTATCCTGTTTGATCTCGACCAACGCGGCGAGCGCAGCTGCAAGCAGCAGCACGGAGAGGCGCTGACGCCGCAGCGTCAGGTATCCGGCAAACGCGAGCACGACGGTCACCGACGGTTCGCTATAGCTCGACAGGTCGTACCGCGGCACGAATCCGGGATTGAGCGCGGTGGCGAGCAACAGACCGAAGGCGGTGACGCTCCAATTGGGCGGCTTCGTCCCATCTTCGGCAACGGCAACGAAGCGTGCGAACAGTAAGCCGGCGGCGAGCTGTAGCGCGATGTTGAATCCGATCAGGGCTACCACCGGGAATTGCGGCGTGACCAGGCCAGCGACAAAACCCGCGAGTTGCAGATTGTAGGGCGCGGCGGGCAGCAGGGAATGAGCGTCCGGGCGTCCGACCGCGGGAAATACGCCGTGGTCGTAGAGGTAAGCCGCATTGGGCAGGAGATTGAGGAAGGTGTCGGGCTGGCTGGGGCGCGCCGAAGCCATCACGGCAAGCAACGGTAGCGATAGGAACAGCACGCGGCCGAGCGTGCGCCAGTCAGCCGAATCGAGCCTGGCGCCAGGGATGACAAGCCCGAGGGCACCGAGCGCCGCCAGAACGATCGCTGGACCGCGCAACGATTGCGGCTGTACCACGCCCCATGCGGTGAGCACCAAGCATGCGATACCCCATCCGGCGATCAGCGCAATCTCGGGCGGCGCACTGCCCCGGCTCAACATGCGGCCTAAGCCGATGAAGACCAGAACCGCGAACCCCGCCCCCGCCCAGCCCGCGAGATCCGCGAGGCTCGGCACCAGCACCGCGATCATGACGGCGTTCCGGGTAAGCGATAGATCTGGAAACGCGGTGACACGAAAAACGGCGTCAGGCCGGCGCCCGCGCGGATCGTGAACGGTTGCCGACCGGCAAACGTGATGTAGTCACAGTGGGCCAGAGCTTGCGCGAGCGAGGGCGGCAGAGCCCCGGTGCCCGCAACATAGAACCGCCACAACGCATCGGCCGAAAGCTGCGCGGCGACAGCGCCATATTCGCCCGTGAACGCGATCGGCTGCTGCGTCACATAGGCGAAGAGCGTCGGCACGAAGGCGTCGCGTCGCGCCACCGCCAAGACCGGGAAATGAAGGAGGGGTGTTGCCTCGACATTGACCTCGGCATCGGAGAACGCCACCGCGAGCCGTGCGCCCGGCGGTAGGGCATCGAGGCCGGCCAGCAGCTGCGCGTAGGTTCGGCCACTGGTCTGCCAACTCACGGCGACAACACCGAGCCGGACAGCGAACATGAGAAGCGCCGCGACGAGAAAGGTTCGGCCGACACGGGCGAACGGCGCTTGCCACACGCTGCCGCCCGCGAGCAACAGCGCCATCGCCAGCGGCATCCGCCGGTCGGCGCCGGTGGCGCCGAACAGGGTGGTTGGCATGAAAACATAGATCAGCGTGAGAACGATCAGCGGCGCGACAATCTCGGGCGCGATACGAAGCCAGCGGCGCCAATACGCCGTCGCCGTGCCGATGACAGCGAGCGCAAAGCAGACGACGTCAAACGGACGGCTGTAGAGGTCGAAGACGCTGAACAGAAGGTCCACCTTCCGCACCGGCCGGGTGAAGCGGAGGCCGGACGCGAACGATGCCATTGTGTGCAGCGGAACAAATGTCACGCCGAACAGGACGAGGCACGGCAGCATCGGCAGCAGTGCAACGAGCAGATCGCGGATGGCCTCGCGAGGCTCGGCAGCGCAGCGCCACACTCGGCCCGCTTCGTAACCCAGGATCATCGCCGCATAGATGCCGAACGCCATCAAGTGCGCAAAATAGATGGCGAACGCCGCGACGAGGCCAAAGACAAGCCGCACGCCGATGCCGCGCTGGCGCCAAGCGATCCAGCCCGCAAGCGCCCAGAACGCGAGACCGAGACCGAAGAGGAAATTGGCGAAGCCCCACAGCAGCAGCCGGTTGTAGACCAGCAGGAACGCCGTCAATGGCCACGCCGACCAATACCGACACGTCACGCGGTGAAGAGCGGCGACACCACCGGTCGACGCGAAATAAGTCGCCGCAAGGAACAGCTTGCCTGCGGTCTGCAACGACACCACGGCGAGCAATGGCGGCACCAGCGCATCCATCGCCAAATCCGGCAGCGGCCGCCAGACCATGGCGTAGTATCGCTGGAGCAGCAGCGAGCGAGCCAAGCCCGCGATCACATGCATACGCGCCAGATGATTGGGATAGTCGACCAGCGGCGGCAGCGGTGTCAGCAGCAATGGGACACAGGCGGCCAAGAACAGGGCCACGAACAGCGCGGCAAAGGTGCGGAATGGCAAATCCGCCAGATCGAATCTGCCTCGCCCGGACACCGCATCTCCATTCACCGCGAAGCGGGAGATTTCCATGTCGGCTGCTCGCTCGCAAGCGCTTCGCGGATCACCGAATCGGACGTTTGGCCGCGTCGCGCGCGGCAAATCCCGCTATGGTCGAGGCAGAGCCGCACCTATAATCGCCGACCATGGACCGGCTGACACGGTATATATTTCGCCAGGCCCTGATGGTGACGCTTTCGGTCGGCGTCATCTTCAGCGTTGCAGTATGGCTTCTCCAATCGCTGCGCCTCATCGACCTCATCGTCAATCGAGGATTGTCGGTGGGTTTGTTTCTGTACCTCGCCATCCTGATTCTGCCGCGTTTCATCGACGTCGTCCTGCCGATTGCCATCTTCACCGCCGTCGTCTTCGTCTACGCGAAGCTGATCGCGGAGAGCGAACTCATCGTCATGCGCGCCTCTGGCATGAGCCAATGGGGGCTCGCTAAGCCGGCACTGCTGACCGGCGCGGCAGGCACGATTGCGCTCTATGCCATGGCGTTCTATTTCCTGCCGGCGTCGAACCGAGCCTTCAAGGACCTGCAATTCGATATCCGCAACAAATTCGCGACCGCACTTATCCAGGAGGGCGTGTTCAACACGCTGTCCGACACGCTGATGGTCTATGTCAAGCGGCGCGATCCGAAGGGCGATCTCATCGGTCTGCTCATCGAGAATACCAGCGACAAGGACAAGCCGCTGACGATTTCGGCCAAGCGCGGCGCACTCGTTGATACACCGGACGGGCCGCACATTCTGATGGTGAATGGCATACGCCAGCAATATGACCGCACCACTGGAAAGCTGTCGTCGCTGTCGTTCAAGAGCTACACGCTCGATCTCGGCGAATTACAAAACGCCCCGACGATCCGCGACCGGCAGCCAGATGAGCTTTATGCAAACGAGATCCTGGACAACCTCGGCAATCCAGCACTTGTGGTTGAGCTCAACATGCGGCTCGCCGGCCCGCTGATGGCGCTGTCCATGGCCGCCATCCCAATCCTGTGCCTGCTGCCGGGCGAGTTCAACCGACGTGGCCAGGCGCGCCGTATTCTCGCGACCGTCGTCGTCGCGCTGACGATGGAAATCATCGATGTCGGTCTGACGAATCTCGCGCGGAGCACCATGACTGTGATACCGCTCATCTACGTCAATGCACTCGGGCCGTTCCTGACGGTCCTATTGATGACGTGGCGGTCCGGCGCAGCGCGCGGGCCCGCGGATTTCGTCGCGCAGCGCGCGGTACGGTAGCCGCCATGTCACCCTGGAAGACCCTCTTCCGCTATATCGCACGCCAGTTCTTCATCTGGTTCTCCGGCGTCTTCCTGACGATGATGCTCATCGTCTTCCTGCTCGATTACGTAGAGCTGATCCGGCGTGCCGGCACTAACGCCGCCGCGACGTTGTTCGTCCTTCTGAAGCTCGCCGTTCTCAAAGAACCGAACATGGCGCAGCAGGTGCTCCCGTTCGCCGTCCTGTTCGGGACGATGATGGTGTTCTGGCGGTTGACGCGAAGTCACGAACTCGTTGTGGCTCGCGCGTCGGGTGTCTCGGCGTGGCAGTTCGTCGCCCCGCCGCTTGCGTGCGCATTCCTCATCGGTGTCGTCGCCGTGACGCTGTTCAATCCCGTCGCCTCAGTCATGCAGGCGAGTTACGAGACCCTGGAAAATCGCGTGCTCCATGGCGGCAACCCGCAGTTCACGCTCTCGGCGAGCGGGCTCTGGTTGCGCCAGAGCGACAACGCGGGTAACCCGTCGATCGTGCACGCCGACCGGTTCGTGCTGCCAAAGCGAGCGCTGCACGACGTTATGTTCCTGTTCCTGACGCACGACACGCGCCTCGAGCGCCGGATCGATGCCCATGAGGCAACGCTCGGCTCCGGCGAGTGGACGGTTCGCGATGGCACCGACTGGACGCCCAACCGGCAGCCGCAGCAATTCACCCGACTTGAAATTCCTACCAACCTGACTCCGGCCAAGATCCAGGACAGCTTCGCACCGCCGGAGACCATGTCGTTCTGGGAGTTGCCAGGGTTCATACGCCTGCTCGAAGCGTCGGGCTTTTCGTCCCAGCGACATCGCCTTTATTTCGATGCGCTGCTGGCGCGCCCGCTTCTGCTCGCCGCCATGGTGCTGATTGCTGCGAGTTTCAGCCTCCGCATGCAGCGCGGTGGCGGCGCGACGCTGATGATCGCCGTCGGCATCGCCAGCGGGTTCCTGCTCTATTTCCTCTCCGACATCGTCTTTGCCCTGGGTCTATCCGCGACCATCCCGACCATGCTTGCGGCCTGGACGCCCGCTGGCATCTCATGGCTCGTCGGCGTCAGCTTGCTGCTGCATCTCGAAGACGGCTGAGCGCGCATGGGTCGGGGGGGGCTGATTGCCGGGATTGTCGGGCTTGCGGTTCTCGCCGGCATAACACCCGCTGTGGCACGAACGGCCGCGCAGCCGTCGAAGCCGGTCCTGTTCCAAGCGGACCGGGTTGAATACGACCAGGACCTTGGTATCACCGTCGCCCGCGGCCACGTCGAACTCGACCAGACCGACCAAATCCTGCTCGCCGATACGGTGACATACAACCAGCGCACGGATGTGGTCACCGCATCCGGGCACGTCAGCCTCCTGCAGCCCGACGGCGAAATTGTCTTCTCCGATTACATGGAACTACACGACCAGTTGCGTGAGGGCTTCATCAAGGATGTGCGCATCCTGCTGACCGACGGCTCGCGCCTGGCAGCGAACACCGGCCGGCGCATCGAGGGCAACGTTACCGAGCTGCGGCGTGGCGTCTATTCACCGTGCGAGCTGTGTCAGAAAGATCCGAGCAAGCCGCCGGTCTGGCAAATCAAAGCGGAGCGCGTCGTCCACGACAAGCAACAGCAGATCATCCGCTATTACGACGCGACCATGGAGCTCGACGGTTGGCCGATAGCCTATACGCCATATTTCTCCCATCCTGATCCTTCCGTAAAGCGGGCAAGTGGATTCCTACCGCCGAGCTACGGCGCGGGGCAGACGCTTGGGATCCACGTTACGACGCCGTATTTCTGGGCGATCGCCCCAGACAAGGACATCACATTCCGGCCGATGTTCACCACGAATGCAGGCGTGGTCCTCGACCAGGAATACCGTCAGGCCTGGGGATTCGGCAGGCTCGATATCGACGGCAGCATCGAGGGCGGCGGGCCCGCAGTCTCGACCGGCCCGCTGGGCGTACCGACAACGACGAATTCCCAGACATCGATCCGCGGTCATCTGTACGCCAACGGCACCTTCGATTTGAACCCACATTGGCGGACCGGTTTCGGTCTACAGCGGACGTCGGACCAAGCCTATCTTCTTGAGTATCATTTTCCATACCCGAGCAATTTCCTCACCAGTCACGTCTATGCCGAGGATTTCGGGCCGCGCAGCTACGGCAACATCAGCGCCTATTCGTTCCAGAGTCTCAATACGCTGGTCGGCGACGGGATTCAGCCGATCGTGCTGCCGACCGCGAGTTACAACTGGATCAGCAGCCCCGACCGCATCGGCGGCCGCCTGGAACTGAACGGCAATATGCTCAACCTCGAACGGCATAGCGGGCCCGACATCCGGCGCGTTTCGGGCAAGTCGGAATGGCGCCTGCCGTTCAATGGTCCGCTCGGCGATCGCTATGCTTTTTCCGTGTCGCTGCGGGCCGATGGCTATGATTCCGACAACGTCCAATCTGAGGCGAATCCACAATTCCTCAATTCCGGCACCTCCGGCCGCGCCTTCCCGCAGGCGGCGCTGCTCTGGCGCTACCCATGGGTCCGACGTGACGGCGAGACCAGCGAGGTCGTCGAACCGAAGGCGGGGTTCATTGCCGCGCCCAACGGCGGCAATCCCGCGATCATACCCGACGAGGACAGCCAGGGCTTTGAGTTCGACGAAACCAGTCTCTTCCGCCCCAACCGCCTGCCCGGCTACGACCGCGTCGATAGCGGCCAGCGCGTCGATTACGGCCTCCACACCGGGATCTACAACGCGGAGTACGGCAGTTCGAGCATCCTCATCGGCCAGAGTTACCGGCTCGAGAGGAGCAGCCCATTTGAAATCGGCAGCGGCCTGGAGAATCAACTGTCCGACGTGGTGGGAGGCCTGCTGCTCGCGCCGTCAACCCTGCTCGACCTCTACTACCGGATGCGCCTCGACCACGCCACCTTGGCAATGCGACGGCAAGAGATGGGGTTCTCGACCGGCCCGACAAACTTGCGCGTCTCGGGGTCGTTCATTTCGTTCAAGTCGATTCCCGGTTTGACATTGCCCGCTGCAATCGGCGATCAGATTAACCTGACGGTGAACGCGGCGCTGACCCAATACTGGTCGCTTCGCGCGTACGACACGCGCAACATCAGCCAGGGCGGCACCACGGTTTATTCGGGGCTCGACCTAACTTACAGGGACGACTGCTTCGCGGTGACGACGTCGCTCCAGCAATCCGGCGTCCAAGTCGGCACCGTCCGCCCCGGCATCAACTTTCTGCTGACTTTCGTCTTCAAGAACCTGGGCGAAACCGGCCTGAAAGTGCTGTCGACGCCATAATAAACCGATCGTCGTGCACAGTAGGAAAACTTTCGTCGGCGGGTGTATCTTCCTGCCACCGCGGCCGTTTTGGCCGCATACCGAGCGAGATACTTACCCGATCATGAGGTTGCTGCTGTCCGTCGCCCTGCTGCTCTGCGTTATCCTCGGCGCGCAGGCCCAGGAAGAAAATCGCATTGCTGCTGTCGTCAACAACGACATCATCACCATGGACGACCTTTCGGCGCGCATTGCGCTCGTGCTGTCGTCATCAAACATTCCCAACACACCCGAAAACCAGCAGCGGCTGGAACCGCGCATACTGCGCCAGATGATCGACGAGAAACTCGAGATGCAAGAAGCCCGCCGCCTGAACGTCGCCGTGAGCAAGGAAGAAGTCGACAACGCCGTCGGCGGCATCGAGCAGCGCAACAATATGCCGAAGGGCGGCCTCGATACCTATCTGCAGCACCAGGGCATCCCTAAATCGGCGCTGACGGACCAGCTGACCGCCGAGATCGCCTGGTCGAAAGTGGTTCGCAATCAGCTCTCGCAGGACGTCTCGGTTTCGGACGAGGAAGTGAACGAAGCGATGGCGCAACTCAAGGAAGATGCCGCCCAACCACAAAGCCACGTAGCCGAGATCTACCTCGCGATCGACAACCCCTCGCAAGAGCAGGACGTTGAGCGTCTCGCCAACCAGTTGATCCAGCAGATCCGCGCGGGAGCCAATTTCTCGGCGGTCGCACAACAGTTTTCGCAGTCGCCGAGTTCTGCGGTCGGCGGCGACATCGGCTGGGTGACACCGAACCAGCTTCCGTCATTGCTCGGCGACGCTCTTGGTAAGATGAAACCCGGCGAGATGTCGTATCCGCTGCGGACGCCGGGCGGATACTACATTCTCTATATGATGGATCGACGGATTCTCGGCCAGGTCAATCCAGAAGACGTCCATCTGTCGCTGACGGAAGTGGTTTTCCCCCTGACACTGAGCGCGAGTGCCGCCCAGCAACAGCGAGTGATGGGCGACGCCCAGCGCATCTCGGATGCCGCAAAGAGCTGCGGTGAGCTTGCGAAACTGGGGCACGACCATAATCCGCCGCTTATGACGCAGAACGGCGACGTCATCGCGGCGCGGCTGCCACCCGATATCCGCTCCCAGGTGCTGCAGCTCAAGCTGGCGCAGGCCAGCAAGCCGCTGCGGCTTGCCAGCACGCCCGGAGTCGGCGTCTTCATGGTGTGCTCGCGGCAAGAGCCCAGCACCGGCATGCCAACGCGCGACCAGGTAGCGGAGAACCTTGCCCGCGCGCGGCTCGATGCGCTCGCGCGCCGCTACCTGTTGGATTTGCGCCGCTCGGCTTATGTGGACATTCGCGCGTGAGCGCGCCGCTCGCCCTGACGATGGGGGAGCCTGCGGGTATCGGCGGCGAAATCACGCTGAAGGCCTGGCAAGAGCGAACTGCGCGAGCGGTGCCGCCCTTCTTCGTGATCGACGATGCCGCGCGGCTCGTCGCATTGGGTGCGACGACCGGCCTCGCCGTGCCGGTCCACGAAATTGGTGACCCGGCCGATGCCGCACGCGTCTTTCACACCGCCTTACCTGTTCTCCGACACCCTTTGGTGCGACGTCCGACGCCTGGCCGGCCTGATCCGGCCAACGCGCCAGCAGTGATCGCGGCCATCGAACGCGCCGTGGCGCTGGTGCGTAGCGGCCAAGCCAGTGCCGTCGTGACCAACCCCATCCAGAAGGAGGCGCTTTACGCCGCCGGTTTCGCCTATCCGGGTCATACCGAATTCCTCGGCACACTCGCCAACGTCGCTCATCCGGTGATGATGCTGGCCGGTCCCGAGTTGCGCGTCGTGCCGGTGACGGTGCACTTGTCGCTCGCGGCCGCGCTATCGGCCCTGTCGAGCCCGGCAATCGTAACCTGCGGCCATACGACCGCCGAGGCCCTGAAGCGCGATTTCGGCATCGCGCGGCCGCGGCTCGCCGTGGCGGCGCTCAATCCGCACGCGGGCGAGGGCGGCGCGATGGGCAGTGAAGAGAAGGACATCATTGCGCCGGCTATCGCGCGGCTCGCCGCGCGGGGCATTGCGGTCACCGGTCCGGCGCCTGCCGATACGCTATTCCATGCCGAGGCGCGCAAGCGCTACGACGCCGTACTCTGCATGTACCATGATCAGGCGCTGATCCCACTCAAAACGCTCGATTTTGAGCGCGGCGTCAACATCACATTGGGTCTGCCGTTCGTCCGGACTTCGCCCGACCACGGCACCGCGATGGACATTGCCGGCAAGGGCGTTGCCAATCCGGCCAGCTTGATTGCGGCGTTGACGACCGCCGGCGCCATGGCGGCTCGGCGCGCGACGCAGCC
>Ga0307372_10010031_pt1 | contig 12911 bp, 12 predicted proteins | sample OX1MG_FD_202533 | JGI IMG/M metagenome (GOLD analysis project Ga0307372, IMG submission 202533) | Soil microbial communities from Risofladan, Vaasa, Finland - OX-1 | ecosystem: Environmental > Terrestrial > Soil > Coastal area > Acid sulfate soil | place: Finland: Risofladan, Vaasa | collected...
ACGGCGACGCTTGCCACCGCTGCCATTACTTTCCAGGTCGTCCTCGTTGACCACCCAGAGCTCGTTCAGGAAGCGGCCGGTGTCCGGCAACTTCTGAGCCACCAGGGCTCGCGAACGTAGTGATTGCGGAGCTGCGTTGGCCTTGCTCAGGGTCGAGTCAATGAAGAGAACGTCGCCCTCGACCAGCCCCGCCGACTCGCACAGGCGGACGATGTGCTGGAAAAACTTCTCGTAGGCGCGAACCCCGAACCGTTTGCGCGCCTTGCTCAAGACACTGTGGTCGGGCAACGGCTCGTCCAGTTCGTAACCCACGAACCATCGCCAGGCGAGATTCAATGACGCTTCCTCGCAGAGCCTGCGCTCGCTCGTGATGTTGAAGAGGTAGCCCAACAGCCAGAGCTTGAAGAGAACGATTGGATCTACCGATGGCTGCCCAGTGTGGCTGTACTCACGACGCACCAGGCCGCGCACGAAGTCAAAGTCGACCACCGCCGCGAGGCGGCGGACTAGGTGATTGACTGGCACCGTGGCGTCCAGCGAGAAGCTCAGGTACAGCTTCGGCTCGACCGTCTTGTGGCCCATCATGGGCGGCACCTCCGAGTGGGACGTTGGCTGCGATTAAGGCGTTAGCGAAAATTCTCTCTCAGAGTCAGGAGTTCGGCAACAGGCCCAAGATGACAGCTAAGCCGACGGACGACGGCGGACAATGGCGCACAACTGCGGAAGGTCGACAGTAGAGATCGAATCTGGGCGGACGTTGATGGGCGGTCTGCGGACGCTAGCGCCGCGGTCTTCAAAACCGTGGGAGGTCGTCCGTGGACGTTCGCCCAAGTTCACCTTTGTCCGCCAGCGTCCGTCCCCGCACGCGATGACAGCCAATGACAGCCAAGACGTCAGGCCTGCCAGCTCGCCAGATTGGAGGGCTTTGACCGAACAGCCTTTCCCTCCCGCGGTTTTCTGAATCGTTGGGGGGAAATGCATGCCTCTCGCGCGCGTTCCCTATTCGTGGACGATGGGGGGCCCGTCATATGCTGTTGATAACCACTCCTTTATCAAGACCAACAATCCTTGACGGTGTTGTGAATAGCCGTTGGCTACGATCCGCAGAGCCCTGAGGGACCCACCAATATGATTGGCTGATCGAACAGGCGATCCGTTCGGCCGTGCGCACCGCTATCACGAGCCCGCCCTTCCTACTCGCGGCGCTCGCCGTCTGCATCTCCGTCAACTTTCAGATTCTGCTTCCAGTCGTGCCGGCTATGGTCGAGCGCGCCGGTCCGCACGGAGCTGCGGGCGCCGCGACCGCTGCGCTCTTCATCGGCGCCGTAACCGGTGAGCTGTCTACGCCGTGGCTCATGTCGCGGCAGCGTTCGTCACACCTTTTGATTGCCGGTCAGATGCTCACCGCACTGCCGAGCCTCGCATACGTCCTTCCGCACCCTGCCACCTTGGTGATGCTCGCTGCCGCGAGCGCACGTGGTCTTGGTATGGGGGTCGCGATCGTCGTTTCGGTAGCCCTGCTCTCAGAGCTGACGGCGCCAAATCGCCGCGGCACATCGATCGGTTACTACGGACTGGCACTCGGCGCGCCGGGCATCATCGTCCCGTCGATTGGCGTGTTCCTGTTGGCGAGCGGACACGCCTATGTGGACGCGTTGATTGCGTTTGCCAGCGGGTTAGTCGGCGTGCTGTTCGCGCTTAGGATTCCGGATCGCCCTGTGCATGTCGTGCGGGCGTCGACGAACTTGCTCAGTGCTATTAGGCGGCCTGGACTGCTACTTGTCCTCGCCGGATTCGTGCTCACCAGCTGCAGCTTCGGAGGAGTGGTCACCTATGTACCTGTTGCGCTACCGCTGAACGGCCTCGGGTCGGCGGCAGCGTTTCTACTGGTCTCAGGGGTGTCGCGCGCCGCGAGCCGCTGGCTCGCCGGTGTCCTCGGCGACCGCCTGCCTACGCGCATCGTGCTCATCGGCGGCGTGGCCGCGTCGCTGGTCGGCCTCGTCGTGCTCGCACTGCACAATGGCGGGGCGACTGTCCTGGTCGCCGCTGCCGCCTATGGAGCTGGTTATGGGACGATTCAGACAACCGCCTTCCTTGCCCTGAGCGAGCGCGGTATCAGATCTGACTCAGGAGCGATCAGCGCCCTCTGGAACAGCGGCATCGACCTCGGATCCTCGCTTGGAGGAACGCTGATCGGGCTGGCCGCCGCGACCTATGGCTACGTCGCAGCGGTCTGGGTGCTTCCAGTGGTCGTGGCTGCATCCCTGCCTCTGTTTCTGTGGCGGGGAGTTCCCGCCAACCCTGCCGAGGCCCCAGCCGAGATCTTCGTCCGATAGTTGTCGAGTGACGAAGTTGTTACGCCTCGACTGAGTATCCCGACCCATTCGATCGAATAGTGGCAACCTAACCACATGATCTTCAGCATCGATCACCTCGTGTTGAGCGCCTCTCAAGGACAGCGACGAAGCTTGGTCGAGCGACTTGAGACGGTGGGTTTCGCTTCAAAAGGATTCGAGCTCGAGTTTCCCGAAATCGGCGCCGCCAGCGAGAGCCTGGGCTATTCCGGCGGCGGAATGGTCGAGTTTGTGTATCGATCGGGGAGTAAGGAGATGCCGTCGCTTTGGTTCGATCGAACGCCTCGCGTGATCGGTGTCGGCTTCGCCTCGGATGACTTCGAGGCAGATACGGCATGGAGCACGCACCCAGGCGCATGGATGATGAGCGAAGACCATCTGCTTCCCGATGGGTCGAATCTTCACATCCACGCAGCGGGTCCTCACGAACATCTGTCGCCGTTCTACGTCTTCGTCATGGATCGCCCTAGCGGCCAACTCCAGTTTCCTGAGCTAACGACCGGCCCGAAGCTCGTCAGATTGGAGATCGCTGGTCGAGACGCGATGGCGTGGCGTCAGAAGCTTCAGCAATGGCTGAACCTGCGCTCACATGATGGGCAGCTTGCGGCGGGCGACATCGAGATCAGCTTCAGTGAGTCCGAAGAAACGAGGTTGCACGTGAGCCCCACCTTTGTTGTCGGCAACGGTGCGGACAGCTTGCCGCTGTCCGACGGCCGCCTCCACTTAATGGCTGGGGACTAGGAAGCCACACCCAGAAGTTGCCGGGCGCGTTTGACTCCCGGCCCTGAGCTTGGGCTCAAACGCGCTAGCAGTTCTGACCATCCTGGATGAATCGCCATCGCTCCACGTACCAGCCTGAGACCGCCCTCCTCGTCACCTTGGGCAATCAGGGAAAGTCCGGCCCAGAACATGAGCTCTGGATTGCCTGGGTTGGCTTCATCTGCCTGGACGTAGCGGATCGCGGCCTCATCCAAGCGACCCTCGCCGATCAACCGGTCGCCCTCGCCGGCGAGGACATAGGCGTCGTGGAGACGCATGAGGCGACGTAGCTCCACGAGTGGCTCCGGGTTGTCCTCAACGCGCAGATCAACGATTCGCTCCCAGGACGAGCCGCTGGCAGGTACTACCAAGATCGCCGCGGACTGCCTGCCCCGGATATCGCCACCGGCGGCCTCTCCCGCATCGAGGGCTGCAAGCAGCCGGTAGGGGAAGCTGCCGGCTGCGGTCAGAAAAGCTTCCGCCATAGCTGGCCACACACGTTCGTCTGCCATCAGGTTGGCCTGGCAGGAGAAGCCATCGCCGGTGAGGTGACCGGCGAAGGGCATGCAGTCTGTGCCGGTGTGGGCGGCAACGCCACCGCGTGCGTCGACAACGGCCACCTGGCGCACTGCCGCCTCGTCGTCCGCCGCCACGAGCTCGGCGAGCGCAGCGCCCGCCGCCTCTCCCGTGCGGAGATGCTCCAGCAGCCGATGGCCGTACGAAACATCCACATTCGCCTGCGTGGCGACCGCGCCAATGCCGGGCTCCGCCCATGGCACAAGCGGGCCGACGGAGAACCAGTGAGACTGCACAGCCACTCCCATGGCCCCGCTTTGGGCGTCCCGAGCAATGATCGAATAGGTGCCCTTGCGAGCGCTGCGAGGTCGAGGGAACGTATCCATTGGAAGAGACTCCTTGACAGTATCCAAAGCGCTTTGTCATCCTACATCCCATGCAAGCACCTCCTCAAGCACCGACCTCCTTCGACCCGTGGCAAGCGATCTCGGCAGGTGAGTTTCGGGAACGCCAGGAGCGTGCCCGTCAAGCTGCGCGCGATCAGGGTTTCGACGCCCTGGTGGTCTGGTCTCGGGGAGGCGCCTTCGTTGACATGGCGCAGGATCTGCTCTACCTGAGTGGGCACTACTCCCAGCAGCCGTACATGGGCGATGAGGCCGGGATCGGCACGGCCAGGTCGCACGGAGTGTGCATCGTGCCCGTGGATGGTCCCGTAACGGTGGTCGTCGACGTGCCGTGGTGGCGCCGTGACATTGTCGTAGCCGACAAGGTGCTGCCATCCATCGACGTCGTCGGCACAGCAGCGACCGCTGTCCGAGAGCTCGGCCTGGACCAACGTACCCTCGGTCTGGTCGGGGCGAGCTACATGACTGCTGCCGCCTACTTGGGCTTTGTCGAGAGGCTGCCCAAGGCGACGATCAAAAGGGCGGACCAGCTGGTCGAGCGGCTGCGTATGGTGAAGAGCCCGGCCGAGATTGATTTGATTCGCCGCTCAACGGCCCTGGGCAGCCGGGCGATGGACGCGATGCTGTCGACCGTCGTCGAGGGTCGGACCGAGGCCGAGGCGGTCGCCGAAGCGGCCCATGTGTTGTATGCGGGCGGTGGCGTGCTGTACGACGCAGCGTGCGCCTCTGGACCGCACGCCCATGGATACACGCATTCCAGGCTTCCCTCTGCCGACTCAGTGCGTCGCTTTCAGAAGGGAGATATGTTCCACGTCGACTTCTACGGCTCGTACGGCGGATACTTCTTCGACTTCGCACGCTCGCGCGTGGTGGGCGACGAGCCGACGTCCCAGCAATTAGAGCTTCTCGAAGCAACCATCGAGGCCGTGGAGACGATCTGCAAGGGCATTCGTCCGGGAATGTCGGCGGGAGATGTCTATGGGATCGGTGAGGAGTGGATGAAGGCATCGCCCTTCATCAAGGAACTGCCGGTCGACGAACCTGAAATGGAAGGCTTCCCGGCGTTCGGCCATGGGATCGGCCTGATGTGGGAGATGCCCTGGATCATGTCCAAAGACCCGAGCATCCTTAAGCCGGGAGTCTATTTGGGCATAGAACTACTCTTGGGCCACCGCTCGCGGGGCGGCGCGATGTTCGAAGAAGACGGAGTGGTCACCGAGGACGGTTTCGAGATTCTGACCAGCGCTCGCAAACGCTGGTGGTAGGCCTGGCGCTGGTCGCCAGTCCTCGAGAGGGCAACACCGCTGCAGCCGCTAATGACCTTCTTGCCGCCTGGGCGGGTCAGGACCGGCACGCCGAGGAGCTACCCCTGTCTGCAGTGTCGATCAAACCGATTGCAGACTGTGCCCGCTGCGTCGAGGTCGGCGCCTGCCATATCCAGGACGACTTTGGGCGCGTGATGGAACGCATCTATGCAGCCGAATTGCTCGTTCTGGCGACTCCGCTGTATTGGTATGGCCCGTCCGCCTCGATGAAGCTCCTGATCGATCGCTGGAGTTGCCTCCTGGACCTCGAAGAGGAAAGGTTCCGGGCGCGAATGCGAGGCAAGCGGACAGCGATCGTGATCGCCCAGGGCGAGCAGGGTTTCTATGAGGTGGCGCCGTGCCTCCAGATGATGGAATGGACGCTACGGTATCTGGACATGGTGGTCGCCACGCGGGTCGTCATAGTTGGGCATGCCCGCACCGACTACGCTGCCGACGAACGCCAGCGTCACCGGCTGGCTGAGGTTGGGGCTGAGCTCGCACGCTCGCAGGTTGCTTCCGACATGCTTCCGGCCTGGTTCCACGTGCCGCATGTCCCCTCCGAGCCGCTTGGCGGAGTATTCAGGAAAGACTGACCGCCGGCGCCTCCACCGAGAAGTGCCCGTGGATCATGAGGGCGTCTCGGAATACCATCGTGATTCGCACCGCAGTCGGCGCCATCGTGGGCGATGTGTACGTCGCGACGCCGGCCACCCAATCAACGCCTGCGGCAGGTGGCTCCGTCCAAGCCGCCTGCAGCTGCAGGGCGCGCATGGTGTCGAGCGCCTGCAGCAGTTCGTCCCGCCGGCCCCAGCGTTCGCCACCGTCTGTCCCGTAGACGAGAACGTCGGACGTGCACAGTGCCGCAACGCGCTCGAGATCTGAGGTTGCGAGTGCCCGCAACAGCTCAGTCGCCCGCTCGATGAGGGTCACGATGGAACGAGTCTTTCGATGCCCTGGAATTCGACATCGAATCCGAAGTGCCGGGGCCCGAGAACATCGAGTCCGGCGGGGGAGTCGAACTGCGACCGGCGACGCCGACCGACCACCGCGATGTCCTGGCCCATTTCAAGGTAGGTGTTGACGAGCGGTTCGGCGGTCGTGGGGTCGCAGAACTCGATCAGGTCAGGACTCGCAACCCATGGGCGGTCGTCGAGCCAGCTGACGTGGTTCTCGTTGCGGAACCAGACTTTGAGTCGATGGCCCACGAAGCGCCCCGAGCCGGTGAGCTCGTGGTACCCCTCCATGTAGCCGGTGTTGGCCCAGTCACGCTTGGTCACTTGGCCCCGGAATATTTCCCAGCCGCCCAGTTGATCGGCGGCCGCGCGCACGGGATCAGCTCCCGATTCCCGCGCCACGCGTATGGCACGCCCGAGCTCGACGCATTCAGTGAAGGTCCCCTCGATGGCGATTGTTCGCACGCGCGATACGGGTAGGGCGGCGAACGCGCAGCCGACGATTCCCAGTGACGACAAGGCGACGTGCTTGCTGATCCGTTCAATCCACCGCTGCGACGGGGAGTCGACGATGAGAAGCTCGTTGCCGAAGTGGTCGGCCATGGCGAAAGGCAGCACGGGGGCGTCGAACAGTTTCAAGGCGGTTGCGTGCAGCTCGGGAATCGCGCGGCCTGCATAGTCAGCGTCGACGAGCGGACGTCCCATACGAGCTGCGGCGCCGAGAATCGCACCGCTGTTGATGCCCCCGATCTCGATCGATATCAGCCCCACGAACTTCTTACCGATGTATTGCTCGAGCAGGCGAACCGCTTCAGTGAACGGGCGCTCGTGGAGCGGGGGACCGCCCAGGGCGCGCGCCCTCTCGGACGGGTCCTCAAAGCTTTCAGGTGCAATCGAGCCGCTGTAGCAGCAGCAGACGAGGAGGTCGTCGTCATCAAACCTGGAGAGAGGTACCCAGCCAATATCGAGTCCTTTATCCACGTCGTCATACAAGTGGCGTCGCTCGATCACCGGATCGCCGCCGCCAGAGGCGCTCATAAAATTCGCCCCACGCAGGAAATCGTCGACGTCCGTCCGTGTTTCGATCTGTGCCAAGCGGTCCTTCCTCCTTTAAACCTCGTCGGGCAGTTCGTACCAGCGAATGCGTTCTCCGATTCGGGCTCGAGCCCGAAAGCCGATCGTCTTGGGTGCCGTGTCCAGGGTGTTGGCGAGCTCCTCGGCCTTCGCCGCGATATGAGGCTGGAGGTCCGCCACTCTTTTGAGATTGACCGTGACCGTGCGCCACAGGCCCCAATCTGAGCCGAGCAGGGACCCGACATAGTCGACATCGATGTGGTCGCCCGTGCCGCTGGCCAGCTTGTGCTCCGCCAGCAGTGCAGCCGTGTCCTTCGCGTCCTTGTCGTTCAGATGGACAATCTGCAGCTTGGTTAGGAGCAGGTCGCTGACCGTGAGGGTCAGCTCTTCGAGACGGAGCCGGTTGCGCAGCTGGATGCGGTGGCACATCTCGAACGTTTCGATGAAAACATCGAGCTTGCCCAGTGGCCCCGAGAAGATGAGCCTTCGCTCGCCGTGCATGGCGTTGAAGCGAGCGTCCGCTTCGTAGCCGAGGTCTTTGAGCGTGCGTGAGACGGCGCCGACATCGGACCGCTGCGTGATCGCGTCCAGGTCGCCGAGCTTCCGATACGGTCCCTGGGCCACCGACGCCGGACAGTGGATGAAGATGGCGGCGCCACCCAGCAACCGGAGCACGGCGCCCCGGTCGCGGGCGGCGCCCACGATCGAAACGCCCTCGGCCACAATGTCAGAGCTCATACCGGGAACCCATCCATTGGGGGTGGCTCGAAGCCGAAGGCGAGTCGGTGGCTAAGCCCCAGCTTCAAATAGATGTCTGCGGCCATCTCGGCCCACTTCCAGCAGGCGACGCCTGGGTCGAGGAGCGGAACCGGCAGCTCGCGCGCGGCTCGCACGGCGAGCGCGGGAGGCACTAGCTCTGACAGGACTATGACCTCGGCGCCGTCATCGTTCACCGCTTTGAGGCTCTCGAAGATGGTGCGCTCCACGAAGAGGTTCGGATCGTCAGCCATTTCCGGGATCCCCATCTCAACGGACCTGAACGAAGCCAATCGCCTCTCGAGTCCGGTCAGGATGACGTTGTCTCTCATCTTTGGTATCCACTTGCGTCGGCCGACGATGATCGAGAATTGGTGTCCGAGGGTGGTGGCGAAGAGGACACTCGCCTCGCCCATTCCGATCACCGGCATTTCGAGTGCCTCACGCAGCTCGCGCAGCCCTCCGTCGTAGAAGCACCCGATGATTCCGGCGCCACAACCGTCGGTTTGCGCTTCGCGCATGAGATTGAGCATTCCCTCGAAGGCGGCGTGCTCGTAGAGGTGGTATTCGAGGTGCGGCGGCCCTACCTCAAGATGCCGGATCCTAGGCCTGTGCTGGGATGAACGGATCGATTCGATGAGGTCGCCCGTCTCCGAGTCGAATGCCGACGATCCGACTGGATTTACCCAAAGAATCTCGGCCACAGCTTCTAGCCCTGGACCAACTGCCAGTTGGAGACGCCGCGGCCGGCCTGCAGGTCTACGATGGCGCCTCGCAACACGCCCTGGCGGTAGTCGGAACCGGGGTTGATGCACAGAGTGCGTCCCAACTTCTCCGCGCCGGGCGATTCATGCACGTGACCATGGAGCCCGAGCAGCGGCTGCGATCTGACGATCACCTCGCGAACCGACTGCGAGCCGACCGAGATCACGGCCATCCCGGAGGCATCCACGACAGGGCGGAGCTCCGAGTCAAGCTTGGGCGCCTGGTCCAGGTGGGTGTTGGCGGGCGGGCAGTGAACGTTGAATACCGCTCGAGACGGGTCGGCGAGCCTGCTGACGGCTTCCTCCAGGCGGGCGCCGAGCTCCTCGTCTGAGATCTCACGTGGAGTATGCCAAGGCGTAGGCGTTGAGAAGCCGATCGACACCATCTCGAAGCCGCCAGGCAGATCGACCAGGCCATCCTCGGCGAAGCAGATGACCGAGGAGCTGCGCATCACATCGGCTACGTCCGGCTCATCGTCGTTGCCAAGCATCCAGGCGACCCGTATGTTTTGCCCACCCAACCGCTCCTCGGCGAGTTCCACCCAGCGCTGCATGCTCTGCCGGATGGCGGCCGCAAACGCGATCTTCAACTTACCCGGCTGGTCGAGCTCGACTTTCTCGGAAGGGCTCACCACGACGTCGTAGAAACCCATGTTCCGGATCTGCTGACGAAGCGCCTCGAGCTGCGCCTCGTCGGTTGCATGCGCCGGCTTGCCGTGCAGCTCGCCGTGCCAGCCGTCCGGCATGGCAACGAGTGGCACCAAAGCCTTACCAGTGATGTCACCGCCGAGTACCAGCGCCTGGACCCCGTAGACCGAGGCCGCGTTGAGCCATTTACGGAAGCACCGCTCCGAACCGTGGATGTCGGTCGCGAAAAAGATCCGAGTCCTGGCCGCTTTGGGACCGCCGCGTCCGAATATCGGCATTTACTCCGGGGGCAGCTCCTTGAAAGCGAGGCCGAGGTCAACACCGCGGCTGCGGTTGATCAGGAACGACACAGGATAGATGACGATCCCGATCAAGACAATGATCACAGTGGCCCGGATGCCGGCAGGTGCGTTGGCACCCAGAGCGCTCACGGTGGCCAGCGACCAGAAGAACAGCACATAGAGAGCGAGAGAGATGAAACCGACTATCGAGATGGCTGGAAGACCGAGCCACTTGAAGTTGATCGACGAGCTCTCGTAGAGCGCCCGCCGCCGGAAGGGCAGGACGATGCCCGCGATCGCAACCACGATGAACGTGAGGATCTCAGCCAGGCCGGCCGTGTAGAGAATCTGCAGGAAACCGCCGCCTCCGAACACGGTGATCGCCAGGAAGATCAGGGTCACCGCCAACACGACGAAGTTGGCGACTAACGGAGAGTGTGTTCTCGCGTTCACGTCGCTCAGGCGCTGAGGCAGGATGCGGTCGAACGACCAGGCGAACAACGATCGGGTGGCGATTAGGAATGTCGCCGGTAGCGCCACGATGAAAGACACCACGAACGAAGCGCTCATCACGGCGATAAGCGGAGCGGATTGCGTGAGCATGGCCACGAAGAAGAAGAAGAAGGACGGCGCGGCAAATGGGTAGTTCTTGTCGGCCGTGTTGGAGAGATAGGTGGCCGATCCGAGGAAGTCATTGCCAAAAGTTCGCTCTGCGAGACCCATCAGGATGGCTACCACGATGCCTGAGAGTGCGAGCGCGATCAGCATTGCATTGCGTCCCGAGCTCTTCGGGGAGCGCACCTCGCCACCTGCGTAAGCGGTGACCACGGCGTAGCCGAAGGAAGCAAATGCCAACGGAAGGGCGAGGATCGTGTTGCCCAGATTGAACGTGCCGCCCCCCGGATAGCCGGCCTTGTGTGCGTCGGCGATGACCTTGTTGTAGTCGCCGCCGAACCTGGTCACCGCCTGGACGAACTCAGTGCGACCGTTCACAAGCAGCAGGACGATCCCGATCACGACGCTCAGCAGGGAGAAGGCAAGGAGGAAGTTCTGAATGCGGAGCATCCGACGCAGGCTGAAGCTCATCATCAGCGCGACGAGGATCAGCGTCGCCGCTCCGATCCCGAACTGGAGCCCCTGACTGGTGGATGCCTGGGCCGCCCAGTTGTTCAGCGTGGAGTTGTTCGTGGCGATGCCGAGCGTCGACAGTGCCGGCGCGATGCCAAAGGGCGTGATCAGATATGCGAAGTAGGCGATCACCAGCAGGTACCAGGCGACGATGTTGAAGTTTGCGGCGAAGCCGATCCATGGATGAAGAGTCCGGCTCGTGAAGATGTAGTCGCCTCCGGTTCGCGGCATGACGGCCATAAACAGGCTGTAGAGCAGGACCGGGAAGACGCACACGACGGCGGTTATAACCGTCACCCAGAACGGGCTTGCACCGGGGAAGGCGAATGGCGCCTGGGTCGCCACCAACGCTGCGAGCGGGATGGAGACGAAGGCGATGTTGAGACCTACGTTGGAAATAGGCGAGATGTCACGAACGAGGCCGGAAGATTGGCGAGTGTAGAGGCCGCCGGCAGCGGCTGCTGGCGCTTTTGGATTCGCGGTACTTTCTGCAGACATGTGCATCCCTCCCTTGAATTGCCCGCCCCCGTGCAAAGGGCTTTGGCAAACCTTAATCCTCCTCGGTCGGACGCGCAAGCCCCGGTGGGTCTACTTCTTGTGACGATGGGTGGATTCGCGAACCAGGAGTCCGGTCGGCACGAGCGTCACTTCGGGCACGCCTTCACCCTCAAGCAGGGCGGCTATCACAGTCACAAGGGATCGGCCGGCTTCTTCTGGGAAGACGCTTAGGGAGGTGGCAGGCGGCGTCATACCCCTAGAGATCGAGCTCTCGCCCAAACTCACTACACCGAGGTCAGCTGGTATCGAGAAACTGAGTTCGGCCGCCGCTCGATACGTCCCGATTGCCTGGCGCTCAGTGAGGCAGATGATGGCGTCGGGGCGTGGCCGGCGTCGCAGAAGCCCGTGCGCTGCTCTGGCTGCGGCAACGTCCGAGAAGTCATCGGCTACTGCGACCAACTTGTCGCTGGCGAGTTGCTCGAAAGCCTTGCGGATATCGACTATCGAGGAGAGGTCGTCGGGTATGGTCAGGAATGCGAAGCGCGCATAACCTGCCTCGGTAAGGTGGGCGAAAATGCCCCCGATGGCCGCCTCAAAATTCTGGTCAATGCGCGGGTGGCCGGGGACGTCAGGGAGACGGCCGAGCGACACCATCGGAATTCCGGCCTTAGCGAGGGCTTTGGGGAAACGGTCTCCGCGGCGAGGGTCCAGCAGGATGGCGCCATCGATGCGCCGCTGCAGCACCAAAGTCTGGATCAACCGAGACGTGTCCCGACTCGGCGGGACAAGGGCGAAGGCGTAACCCAGCCCAACCGCTGCCTCAGACATGGCAGGTAGGAGCGCTGTGAAATAAGGATTCAAGACCATTTCTGGGCCCGACATCGGAAACTGCACGGCCAAGGTCATCGTGCGTCCGGTGGCCAGGCCGCGCGCATTTCGACGAGGACGATAGGAGAGGCGCTTAGCTGTTTCGATCACCCGTCTACGGGTGTCCTCACCGACTCGCCGCTTGCCGGAAAAGACATGCGAGACCGTGGTGATCGATACCCCAGCGGCATCCGCGACCTCGAAGATCGTTGGCCCGCTCGAAGGGTCAACGGATGGGCGATCCACGTGACTTCTTTAACAGATGGGCGGACGGAAGGCTACTTGGCCGACCGACTGAATAGGCGGACGCTCGCACAAAACGGCTGCGCTAACGCCCAGCTTTCGACTGGCTCGGTGCACGTTCCTGAATCCAAATCGCTCATGGCGCTGACGTCTCGGCAAAGTCAGTGCCAGCCCTGCCCGCCTCCCCCTGACAGCCAAGATGACAGCCAAGCCCACGGATGACTGCGGACGATGGCGGACGGTGGCGGACTGGCGAGACTTGCAATCGAACGTAAGCGGACGTTGATGGACATCTGCGGACGGTAGCCCCGCGGTCTTCAAAACCGTTTGCGGGGCGCTGTTGAGGCGTCCTGGGTGGG
>Ga0307372_10010034_pt1 | contig 12910 bp, 7 predicted proteins | sample OX1MG_FD_202533 | JGI IMG/M metagenome (GOLD analysis project Ga0307372, IMG submission 202533) | Soil microbial communities from Risofladan, Vaasa, Finland - OX-1 | ecosystem: Environmental > Terrestrial > Soil > Coastal area > Acid sulfate soil | place: Finland: Risofladan, Vaasa | collected...
GACATGGGATTCGACATCGTCTACCTGCCCCCCATCCATCCCATCGGGCTGTCCTTCCGCAAGGGCCGCAACAACACCCTGGTGGCCGGACCGGACGACCCGGGCAGCCCTTGGGCCATTGGCTCGGAGGCGGGGGGACATGACGCCATCCACCCCGACCTCGGGGACGAGGACGACCTGCGTGCCTTCATGGCCCGGGCCGGTGAACTCGCCCTGGAAGTCGCCCTGGACTATGCCCTGCAGTGCAGCCCGGACCATCCCTGGGTGCGGGACCACCCCGAATGGTTCCATCTGCGTCCGGATGGCTCCATCGCCTACGCCGAAAACCCGCCCAAGCGCTACCAGGACATCTTCCCGATCAACTTCTGGCCCGAGCGGGAGGAGGACCGCCTTGCCCTCTGGGAAGCCTGCCGGGACGTCCTGTTGCACTGGATGGGCTTCGGGGTCCGCATCTTCCGGGTCGATAATCCCCATACCAAGCCCATCGCCTTCTGGGAGTGGCTCATCCCCCAGATCCAGGCCGTCGATCCCGGGGTCATCCTCCTGGCCGAGGCCTTTACCCGGCCCAAGGTCATGGCCAGGCTGGCCGAGGTCGGCTTCACCCAGAGCTACACCTACTTCACCTGGCGCGAGACGGCCGAGGAGCTGACGGAGTACGTCACCGAGCTCACCCAGGGCTCGACGGCGGACTACATGCGGCCCAACTTCTGGCCCAACACTCCTGACATCCTCTCCGGCGCGCTGCGCGACGGGCCCCCTTCGGCGTTCCGAATGCGCCTGGTGCTGGCCGCCACCCTTGTCCCCTCCTACGGCATCTACAGCGGCTACGAGTTGGGCGAGAACGAACCCGCCTCGGAGACCAACGAGGAGTACCTGTATTCGGAGAAGTACGAGTTGAGGGAGCGGGACTGGGATGACCCCGAGTCGATCGCCCCATTCATCGGCCTGATCAATGCCGTGCGTCGCCGGCACCCGGCCTTCGACTGGCTGCGCAATGTCACCTTCCACCACAGCGCCAACCCAGCCGTGTTGGCCTACTCCAAGCACGCCGACGATCGTTCCGATGTCATGCTGATGGTGGTCAACCTCGACCCCCACGCCATCGCGGAGACAACCCTTTGGATCGACCTGGGTGCCCTCGGACTGCCGTGGGACCAGCCCTATGAGGCCCATGACGAACTCAGCGGCCAGACCTTCGTGTGGCGCGGCCCGGAGTCCTACATACGGCTCGATCCGGCGGAAACCCCGGCCCACATCCTGCATCTACGGCGGGCCTGACCGGCCGTGACCATTCCTCCCACCGGCGGTTCCGGCGCGCCACCGCGGCCCCGCCGGCCCCGTCGTCCGGCCGTGAAGGACCCGGTGCCGGGTCGGCCGGCGGCCGAGAGCCCGGCCGGAGCCGGGCCGGGAGGAGCAGCCGCCGCCGGCCCGGCACCGTGGTTCCAGCACTCCGTGTTCTACGAGGTCCTGGTGCGGGGCTTCTACGATGCCAACGACGACGGCACCGGTGACCTCAAGGGCCTGACCAGCAAGCTCGACTACCTCAGCTGGCTGGGCGTCGATTGCCTGTGGCTGTTGCCCTTCTACCAGTCTCCGCTGCGCGACGGCGGTTACGACATCAGCGACTTCTTCACCATCCTGCCCGAGTACGGGGATCTGGCCGACGCCGTCGAGCTGGTGGAGCAAGCCCACCGCCGGGGCATCCGGGTCATAGCCGACCTGGTCATGAACCACACCAGCGATCAGCACCCCTGGTTCCAGGAGTCGCGCCAGGACCGCACCAACCCCAAGGCCGACTGGTACGTGTGGAGCGATGATGACCAGCGCTGGCCCGAAGCCCGCATCATCTTCGTCGATACGGAGAAGTCGAACTGGACCTTCGACCAGACCCGCCAGCAGTACTATTGGCACCGCTTCTTCTCCCACCAGCCCGACCTCAACTTCGACCATCCCGCCGTGGCCGACGCCATGATCGACGTGGTCAAGTTCTGGCTCGACGTCGGCCTGGACGGCTTCCGCCTCGACGCCGTCCCCTATCTCTTCGAGCGGGACGGCAGCAACGGGGAGAATCTGCTCGAGTCCCACAATTATCTGAAGCGGCTCCGCGCCGAGGTCGATGCTTCCCATCCCAATAAGGTCCTCTTGGCCGAGGCCAACCAGTGGCCGGCGGACGTGGTCGACTACTTCGGGGATGGCGATGAGTGCCACATGTGCTTCCACTTCCCCCTCATGCCCCGCATGTTCATGGCCGTGCGTCGGGAGCAGCGCTATCCCATCACCGAGATCCTCGCTCAGACCCCCGACATCCCCCAGGGCTGCCAATGGGGCATCTTCCTGCGCAACCACGATGAGCTGACCCTGGAAATGGTCACCGATGAGGAACGCGACTACATGTACGCGGAGTACGCCAAGGACCCGCGCATGCGCCGCAACATCGGCATCGGTCGGCGCCTGGCCCCGTTGGTGGAGAACGACCGCCGGGTGGCCGAGTTGCTCCACGCCATGCTCTTCTCCCTGCCGGGCAGCCCCATCCTCTACTACGGAGACGAGTTGCTCATGGGGGACAACATCTATCTCGGTGACCGCGACGGTGTGCGCACGCCGATGCAGTGGTCCCCCGACCGCAACGCCGGCTTCAGCCGGGCCGACTTCGCCCAGCTCTACCTGCCCCCGCTCATGGATCCGGTCTACGGGTTCTCGGGAGTGAACGTTGAAGCCCAGATGCGCAATCCGAGCTCGTTCCTGCAGTGGATGCGCCGCATGCTGGACGTTCGACGCCAGCACCCGGTGTTCGGGACCGGCGCCTTCGAGGTCCTCCCGGCCGAGAACCCTTCGGTGCTGGCCTACGTCCGTAGTCATGAGGACGAGGCGGGCCATCAGAACGTGGTGCTCTGTGTCAACAACCTGTCCCGCTTCGCCCAGCCCTGCGAGCTCGCCCTCGGACGCTGGGAGGGGCGGACCCCGGTGGAGCTACTGGGTCGGGTGCCATTCCCCCGCGTGGGGGCGCTGCCCTACTTCGTGACCCTGGCGCCCTACGCCTTCTACTGGTTCGACCTGATCGAGGTACAGGAGGAGACGTTGTGAAGGCCGAGGACCTGCTGAGCGGCATCACTCCTTTGCTGGAGCCCTACATCGCACGCCAGCGCTGGGCGGCGGCCGATCCCGGCGGGAAAGTCTCGGTCGAGAAGGCCGAGTTGCTGGACGGCTTTGAGCCCCCCACCCTGTGGCTCCTGGTGCGCCGCCACGGTGACCTCTACCAGCTCCTGATCGGCCTGCGTCCCGAGGACGAGCCTCTCGACCTGGGCGAGCGCGACGTGCTGGGGGTCTTCGCGTCCGGCGGGAAGGCGTGGTTTGCCTACGACGGGCTGGCCGACGCCGACATCGTGAAGCACCTGGCCGCCACCATGGACGTTACCGGGGTGGAGGACGCCATCGTCCGCCCGGTGGGAGCGGAGCAGTCCAACTCCTCGGTGGTGCTGGGTCAGAAGGTCATCCTCAAGCTGTTCCGCCGGCTGCAGCTGGGCCCCAACCCCGACGTGGAGGTCTCCACCGGTCTCGACCAGGTCGGCTTCAACCACCTGGCCTCCCCACTCGGGGTGTGGAGCCGGGATGACTACGACCTGGCAGTGGCCCAGGAGTTCCTGGCCGGGGGCAGCGAGGGCTGGGCCCTGGCCCTGACCTCGCTTCGCGATCTCTACGCCTCGGAGGAGGAAGATCCGGCTGTCGCCGGCGGGGACTTCGCCTCCGAGGCCAGGCGCATCGGGGAGATGACGGCCCGGATGCACATCGCCCTAGGCAAGGCCTTTGGCGTGCATCCGCCGTCACTGTCGGAGTGGGCGGACGCCCTGGTCCAACAGGTCGATCGACTGAGGCTGGGCGCTGACGTGCGCCTGCGGGCGGAAGCGCTGGCCCGTCGGGTGGTGGTCCTCAAAGAGGTGCCTTCCGTCCGGGTCCATGGGGATCTCCACCTGGGCCAGGTCATGCGGGCTGACGCCGGCTGGTTCGTCCTCGACTTCGAAGGCGAGCCGGCCCGTCCGGTGGCCGAGCGGCGCCTGCCCTGGCCGGCGGCCAAGGACGTGGCCGGCATGGTCCGCTCCTTCGCCTATGCCGCCGCCGCCGCTCTGCATGAACGGGAGAGCTCGGAGCGCGAGGCTCTGGAGGGACGGGCCCAGGCGTGGGAGCAGCGCAACCGCCAGGCATTCCTGGAGGGTTACGCCTCGGTCGAGGGCCTGGAGGATGTGCTGCCGGCCGAGGGTCCCGACTCCGACGCCCATCGCGACCTGCTCGCCTTCTTCGAGTTCGATAAGGCCCTGTACGAGGTCGCCTACGAGCGCGCCCACCGCCCCGATTGGGAGGACATCCCCCTGGCCGCAATCGAAAGGCTGGGAAAGGGGTAGGAAGGGGACGTGCCCATGTCCCGCAGCACGACCGCCGAACTCAAGAAGCTGGTAGCCGGGGAGCACTCCGATCCCCACCGCCTTCTCGGCCGCCACGGCCTGGAGGTACGGGCCTACCGGCCCGACGCCTCGGCCATGCGGGTCGTAACGGCCGAGGGCAAGAAGATCGACATGAAGATGGTGAGCCCGGCCGGGGTGTTCACGGCCACCACGGCGGACGAGTCCGCCTACACCCTGGAGGTCGATTATCCCGATGGGGTCGGGATCGCCATCGAGGACCCCTACCGGTTCTGGCCCACGGTGGGCGAGCTGGACCTGTACCTGTTGGGCGAGGGCCGGCACCGCCGCCTGTGGGAGACCCTCGGGGCCAGGGCGATGACGCACCAGGGCGTGTGGGGGACGAGCTTTGGCGTTTGGGCGCCCAGCGCCCGTTCGGTCCGGGTCATCGGGGACTTCAACCTCTGGGACGGGCGCATCCACCTTATGCGGAGCCTCGGGTCCTCTGGCATCTGGGAGGTCTTTCTGCCCGACGTCGGCCCGGGCTGCCGCTACCAGTTCGAGATCCTGACCCAGTCCGGGGAGCTGCGGATGAAGGCCGACCCCTACGCCCAGGCGGCCGAGCTGCCCCCCGGGACGGCCAGCATCGTGGCGGCCCGTGACACCCATCACTGGCAGGACGGGGCCTGGATGGCCTCGAGGGCGGCCGGCGCCCCGACCGGGGACCGCTACAGCACGCCCATGTCTGTCTACGAGGTCCACCTCGGCTCCTGGCGGCGTCGCCCCGAGGAGGGCAACCGCGTCCTGACCTACGACGAGCTGGCCCAGGAGTTACCCGACTACGTCGCCGACATGGGCTTCACCCACGTAGAGCTGATGCCGGTGGCCGAGCACCCCTTCGGGGGCTCATGGGGCTACCAGGTGTCTTCCTATTTCGCCCCTACGGCCAGGCACGGCAGCCCTGACGGCTTCCGCCGGCTGGTCGACGCCTTCCACCGCCAGGGCATCGGGGTCATCGTCGACTGGGTCCCGGCCCACTTCCCGCGGGACGACTGGGCCCTGGCCAACTTCGACGGCACCGCACTCTTCGAACACGCCGACCCCCGCCAGGGGGCCCATCCGGACTGGGGCACCCTGGTCTTCAACTACGGGCGCAACGAGGTGCGCAACTTCCTCATCTCCAACGCCCTTTTCTGGCTGGAGTCGTTCCACATCGACGGCCTGCGGGTCGACGCGGTGGCCTCCATGCTCTACCTCGACTACTCCCGCCAGGAGGGCGAGTGGGTCCCCAACCAGTACGGCGGCCGGGAGAACCTCGACGCCATCGCCTTCCTGCGGGAGTTGAACGATGTGGTGACGGCCGAGCACCCCGACGCCATCACCCTGGCCGAGGAGTCGACGGCCTGGCCCGGCGTCTCCCAGTCCACCAATGACGGTGGGCTCGGCTTCACCTACAAGTGGAACATGGGCTGGATGCACGACACCCTCGAGTACTTTGCGCACGATCCCGTCTACCGGCGCTACCACCACGACCGGGTGACTTTCGGCCTCCTCTACGCCTTCAGCGAGCATTTCGTGCTGCCCCTCTCCCACGACGAAGTCGTCCACGGAAAGGGATCGCTCCTCGCCAAGATGCCCGGTGACCAGTGGCAGCGCTTCGCCAACCTCCGCTCCCTCTTGGCCTGGATGTGGGCGCACCCCGGTAAGAACCTCATCTTCATGGGGATCGAGCTGGCCCAATCCTCCGAATGGGGCCACGACCGCAGCCTGGACTGGCACCTCCTCGAGTACCCCGAGCACCGGGGCATGTCCGAGCTGGTCCGCTCACTCAACCGGGCCTATCAGGCCAACTCCAGCCTTTGGGAGTCCGACTTCAGCGACGCCGGCTTCCGCTGGATCGATGCCAGCGACTCGGACTCCAACGTGTTGTCCTTCCTCCGGACCGGCTCGGGCCCGCCGGTGGCCTGCATCGCCAACCTGTCTCCCGTGCCCCGGCAGGGCTACCGGGTCGGTCTGCCCAGCGGGGGGTCATGGGCCGAGGTCCTCAACACCGATGCTCTGGAGCTGGGCGGCTCCGGGGTGGGTAACGCCGGGCGGGTCCGGGCGGCCGACCACTCCTGGCATGGCCTGCCCTTTTCTGCCGAGGTGACGCTGCCCCCCCTCGGCGTCCTATGGCTTAGCCCGGAGGGCTAAGGGGTCAGATCGGCGGTGGCCCGGAGGGCGTCGGCCGCCTCTTCGGCGGTCACCACGTTGATGGGTACGCCGGTGCCCATCTCGAAGGCCGCGGCCGTGGTCAGCTTGGGCATCAGGTGGGCATGCCAGTGGAAGCTGCCCGAGGCCCGGTAGGGGGCGGAGTGGAAGACGAGGTTGTAGGCCGGGCTGCCCAGGCGGTCGCCCAGGCGGCTCAGGACGTCCCGGATGGCCCGGCCCACGCCGGCCAGGTCGGCATCGGACGAGTCGTTGAGGTGGGCGTCATGGTGGCGGGGCAGAACCAGCATCTCGAAGGGCTGGCTGCTCCAGAAGGGGCAGATCACCACCACCTGGTCATCGGCGTGAACAACCCGGAGGCCGGCGTCCTCCTCGGCGTCGATGGTGGTGCACAACAGGCAGCTGCCGCTGAAGCGGGCGAAGCCGGCCTGCTCGTCCACCAGCTCCCGGGGAACGAACGGCATGCCCAGCAGCTGGCCGTGGGGGTGGGCGATGGAAGCCCCCGCCTCCCGGCCGGAGTTGACGATGACCTGGGTGTAGCGCAGGGTGCCGGAGCGGGAGTGAGAATCGATCCGGTCCCGGATGGCGGCCATGATCAGATCGGTCTGGCTGTCCTCCAGGTCTCCCCACCCAGCGTGGTGGTCCGGGGACAGGACCAGGACCTCGTGGATGCCGCTGGCCGGGGCCTGGGTGAAGGCGGGGCCGAGGTGGGTCACCACCATGGCGTCGGCGCCCCGGAAAGCGGGATACAGGTTGGGTACGACCCGGACGCGCCATTGGCCGCTGGGCCCGTAGGTCTCCAGGGCGGGAGGCGTCGCCTCCTCGTTGCCGGCGCAGAATGGGCAGGGCCGAGCCGGACCGGACTCGGGGTCCAGGCTGCGGGACAGGAAGGCGGATGGCCGGTCGGCCCGTTGCGTGCTGACCACGACCCACCGGCCGGTGAGGGGGTCTAGGCGAAGCTGACTCATGGCTTAATCGGCTTTCCTGTGCATTGCATTCTCTTTACAGACTACCTGCGCCGCCCACTGTCACTGCGCATAGCCGTCCGGAGGAATCGCCCTCCTCGTTAGGCTTCGGGCCCATGGTCGCCTACCTGGACCACGCCGCCACGACTCCCATTCGCCCCGAGGCCCGCCGGGCCATGCTCGCCTTGATGTCCGAGCCGGGTTTCGGGAACCCTTCCGGCGCCCATTCGGTGGCCAGGGCGGCCCGCCGGGCTGTCGAGGACGCCCGGGAGGTGGTGGCCGCCGCCTTGGGGGCCGAACCGTCCCAGGTGGTCTTCACCGGAGGCGGAACCGAGTCCGACAACTTGGCCGTCGCCGGTCGCTCCCCCCGCGGTCACATCCTCTGCAGCGCGGTGGAACACGATGCCGTCCTGGAGTCGGTCCGGGCCGCCGGGGGGACCACTGTCGGCGTCAACCCGGAGGGGCAGGTCGATCTGGATGACCTCAAGCGGGCCCTCGGCGCCGAGCCCGCCCCGGCCGCCGCCCCGCCCACCCCAGCCGCCCCGCCAGGCTCTGCCCGCGGCTCTGCCCCGACCCCGGCCTCGCTGGTCTCGGTCATGACCGCCAACAACGAGACCGGTGTCGTCCAGCCCCTCGACCGGGTCATCGGGATCACCCGGCGGAAGGCCCCCGCCGCCCTGGTCCACACCGACGCCGTCCAGGCTGTCAACTGGCTCGACCCGGCGGCGGCCACCGCCGGCGCCGACCTGGTCTCCATCAGCGCCCACAAGTTCGGGGGACCCCAGGGGGTCGGGGCCCTGGTAGTGAGGAATGCGGCGGACTTGGACGTGACCGTCCACGGTGGCGGCCAGGAGGCGGGCCGGCGCAGCGGCACCCACAACGTGGCCGGCATAGCCGGCCTGGCCGCTGCCCTGGCCGTGGTCCAGGAGGACAGGGAAGCCCTGGTCAAGCGGGTTGGGGACCTCCGTGACCGGCTGGCCGATGGCCTGCTGGCCTCGGTGCCAGGGGCGGTGGAGACGGGCCGGCGGGAGGACAAGGTGGCCGGGATCTGCCATCTCTGCATCCCCGGGGTGGAGAGTGAGGCCCTGGTCTTCCTCCTGGACCAGGCCGGCGTCTGCGCCTCGGCCGGCTCGGCCTGCGCCAGCGGCGCCACCCAGGTCAGCCACGTGCTTAGGGCCATGGGCGTACCGGAGGAGCTGGCCCGGGGGGCCCTCCGGCTCTCCCTGGGCTGGACCACCACCGAGGAGGACGTGGACGCCGCCCTGGAGGCCGTCCCGGCCGCCGTAGCCCGCCTCCGCAGCTCGGCCGCCGCCGTCCCGGCCGTCCGGGCGCCCAGCCCGGCGCGGAGCGCCCGGTGAGGGTCCTGGCCGCCATGTCCGGCGGGGTCGACTCCTCGGTGGCCGCCGCCCTGCTTGTGGACGAGGGCCACCAGGTGGTCGGGGCGACCATGAAGCTCTGGGGGGGCCCTTCTGATTCGGGCTGCTGCTCAGTCTCGGACGTCGATGACGCCCGGCGGGTCTGCCACCAGCTGGGCATCGACCACCACGTGTTCAACTTCTCCGAGGACTTCGACCGCCACGTGGTCGGCCCGTACGTGGAGGCCCACCGGTCGGGGCTCACCCCCAATCCCTGCATCGAGTGCAACCGGCACATCAAGTTCGACCGCTTCCTGGACCGCGCCCTTCAGCTCGGCTTCGACGCCGTGGCCACCGGTCACCACGCCCGGGTGGTCCGCCTCCCCGGCGCCGCCGCCCTGGTCCGGGGCCGGGATGCGGCCAAGGACCAGTCCTACGTGCTGTCCATGCTCGGTCAGGCCCAGCTCGCCCGCCTGCTCCTACCCGTCGGGGAGATGACCAAGGCCGAGGTTCGGGCCGAGGCCGCCCGCCGGGGCCTGCGCACGGCGGCCAAGCCCGACAGCCAGGACGTCTGTTTCATCACCGCCTCGGCCGGGCGGCCCGCCTTCCTGGGCCAGCGGATCGAGCTGCACCCCGGGCGCCTGGTGGACTCCGCCAATGGCGCCACGGTGGGAACCGTCGACGCCATCGAGCTGGTCACCGTCGGCCAGCGCCGGGGCATCGGCTCCGGTCCCGACGGCCGCCGTCACTACGCACTGTCGGTCGATCCCCGGGCCGGCCAGGTCACCGTCGGCCCGCTCGAGGAGCTGATGACCGACCTAGTCCGGGTCGGAGCCTGGACCTGGACCGCGCATCCGGTGGAGCCTGGAACGGCGGTGGGGGCCCAGGTCTCTGCCCATGGCCGGGCCCTGCCCGCCCGCCTCGACCCCGACGGTCACCAGGTCCGCCTGGTCGAGCCCACCCGCCGGGTGGCGGCCGGCCAGACCGTCGCCCTCTACGACGGGGACGAGGTGCTGGGCTCGGCGGTGGCCGTGTGACGGGACAGGCCGTGGCCCCCGGGGTCCCCGCCGGGGCCGACGCACCGGGCGAAGAGGAGTGACCGACCCTTCCGACGTGGCCCGGCGGGCCGAGGAGCTGCGCGGCCAGATCGAGCACCACAACATCGCCTACCACCAGCTCGACGCCCCCGAGGTCAGCGACGCCGATTACGACGGCCTGGTCCGGGAGCTGCGGGCCATCGAGGCCGATCACCCCGAGCTGGCCGATGACCTGTCCCCGACCCAGGGAGTGGGCGCCGCCCCCTCGGCACTCTTCACTCCGGTCCAGCACCGGGTCCCCATGATGTCGCTGGACAACGCCTTCTCGATCGAGGAGCTGGAGGCCTGGGCCCGCCGCCTCGAGCGCCTGGCCGATGGCCCTGTCACCTACGTCTGTGAGCTCAAGATCGACGGCCTGGCCATGTCCCTCCTGTATGAGCGCGGCCGTCTCGTCCGGGCCGCCACCCGCGGCGACGGCCGCACCGGGGAGGACGTCACCGCCAACGTCCGCACCATCCGCTCCATACCGGCGGAGCTGAAATTGGACGACCCCCCCGACCAGGTGGAGGTCCGGGGCGAGGTCTATATGCCGGCGACGGTCTTCGAGGAGCTCAACCGGCGCCAGGCCGAGGGCGGCGCCCGCCTCTTCGCCAACCCCCGCAACTCGGCCGCCGGCTCGCTCCGCCAGAAGGATCCCGCCATCACCGCCACCCGGGATCTGTCCTTCTGGGCCTACGACCTCTCCGCTCCCGGGGGGGTCGAGCGGATGGGCTTCGGGCATCACAGCCAGACCCTGGAGTGGCTGTCCGACGCCGGCGTGCCCGTCAACCCGGAGTGGAAGGTCCTCACCACTGTGGAGGAGGTCCACTCCTATTGCGTCTCCCGCCAGGAGCACCGCCACGACCTCGCCTATGAGATCGACGGGGTGGTGATAAAGGTGGAGGAGCTGGCTCGCCGCCGGGAGCTGGGCTCCACGTCGCATGCCCCCCGTTGGGCCATCGCCTACAAGTTCCCTCCGGAGGAGCGCACCACCCGGCTCAACGGGATCATGGTGTCGATCGGCAAGTCTGGGAAGGCCACCCCCTTTGCCCAGCTGGAGCCGGTCTTCGTGGGGGGCTCCACGGTGGGCCTGGCTACCCTTCACAACGAGGACCAGGTCCGGCTCAAAGACGTCCGCCCCGGCGACACGGTGATCGTCCGCAAGGCCGGGGACGTCATCCCCGAGGTGGTCGGCCCGGTCGAGTCGCTCCGGCCCAAGGGCTCGGCGCCCTGGGCGTTCCCCACCGCCTGTCCCGTCTGCGGCGGGCCCCTGGTCCGATTGGAAGGCGAGTCCGACACCTTCTGCACCAACTTCGACTGCCCCGGCCAGCGCATCCAGCGCATCGCCCACTTCGCCTCCCGGGGCGCCATGGATATCGAGGGCCTGGGCGAACAGCGGGTCATCCAGCTGGAGTCGGCCGGCCTCATCACCGACGCCGGGGACCTCTACTCGTTGACCGAGGCCGACCTCAGCGGGCTGGAGGGCTTCGCGGCCATCTCGGTGGCCAACCTCCTGGCCGCCATTGCCGCCTCCAAGGACCGGCCCCTGGCCAACCTCCTGGCCGGACTGGCCATCCGCCACCTCGGCAGCACCGGTTCGGTCGTCCTGGCCCGGGCCATGGGCCACCTCGACGCCATCGAAGCCGCCTCTCCCGAGGAGTTGGCCGCCATCGACGGGATTGGCCCGACCATCGCCAGCAGCGTGCACGAGTTCTTCGCCTCCGAGCGCAACCGGGTGGTGATCGAAAAGCTGCGCCGGGCCGGGATCAACCTGGCCGGCCCGGTCGGCTCCGACGTGCCCCAGGTCCTGGCCGGCAAGAGCGTGGTCGTCACCGGCACCCTGGAGGGCTGGAGCCGGGAGGAGGCTGAACTGGCCATCACTTCCCGGGGCGGAAAGTCACCGGGCAGCGTGTCCAAGACCACCTTCGCCGTGGTGGCCGGGGAGGCCCCGGGCGCCTCCAAGCTCACGAAGGCCGAGAGTTTGGGGAGACCGATCCTGGACGAGGCGGCCTTCGCCGTCTTGCTGGAGACCGGGGAACTCCCCGGCTGAACGGTGCCTGGCGCCCGGCCACGCTCCGTGGCGCCGGCTGGGACATGCAACTTGGAGACAGGGTCGAAAATCTTGAAGATTGTCGTGTTGTGGTTATCACATCTGTAAACCACTACAAGCAAAAGTTCAAGATTTTCGGGGCTGTCTTCAAAGTTCATGTCCCCGCCCCCCGACCCAAGCCTGGCCCGGGGTGTCCGGGAGCGACCACCGGGTCCAGGTAGCCTCGACCGGTGACGGTGCCCCGGGTGGACGACCTGCTCGGCCGGTCGCTCGGGGGCCGGTACCGGGTCCGAGGCTGGCTGGGAGCAGGGGCCTCTGCCTCCGTTTACCTGGCCGTGGACGACCGCCTCGAGCGCCAGGTGGCCGTCAAGGTGCTGCACCCGGCTCTGGCCTCTGACGCCGGCTTCCTCAAGCGTTTCCAGTCCGAGGCCCGGGCCGCCGCCAGGCTCCGCCACCCCCACATCGTGCAGGTCTACGACTGGGGCGAGGACCCTGCCGGCGTGTACGTGGTCCTCGAGTACCTCTCCGGCGGGAGCCTCCGCCAGATGCTGGACAGCTCGGGCCCTCTGTCCCTGGCCCAGGTGGTGGCCGTGGGCGCCCAGGCGGCCGAGGGGCTGGCCCACGCCCACAAGCGGGGGACCGCCCATCGGGACATAAAACCGGCGAATCTCCTCTTCGATGAAGACGGCCGCCTCGCCATCGCCGACTTCGGCCTGGCCCGGGCCATGGCCGACGCCACCTGGACCGAGCCGGCCGGGGTGATCCTGGGCACGGCCCGGTACTCCAGCCCGGAACAGGCCGGTGGGCTGGCCACCGGGCCGGCCACCGACGTCTATTCGCTCTCCCTGGTGCTGGTGGAGGC
>Ga0307372_10010035_pt1 | contig 12909 bp, 10 predicted proteins | sample OX1MG_FD_202533 | JGI IMG/M metagenome (GOLD analysis project Ga0307372, IMG submission 202533) | Soil microbial communities from Risofladan, Vaasa, Finland - OX-1 | ecosystem: Environmental > Terrestrial > Soil > Coastal area > Acid sulfate soil | place: Finland: Risofladan, Vaasa | collected...
CTGGAGAAGAACGGCTTGGCGGCCGGCGGTTCAGCGAAAGCGGTAGAGCCCTTCCTCGATGCAGCATTCGTTGATTCCGAGTCGCTCCAGCGCGAAGCAGCAGATGCTGGGAACGTCGCGATTCCGCTGGTTCGTCAGTTGACCGCCGCCGTCAAAGCCCGCAACGAAGGAGCGTCCCGGACCATCCACCTTGGCGCGACCAGTCAGGACGTACTCGACACCGCTCTTGTTCTCGAGATACGCGAAGCCCTGCCGCTGCTGCACCAGACAATTGCTCGGCTCGAGTCCGCTTTGACCACGCAGATCCGCGCCCACGCTGGAACCGTGCTCTCCGGCAGGACCTGGCTGCAACCGGCTCCTCCCACGACGCTGGGGCTCAAACTTGCCGGTGCGCTTGCCGCTCTTCGCCGCGATCGCGAACGTCTCCGTTCCGCCGAAGGTCGCGCCATGGTTCTACAATTCGGCGGCGCGGTCGGCACGCTCGCATCGCTTGGTGAAGCCGGCGCCGGCGTTTCAAGCGAACTGGCACGCATCCTCGAATTACGTGAGCCGGAACTTCCCTGGCATACGCAGCGCGATCGCCTCGTCGAAGTCGTCCAGGTCCTTGCCGTCCTCGCCGGCACGCTGGCGAAATTTGCCCGCGACATTGCGCTGCTCATGCAGGCCGAGGTTGGCGAAGCATCGGAAGGCGCCGGCGAGACTCGCGGCGGCTCCTCCACGATGCCGCAGAAGCACAACCCGGTGAGTTGCGCCGCGGTGCTGGCCATCCAGGCCCGCATACCCGCCCTGGCTGAAACCATGCTGCACGCCATGCCGCAGGAACACGAGCGCGGCCTGGGACTGTGGCAGGCAGAATGGGAGACTGTCCCCGAAGCCTTTCGTCTCGCCGCCGCGGCCCTGGCGTATGCCTTCGAAATCGCGGAATCGCTCCAGGTGGACGCAGCCCGCATGCAGGCCAACTTCGAAAGCCTCATGGGAGCGACCATGTCGGAGGCCGTCAGCACCGCGCTCGCCGCGAAGATCGGCCGCGCCGCTGCCCATGCGCTCTTGCGCGACTCCGTCTCTCGCGCGCAGCAAGAGAAGCAGCACCTCGCGGATGTCCTCAAGCAGTCACCCGAAGTTCTGCAACATCTCAGTCCCGGCGAGATCGACCGTCTCATGGACCCACGCAAATATCTTGGCAGCGCGCAACGCTTCATCGCCGCTGTTCTCGGAGACGAGCATGCCCGTGATTAGCAAAGGCGATTTGAGCATTCAATACGCGCTCAGCGGCCACGAAGATGGCGACCTGCTGGTGCTAAGCAACTCGCTCGGTTCCGATTTCTCCATGTGGAACAAGGTTCTCGCGCCGCTCGAAGCCGAGTTCCACGTCCTTCGTTACGACACCCGCGGTCACGGCGCCAGCAGCGTTCCTCCGGGTCCATATTCCCTCAACGATCTCGGACAGGATGTGCTTCTTCTTCTGAACGAGATCGGCGCCCATCGCGTGAACTTTTGCGGCCTATCTCTTGGCGGGCTGATAGGCATGTGGCTCGGCCTGAAGGCTCCGCACCGGCTCAATCGCCTGGTCCTCGCCAACACTGCCGCGCGCATCGGCAGTCCGGAAATGTGGGATGAGCGCGTTTCGGCGGTCCGTCGCTCCGGCATGGAAGCACTCGCTTCCGCAACCCCGGCGCGATGGTTTACGGCGCAATATCGTGAGGCGCACCCCAGCGAGATGAAGCAGATTCAGGCGATGATCGCGTCCACAAGCGCCGACGGCTATATCGCATGCTGCGCCGCTCTGCGCGAATCGGATCTTCGCGCCGGCATTCCTTCGATGGCGGTTCCGTCCCTGGTGATTGCGGGCACACACGACCCCGCCACTCCCCCGTCCGATGGCCGCGAACTGGCGGCGGCTCTACCCCGAGCTCACTACGTCGAGCTCGATTCATCGCACCTCTCCGCGTGGGAGCGGGCCGATGAATTCGTCAATGCGGTTCTAACGTTTCTCGCAAACTGAGGAGGTCGCCATGGACGAACGCGAACGCTACGAGGTCGGAATGAACGTCCGCCGCAAGGTGCTCGGCGATGCCCATGTCGATCGCGTCGAAGCTGCCAAGGCTGCCCTCGATGCCGACTTCCAGGATCTGCTTACGCGTTATGCCTGGGGCGAGATCTGGTCACGCCCTGGTTTGCCGCGCCAAACCCGCAGCCTTCTCACCATCGCGCTCCTTGTCGCACTCAATCGCGACGAAGAGTTGCGCCTCCACCTGCGCGCCGCTGTCAACAACGGCGTCACCCCGGAAGAAATCCGCGAAGTCCTGCTGCACTGCGCCATCTACTGCGGCATACCCGCCGCCAACTCCGCGTTTCATGCCGCCAAAGAGATGGTCACGCCCGCTCCGGAGGACCGCTAGTTTTTACTCCATGGATCGCCTTGAAACACAAGTCGGAATCGTGGGCGCAGGCCCTGCCGGTCTCATGCTCTCGCACCTGCTTCATCTCCACGGCATCCGTTCCATCGTGCTTGAGGCCCGCTCGCGTGCTCATTGCGAAGAGCGCGTGCGCGCGGGCGTGCTTGAGCACACCAGCGTCGACATGCTGCGCCAGGCCGGTCTTGCCGAGCGGCTCGATCGTGAAGGCCTTCGCCACGAGGGCATCGAGCTCGGCCTCGACGGCGAACGCCATCGCATTCCCTTCGTCGCCCTGACCGGCCAGTGCGTTACGGTCTACGGCCAGCAGGAGGTGGTGAAGGACCTTATTGCGCGACGGCTCGCCGACGGCGGCGATCTGCGCTTCGAATGCGGCGAAGTATCCCTCCACGGTATCGATGGCTCGCAGCCGTTCCTTCGATTCGAGCATGCCGGGGCTACCCACGAGATCCATTGCGACTTCATCGCCGGGTGCGACGGCTCCCACGGCATCTCCCGCGCGGCCATCCCCTCCGCAGCGGTTACCCTCTACGAACGCGCTTATCCCTTCGCGTGGCTCGGGATCCTTGCCGAAGCTCCGCCCTCGCGCGATGAGCTTCTCTACATGCACCACGAGCGCGGCTTTGCCCTTTACAGCATGCGCTCTCCGCGCATCACCCGTCTTTACCTTCAGTGCCGGCCCGACGAAGACATCCGCGAGTGGAGCGACGATCGCATCTGGACTGAGCTGCACACCCGCCTCGGGTGCAACGACGGATGGCGGCCCACCGAAGGCAGAATCCTGCAAAAGAGCGTGACCGGCATGCGCAGCTTCGTGGTGGAACCGCTGCAGTACGGGCGCCTGTTCCTTGCCGGCGATGCCGCGCACATCGTTCCGCCCACCGGCGCGAAGGGTATGAATCTGGCGCTTGCGGATGTGCACCACCTCAGCGCCGCATTGGATGCTTTCTATCGGAAGAACGACCAAAGCAAACTCGATTCGTACTCCCGCACTTGCCTGCAGCGGATATGGAAGGCCCAGCGCTTTTCCTGGTGGATGACCTCGCTATTGCACTGCTTTCCGGAAGACTCTCCATTTGACCGGAAGCGGCAGTTGGCGGAGCTTGCATACGTGACCGGATCCCGCGCGGCCGCAACTTCACTGGCGGAAAACTATGTCGGGCTTCCCCTCGATGGCGCATAGGCCGCGGGTTGCGCGCGGCGAAAGGAATGGAAATGTCCAATTACGAAGGACGATGGACAACAGTTCGGGTCGATGTCGAAGACGGTATCGCCTGGGTGATCTTCAACCGGCCCGAAAAGCGAAATGCGATGAGTCCAACGCTCAATCGCGAGATGCGCGACGTGCTGGAGACTCTCGAACTCGACGAACAGGCCCGGGTGCTGGTGATCACCGGCGCCGGCGAATCGTGGACCGCCGGCATGGACCTGAAGGAGTATTTCCGCGAGGTGGACCAATCGCCGGAGATCGTGCAGGAGCGCGTGCGCCGCGACGCTTCCACGTGGCAGTGGAAGCTCCTTCGCATGTACTCAAAACCGACCATCGCCATGGTCAACGGCTGGTGCTTCGGCGGCGGCTTCACGCCGCTCGTCGCCTGCGACCTCGCCATCGCCTCTGAAACCGCGGTCTTCGGCCTCTCTGAAATCAACTGGGGAATCCCTCCCGGCAATCTCGTCAGCAAGGCGCTCGCCGATACCGTGGGCCATCGCAGAGCCCTTGAGTACATCATGACCGGCGATACGTTCACCGGCCGCCAGGCCGCCGAAATGGGCCTCGTGAACCGCGCCGTTCCCCTCGAGAAGTTGCGCGAGGAGACGATCGCCCTCGCGCACAAGCTTGCCGCCAAGAATCCCGTCGTGATTCGTGCTGCCAAGCACGGGTTCAAGCGCTGCCGCGAACTCACCTGGGAGCAAAGCGAAGACTACCTCTATGCCAAGCTCGATCAGGCGCAGCTTCGCGATCCCGAACACGGCCGCGAAAAAGGCCTGAAGCAGTTTCTCGATGAAAAGAGCATCAAGCCGGGCCTCGAAAGCTACCGGCGCTGACAAAACCATGGAACCGGCTGTGATTGCTACCGGAAAGAAATCCGCCACGACGCCCCCGAACTTCGACCGCCTTCTGCGGCCTCGCTCGGTTGCGCTCATCGGCGCCTCCTCCACCACCGGGTCTCTGGCGGATTGCGTTCTCACCAACCTGGAGGACGCGGGATATACCGGTGAAATCTACCTCGTCAATCCCAAGCGCCCCGTCATTCATGGTCGCCAATGCGCAGGCACTGTCGCCGAACTGCCGGACGCCGTGGATTGCGCGATACTTGCCATTCCTGCCGCAGCCATTGTTGACACTGTCCGCGAATGCGCGAAGAAGCGCATCGGCAGCGCCATTGTCTATTCCGCGGGATTTGCAGAAAGCGGCCAGGCCGGCGCCGCTGCGCAAGCAGAACTCGCCCGTATCGCCCGGGAAAATGGAATCGTCGTTGAGGGCCCGAACTGCCTCGGCATGGTGAATTATCTCGATCGCATTCCGCTCACTTTTGTCATGACTCCGCCCCAGGAGCGGCCGGAGATCCCGGGAGCCGCCATCTTTTCGCAAAGCGGAGCTCTTGCCGCGGTCATCGCCGTAAACATGCGGCATCACCACATTCCGCTCACCTTTTCTATTTCCACGGGCAACGAGGCTGCAAGCGGAATCGAAGACTTTCTCGAGCACTTCATCGGGCATCCGCAGACTCGCGTCTTCGCCCTGATCGTCGAGCAGTTCCGTGAGCCGCAGAGATTCCTGAAGCTGGTCCATCGCGCCCGCGAGGCCGGTAAGCAGATCGTCCTGCTCCATACCGGGCGCAGTGGCGCGGCACGAACCTCCGCCATCACGCATACCGGCGCGATGGCTGGCGACTACGACGTGATGCATACGCTCGTCAGCCGCGCCGGCGTCGTCCACGTTGAGCACATGGAGGAGCTTGTCGACGTCACCCAGATTCTTGTGCGCTGCCGCGAAGTGCCGGCCGGCGGCGCCGCGGTGTTCACCGAATCCGGCGCCTTCAAGGCTCTTGCGCTGGACCTTTGCGAGAGCGTGGGTTTAACTCTTCCTGCCCTGTCGCCGGCAGCGGAGCAGGATTTGCGCGAGGCTTTGCCGCCGTTCATTCCTCCATCCAACCCGCTGGACCTCACCGCACAGGGCCTCGTCGATCCCGACCTCTACCGGCGCACGCTCCCACCTGTCCTCGCTGACGAGGGCTTCGCAAGTGTGGTGCTGGCCATCATTCTCACCGATGCGCGCACCACTCGCCTGAAGCTGCCGCCGATCGTCGGCGCGCTTGCGGAACTCCAGCCGCGGAAGCCGGTGATTTTTGCCGCGCTCGATGAAGGCGCGCCCTTTGACTTTCCGGAACTCCAGCAGCTCCGGTCTCTCGGCGTGCCTTGCTTTCCTTCCCCGGAACGCGCTCTGCGAGCGCTCGCCCGAGTCTCCGGTCGAACATTTCCGCATCCTTGTGAATGCTCGGAGCCGGCATTGAGAGCGCAATACGATATACCCCAATCCGGCCTTCTTTCTGAGAGGGAAGGCAAGGCCCTGCTTGCCCGGCTTGGCATTGCTACGCCGCCCGGAGCCGTGGCCACAACTCCCGAGCATGCCGTCCGCATAGCGAACGAAATCGGCTATCCCGTCGTTCTGAAAGCGCACGCAACCGCCCTGCCCCACAAAACCGATGCAGGCGGCGTATTCGTTGGAATCGATTCCGATATAGCTCTCCTCGAAGCGTGGCATGCGCTGCATCGAAATATCCGAACTTCGCGCCCGGATCTCCTTCTCGAAGAGGTGCTGGTGGAGCGCATGAGCGAGAAGGGGATCGAGCTGATCGTGGGAGGCCGCAGAGATCCGCAGTGGGGCACGATCCTCCTGGCCGGTTTTGGCGGAGTGCTCGCGGAGGCAGTATCCGACACGCGCCTGCTCGCACCGGATCTCACGCCTGACGAAATCGAACACGAGCTGGAGCACCTGCGCTGCAGTGCAATACTTCGGGGCTTTCGCGGCTCCCCGGCGCTTGACACTCCGGCAGTTGCTCGCACCATCGCCGCACTCGGCGCATGCATGCTCTCGGATTCGCGCATCCTCGAAATCGACATCAACCCGCTCGTCGTCTATCCGCGAGGCCAGGGCGCAGTTGCGCTCGATGCGCTCATCCGCACCGCCGACGATCTTGAAACTGGAAAGGAAGGCCAGACCAATGAATGATGTTGCTCTTCTCATCAATGGAAAATCCACGCCCGCGGATCAAGGCCGCTCCTTCACGCGCCTCGACCCCGTCAAGCGCACTCCTGCTACCCTCGCCGCGGCTGCCGGCATCGCGGACGTAAACGCCGCCGTGCAAGCCGCCGCCGATGCCTTCCCGTCGTGGTCCGCCACTGGTCCGGGCCAGCGCCGCGAGATTCTGCTCAAAGCCGCCGACGCGCTCCTCGCCCACCAATCCGATTTCGTCTCCGCCATGATCGCAGAAACCGGCTCAACCGAGCCCTGGGCGGGCTTCAACGTGGCCTTCGCCGCCTCCATCCTGCGCGAAGCCGCTGCCGCCACCACTCGCATTACCGGCGAAGTCATCCCCAGTGACGTGCCCGACAGTCTCGCGATGGCGGTACGGCAGCCCATCGGCGTGTGCGCCGCCATCGCGCCGTGGAACGCCCCTGTCATCCTGGGGGTCCGCGCCATCGCCATGCCCCTGGCCTGCGGAAACACCGTGGTCTTCAAAGCCTCTGAAAGTTGTCCTGCTGTGCATCGTCTCATCGGCACCGCTCTGCATGAAGCCGGATTGCCGGGCGGAGTGCTCAACATCCTCACCAACGCACCGGAAGATGCGCCGGAGGTCGTCGCCGCGCTCATTGACCATCCCGCGGTGCGCCACATCAACTTCACCGGGTCCACCCGCGTCGGCCGCATCGTCGCCGAACGCGCCGCGCGCCGCCTCAAGCCGGTCCTCCTTGAGCTCGGCGGTAAGGCGCCGCTCATCGTGCTGGTGGACGCCGATCTCGAAGCTGCCGTCGATGCAGCCGCCTTCAGCGCATTCCTCAACCAGGGCCAGATCTGTATGTCCACCGAGCGCATCGTCGTGGATGAGAAGATCGCCGACGAGTTTGCCGAGCGGCTTGCGAAGAAAGCCGCTGCGCTTCCACTGAGCGACCCTGCTCTGGGGCCAACCGTGCTCGGCGCCATTGTGGACCCATCCTCGGCGGCTCGCGTAAGGCAGCTCATTGAAGACGCAGTGCAGAACGGTGCTCGCCTCGCCGCCGGCGGCCCAGGCGACGGTACGCTGATGCCGGCCACCGTCCTCGATCGTGTCACTCCTGCCATGCGCATCTACTCTGAAGAATCGTTCGGGCCGGTGGTCAGCATCGTGCGCGTCAGCGGGGACGAAGAGGCGCTGCGCGTGGCCAATGACACCGAGTATGGTCTCTCCGCCGCCATATTTAGCCGCGATATCGCGCGCGCATGGAAGCTTGCCTCCCGCGTGCAGACCGGCATCTGCCACATCAACGGGCCCACGGTGCATGATGAGGCGCAGATGCCGTTTGGCGGAGTAAAGGCGTCGGGCTATGGACGGTTTGGCGGAAGCGCGGCCATCCATGAGTTCACCACGCTTCGCTGGATCACCATCCAGACCGGGCCGCGCCATTACCCCTTCTAGCTAAACACGGGGAGCCACCGGCTTTGCCGCGAAATGTGCCGGCGATGGTGGCGGCGAGAGCCAGCACTCCAATGGCTATGGCCATCACCCGCAGATTCACGCTGGTGATCTCAAGAGCTGCGATTTGACGTGGCCCACGCAGAAGATGGCAACCGGGATCCCAATCGCAAGGCCGGCAACGGCCTGGAACATTGCTCCGTGCATGATCTTCCCGATCATCCGGGTGCGCTCCACTTTCAGCGCAATCCGGATGCTTATCTCCGGTGTACGGCGGACAACGGTATAGGCGGTGACGCCATAAAGACCGATGGCGGCCAGCAGAAGGGACAGCAAGCCGAAGAAGGATTTGCCGGAGATGAAAGTTCCCATGACGGACTTTGCTATCGTCTCCCGCCCGGCTCGGCGGACCGTAATCGGCGCCAGGCGTAGCCGGACTCCATCGCGGCCAACTCCACGAATTCCCGCAGGTTCTTTCTTTACCTGGAGTAGCCGTCAGACGAAAAACGCGAGTCCCGATCCCAAAGCACCAAAGTGCCGGTCTTAAGCCGGCAACAATTCAAGGCTTATGAAAGCTCCACTTAGCCTTATCGCTCTTGGGGTCAAACTGCGTCAGGGTTGGCGTGCTCGCCCCAATCGCCGTGAGCGCAGCCGGCGCCGCTGAGTTGGGCACAGCCTTCGGCATAATGCGATAGGTGCCGTCGATCAGCTCGTCAATGCGCCAGAGTTGCTCGGGAGCGCCTGTGAAGTCGGGGACGGCGACCACTTCTCCGTCGGCCGCGGCCGCCAGCGCGCGGTCTGTGCCGGCGATTGCGATCTTGAAGTAGGGCGCGCCTGGATACCCGCCTGCATTCTCGACCGGCGTAATGGTCCACAATTGATGCGGCCGGACCATGTAGTCGTTGATATCCACCGCGATGTTGCCGGCGGGCCATTTCTCGGAATCCTGCGCCAGGGTCTGGTTGGGAATGGGGGTTACCGGACCGGTCGGCGGACCCCAGCCGCGGCGACGGCCGTTGTTCATGCGCACAAAGTCCACGGCCAGCTCGAGTGCTCCGCCGCTGCGTTCGGACTGAATCTCGTAAGTGCCCGGTTCGAAGTGGTCGCCGCCGACCGGCCAACCGTCCTTCCAGAGGAGGGGACGGATGTCGAGCACACTGCGGCCGCCGCGATCGAGGTCGGCCTCGTAATGCATGGAGAACAGCTCAACGCCGTCGCCGAGATTCAGGAGGCCGAAGTGACCGAGGCCGATGTGCCGCCCGCTGGCGGCGGCCACCAGCTTGCCTCCGCCTCGGAGCAACGGGATACCGATGTTGTCCACGTACGGCCCGGTGGGATTCCGGGAGCGACCCACGCGGATGTTGTAGGTGGAGTTGGCGCCATCGCAGCAGGTGCCATGGGTGCCGAGCAGGTAGTACCAGCCATCGCGATACAGCAGGTCTGTGGCTTCCATATCGATGGCCACATTTACCGGCTTATTTCCCGCCAGGCGCTTGCCGGTTCTGGGGTCGAGTTCAACCATTCGGATGAAGCCAAAGTAGGTTCCGTAACTGAGCCAGAGATGGCCCTTGACATAGAGAAACGCGGGATCGATGGCATCGCAGTCTTCCACGCCGTTGCTTGAGGCCACCACGCCCACGTCGTGAAACTGGAAGTCGGGCGATTTGGGATCGAGGGTCTTGTTCCACATCACCTTGACCTTGCTCGCATGCCCTCCGGACATCCCGCCGCCGCCGACGGCATAGGCAACGTAATAGCGGTCTCCGATGTGGATCACGTCCGGAGCCACGCCGCCGCCGGGGCGTACGGCTCCGCTGTGCCAGGTATAGCCATCGTCGGAGATGAGACCGCCGCCGCCGGTGCCGAAGGTGTAGTACTTGCCGTCGGATTGAATCACGGTGGAAGGGTCATGGATGTACGGTTCGCCGGCCAACTGCGACCATGCCGAACCGCACGCGAAAACAGGCAATAGAGCGAAAAACGCTAAGGCCAGAGGATTGGGTTTCATAGCAGCTCCGATAGGAAAGCGATGGAAGAGGAGGTCGAGATTACGGAAGGCTCAGGGTCACGTCCTTGATCGGGTTCTCGTTGGCATCCACGAAGCGGACGCAGAAGTCGCTCATACCGGGGCCGTTGATGACTGCGCCGCGCAGGACGTTCCGGCCTTTGTTGAGCGTGAGCGGCCGGGAAACCACGTCGTCCATCACCATGCGGCGGTCGTCGAATAAGTCCGCCACATCTTCGCCGTTGAGCCACCACATTGAGGCGGAGTTCGAGCCCGCGGCCAGGCGGACATTCTTCATTTCACGCGGACTGTTTACGATAGTCACGGCCCAGAACAGTACTCCGTAGGTGGGCTTGTTCAACCCATAGGCGAACCGAAACAGCTTGACGTTGAACCCGGTGGAATCGAGCGCATGCCATGCGAGTTCCTGGCCGCCCACCGTCACCTTGTCTCCGTTGTGCGGCAGGACGGTGAACTGGTCGGGAAAGTAGGGGGCGTTGAACGCGCTGCGCACGTAGGTTCCGGTAAAAACAATGTTGGTGCGATTGGGCTTGACGATGGGCTCCAGAAGCATCCAGCGCTGAAGAAAGCCGTCTGCGTCCGGAGCCTTGGACCGCGATGTGGCCGGGGTGAAGTACGGCGCGAGGGTGCGGGGCGCGGCGGCCGCGGCAGCATCGGGCGGCGCATGGCGGAACCCCGGCGCTTGCGCGGCCAATAACAACGGGGTTGCCAGAGCACTGATCCCCATCACGGCGAATTTGCGAAACGTTTTCATTTTGAGGCCTTCGTTAAACATAGCTTCACAAGTACGTCTGGACAATGTCGACTTCTCCAAAGGGCTGGAGTACGGGACTGGTTCTTCACCGGTTTTGCCGGTATACAAGGAGACGTTGTCATCTGTTCGCGGGACGCATGCCACAACGCCAAAATGCCTTACCCCTTGCACGCGGGCCGCGAATTCCCTATTCGCCAGCAAAGACCACCGTGTTTGGTGAAGAATTCCTCGAGGCCTTTTTGTTACTCCCGGCTGGGGACGGCCGGGGGCACGAACTGATGGGCCACAAGACCATACAAATGACCCTCCGCTACGCTCATCTGGCCCTCCGGTTGGAGGCAGTCCAGCGGCTATGCGATACTGGCCTAGCACTGGAAATGTCGACTGGCATGTGAACTGACACCAGCGGTTCCGAGCAGTTTTCAGCCAGTGCTACTCGTCCCAGCTAAGCTCAATTTCACCAGCAGCTTAGGACGGCAAGCCGGGATGGCGGAACTGGCAGACGCAGCGGACTCAAAATCCGCCGGCCCTCGCGGCCATGGGGGTTCGACCCCCCCTCCCGGCACCAACCCACCTTTCTCATTGCACCATAATCGCGTACCGGATTCGTACCCCGCTCACTCCGTATCGTAGGTATCGTGTCGACTGCAAGCACCGTTCGCGGCGTTATAGGAGCTGTTTCTGCCCCATCTGGATTCAAGGAACATTGAACTGGTGAATCTGTGCGCCGGTCACTTGAGATCATGAGCTGGCGATCAAGCACAGATGGGCGCTCGCCACGGATGATTAGAGCCATTTTCAGATTACGGGTATCACGCTCGTTCCGCTTCCTCAGGTACGGAGGGGCACGGCGAGAGGCGACACCGAATTCCAGTATCGCCGTGGCCCTGCAACCGCGGATTGGAGAGCTCCGTCTGTAAAAACATGCGGCTTCCTCCCGGCGCGATTCGTCTCGTTTGCGCTCTCGCTATGTTGCGCGGGCTGGCGCCCGGCGCTTGGGCGCAGCCGCCGTTTACGCGCATTCCAGTGGCTTCATCGCACGAGCTGAAGATCGGCGGGGCCACGATCCAGGTGGACTTTGCACCGGGCACGTTAGACCTTGGCGATGACGCGGAGCTGCGGCACGTGCGGACGGCGGCCGAAGCGGTAACCGTGTATTACGGGCATTTTCCGGTGGCGCGGGCGCGGGTACTGATTGATCCGGTGGCGGATCGAGCCGGCGTTTTGCAGGGAACGTCGTGGGGCGATATGGGTGGCTGGCCCGCGTTCACGCGCATGCGCATTGGCGAGCACACCACGCAGGCCGATTTGAACGATGACTGGATGATGACGCACGAGCTGGTACACACGGCGTTCCCCTCGCTGCCCGACGACGAGCACTGGATGGAGGAGGGGCTCTCCACTTACATTGAGCCGCTGGCGCGGGTGATGATCGGCGATCTGACCGCGCAGCGGGTGTGGCACGACATGATGCGCGACATGCACCAGGGCGAGCCGAGGGCGAGCGACGAGGGGCTGAATCAAACTCATACGTGGGGGCGCACGTATTGGGGCGGGGCGATGTTCTGCCTGGTGGCTGACGTGAACATTCGGCGGGAGACGCACAACCGCAAGGGGCTGAGGGATGCGCTGCGGGCGATTGTGAATGCGGGTGGAACGATCGATCACAACTGGGACCTGGAGCGGGCGCTCGAGATCGGCGAGCGGGCCACCGGGACGCACGTGCTGACGCGGCAGTACGCGGAGTGGAAGGACAAGGCGGTTACGGTGGATCTGGACAAGCTGTGGAGCGAACTGGGCGTGCGGGCAGGACCGGAGGGAATTGAGTTTGTAAACAGCGCGCCATTGGCGAGGATACGGGAGGCGATTGCGGGAGGGCAGGGAATAGGGAGTAGGGAGTAGCGTGACGGTCCGGCTGTCGTCTATCCCGCCCTAATCGCAATAGACGCGACCCGGATGGGGCACCCTGTGTTGGGGTGGGGCGGGCGAGAAGCAGGTTCCTCGGCTTGTCCTGCGGACTCACTCGGGATGACGGCGGTT
>Ga0307372_10010037_pt1 | contig 12906 bp, 11 predicted proteins | sample OX1MG_FD_202533 | JGI IMG/M metagenome (GOLD analysis project Ga0307372, IMG submission 202533) | Soil microbial communities from Risofladan, Vaasa, Finland - OX-1 | ecosystem: Environmental > Terrestrial > Soil > Coastal area > Acid sulfate soil | place: Finland: Risofladan, Vaasa | collected...
GCGGCTCGCGACCTTTAGTTCGTCGCTGGGATTTCGGGCCACAGCAATGACCCGATATCCGGCGGCGGCAAGCGCGCGCGACATCGCAAGGCCGAGGCCGCGGCTGGCGCCCGTAACGATGACATTAGGCATCGGGACGCACCATCTTGCCGGCGGCGGTCACGTCGAGCGACGGCACGAAGCGCAGCAGCGCGGGGACCTTATGGGCGGGCAGGGTACGCCGGCAAAGATCGAGGAGATCGGTTCGCAGCTTCTCCGCGGCGGCCTCGCCCCGCATGCCAAGGGGGTCCGACAGCACGATGTCGGCGACGACGATGGCGCCGGTAATGGGATTGCGGCGGCCGCGCACCAGCGACATGCGCACGCGCGGATCAGCGTTCAACACCGCCTCGACCTCCTCTGGGTATACCTTCAAGCCGCCCACGTTGATGATGCCGCCTTTACGGCCGCGGAAGTAGTAGCGGCCGGAAGAAAGTTCGACTAAATCGCCGGTGTCGACGTACCCGTCCACCTCAGCGAGCGTGACCGATGCGCCGCCCAAGTAGCCGGCGGCGGTGCGTTGTGACCGTATGCGCAAGGTGCCGTCAACGACTTTCATCGAGATATCGGCGCCCGCCTGGCCGATGAATGCGGCCGGAAAACCGGCGCGGCCGTCATCGACGTCGAATGCAACGCCCGCTTCGGTCGAGGCAAAGGCGTGAGCGATCTTGGCGTTAGGATACGCAGCGTGCAGTTGATCGAGCAAAGTTTGATCCGCCACCTCGCCCGAGACGCGCACGTAGGCGGGATTGATGTGCCCAGTCTGGCCGCTCATCAACGCACGGCGCCAGTGCGACGGCGTGCCGGAGATGTGCGTGACACCTGCGGCGCCAGCACGCGCGAGGAATTCTACAGTCGACTCCTCGGGGCTCGAGAGCACCAGCGGGGCGCCGCTGAGCACAGCGCGCAAATAGATTTGCAATCCGCCGTAGCGGCGAATGTCGTAGAAGGTACTCCAAACCGCCGCCGGCGGTGACTGGTGCGGCAGCGTTCCACCGAGGCTTTCCAGCGTATGCACGACAAGCTTAGGGTGACCCGTGGTACCGGAGGTCAGCAAGATCCACTCGGTCGCGGTGGATTTGTGTCGGTCGATGAATCCTGCGGAAGGATCGGGCGTCATGAGGCACCAGTCGACGTCCGGCGGCAAAGTTCCGCTGCGGCCTCGTTCGCTGACGACGGCGTCGATGGCTGCAGTTCTTGCAACCTCGACGAAGCGGTCGGCGTCCAAATCTGGTGTGGCCAGAACGATGCACTGTGCAATCCCGTCGAGTTCGAGGAGAGCGACGGCGGCATAGAATTGGTCCTTGGTGGCGAGCAGCACGCGACGACCACGCAGAGCGTCGAGCTGACCGGCGAGCATTGAGCCAGATGCGAGGGTGTTCAGATCGAGCCGTCGCTTCGGCGCGAATAACGCCGCCCGGCTTGTCGGCACTGTATTCGCGATCGACTCCCACAATGAGGTCACGTCCATCTTCACTTCACCCGCGATATCCCGGTATATTACGGTCACCGGCAGCCGGCCGCCGCGTAATTCTGGCGTACTGCGCGTTGATTGTGCTCTGTTTGACGGACCATACCGCGCGGAATCTTGCATACAGAGCATATCCTCCCGCGGTTTTGAGGGAACACGTAATCGACGAGGGTATTCTTTCCGAATTGCCCGAGTCACCGCTGGCGACACTGAGATCGCAATTATTTGCTAGTGCTAGTGCAATTTCCAATCGGTCTGCAATAATTGCCTTATTGATTGCATTCAACGCAGGCGAGCGTCGCGAGCGGTGCGTTGCAATGAGGGTAATCGCTTGTCCGTCGTCTTATCTGACGCACTAATGGGCTTATTTCCATCCGGCGCAGTAGTCGCCGAATTGCGCGAGCTCGGGGATGTCTCTGAATTGTTGCCGGCGGAGGCCGCTTTTTTGGATGGTGCCGTCGAGAAGCGTGCCCGGGAGTTCGCGGCGGGGCGCCAATGTGCGCGGCGCGCCTTGGGTGAGTTCGGTATCGCCGGATTTGCACTGTGCGCCGCCGCTGACCGGCAGGCCATATGGCCTGCTACGATCGCCGGCAGCATTACCCATACTGACGGCTTCTGCGCGGCGGTTGTCGGCTCGCGTCAGCGTGTCGCCGGCATCGGCATCGACAGCGAAGTCGTCGGCGCCGTCGGCGCGCATTTATGGCCGACGATTTGCGTGTCTTCAGAATTGGCTTGGCTCGAGAACTTGCCGCAGACGGAGCGAGCGTCGGGCGCCGCCTTGCTGTTTTCGGCGAAGGAGGCATTTTTCAAATGCCAGTACCCTTTATACGGCGAACGTTTGAAATTCCATGACCTTTGTTTGCAAATCGAGGAGGAGAGCCGCAGCGACGGTGCCTGGTCGCTACAGACGACGAAGATCCTGTCCCGTACCGACGGCGCGGTGCGTTCGATCGCCGGTCGCTACCTTTTTCACGAGGGGTTCGTTTCGACCGGCGTCACATTGCCGGCTTCATCAATGCGAGAGTGACGACTCTTCATTGGGCTGGTGGTCGGGAACGTCTAGGTTGACCCCACGCAGATCTGCGAACAACGCACGCGGCTTGACGACACTGGCCGACGGCGGCGGCTTCACTGGCGAGGCGGCATTGACAAGCCTATGCGACGCTTCAAATAGCTCACCACGCGTTCTCGAGGCACCGCGGGCACATTGCGACCTAAGACCGCTGCCGTAAGGTACGCTTCGATGGTATCAAGCCAGGGGATACCAAGACTCGGAATCGCGTGCACATGTATTGTGCGAGGCTCGTTACTGCTTTCTATCCACAGGGGTCAGAGGTAAACTCCCCTGATCGAACGAATGTTCCGCGACGCTATTGTCATCGAGGGCAGCGCATCCCCACATTTCACTGCTCATTGGATTGTTACGTGTGCGTTGCGTAGAGTGCGGCCGGGTAACCGCATGACTACGGTGCTATGCGAATCCGGGTTAGTGATAGCGGTCACAGCGGGAGCCGCCGCTGACGCTAGGGCGGCGCTGGCGGCTTGCTGTCAAGTAACTCTCGTTGACTGTGTAACTCAATCTACCGAATCTCATCCGATTGCAGAATGAAATTGAATATTTGGGTCATCGTGGAAACGAGTGGGTAAAAGTTGGTCATTCTTCGATCAAATCGGAGGCAGCATGGAGGTCAGGACCTTCAGTCTGAGGTATTCCTCGTCTCGCAGCCCGTAAGCGCGGCGCTGCATCACCCGTATTTTATTGTTCAAGCCCTCGACGAAGCCGAGGGCGACCTTGTTTTCGGCCTGGCAGTAGGCCGCGATGCCATCCCAGTGCCGCTCGATCATCTGGGCGAACTTCTCGTATGGCTTCAAGCGCTGCCACTTCAGGCTCGCCCGCCAGTTATCGAAGAACTTACGCGCCCAGGCCTCGCGGTTGTAGTCCCAGAGTTGGCCGAAGGACTCCTTGAGCAGGTAGGCGGTGTTCAGGCGCTTGTTGGCCGCCAGCAGGAGCTTCAAGTTCTTGCGGGCGGTACCGGTGAGGTTCTGCGGGTGGGAGAGCAGCGTGTATTTCTGCCCCTTGATGAAGCGCCGCTGCTTGCCCTCGAGACGCGCGTACTCGGCTTTGCGAACCTTGTCGAGCGCCTCGCCGAGGTGCTTCATCACGTGGAACTTGTCGAACAAAATGGCGGCCTGCGGGGCGTTGCGATTAGCGGAATTGCGAAACGCTTTCCACATGTCCATGACGGCGAGGCGGACGCGTTTGGCCTTCTTTTTGCCGAGGAATCGGTAGAACTGGTCCATGCTTGCCTCGCTCCGGTCCTCCCCGCCGAACCAGATCGGCCGGCGCCTCTCCAGGTCGCTGACCACGATGCGGTAGGTGTGGCCCTTGCGGATCGAGATCTCATCGATCCCGATGACCTTCGGGCCCGGGGTACCTACACGCCGGATCTGTTCGCGCATGTAGTCCATCTCGAGCCGCTTGACGGTCTGCCAGTCCAGGTGCAGCTCCGCGGCGACGTCGCGGATCGTGCCACTGCGACAGCGGCGGCCGACGTACAGCGCAAAGCGCTTGGTGTGCAGCGCATTGTCGACCAAAAAATCCAGCCGCTCGCACTTCACTGCGCCACAGCGCCGGCAATCGACCCGGCGTACCTCCAGGTCGAGGTAAATGCGGTGATCGGCGCAGGACAGATCCCGCACACGTCGCTGTCTGCGGTCGTACCAGGTGCGATGCGCCGTGCCGCAGGTGCCGCAGATCGTTTTTTTCCCCGCCGCACGAGCGTGACGAGCCGAGCGCCGGGCTCACCGAACAGTCCTTGGACACGTTGCAGGGGACGAAAGCCCGCGAAAGTATACGCGTCCGCCAATCGGCGGCGCTTGGGTGGTGTAGCCATCCGCACATCATGCCAACTTTCCGCTCGTTCTCAATGTCCATCGAACCCTATGAAAATAGGCTTGGCATCGTGATCAGGCCGCTCGTTTTACCCATACGAAACCACGAAGACCCACTATATCATTTGGATGGTTGCGACAATTACGTGGAGCGGATCTAGGTTCGCGCCGAGACGCCCGGTCACTGCAGCGCCGGGCGGGCCGGCTCCTCGACGGCCGTGGGTCCGCCGCGTGGCAGGCCGGCCTCCGCGACGAAGCCGTACAGCGGCTCATGTGGCAGCGCCGCGGCGAGGATCTTCCGGACCTCGAGCAGCGCGTCGAGATCGATGCCGGTGTCGACGCCCATCGCCGTGAGCATGAAGCAAAGATCCTCGGTGACGACGTTGCCGGACGCGCCCGGCGCGAACGGGCAGCCGCCCAGGCCGCCGAGCGAACTGTCGAACGTCGTGATGTCCTCCTCGAGCGCCGCGAGCGCATTCGCGAGCCCGAGCCCGCGGGTGTTGTGCAGGTGAATGCCGTTCAGCGCGTCCTTGCCGATCGCGCTGCGCACGAGGCGAATCAGCCGGCGGACGGACTCGGGGTTCGCGTAGCCCGCCGTGTCCGCGAGGCCGATCTCGTCGCATCCCGCCGCAAGGAAGCCCTCCGCGAGCCGGACGATCCGGGCATCGGGTATCGGCCCCTCGATCGCGCAGCCGAACGCGGTCGATACCGAGCCCTCGAAATGCGGGCGTCGCTCGGGCGGCAGCGCGTCGAGCAGCGCACGGATCGCGCGCGCCTCGGAGAGCACCTGCGCGTGCGTGCGGTGCAGATTGCGCAGGCTGTGCGTCTCGCTCGCCGACAGCGGCAGCGTGATCTTGTGCGCGCCGGCCTCGACCGCGGACCGTGCGCCGCGCAGGTTCGGAACGAGCGCCGCGACGGTCAGTCCGGCGATGCCGCGGGCGAAGCGGACCAGATCGCCGGTGTCGGCGAGTTGCGGCAGCAGTGTCGCCGGCACGAAGCTGCCGACCTCGATTTCGCGAACGCCGGCGGCGGCCTCCGCTGCGATCCAGGCCTTCTTCGCCTCGATCGGCATCACGGCCGAGATGCTCTGCAGACCGTCGCGCGGACCCACCTCGCTCACTAGGATCCGCTTTCGTGTGGTCATCGATGCTCTCCGCCAGGGATAATTGTAATATCATTATAGCAAATGGGATTCGATTATTGCCGACGAGGAGAGCCGATGCAGAACGACGAATTGCCTCTGACGGGCCTGCGGGCGCTCGAATTCACGCACATGGTCATGGGGCCGTCGGCCGGTCTCGTACTAGCCGACCTCGGCGCTGAAGTGACACGGATCGAGCCGGTCGGCGGCGATCCGACGCGTTCCCTGACGGGATCCGGAGCCGGCTACTTTGCGATGTACAACCGCAACAAGCGCAGCGCGTGCGTGAATCTGAAGGATCCGGCGGGACTCGGCCTTGCGCGGCGGCTCACGCGGACCGTGGACGTCGTGATCGAGAACTTCCGGCCCGGCACTCTCGATCGGCTCGGCCTCGGCTACGATATCTTGAAGAGCGACAATCCCGGTCTCATTTACTGTTCCGCCAAGGGCTTCCTGAGCGGTCCGTTCGAGAATCGCACGGCGCTCGACGAGGTCGCGCAAATGATGGGTGGACTGGCGTACATGACTGGGCCGCCCGGCCGGCCGCTGCGCGCCGGCGCCTCGGTCATCGACGTGACCGGCGGCATGTTCGGAGTAATCGGCATCCTGGCGGCCCTCCAGCGGCGGCAGCGCACCGGTGAGGGCGCGCATGTGAGGTGCTCGCTGTTCGAGACCACCGCGTTCCTCGTCGGCCAGCACATTGCGCAGATGGCGGTCACCGGCGTGCCGGCTGCGCCGATGCCGGCGCGCGTCTCGGCGTGGGCGGTCTACGACGTGATCGAGGCCAGCGGCGGCGAGCAGCTATTCGTCGCGGTCGTCAGCGACGCGCAATGGCGGGCCTTCTGCGCGGAGTTCGCGCTCGAGGAATTCGCGAATGACCCGGGACTCGCCGTCAACAACGACAGGGTCGCGCAGCGGGCTCGATTGCTGCCGGTGATTCGTGCGGCGTTCGCGGGGCGCACGCGGGACGAGCTGCTCGCACGGCTCGAAGCGATCGGCGTGCCGGCCGCGAAGATCGCTCGGCCGGAGGAACTACTGCACGACGAGCACCTGAATGCAGGCGGAGGGTTTGTCGATCTCACCCTGCCCGGCGGTCGGCCCGCACGGCTGCCGGCGTTGCCGATGGAGATGGACGGCGCCCGTTTCGGCGTCCGCCGCGATCTGGCCGCGGCCGGCGCCGACTCGCGCGCGGTGCTCGGCGAACTCGGTCTATCCGCGGATGAGATCGAAGCGCTGATGCACTCCGGCACTGTCGCCTGAGCGTCAATGCTGAAGATCGATGCGCAGCTGATAGCGATCGGATCGGTAGTGAGCGATCGTGAGCAGGATCGGATTACCGGACTGATCGTAGACCGAGCGCGTTATGCGCAGGATGGCCGAGCGGGGTTCGACGCCGAGCGAACGGCAGATCACCGGGTCTGCGAGCATCGCGGTGATCGTCTGCGTTGCTTTGCCGATGCGGTGTCCGCCATTCTGGATCAGCTTCAGAATCGGCATCTTGGTGAGCCCGGCGCGCGTGACGAAGCGGCTCAGCGAGGCCGGCACGTAGCTCACGACGTAGCCGAGCGGCGAGCCGTCCAAATACCGGACGCGGACCGCGCGCACGACGGTTTCGCCGGGTTCGAGGCCCATCGCTTCGGCGATCCCGGGGCCGGCCGGCTCCTGGCGAATCGCGAGCACGCGCACCTTGGTCATGCGTCCGAGTTCGAGCAGCGAATCGACCGCCTGGTCGATATTCGCCTCGAAAGGCTTGACCGCCGGCCGGAAGATCACTGTCGTGCCGACTCGGCGCTTGCGCGCTACGAAGTGATGCTGGGCGAGTTCATCGAGCGCGCGGCGCGCGGTGATCCGCGAGACCCCGTAGATCTCGGACAGCACCTTTTCTGTCGCCACGGTCGAGCCGACCGTACGCTGTCCCGAGAGTATCTCGTCCCGCAATTGCAGGAAGATCTGGTGATAGAGCGGGATCGCCGCGGCTCTGTCTAGCGCTCCGTCCCGCTTGTGCGTCGTTTTCATCATTGGTCCGATGCGGACGGACTGCGCCGTCCAGCGTTGGTGTTATCGTGCCATTCTATGGCAAGCCGGCACCGCGAGGTAAGCCGGGGTCGCGGCAACCCGCCGCACGAGGATCTTCGATCATGCAGCACCGAACCGTCGCCGGGACGATCTGGTACACGTCGAGAAAACCCGAACGCATGGGCGAGCGGCGCGGACTGGAGCACTTCCGGTTCACGCACCATGGGGATGGGGCGGTCACGTTGCGCGCCTACTGCGAGATCGAGGAGCCGGCGCCGACCGTACTCCGCGACGTCGTCTATTCTCTGGGTCCCGACGGCAGACCCGCCGACTGCCTGCTGCGGTTGACCGTCGGCGACCGCTTCATGGGATCGGGCTGGATCCGATTCTCGGCAGCCCACGCCGAATGCGAAGCGTATGGACCGTCGATCGGGCGTCTGTCCCAGAGCGTGAAACTCGACGCGCCGCTCGACGGTTTCGGTACGCATCCGATCGTCGCGGACGGCTATCTGCTGTCGCGCCTCTCGTTCGAGCCTGGCCGCAAGCGTAAGCTGCACCTCATGGTACCCTCGCCGGATCACCGCGGCGCGACGCCGCCGATGTTGGCCCACGTGTTCATTGATGCTCTGTACGAAGGCACCGAGACCGTCTCGGTCCGCGCAGGCACGTTCGCCGCGCGCCACTATCGGTTTCTCGACGACGGGTCGGCCGGGTTCGAGAGCCTGCATCCGCCGTACGACGTCTGGATCACCGACGATCAAGATGGAATCTTCCTGCAGGGCGGCGTCGGCGGCTACATGCAGACCTGGTACGAGCTCGCCGCTCTTGAGCGCTAGGTCCGGCGATCGCGGGCGCGATGCCGCACACAGCGGCAGCGGCCGTCGCCGAATTGTTATATTATGATGTCAAATCGTGGCGGCCCGCATCACGGTGTGCGTGCCGCCGCCGACGGTGTACCAATGCCGGCTACCTTGTTCGAGAAAATCTGGGCAGAACACGTGATCGCGGCGGGCGCCGGGGGCGACCTCGTGCTCATCGACCGGATCCTGCTGCACGAACGCACTGGAGGCATTGCGCTGCAGAGTCTGGCGGCGGCCGGGCGTCGCGTGCTCGCGCCCGGCCAGGTGTTCGCGACGATCGATCACGTCGTCGATACCCGTCCCGGCCGCAACGACGCGTCGGGAACGCCGGTCGCCGCACGGTTCATCGAGGTGACCCGTCGCGAGACGCGGGCGGCCGGAATCACGCTGTTCGACATCGGCGATCCGCGGCAGGGAATCGTGCACGTGATCGGCCCCGAACTCGGCATTGCGCTGCCGGGGTTGACGGTGGTATGTCCCGACAGCCATACCGGCACGCAAGGAGCGCTCGGCACGCTGGCTTGGGGCATCGGTTCGTCCGAAGCGGAGCATGCGCTCGCGACGCAGACGCTGCGTGTCGCGCGCCCGAAGACTATGCGGGTGACGGTCGAGGGCCGGCTCGCCGACGGCGTCACGGCGAAGGATCTCGCCCTGCACCTGATCGCCGAACACGGCGCCGCCGGCGCCAAGGGGTTCGCGGTCGAGTTCGGCGGCGGCGCAATTCGCGCGATGGACATCGAGGCACGCATGACCTTGTGCAACATGGCGGCCGAGTTCTCGGCGTTCACGGCGATCGTTGCGCCCGACGAGAAGACGTCCGCCTACCTTCGCGGCCGGCCGTTCGCGCCGTCCGGCGAGTCGTGGACGCGCGCGGCCGCGCACTGGGAAACCCTGCGCAGCGACCCGCGGGCGATCTTCGCTGCCGAACTCGCGGTCGACGCATCCCAGGTGCGGCCGATGGTGACCTGGGGCACCAATCCCCAGCACGCGATTTCGCTCGATGCGCGGGTCCCATCCTACGGCGAGATCGCCGGACGCGATCGCCGCGAGGATTACGACCGCGCGGTCGCGTACATGGCGGTGAAGCCCGGTGAACCGCTGGCCGGCACACCGATCGATGGCGCTTTCATCGGCGCATGCACGAACAGCCGGATCGGCGACCTGCGGCGCGCCGCCGCAGTCCTCGCCGGCCGCAAGGTCGCACCGGGCGTGCGCGCGATCTGCGTGCCCGGATCCTCCGCGGTCAAGCGCGCCGCCGAAGCCGAGGGACTCGACGCGATCTTCCGCTCTGCCGGTTTCGAATGGCGCGAATCGGGATGCTCGCTGTGCTTTTTCGCGGGCGGCGAGAGCTTCGGGCCGCGGCAGCGTGTGATCAGCTCGACGAACCGGAATTTCGAGGACCGGCAGGGGCACGGCGTGCGCTCGCACCTCGCGAGTCCCGAGACCGTTGCGGCTTCCGCGGTCGTCGGCCGCATCGCCGATGCCCGCAGCCTCGCGGCCGGCGCACCGGTGGCCTGACGATGCGCCCGTTCACCGAGATTACCGCGGTCGCCGCGATCCTGTTGCGTAACAATGTCGACACCGACGCGATCATCCCGTCGCGGGAGATCACGTCGGTCTCAAAGACGGGCCTCGCACCGGGACTTTTCGCCGGCTGGCGCTACCGGGATCGCGAGCGCCGCATTCTCGATCCGTCGTTCGAACTGAACGATCCGGCGTATCGCGGCGCCGAGGTGCTGCTCGCGGGGGAGAATTTCGGCTGTGGCTCGAGCCGCGAATATGCGGTCTGGGCCCTCGCTGAATACGGCTTCCGGGTCGTCATCGCCGCCTCGTTCAATCCGATCTTTTTCCGCAACTGCGTGCGCAACGGCGTGGTCCCTGCGCAGCTCGGCCTGCCGGGCATTCGGCGGATCGCCCGCTGGGTCGCCCAGGATCCGCATGCGCACCGCCTCACCATTGACCTCGCCGCGACGACTATTGCCGCGGCCGATGGCCTCGCCCAGCGGTTTACGATTGCCGAGGACGCCCGCGACACGCTGCTTCAGGGGTTGGACGCGATCGATCGCACCTTGAAGCTCGCCGGCGAGATCGCCGCTTTCCGCGACGCCGATCGCGGCAGGCGGCCGTGGGTCTACGAATCGAACGAGCTTCGCGAATCGGATCATTGCAAATGAAGGAGCAGCGAATGTCGGCCGAAACTTACGATCTTCTGGTGCGCAACGTGCGCATCGCGCGGCCGAACAATAGCTCGGCGCCGGTTCTGGACGTCGCGGTCAAGGACGGCAAATTTGCGGCGGTCGGCCCTGCGCTAAATGCGGCGGCCGCGCGCGAGGTCGTCGATGCGAAGGGCATGCTGGGCTTTCCCGGCCTCGTCGATGCGCACATGCACACGGGCATCTACAGCCCACTCGCGGAAGATGCGGTTACGGAGAGCCGCGCGGCCGCGCAAGGCGGCGTGACCTCGAGCCTGAACTACTTCCGCTCCGGCCAGTACTACCTCAACAGGGGCGGCCCGTATGCCGAGTTCTTTCCCGAGGTGCTTGAGATCTCAGCTGGGCGTTATCACGTCGATTATGCCTACCATCTGGCGCCCATGGACGCCCGGCAGATAGGCGAGATCGACATGCTGATCGAGAAGCACGGCGTGACCTCGTTCAAGATCTTCATGTTCTACGGTGGCTACGGCCTGCATGGCGCCTCGAAGCATCAGCACGATTTCCTGATGATCGGTCCGGACGAGAAGTACGACATCGCCCACTTCGAGTTCGTGATGCGGGGCATCAGGCGCGCGGCCGAGCGATTCCCAGAGCGCAGAGACTACATCAGCTTGAGCCTGCACTGCGAGACCGCCGAGATCATGGCCGCGTACACAAAACTCGTGCAGGCCGATCCGACGCTGTCCGGTCTCAGGGCGTACAGCGCCGCGCGGCCGCCGCATTCGGAAGGGCTCGCGATCACGATTGCGGCGTATCTCGCGCAGGAGACCGAATGCGTGAACATCAATCTGCTGCATCTGTCCTCGCGCAAGGCGGTCGACGCGGCCCTGCTGATGGCGAAGACGTTTCCGCAGATCGACTTCCGCCGCGAGGTCACGATCGCGCACCTGTGCATCGACTACGACGTCGACACCGGCGTGCTCGCCAAGGTCAATCCGCCGATCCGCTCCCGCGAGGACGTCGAGTACCTGTGGCAGGTCCTGCTCGACGGCCGGATCGACTGGGTGTGCAGCGATCACGCCTGCTGCCGGCACGAGATGAAGGTCGACGACGGCAAGCCGGACGACGTGTTCATGGCGAAATCCGGGTTCGGCGGCAGCGAGTACCTGCTGCCGGCGCTGATGACCGAGGGGCGGCGCCGCGGCTTGTCGTACAACCGAATCGCGGAGCTGACGTCGTGGAATCCCTCGCGGCGCTTCGGCCTGCTGCGCAAGGGCGACATCGCGCCCGGTTTCGACGCGGATCTTGTGCTTGTCGATCCGGACCGCTCGTTTGTCGTCCGTGCGCGGGAATCCGAATCGGCTCAAGGCTACACGCCGTTCGAGGGGCTCGAGCTTTCCGCGACGGTCGTGACCACGTTCTTGCGCGGCGCGCCGGTCTACGACCGCGGCCGCATCATCGGTCCGGCGCGCGGCCGCTATTTGCACCGGCCGTATTGACCGGCGAATCGATGTTGCGGTGATTTTGTTTTGCGAAGATGTTGCGTAACATTTCGCCGATGATTGCAGATCGCTCCGCAACAAGCGGCGCGGCCCGAACTCATGGTCACGACGCTGTTGCGCCTGCCGAAGCGGGCGCTCTACGCACTGTCCGGGTTTCTCTATTTTCAGGGCTATTACATCGTGCGCACTGGCGCTGCGCGATCGCGGGGCAGATTGCGTCGGTCTTCCCAACTGCGAGTGACGCCGAGCGGAGGTGGATTCACAAGCGGTTCCTGCGCAATTTCTGCGACGTCGTGGTCGAGATCGCGTTCTGTTCGCAAACTTGGTGGACGTTTGCTTGCGCGCGCATTGCGATTTTCATTGCGAATCAAACATCGGGGTCCACGGCGTAGCGTGTGGGAGTTTTGTGGGAATCAGTGGTGCTCTGTTGTGTTTCGTGGTGCTTAACGGCAACGAGCGCCGCGCGGCAAGTGATTGATCAGACGCCGAATAATTTACGAGCCGTGGCACTCATAATGTCGGGGTCGACCACAATTGAAAGGTGACCCAAGAAATCACGAGCCGAATGACGACGCGGACTGAATTACCCAGATAGGCGGTGCAAATCGTATGCGTGTCCCGGGGTCAATGGCCGAATCCGCAAAATCAGCTGGGGGTAACAGGTGGGGTAACCTAGCGAATCGGCATGCAGAAATCCGGGAAATTGTAGGCTCAAAGAGGAGACTTCAATTCCCTCCCTGGCCACCAATATTTCCTTTATTTTTCCAGTACTTACGATTCGGCGCTGAACGGGCCATCCGTGTGCTGTGACAGATTTGTGCCATGAAAT
>Ga0307372_10010039_pt1 | contig 12906 bp, 16 predicted proteins | sample OX1MG_FD_202533 | JGI IMG/M metagenome (GOLD analysis project Ga0307372, IMG submission 202533) | Soil microbial communities from Risofladan, Vaasa, Finland - OX-1 | ecosystem: Environmental > Terrestrial > Soil > Coastal area > Acid sulfate soil | place: Finland: Risofladan, Vaasa | collected...
GTACTCCTTCCGCAAGCGAAAAATCCGTGAGCAGGTCGAGTTCGACCTGTATGCCGGGGAAGCGGGGCCGATGGGGGTGGCAGGCCCGCAGGTCTCGCGAGCAGTCCGTGAAATGGTCGAGCAGAAAGGCATCCACTATTACCCAGACCAGTATGTCACCCGCGTTGACCCGCAAGCACACCAACTGCACTTCGCAAGCGGCCTCACTGCGAGTTATGATCTGCTGGCTTTCGTTCCCCCACACCGCGTGCCGCGCCTGGCAATCGAGGCCGGACTGGCGAGCGAGGGGACCTGGGTTTCCGTTGATCGCTCCACCCTGGAGACGCGTTTTCCGGGTGTCTATGCCATTGGGGATATCACCGGCATTCCGTTAGTCATCGGCAAACCGCTGCCCAAAGCGGGCGTCTTTGCCCACGGTCAAGCCGAGGTGGTGGCCCACAACATTGCCGTTGCAATCACAGGCAAAGGGGAAGCAAGGCGTTTCGAGGGGCATGGGGAGTGCTTCGTCGAGATGGGAGACGGGAAAGCCGGTTTTGCCCGTGGCAACTTCTATGCGGAGCCTGCCCCGACCGTGAAGATGTACACCCCTGGCCCGCACTGGCACGCGGCAAAGGTGCTGTTCGAGAAGGACTGGTGGCGGCGCTGGTTCTAGAGGCCGGAGGAAACCGCCGACGCGCAATCGAACGTCGGCTCACGTCTTCGGCATGATGGAGAGTGCAGGTGTGTTCTCATTCAGAGAGACACGTGTCGATGAAGTGAGGAGCGTTCTCTAGCAGAGAAGAGAGGAGGTATCGCTATGATGGGCGACCCTGGAATGATGGGGAGTCCCGGAATATCTACCATGATGCTCTGGATGCCCATAGGCATGCTCGTTGGCATTGTCCTGTTGGTGGGAGTGACCTGGCTCGTCCTGCGCTGGCTCAAGCAGCGGCACATGCCGCTGAAGCCATCGCTCTCACAGCCACAGGAATCCTACCACTCCTACGAGCAGGGATATCGCTCACGCCAGCCGTTTCCCGCAATGTCCCAGGAGCGCGAGTGGCGCTCTCAAGACCCCCAACCCAAGCAGGAGTACGACCAACCGCCACTGGAGCTAGACTATCCGCTTATCCGTGAATAGCCGGGCGAAAGACGTTTGGGTCCTCTACCAGCAGTGGCGCGGCGCTGCGATAAATCTCGGCGTAGGCCACGCCCAGCATACGCCCATAATACTGATCTTCAGCCTCGTAGAGGGCGAGCAGGCGATCACCCTGTGCCTGGAAAATCGACTGGTAGACCGCCAGGGCCTGGCGCTTGCGTTCGTAGACGGCGCTCACATCGACGGCGAAGGCAAACTCACCCCAGGGCGGCTCCATCTTGCAGTGCGGGAAGAAGAGGCGCTCCACGGCCCACGGCTCCTGCCCGGCCAGCAGTTCGCCCCCTGGCACGCGTTCCCATTGCCCCAATCGTGCCAGGAAGACGGCGGCACGGGTCAGTCCAACCGCCGCGGCGTGATCGGGATGCACGCAGGCCTCGCCTGTCCCATACACGAAGCTGGGGCGGTGTTCGCGAAGAAGCTGCGCCACGCGCAGCCGCGTTTCCATTGTATCGGTCAAGAGCCGGTCTTGCAGGCCGAGGGAGAGGCGGTCAACGCCGAGGATGCGAGCGGCTTCCCTGGCTTGCTGCGCACGTACCCCTGCTTCAGCGAATGCGGTAGGCTCGCCATCGGTGAGATCTACCAGCAGGATGCGTTGCCCTTGATCGGCGAGTTTGGCTAACGTGCCGCCCATCTGTGTTTCCGCATCGTCAGGATGCGCGGCAATAACCAGAGCATCATAACTCATACTATGCTTTCCTTTCCTTTCCTTTCCCAGTCCAATCATCGTCTGTTTTTACAGTAGAGGGATGCATCGCTCAAGTCAAGCGTTCTCCATCACAGCCCAGTCACACATTCACAGGAGCGCAAAACAGGCTGCGTGCCTCTTCTCCCTCTTCTCGCGCCTTCATTCCGTCAGGCCAATGCGTGTATTGCATGAGCACAGCGAAAAAGATGTCCCTCTGCACCCCCTGGTTCCATTTGATTCCTCGCGCTATAATGGAGACGAGCCATACTCGCTTTGATCACTCGTCATGGTTGCCTGGAGAGGCGGAGACAAGAAATGGGCGCAGATCACACGACCTCCTCCGTATTCGATGAGAGCGTTGCACGCGACTACGAAGCCTGGTATGAGCAGGGGTTCGGACGCCGGGCTGTGCGACAGGAGGAGGCGCTGCTCCACCAGCAATTGCAGCGCTTCCCTGGTGCGAGCAGCCTGCTTGAGGTTGGATGTGGGACTGGTCATTTTACCCGCTGGTTCGCGAAACAGGGTCTCCACGTCACAGGACTGGATGCATCGCCCGCCATGCTTGAACAAGCACACCTGCGCAATGGCACGAACTATCTGCCGGGTGATGCGCTCGCCCTCCCGTTCGAGAATCAGCGTTTCGACCTCGTCGCTCTGATCACGACGCTGGAGTTTGTCCCCGATCCCGTCCAGGCCCTGCGAGAAGCTCTGCGCGTTGCCCGGCAGGGACTCCTGTTGGGGGTACTCAACCGTCACAGCCTGCTGGAGTCCGTACGACTGCTGCGGAGACAGCGCCCTGAAGGCATAGTGGCGCAGGCGCATCGCTTCAGCGTCACGGACCTCACACAACGTGTGCGACAGGCGGCTGGCACCCGATCCGTGATCATCACCTGGCGTACCACCGTCTTCCCCGGACGCTTCCCACCGGGCACGACACGGCTGCCCTGGGGCGAATACCTGGGGATGTCTGTAGAGCTGGAGCCAATGGAAAGGAGCAAATCATGAACATCACCGCACAGGTGAGTGTGTACCCGTTGGGGAAGCCCGCACTGGACCCACCGATACAGCACGCCATAGCCAGGCTGCAAGCAGCAGGACTCATCGCAGAGTCCGGGTCGATGAGTACCGTCGTCGCAGGCGAAGCAGTGGCAGTGTTCGATACCCTCCGTGAGGTCTTCAGTGAGTTGGCTGGTCAGGGACAGGTGATCATGTCGGTCACGTTTTCAAATGCCTGTTCGCCATCCGCCCCGCCGGGTAATATGTCCGCACGAAGCTCCTGAGAAAGCTGCGCGCTTCATTTGGTTGAAAGGAACAGAAGCAGGTGAACGACAGGCATCCTGATGCAGAACCATCGCTACCAGGAGTTGTTTCGCAGAGCAACAAGAACGCTGACTCGCTCCACCTGGCCGCGCCAGCCGGGCTTTCTCGCGATGAAGCACGGCGGCGTCTCGCGCAGTATGGCCCCAACGCCATCGCCGGGGAACGCCGGCATCCCGTGTTGACCATGCTCAGCAAGTTCTGGGCGCCGGTGCCCTGGATGCTTGAAGCGACCATCGTCATTGAGCTTGTCCTTGACAAACTCCTGGAGGCAGGCATCATCGCTGCCCTGTTGCTGTTCAACGCGGCTGTAAGCGCACTACAGGAGCACCGGGCGCAGGGAGCGCTCGCGTTACTGCGCCAGCGTTTGACCGTCCTGGCGCGCGTCCAGCGTGACGGTCAGTGGCAAACGATTCCCGCGCAAGAACTCGTCCCCGGCGACTGTATTCACCTGCGCGTCGGTGATGTCATCCCGGCAGATGTGCGCCTGGCGACCGGACAGGTGTCCGTTGATCAGTCAGCCCTGACCGGCGAATCCTTGCCCGTCGAAGCTGCTGCAGATGCTGTCATCTACGCCGGAACCGCCATCAAACGCGGCGAAGCCACCGGAGAAGTGACGGCCACCGGAGCTCGCACCACCTTCGGCAGAACCGCCGAGCTGGTCCGCACGGCGAGGACGAGCAGCCACCTCGAACACATCATCTTGCAGATTGTGCAATACCTGGTGGGACTCGACGGCCTGCTGTTCCTCATCGTGCTGGGGTACGCACTGCTACGACACATCAGCTTTGTAGAGATTCTTCCCTTTGCTCTCGTCCTGCTCATCGCATCGGTACCGGTGGCCTTGCCCGCAACGTTCGCGCTCACGACCTCGCTGGGGGCGCAAGAGCTGGCCCGTCACGGTATCCTGGCCACACGCCTGTCCGCGATTGAAGAGGCCGCCGGTATGGATGTCCTCTGCACCGATAAGACCGGCACGATAACGCAGAACCGGCTGGCGGTGGAATCGCTGAAGGCGTATGCGCCGGAGACAGAGGAGACGCTCCTGCGCCTGGCATCGCTCGCCTGTGATGAGGCGACGCAGGACCCGCTTGACCTGGCGATCGTGCAAGCCGCGCGCGAACGCCATCTTTTCCCTTCTGACGCGCAGCGCCTCAGCTTTGTGCCGTTTGATCCCGGCACGAAGCGCGCAGAGGCCATCGCGCGCGTGAATGGGCAGGTGCTGCGCGTGGTGAAGGGCGCGCCCCAGATCATCGCGGACCTTGCCGGGACGGATTGGTCACGTCTTGCCGGAGATGTCGCGGCGCTGTCCGCTCACGGGTTTCGCATCCTGGCTGTAGCTGCGGGGTCTGAGCAGGCTCTCCACCTCACCGGCCTGATCGCCCTCCATGATGCGCCGCGCCCGGACTCACGCAAACTGGTGCAGGACCTCTATGATCTGGGGGTGCGCGTGCTGATGGTGACGGGCGACCGCGAAGAAACGGCGCGGACCATCGCTGACGACGTGGGGATCGGCACGCGCACCTGCGCGCCGGAAGAGTTGCGGGCCAGCCCGCAGACAGCGGTCGAGGCATACGATGTCTTCGCGGGCGTCTACCCGGAGGACAAAATTCACCTGGTGCAAGCGCTCCAGCGCAACGGGCATATCACCGGCATGACGGGGGATGGCGTGAACGATGCACCCGCGCTGAAGCAAGCGGAAGTGGGCATCGCCGTCGCCAGCGCTACCGATGTCGCAAAAGCCGCCTCCAGCCTGGTGCTGACCGCCCCCGGTCTCAGCAACATCGTCGCGGCTGTGGAACTGAGCCGGCGCATCTACCAGCGGATGCTGACCTATATCCTCAATATGAGTATCAAGAAAATCGGGCTGCCGCTCTTTCTCAGCCTGAGCCTGCTGCTCACCGGCGTGTTCGCGACCAACCCGCGCCTGATGGTGCTGATGCTGTTCGCCAACGACGTGGTGACCATGTCAATTACCACCGATCAGGTCTCGCTACTCCGCACGCCGCAGCGCTGGCCGATCCGCTCGCTGATCCTGGCGGCCTTCAGCCTGGCCTCGATAGCGCTGCTCCTCGACTTCGGCGTGTTCTGGGCTGGCTCTACGCTCATCCGGTTGTCGCTGCCACAGGTGCAGACCTTCGTCTTCGTCTGGCTGGTCGTGAGCGGGCAACTCACCGTCTACCTGGTGCGCGAGCCGCGGGCTTTCTGGCGTTCGCGCCCCAGTCGCTGGCTGCTACTGAGTTCCATCGCTGCTATCATACTCGTCAGCCTGCTGGCAATCCAGGGCTGGCTGATGGCAGCCATTTCTCCCCTGTTGGTGGCGGCGCTGCTGGGTGTCGGCCTCGTCTACCTGCTCGGCGCGGATATCGTGAAGGTGCGCCTGTTCCATGCCTTGCGGGTGCGTTAGCAAGTGGGCAGCACGCATGTGGTTCCGCCACATCTCCCCGGTTCTTTCCACCCTGGACTCCGTGTCCCTGCTTGACCAGATCGTGTCGTGTCCTGGCATCTGTGAGTCTGTTGTGAGGCGGTGACACCACCCTGTGATCTCTTTGTAACCCGGAGAGATGACAATAATACGGGTAGACAAAGAAAACCAGGAAATTTGCTCTAGAAAGAGAGGATACCTGTATGATGATCTGGGGATATAGCTACAGTTGGCCAGCAATGTTGTGGATGTTTTTCTGGAACCTGCTCTGGCTTGCCCTGCTGGGGTTGGCCATCTGGGCGCTGGTGCGCTGGTTGATTCGCGCAACATCGCGTCATCCACATGCCCAGACACCGGCGAGCGGTCCTTCTGCCATGGAAATCCTGCGCCAGCGGTATGCTCGTGGAGAGATTGATGCCACAACGTTTGAGCAGATGCGCGAACGGCTCGAAGGCAGGCAAGAAGAAAGAGCAACCGGTCGGTAGAAGATGAGGGTGGAGACTGCTCCTGATGCTATCGTTCAACACAGGTATGTATAGCTCCCACACAGGTCTGAGCAAGGAGCCTGTCCGTATGCTTCTTGCTCAGAAAAACGTGCGACGATTGCTGGCAGCGCGCGCGCTCTACAGCTTTGCGCTGGCGCTGCTCATGGTTGACGTCTCGTTGTACCTGCTGGCGGCGGGCTATTCCACTACTAGCATTCAGGAAGAAGCCGATGTCCCCGCAAAGTGGATAGGTGCGGCACAGTTTCTGTGCTGTCTGAGGAGCTGCTCTCGCACCTGAGCAAGTCAGGGTGTCAGGCCACTTCCTACCTATCTCATCTAGAACAGGACTGGCCCTGTTCCTCCTGCTCAAAAGCAGGGAGTGAAGCTTTTTTTAGCATTGACGCAGCTAGAATCGGACTTAGGAGCCGTCAAGAAATAACATTTACATACCAAAGCGCTTACATTTCATGGAGAAGTGAGACCATCAAGAGTGCGAAAGAAATTCCCTCATCGAGCGATCTCATTGACGTCAGTCGGCTGCTGCACCAGAGGAAGGGTAAAGCGAAAAGTAGAGCCGTGACCAGGGGTCGAGTCCACTTGGATCTCCCCTCCCTGCATCTCGACGAGTGATTGTGTGATCGAGAAGCCAAGACCGGTCCCACCACCTATCGCTTTCGTTGCGGTATTGTCTGCCCGGTAGAAGTGGGTGAAGAGGTGGACTTGCTCTTCGAGAGAGAGCCCGATGCCGGTATCGGCTACCGTGATGCAGGCGCTGCATTCGTTTGTCTCGACAGACAGATCAATGCGGCCTCCCTCGGGCGTATATTTGTGCGCGTTGGAGAGCAAATTGGTGAGGATTTGCGTCACCCGGTCGGCATCACCAAGCACCGTGGGAGCTTCCTCAGGCAGATGCAGGGTGAATGTCTGTCGCTTCTCGTCCCAGGCCGGTTGAAAGGAGGGCAGCAGTTCGGAAATGAGCAGGTTGATATTCAGGGCTTCCAGATGCAATTCCATCTTGCCTGATTCCAGGTGTGAGAGATCCAGCAGGTCATTCGTGGTATTCGTCAACCGGCGAGCATTGTTCCGGATGATCCCCAGAAATTCTCTCTGCAACCCGGTCAGTTCCCCGTCGGTTTGATCGGTCAAGAGCACATCAACATAGCCCTTGATGGAGGTGAGCGGCGTGCGTAATTCATGGGAGACCAGGGAGACGAATTCGGACTTCATGCGATCGACCTCGCGTTCCTGACGCATGCGCTCCAATTCACCATTGCGTTTTGCTAGTTCCTCTTCCATGTGTCTCTGGGCGCTCATATCACGAACCGCCGCCAGGGCAACGAGCCTCTCATCAAGCAGGAGCGGTTTGAGACTGATATCCACCGGAAATTCGGTGCCGTCCTGGCGCAGCCCAAAGAGGGGGAGTCCTGCTCCTAAAGGGCGCGTGCGCGGAGCGGAGAAATAGCGCGCCAGGTACTCGCGATGGCCGTCCCGAAACCGCTCGGGCAGGAGCTGTTCCAGCGGCTGATCAAGCAGTTGGGCGCGCGAGTAGCCAAAGAGGGCTTCCGTTTGCTGGTTGACCATCACGATGATGCCGGCTTGATTGATGAGGACGAGTGCGTCAGGCGAGATCTCCAAGAAAGCACCCAGGCTGGAAGAAGAAAGCCGGAGGGAGGGAGAGGAGCCGCCTACTTCACGCCCATCTGTTGTCTGCACGTTGACCATCAGAGACCTACCTCACTGAAGAACGCCAGGCTCTCACCTGGGAAGCGATGCGACGTGTCTTCCAGCGGGGTGCCAGAAGTAGCGCCCAGGCAGGCATCCCATGCTCATCGGATGCACCGAGAACCAGAGATTACCGGCAAGGAACCGGGACACTTGCCTGCGCACCTCATGCAGGCTGGTCCCGCAGAGTACCGCTGAGACTTCCTTTTCACACTTGCTTTCAGATACCCTTTTCAGTATACCCCCTCACACCAAACACAACAGGTACCTTGTCTCTGCCTCCCCGGCCTCGGATGGTTTGGGAATGGGGCGCAACCACAGGCGAGACCTCATAGCCTCTTCATCCCCAGCCGCTGGTGGCCCTATCGGCAGATCGAACAGCGGAGGCTGAACCACGTGGTGACTCGTGCGTTTCCGGCAATCGAATGCAAAATCCATCGGTGGCACAATTTTCGCGCCATATTATTTTCAGGAAGTCCTCGTCCATGCCGAACTCCTCGCTTCTACAAGTTGCTTGTTAGATGAAGAACAGAGCTGAAGGTACTTGACATCCATCAGCTCGGCATCGCTCTCTTCCTGCTCCTCCTTGCGCATATTAAAGCCAATAAGTAGGCCAGTTGCGTACAGGCCGAATAGCACGTCGCTCTTAAACAAGGCCATAAGCGCCGCACCGCCAAGTGCCCCGATGATGGCCGCGACCTCCGCAAGGACACTCGCACCCGCATTCAGTCGCGGCGTCCGGTAGCAGATCCAGCCGAGTAACAGGCCAAAGAAGCATGCGCCGAGACCAGAGATAAACAGGCTATTGTGATTGTCTTTTTACGCACCCGTAACTAAAATGGGTTCTGTTGCAACTCTATAGATATGAATGAAGAGGAATCGTTCCTTGTAGGGAGGCCACCGATCAATGAGGGCTATAAGCCATCTGCTTGACCAGGCACGTCGGGGCGAAGCCGAGGCATTGAGCGCGCTCTATCGCCAGTTCCTGCCGGGGGTATTTGGCTACATCGCCGCGCGTGTGCCTGATCGTGCCACAAGCGAAGATCTGACCTCCGAAGTCTTCTTGAAGATGGTCGAAGGGATCGGCCGATTGAAGGCCACCGACGAGGCGGCCTTTGCCGCCTGGCTGCTCCAGATTGCTCGTATCACTGTGGCAGCCTATTATCGGAAGCGCGAACACCTTCCAACGCTTGTCTCGCTCGAACCGGAGGGCTGGGAAGAGGCTGCGCTGGGGAATGGTGAGGCATTGGTTCACGTCTATCTCGGCATGGACCCGGCGCAGATCGTGGAGACACAGGATGAATGGCACAGCGTGGTCAACGCCATTAATGCACTGACCGAAGAGCAGCGTCAGGTGCTGGTTGGGAGGATGATATGGGGATACGATGTAGCAACAGTAGCACGTATGATCGGGAAAAAGGCGAACGCCGTCAAAGCCTTGCAATTTCGGGCGCTGCAAAGCCTGCAGCGCCTGCTGAGGCAGCAAGGCTTCTCCTCAGAGGCATTCTTTTCTCAAACGCGACACCGGGGAGGGAAACCATGAAGCTATTAGCTGAACGCCTCAATGATCGACTAGAGCAAGAACGCAGGCGCTCCCTAAATGACGGGGAGATATCGAACCTGTCTATTTCACTTACGCACACACCTGCCAGCGATCCGGAGGTGGAAGAGCTGGTAACAATGGCGAATCGCTGGCAAGCAAACCCTCACTTGCAGGCGGACCCGGACTTTGCCTTGCAGTTGGAGAGGTACCTGCTGGTGCGCCACGCGGCGTTGCGCTTGAAGCAGCCCGAAAGCAGACGGTTCTTCCCACGCCTGTGGCATATCCATCCTGCCCTGGGTGTCGCGCTTGGTTTTTGTCTCCTGCTTCTTCTGGGAACTGGCATGTTCGTAGCGGCTGCACAAGTATCCAGCCCCGATAATCCGTTGTATGCGGTAAAACGTTGGGAGCAAGGGGTGCAGGTCTCGTTCGCCCACTCACCTGAAAGCCGGGCCGACCTGGATCTGCAGTTTGCCAGGGATCGACTGAGCACCCTGGCAAGCCTCGCCAATCCGGCACATGCAGAGGAGTACCGCCAGGCGCTGGCGGACTTCGCGCAGCACATGAGTAATGCCTCCAACTCGATTGGAGCGGTTCCCGCCGGACCAGATCACGATCGCCTGAGCAGCGAACTCGCGACACTCAAGGCTACCGCACGCCGCACCTTGCGAAGCTACCTATCACGGCTTGCGCTAGCAGAACGGCTGGGAACGACGGATGTGCTGGGGCAAATGGGCGATACCGTACCCCGGCTGCTCGGCGTCGAGATGGTCGTGTCCCTACACCCCAATGAACAAGCCACGATCAGCATCGCGGGGGTAAATATCCAACCAGGGGCGCAATTACTGGTGAACGAGCAGGCAACGGGGGTACATGGCTCATTCCAAAATGGAGTCTATGTCTTCACCACCAACTGGAATGGCAACCAACATGCTCTGAGCATCGGCATTCTGAATCCCGATGGTACGGCTGCCCAAACAACAGCAATTACGATGAAAAGCTCGAACGGAAATGGGAATGGAGATAATGGCAATGGCAATACTGAGGGAAAACCCGGTCTAACTCCTACACCTCACCCAGATCCGACACCCAGACCTCACCCAGGCCCGACTCTGCCGCCGCATCCTGACCCAACTCCTCCGCCACATCCATAGGAGCCGTCAGGAATTGACATCCTCCCCCTGCATTCATGCAGGGGACTCCCGCCCTCACGAGCGGGGTTTCCTGTTTCAACGAGATGCGCCTGTGCGAGCTTTCGCCCGTCCCGGCCTTACCATCTCTCCACAGGCAGTGACCGCCTGTCCAGCGGCCAAAATGTTTTGCGCAGCGTTGACATCACGATCATGCTGGACGCCGCATTCAGGGCAAGTCCAGTGACGAATAGCAAGGGGAAGGGAAGCGAGAATATGACCACAGGCAAAGCAGCGTTTGGAAGAGGGGTAGAACTTGTCGATCTTGGCAAGCGTGCGTCCGTACCAGGTGGCTTTGTACTCCAACTGACGCACGAACTCCGACCATCCCACATCACTGATGGCCTTTGCCAGACTGTGGTTCTTGACCATATGCTTGACTTGCAAACTCTCAACGCAGATCGTTTGGTTCTCACGTATCAGCTTTGTCGAGAGCTTGTGCTGGTAGTCGCGGCGTCTATCGGCAATCCTGACATGGACACGCGCAACTTTTACCCGCACCTTCGCGCGATTCTTGGAGCCTTTTTGCTTCTTCGCGTGTCGCCTTTGTGCCTTCGCCAGTGTCTTTTCGTCTTTCGCGAAAAACTTCGGATTGCCGTAGGTGTGCCCGTCAGAGGTCACCACCATGCTTTTCAACCCCAAATCAAGCCCCATCGTCTTTGGGGTCACTGGCAACGAGTGGATATCCTCTTCAACCAGTATGGAGAGAAAGTAGCGCTGGGCGCAGTCTTTCGTCACCGTGACGGGTTGTCGGCTTGCATCCATACGGAACGCCCTATCCAGATGGCGCAAGGCTTGCTGAGTGGGAACACAGGACACCCCATTGAGCCATTGATGATCTTCTTGCTGCTTCAAGTGTGTGAGTTCAGCAGAGGTGTCATGGTACGAAACGCGCCGCTGTTGCTGGTAGTAGGCATCTGCGCTGCGACGCGTGGCACTTCCTCCCCATGGCTAAAGCCAGGGGTCTCCTTGCTCGGGATAGGAGGCGTCTGCATCGTAGTATTCCTTTGTTGTTGGTAATAGAAAAAGCTGGAAGAGTAATATATTTCATCTGCGCTTCTAGATATCATTTATCGGCAGGCAAAAGGAGAAAAAAAGGGGAAGAGGAAAACTCCCCTCAAATCGCCAGATAGGGGACAGTTTTCTCGGAGCCCGTAACCAATCGCGGATAAAGTACAACTATCCCCATAGAGAGATGTGAGTCTTTCGTCCCGCTGTTCTCAGAAGCAGAGGCAACGGCAAATAGATGCCGTGACTCCAGTGAAATGGATAGAGAAAGGACCACGTATGCGATTTAGTAGTGTGTTGAGCCATTTGCTCAAAGGAAAACTCCTGGCGGTTGCTCTTGTGAGCATTGCCGTTGTCGGAGGGACAGCAGCGATGGCTGCTTCGACACCAGGCGGACAACACCTGGTTCACGCGCTCGTCGGCATGACGAGCGCGACAAGTACAACAGCAAAGCCGTCTCCGACCCGTGGAACGGGGAGAGGGGCGACTCCCACGCCGGGTGCGAACAGGCACGCGGCCAATTGTTCCGGGCTGCCCGAAGCACAAAACCTGGCAGCGAGCTTTTCGTTGAGCACGGACAGCACCGGTGATGCGGCCCAGGCTATTTGCTCCCTCCACCAGGGAACCTTCAAAGGCACTACTCCCGGCGGCACGGCTGTTTCATCCAGCCGCGTCTTTGGCTATGGCGAGATCCAAGATTTACTCACCTACGCTCGCTATCTGGCAGCGCATGACGCCACCAATACGAGCGGTACGTTGACGAACAGCAATGCGCGCAGCTATCTCGCAGAGGCGCTCCAGCGCTGTGGCACATCTCCGGTGGAGACGTGCCTGGCGACAAATATACCTGGCTTCCATCCTGGGAAGAGTGGGAATAATGGGCAGCCGACGAGTACTCCTACTCCTCCGGTGAGTACTCCCACCCCTCCTGGTGGCGGGAAACCGACCAGCACGCCTACCCCTCCTGGCGGTGGGAAACCGACAAGTACTCCTACTCCCCCTTCCCACTAATTAGGTCTCGAACGAGTGTCGGCAGCGTGCGTCGCCGGCACTCGTTCAGAAGAGAGGAGATTCCCATGTCTCGCAAAAAACTGTCCTGGGTGTTCATAGCGACAGTGCTGGTCGTAGTGATCTGGACACTACTGCTTTTTCGTTACACGTTCGTCTCATCAAAACGGGCGAAAGGCCCCGGTTGTGTGGGTAGACGTGCATCTAGGGAGCCATCTCCCCGACATAGTTGGCTGACGAACCACCGGCAGTAAACCATAACTTGCCAGCAGGGTCGAGTGTGAGACCGAAGGGAGCGCTGTCCGGCAGGGAGAGCTGGAAGAAGGTCAAGGTATGTTCCCCAGGTGCGTAGCGTACCAGCGTGTTGGCGCCCACGTCCACGAACCAG
>Ga0307372_10010040_pt1 | contig 12905 bp, 9 predicted proteins | sample OX1MG_FD_202533 | JGI IMG/M metagenome (GOLD analysis project Ga0307372, IMG submission 202533) | Soil microbial communities from Risofladan, Vaasa, Finland - OX-1 | ecosystem: Environmental > Terrestrial > Soil > Coastal area > Acid sulfate soil | place: Finland: Risofladan, Vaasa | collected...
GAAATCCGTGCTTCTTCGCACGCTTCCTATTATTTGGTTGGTATGTACGCTTCATCATGCCCCTTTGAAAGACCCCTGATCCTAGCTTTTTTTCCCGCACCACGAAAACCATCGCGGGGAGCGAAAAATGGCTAGTTTGCTCTTGTAAACCTGTGGATATCTCCCGATAGGATAGGGCACCCAATCCACTTGTTTAACTTATCCACAGAGTCCACGATGTTGTGGATAACCTAGAAAAGAGCAGGTCCGTGGCCGCAGACGCACAACAACTCTGGACCGACTGTGCGAAGGCGATCCAGTCACAGGTCTCCGACGCCGTGTGGCACACCTGGTTTGCCGACATCTCGCCTATCGGCATAGTCAGTGGAGCATTGATTCTTGGTGTTCCCAATACTTTGGTTGCTGATCGTCTCGACAGCCGGTTCCGCGCGTTGTTTCACGATGCAATCGTCGACATCACTGGCTCCGAGATCCCGATTCGATTCGACGTGGCCGACGAGGTCGAGATCGTCATGGAACCTATCGAGACCATGCAACCATCGGTCGCTGTCTCTGAGGCAAATCTTGAAAAGGAAGTTGTTCCTGAAAGTGGTGGACAAAGTGGAAGATACACCTTTGACGGATTCGTCATCGGTCCTTCAAATCGTTTCGCACACGCGGCAGCACTGTCGGTTGCTGAAGCACCATCTCGCGCGTACAACCCGTTGTTCATCATTGGTGATGCGGGACTTGGGAAGACCCATCTCTTGCAGGCAATCCGTAGTTACGTCGAAGAGAATTACCCTCGCAAACTTGTGCAGTACGTCTCCACGGAGACGTTCATGAATGAATTTGTCGACGCGATCCGCAACAACACCACGATGGCCTTTAAACGTCGTTATCGCGAATGCGATGTTCTTCTGATTGACGACATTCAGTTCATTGAGGGAAAAGAGGCACTTCAGGAAGAGTTTTTTCATACCTTCAATTCCCTTCATGATGCTCAAAAACAGCTGGTACTGACCTCGGATCGGCCTCCTGGCTCCATTGCGACCCTTGAAAGTCGCCTTCGCAGCCGATTTCTATCCGGTCTCATTGCCGATATTCAACCTCCTGAGCTTGAGACCAGAATCGCCATTTTGCGATCAAAAGCCGAACATGAGCAGGTAGTTGTTGATGATGATGTCCTTGAATTCATCGCCTCGAATATCAAAAACAACATCCGTGAACTTGAAGGGGCACTCATTCGGGTTACGGCATATGCCAGCCTTGAGGGACGAACACTGAATCAAGAGTTAGCGCGCGAAGTTCTTGCTGATGTTCTTGCAGGCAAACAACCACGCAAGATCACTACACGTCAGATCATTGAATTAACTGCTGAGACATTTGGTTTTAGTATTGAAGAACTTTGTGGACCGAGTCGACGACGTCCACTTGTCATCGCAAGACAGATCAGCATGTATGTCATCCGCAACCTTACGGATTATTCCTATCCGGCAATTGCCAGAGAATTTGGAGGAAGGGACCACACAACCGTTATTCATGCGGTGGAAAAAATCACTGCGTTAATGCGCGAACGACGCCACATCTATGACCAGGTAACAGAACTTATTGCACGGGTGAGAAATGGTGAATGACAACCCCTGTGGAGATTGTCGAAGTCTTGTTGTGACTTCCCGCGCGAATTCTGTGGATAGAGATAGGCTTATCCACAAGGATAAAGGAACTACACACGTGTCCTGTGAACAGGGTGGGATAACACGATGGAATCCTTAATGGTATTGAGGTGGGAAAACAATAGGTCTTCCACAATCCCCAGCATTATTACTACTACCGTCTTTCTATATAACTTTTAAAAAGAAATAAGGGGATAACACGGTGAAGTTCCGTACCGAACGAGACAACCTTCTCGAAGCGCTGATTACGACGAGTCGCGCCGCCTCCTCTCGAAGCGCAATGGGGAGTTCACCAAGTCTCCAACTGTCACTCCATGGGAACAGTCTGGATATTACTGGTTCTGATCCGGATCTGGTTATTGAGTCCGTTATTGAAGTTGCGGGATCTGGTGACGGTTCAATTTTGTTGCCGTCGAGGCTCATTGTCGAAATTGTGCGTTCTCTCGCGCCAGGAGCTATCACCTTCGATGGTGGTGAAGATGAGATGCGTATCACCTCCGGAAAGGCGGAATTCAAGGTTCGTGTCCCAGTGGGCGCGGAGATCACCAGACTTTCTCCTTTACCAAGCGAGGGAATAACTCTTCCCGCAAAACGCTTTGCCGAGGGACTTCGACAGGTAGTACGTGCAGCACTTACCGATGATTCAAGGGCTCCGCAACTTACTGGAGTATTGATGGCCGCGACAGATACCGGCATTCGTCTTGTCGCGACAGATTCGTATCGCCTTGCCTTTTGTGATCTTGAAGGAATGAGTGCACTCGCGCCAGGAGCGGAAGTATTGATTCCAGCACGCGCGCTCGGAGAAATTGAGCGATTAATCAGTGCAACGAATGACGAAGATCAAACCGTACTTTTCCGTCACAGTGAATTTGATGCAGTGTTTGAGATTGGTAATGTCAAACTCACGACACGACTTCTCAAAGGTCAATTTCCGGACTACCAGCGACTTTTACCTCCGAGTTATCCAAATCAGATTGAGATCTCACGTGACGATCTTGCCTCTGCGGTAAAACGCGTGCGCCTGATGGTGCGCGATACCAAGGACGCGACGACTCCTGTTCGCATCTCATTTTCTAATGCTGGTGCAGAACTCAATGTGTTAACTCCGGAAAATGGAAGCGCGGCTGAGCTCGTCGACGGGAAATACTCCGGAGATGACCTCATTGTGGCTTTCAATCCCAACTATCTCCTTCAGGGAATTGAAGCAATCCGATCTGATTCAATCCTGATTGAAATTATTGACTCGTCCAAGCCCGCGACGATTCGTAGCGATGGTGATTCTGATTACCAGTATCTCTTGATGCCGGTGAGAGTCTCCTGAGTAGTATTTCCTGGCTTGAAGTCACGGATTTTCGAAATTTCGAACAGCTCCGAATTACGCCTGATCTTCAAGGACTTACAGTCATCTCTGGAGAGAACGGCGTAGGCAAGACTTCATTGCTTGAAGCAATTGCATATATTGCGATACAACAATCGTTTCGACAATCTCCACGCGAATCACTCGTTCGTAACGGTGCAGAACGCGCATTCATTCGCTCGACAATCATTGATGATCAGCGCGAAACACTCGTTGAAATTGAAATCGATCCAACAAAACGCGATGTTGTTCAGCGCAACCGTCAACGGATTTCTCGATCACAACAACTCGCCGAAACATTGCGGATAACGGTTTTTACCCCCGATGACCTGGTATTAGTCAAAGGTGGACCCGCAGAGAGGCGTCAATATCTTGATGATCTTCTGATTGCGTCGTCACCGAAGCTTCGAACAGTTATTCAGAAAATGGAGAAGATTTTTCGCCAGCGTAATGTTTTACTGCGTCAGTCAAATGGTCGACTCTCACTAGATATCGCCAACACCCTTGATGTCTGGGATGCACAGCTATGTGACGTCGGGGAACGTATTGTTCTTGCACGCAAAGACCTTCTTGAAGATCTCCGTCCGCGCGCAGCGGAGGCTTTTCGAAATCTTACGCGTCTACCGATGTCGTTGTCGCTCGAGTACCAACACTCCTATCAAGGTTCTCTTCGAGAGGCGCTCGAGCAGGCTCGAGAGATTGATCTCCGGCGCGGTTTAAGTACAGTCGGACCACAACGCGACGATTTTTTCATTCGCGCGGATTCTCTTGACTCCCGAACGCGACTCAGCCAGGGCCGCCAACGGGCAATCACACTTGCTCTGCGGCTTGCCGCTCACGATGTGGTAGCGCGCGCCTCGGGTACCTCTCCGGTCCTGCTGCTCGACGACGTCTTTTCTGAACTTGATGAGCCAACCGCAGAGGCACTCTTTGCCGAACTGCCAGTTGGGCAGACCCTTTTGACGACGGCAGGTGCAATTCCCAAAATTGCTACGGCGCACTGTACGGTTTTGCTTGAACAAGGAGCGAGGCGCTGATGAGTGATTCTCGAGAGCCGAACATTCCCAAACGCCAATATCGTTCGAGACGGCCAAACCAAGGCGCGAAACAACCAACACATCTGCTTGGATCATCGGTTGAATCGATGCTGCAGTTGCAAGGTCTTGGCTCTGCTGCTCTGCTTGCGAGAATCATCAATCTTTGGCCATCTGTTGTCGGCGATCGAATGAACGCGCACGCGACACCGGCAAAAATCGATGGGAAAGAGCTCATTGTGAGTGTTGATCATCCCGCTTGGGCTACCGAGATTCGGATGCAAAGTTCGCGCATTGTTTCCCAGCTTGAAAGCGAATTAAAAAGCCCTCTGATTAATCGTTTAAAGGTGCATGTCCTGCCCTCGAACGACCTAGACTGAACATCGGTAGTTCTCCAGTAAATTCATGCATTTTTGCTGGTGAATGCCCATGAGCAAGATCAAGCCGAGGAGGCGCTGTACCCGTGTTGAAAGTCGAGAAACGATGACCGTCGAGGCATCTTACGAGGCGAAGGACATCACCGTTCTTGAGGGACTTGAACCGGTCCGGATGCGCCCAGGAATGTTCATTGGATCCACCTCCTCGAGTGGTCTTCACCACCTCATCTGGGAGGTTGTTGACAACTCCGTGGATGAGGCAATGCAAGGGTATTGCACAAGAATTGACGTGACCCTGCTTGCCGACGGCGGCTGTCGCGTTGTCGACAACGGGCGAGGTATTCCGACCGATCCTCACCCTTCGGACAAGAAGAAGTCCACCGCAGAGATCGTGCTTACCGTCTTGCACGCTGGAGGTAAATTCGGTGGATCTGGTTACAAGGTTTCGGGTGGACTGCACGGAGTTGGAATCTCAGTTGTAAACGCCCTGTCGCGTCGACTCGATCTTGCTATTGATCGCGCCGGAAACCGTTTTGAGATGTCTTTCGAAGACGGCGGGAACCCTACGGGACCGCTCAAAGAGACGGGATCTGCGCCCCGCGGGAGAACAGGAACAACGGTCACCTTCTGGCCAGATGGCACGATCTTTGACGAAGTTGAGTTTCGTGCTCAGACAGTGACTGAACGGCTTCAGATGATGGCATTCCTTCAAAGGGGCCTAGAGATCCGGTTCAGTGATGAACGACCTGGACACGAGCAAGAGATCACCTTCAAATACACCGGCGGTATCGAAGATTTCGTGAAACATTTGAATGAATCGAAAGAGCCTCTGTTCCGTCGCGTCGCGTACTTCGAGCAGTCTGAAGAGACACAAGAGGTCGAGGTCGCTCTGCAGTGGAACACGGGGTACTACGAGAGCATCTATTCCTTCGCAAACGGTATTGCCACCACAGAGGGTGGAATGCACGAAGAGGGATTTCGAAAGTCGCTTACGAACGTGGTTAATCGATACGCGCGTGCGAAGAATGTTCTGAAAGAGTCAGACCAGAACCTGCTGGGTGAGGATATTCGAGAGGGGTTGACGGGCATTATCTCCGTCCGTCTTCGAGAGCCGCAGTTTGAGGGTCAGACTAAGGCAAAACTTGGAAACGTGACGATGCGTTCACTCGTTGAACGTACGACGAACGAAAAGCTTGCCGAGTGGATCGATGAGAATCCCAAGGAGGCGAGTCAGATCGTTCAAAAGGCACTTCTTGCACAACGCGCTCGCCTTGCTGCAAGAAACGCCCGTGATCTGACGAGACGAAAGTCGGCTCTCGATGGCGCTGGGCTTCCTGGCAAGCTCGTGGACTGTTCTTCGCGAGATGCGAGAGAGTCTGAGCTGTTTATCGTCGAGGGGAACTCTGCTGCGGCCTCAGCGAGGGATGCAAGGGACCCACGTACCCAGGCGATTCTGCCAATCCGGGGCAAGATTCTCAATGTCGAAAAGGCGCGGGTTGACAAGATGCTCAAGAATCTTGAGATCCAGGCGCTGGTGATGGCGATCGGCGCAGGAATCGCAGACGATTTTGATGTTGCGAAGGCCAGGTACAACAAAATCATTATCCTCGCGGACGCTGACGTCGATGGGTCGCATATCCGGACGCTCCTGCTGACGTTCTTCTTGCGTCAGATGCGTCCGTTGATTGATGCAGGTTTTGTTTACGCGGCACAGCCTCCGCTGTACTCGACGCTTGTTGGAAACTCCAAGGTATATCTGAAAGACGATACTGCGCGAGCGAACTTCCTCGCGGAACATCCAAACCACAAGCAGGAGTTTCAGCGTCTCAAGGGACTCGGTGAGATGGACTTCGCCGAGCTTCGTGACACCACGATGAGCGCGTCCAAGCGCTCGTTGTTGCAGATCACTATGGAGCAGGCGAGCCTTGCTGATGATGTGTGTTCTGTATTGATGGGCAACGACGTCGAACTTCGACGGAGATTCATCCAGACCAATGCGAAAGATGTTCGCTTCCTTGATATCTAACAACAGCAGAGGGCGAACTTTCGCTCTGAATACCCTTGCACTGCGGAGTGCTCCGTACCGTGCCAATAGCAGGAGGAAGTGCCAGTAATGGCTCCACCGAGGACCACTGATTCCGACGTTACTGACCCAGAGCCAGGGGCAGGAATCGAGCCAATCGAGATTCAAGAGGAGATGGAGCGCTCGTTCCTTGAGTACTCCATGTCAGTCATCGTTGCGAGGGCGCTACCTGACGTTCGTGATGGCCTTAAGCCTGTACACCGGCGCATTCTCTACGGCATGTGGGACACGGGACTTCGTCCAGACCGTCCGCACGTCAAGTGCGCCAAGGTCGTCGGCGACGTCATGGGCCGTTTTCACCCACACGGAGATACGGCGCTTTATGACGCGTTGGCGCGTATGGCGCAGGACTTCAGCCTTCGTCATCCACTGATCGACGGTCATGGAAACTTCGGAGCACCGGGACCGAACGCCGGGCCCGCAGCAATGCGTTATACCGAGGCTCGCCTCGCTCCGCTTGCGCTCGCGTTGTTGGAATCGATCGATGAGGCGACGGTTGATTTCACGGCCAACTACGACGGATCCGACGACGAGCCAGTTGTTCTTCCAGCGCGTTTCCCCAATCTCTTGGTCAATGGTTCGCAGGGTATTGCTGTCGGTATGGCGACGAATATTCCGCCACACAATCTCGGTGAGATTATTAACGCAACGTTGTATCTGATTGAGCACCCGGACGCGACCTCTGATGACCTTATGACATTTGTCAAGGGTCCTGATTTTCCGACGGGCGGACTCATTCTTGGTCGAGCCGGAATTCTTGATGCTTATAGAACTGGTCGCGGGTCAGTCAAGATGAGATCGGTTGCGGAAATCCGCGAGACAAAGAGCGGCGGATCCGAAATTGTCGTTACAGAGATTCCATATCAAACCGCTGTTGACACGATCGCCGAACGAATTGGCGAACTCACCGATTCCGGTGAATTAACGGGGATCAGCGCGATCCAGGATGACTCAGCTGGTGGAAAACCGCGCCTCGTGATAACGCTCAAGCGTGATGCAAACGCGAACGTCGTGTTGAACAATCTCTATAAGCAGACTCCGTTGCAGACGAGCTTCGGTGTACACATGCTTGCCCTTGTAGATGGAGTTCCACGCACGATCAATCTCGTCGATGCTCTGACTGCCTATGTCGCGCACCAGGTTGACGTTGTCACTCGCCGAACGCAGTTCCGTCTCAACAAAGCCGAGGCGCGCGCGCATATCGTCGAGGGTCTGCTTCGAGCGATCGACATGCTTGATCAGGTTATTGCCGCGATTCGCGGGTCTGCAGATCGAGGCGAAGCAAGAGCGAATCTCATGGCTGAGCCGTTTTCGTTCAGTGAGGATCAGGCAAATCACATTCTTGATATGACGCTTGGGCGTCTGACAAGGCTTGGCCGGACCGAACTTGAAGAGGAGATGGCCCAGCTCATGATCACGATCACCGATCTTCAGGCGATTCTCTCTGATCCAGTGAGGCTCCGAAATGTGATCTCTGAAGAGATGACCGTTATACGAGACAAGTTTGCCGGACCTCGTCGCACCGAGATCATCCATGACCCAGGCGACCTCGACGCGGATGATCTCATTGAAGATGATGAGCTTGTCATTACCCTGACGCGGGCCGGATACATGAAGGGCGTCTCGGCCGATTCATTCAGGGCTCAGGGACGTGGTGGACGCGGAGTGCGCGGAGCGACGCTGAAAGAAGAGGACTTTGTCGTCGAGATCGTTCATACCACTGCACTTTCATACCTGTTGCTGTTTTCGAATCGCGGCAAGATCTATCGGTTGCGAGCCTTCGAGGTTCCTGTCAAAGAGCGCAATGCGCGCGGTACTCCAGTTGTCAACCTGATCTCGCTCGAACCAGATGAAAAGATCGAGGCTATCGTCGAGACAAAGTCATTTGATCCTGATCGCTATCTGCTCTTTGCCACCAAAGCTGGCGTTGTCAAGAAGACACCGTTTAGTGAATATGACAAGTCACGTCGAGAGGGTTTCATTGCGATCAATCTTCGGGATAACGATGAGTTAGTCCGTGTCCTTCCGACCGGAGCAGATGATGATGTGTTCATGGTGACGCGAAATGGAACGACGATTCGTTTCAAGACCTCAGATGTCCGGTCGATGGGACGTAGTGCTGCTGGAGTGCGCGGTATTCGCCTCCGTGCCGGGGACGAACTTGTCTCATGCGATGTAGCTGTTGACGATGCGGATCTTTTGATCGTGACCGATGAAGGATTTGGCAAGCGCACAAAGCTCGAGCATTTCAACGTGCAGGGTCGAGGTGGTCAGGGAGTGCGTGGGATCAAACTCACCGCCAGGCGCGGCTATGTTGTCGCCGCACTGATGGCAAATATCGATCAGGAGCTTTTGATTGCCTCGTCTTCGGGAGTCGTCATAAGGATGCCAGTGCGAGAGATCTCTGCGCAGGGTCGTGATGCGACTGGTGTACGAGTGATGAGCCTTGACGAGGGACAGAGCGTGGCTGCTGTTGCCTCAGTGGCGAGTGACCTCGAGTCATAACGTTTGGCAACACGGTCTGGTCGGTTGGGACCTCAACGAGAAGTTCTCGGTCCTGGAGACGCTACCGACAGCGGTGCTGGTCTCTCGTCTGAAGATCAGCTACGACCCGCTCGGGGAGATGTGCTGCGCGAGTATCGCTTTGACGCTGTCGAAGTCATCTGGCGTGATGCTGGGAAGGACTCTGTCCCCAACACGAAGGATCAACTCCCCCTTTTTGGTTGGTCGTCGACCACCGAGATTCCACCGATGGATCAAGTCCACCCAGCCCCAGGCCCTCCACCTACCCCGAGAGATGGTGACACTTTTATCGAGACTTTACGGATCTTGGAATTGGGAATCCTCTTTGTGCCCCATGGGTAGTACCAACGGATCCCGAGGTGCCCGCTGTCACATCCAATGCTCCATCGCGGTAGAGCATGTATCTCTTTTCCCTGATCACTGGAGATCTGGAGAGCGATTGTGTCTTGGAAATGCGTCTCGCGACTCTGTCTAAGGTTTTGCTGGCACATGCTCGCCAAGCACCATGGTTGATGTTATGAAAAGAGATCCCATCTTTGCCTTGAGCAATATTTGCTACGACAGTTAGCGCGATCGCCCTCTTATTGTCTAGGGTATTGCCTTTAATTTGAACGATGAAACTTTGCCAATACCTGAATACACGTGCGAACGGGAGCAGTCGTCTCTGTTCCTCGGGCATTCGACGCTGGTGTAGCGTTGCTAGTTCTGGGGCTATAGCTCAGTCGGTTAGAGCGCAGCACTGATAATGCTGAGGTCACAAGTTCGATTCTTGTTAGCCCCACTACCCAATTCCAGCTGACGGGGTCAGAATAAGATCCGTCGTCTAATTAATTTGCGAAGCGTTGCTCGATTGGAAGATGCCGATGCCAACCAAACAGTCAAGTCCTGATTTTGATTTGCATAGGCAGTTAGCGGAAATTGGGGCGGAACTTGGGCCAAGAGTCCGCGATGCGACAGAGACGCTCTTTAGGACACGCCATGGCGAGTCCTTGGACTTCGAGATCGTGCGGGACATCTTTTACGGCCCAGATCCCCGTCATCGTCTTGATGTGCATAAGCCGGACTCTGACGCAAGAGACCTGCGACCGGTTCTCTGTTTTGTACACGGTGGGGGATTCATCAGCGGGGATAAGCACAAGGTCGGGCTCCCCTATTACGACAACGTTGGGCAATGGGCAGCAGTGAATGGCCTTCTTGGCGTGAATATCACCTATCGGTTCGCCCCTGAATACACGTATCCCTCTGGAGCACAAGATGTCGCGCTCGCGCTTGAGTGGATTAATCAACATGTGCACGAATTTGGTGGAGATCGGTCGCGCGTCGTGGTCATGGGACACTCTTCGGGGTCGGCTCATGTCGCGTCGTGTGTTTCCTCAATGTCGTCGGATGTGACTTCTCACAACGTTCCACGCGGTGCGATTCTTTCTTCGGGTGTCTACGATCCGTCGCTTGGGGAAGGTACCTATGCGGTTTACTACGGCGATGACCAAGGGTCTCTTCGAGAGCGGTCTTCCATTCCAGGGTTGTGTAAAACGGAAATCCCGTTGTTGATGACAAGTACCGAATTTGATCCCCCCAACATCCAGTCACAAACATTTGAGCTCGTTTCGGCGATGATGCATGAGCATCACAAACTGCCCGAATACGTACTTGCTGATGGCCATAATCACTATTCAGTGATGTATCAGTTCGGGACCTCAATGACGTGGTTCAGTGATCGGATACTGCGGTTTATCGTGTCAGTAACGGAGAATAACCGCTGATCTTTGGCGTGATATGGAGATTTGCGAGTAGCTTTCACAGCTAATAGTCAAGCTTGTGGGGGGAATGACATTTTGATTTCACCAGTTGTTGGGGATGGCGATGCGAGGCACTGATACTGCAATCTCCATAGAGCAGATGACCGTTGCTGGGGAATCTCTGAAGGTCCTTCGCGGGGGAAATGGTCCCAAGGTGCTCGTGCTTCACGATGAATGGGGTATCGCTGGGGATGAGATCCTATGGCAGCTGCTCAGCAAAGAGTTCGAGATCATCGCGCCCATCGCGCCTGGATTCGAAGACACTGCTGCGTCGTCTAGAACCAGTACGGTTCGAGATCTTGCTCTTTTGTACAACGCGCTTCTTGTTCAGTTGTCCGAGGACCCGATGACGGTTATAGGGGTCTCATTTGGTGCCTGGGTAGCAATCGAGATGGCGGTGATGAACAAGACCAAGATAACCAATCTTGTTCTGCTTGGCCCACTCGGTCTTCGGTTCGGATCTCCCGAGCAGCGCAACATCGCTGACCTCTTTGCACTTAGTGAGCCACAACTCGTGGAGTCGCTGTATGCGAACCCAGACATCGCGCGGATGGTGACGAGTGAGAGTCTCCGCGAAGATGTTGTTACCTGGGCCCGGAACCGGGAGGCATCTGCGGTTTATGGGTGGGAGCCCTATTTCCATACTCCGGGATTGCAGTGTTGGACCGAGCAGTTAACGATTCCGGTGGCGATCATCCATGGCGGCGAAGATCGATTTGTCATGGATGGCTATTTCGAGCGGTACGCGGAGAGTTTTCCCATTAGCTCTCGCATCGAGATCGCTCGTTCGGGACATTTTCCACATCTTGATGCGCCGCAACAGACGTTTGAAGCGCTCAAGCCGCTTCTTTCCTAGTGCGTTCTTCGGAGGACTGAAATGCAACCCTGGTACTTCAGCGAATGCGGCTACGAAGACCTTCCCGACGCGTCCGAATATGAATCAGTTCGGGTAACGATTCCGAATAGCTACTGCGATCCTCATGTTGTCGCAGATCTATACGATCGCTATATCGAAGAATGGATCGCTGCCGAGGCGGCGGGGTTTGGACTCATGGCGAACGAGCATCATCAGACCGGTGTGAACTTGAATCCCTCGGTCTCTATCGTTTCCGCGTTGCTTGCCCGAGCGACAACGACGGCTCGGATTCTTGTGCTTGGACACCAACTCGCGTATCGGCGTGATCCGATACGCGTCGCCGAGGAGATGGCGGTCGTTGATGTCTTGTCGAGAGGACGACTTGAGGTTGGATTTGTTCGAGGGGTTCCTTCCGACGTCGCACCAGCAAATGCGCAGCCGCAAGGGACACTTAAGCGACTATGGGAGGCTCACGACCTGATTTTGCGGGCGTGGACTTCGCACGACGGACCGTTCAACTGGGAGAGTGAGCACTATCACTACCGTCAGGTCAACATCTGGCCGCGTCCTTTCCAGAGTCCGCATCCGCCGATCTGGATGACGACGAGTTCGACATATAACGCTCCGGAGATCGCGCGCTACCGGTATGTCTGCGCCACATTCCTCTCGGGGTATTCACTTGCCGGCAAGGTTTTTCACGCCTATCGCGAGGCGGCACATGAGGCGGGTTGGGATCCTGCGCCGGACCGACTCGCGTACGCAGGAATGGGATTTGTCGCAGAGACCGATGAGGAGGCACGCGCGGGTGCCGAGCGGATGATGTGGTTTTCTCGTAACACCAGAACCGCGCCGCAGTTCTCGAGAGTGCCTGGGTATATGACGACTGACGAGTACGCAACGATGGTTCAGGGCGGGTCGCGGCGCGAGGGCCAAGGACAGCGCGATGGAGGAGTCCAAGGGCTGATCGACAATGGGATTCTCTTTTGTGGAGCTCCGGACACGGTTGTTCAACAGGTAGAGCAGCATTATGAGCGGACTGGTGGATACGGTCACCTGATCATTCTTGGCCAGTACGGGAAAAGTCAGCATGCCGAGACGATGCGTAGTATCGAACTGTTTGGCAAAGAGGTACTTCCGAAGCTCGGAGGACTTGGTCTGCAGTTTGCAGATTGACGCGGTTGACAAGCGCGATTAGCACATAACAAACGCGCACAACCTTTT